>ERZ859937.54-NODE-54-length-62730-cov-19.807866_pt1 | contig 62730 bp, 60 predicted proteins | sample MGYA00509985_ERZ859937 | MGnify/ENA primary metagenome ERZ859937 (study PRJEB30046, sample SAMN00715169) | human gut metagenome | study: EMG produced TPA metagenomics assembly of the A metagenome-wide association study of gut microbiota in type 2... | reverse complement strand
TTGAGAAGCAGAAAGCCGAACTGCAACGTATAGAGGAAACCAAGCGACACAAGGAACAACAAGTAAGCCTTGCCGAACAGGAACTCAAACAGGTAAAAGCAGAGATACGCACGGACAAACTAAAGAAAACAGCCACCAATGCTGCTACCGCCATAGCAAGCGGTGTAGGTTCTCTTTTCGGAAGCGGTAAGCTGAAAGAACTGGAACATCACATCGAGCAGCTACATCAGGAAATTACCAAACGGGACAAAGCTACTGATGAATTAAAAATTCAGATACAACAAATACAGGAACAGCATAGCAGACAAATTCGTAATCTTCAAAGAATACATAATCAAGAACTTGAAGCCAAAGACAAGGAAATATCACGATTGAGCACCTTGCTTGAAAAAGCCCACAAATGGTTTCCCATGTTCAAAGAGATGTTGAGAATGGAAAAATTATGCGCTGTTATCGGGTTTACCAAAGACATGATAGAAAACCTCTTGACAAAGAAAGAATCCATACAATGTAGTGGCAAAATTTATTCCGAAGAACACAGGTGGAAATTTGACATCAAGAATGATATTTTTAGGGTTGAGAAACATCCGATGGATAGTGGTAAGCTTATGCTGACCATAAACCGACAACCCATAGTACAATGGTTTAAGGAACAATGGGAAAAGTTACAGCAGAATCTACGTAACTCGGTGCAGAGAGAGCAAAAATCCAGAGGATTTAGAATATAGAATAGCCTATTATTAATAAAATCAAGTATCTATGCATCCAAACAGATTGTTTTTATTACAGAATCAAAATCCTAAGAATTTATAAAAAATGAAGCCTAAAGAAGTTTTGGAAAAATGGATAGATTGCTTTAACAAAGCAGATGCTTATCATATAGCAGAGCTGTATGCTACTAATGCAGTAAATCATCAAGTCGCAAACGAACCAATAATAGGTAAAGAATCAATCTACAAAATGTTTGTGAATGAATTTGCCACTGCTAAAATGGTTTGTATGGTGGAAAATATTTTTGAAGATGGCGAATGGGCTATCATGGAATGGAAAGACTCTCTTGGACTTCGTGGATGCGGATTTTTTCATGTAAAAGATAACAAAATCGTCTTTCAAAGAGGGTATTGGGATAAACTTTCATTCTTGAAGCAACACAATCTTCCAATTGAATAAGTACTATCAGAATACGGACTGGGAAATTGAAATACCCAGTCCGAGTTATATAATGAATTTTACTTGTTAAACTATTTAAAGTCAGTTGGATAACAAACCATACCTTTCACATTCTCAGTAGCTCCAGGTATTAATTCAGCCACCATGCAATATTCATGAGAGACTTCGAAAGGAAATTCAATTCCTAAATCGATAGCCTTGCGATAGCCAAATCGAGGATAATACTCTTTATGCCCCAATACGACTGCTGTGCCGTAACCCAAAAGTGCTGCCCTCTGATGGGCTTACTGAATCAACATCCCCCCCCCCAATTCCCTTACGCTGGAATTCCGGCAAGACTGCCAATGGAGCTACACTCAGGGATGTGACAGACTGGGTGTCACTGTCTATCTTTACTTCTGTAAGTAAGATATACCAGACAATTTGTTTTTCTGTCATTTTCTTGTTCTTATCTAATTGTTAGGCTCATTGTTGTTATACATTGTTTAATTATAGATAAATCGTGAATATCCTTCTCTCTTAAATCGTAGCCCGAATGGAATACTTGTTGCCCTTTTGCAGAAATGCAAGGGATGCTTCTGCCTTCAAAGACTGCTGTTCCAAAATAGTCCGGTTGAAATTCATACCAGCCTCCATCCAAGTCGGCTTGTTTGGAAGTGCCGTCCGCATTCAAGACAAAAGGATGGATATCAATATAGCCTAATTCTTTGCTATACAGTTCCACACGGGTGGGCAACCAATTTGTTTCAATTTGATATCCTCTCTCCTGCAAAAGATCAAGGAGTTGGTCTGTATAATTGGCATCAAAATCAATGTCAATATCTCTATGCAAGCGGGTTTGCTGTCCGTACAAGACATCCACTCCCCAGCCTCCATCCAACCAAAACTGCATGTCCAGGCTTTCCAACAAGTCCAAAACTTGAAATAACTCTGTAATCGTAGTGTGTTCTTTCTTTGTCATATAATAATTCTTTAATAAATAATACTATGCGTAATTATCCAACTGCTTGATTGAAGAAATAAAATTTGCACCCACTCCAATCAGAAAGATAACCCATCCGCTGATCATAAAGACGGATGTGATACCCCATGCTTCCACCCAATATCCTGAAGCTACGATACCCAGCATTGATGGAAAGGTACTCAAACTAAAGATGAGAGAAAAAGTCCGTCCAAGCATGTCCGAAGCCAAGTTCTGCTGAATAATAGCGATGAAAAGCGCATGGTAAATGGAATAGGCTATGCCTCCTGTAAATGTTAGGCAAACAAAACCTATAAATGCGCTTGATGGTAAATAACTGGCGCTAATCAGATACAATCCCAATATCACATAAGCCGTATGCATCACTAATGTTTGCTTGCTTTTCAAAGCCTTACAGGCAAGTACTAAACCGCCCAACAATGCCCCTGAGCCCCAACCCATTTCCACAACTCCCATTTGCAAAATGTTTCCGTTGAAATGCAGAAGCGTCATAAAAGGAAATAACGTAAAAACAGGCATAAGGACAAAAGTCACCAGCGTAAAGCATACGAATAAAGGCAAAATGCCCATTGTACGCCGCAAGGTATGCCAACATTCCGTCAGTTCTTTTTTGAAATCTGGAAGAACTTTCGTTTTTTGAAGAGAAGGAATCTGGACACAAAGTAAGGTCAGACAAGCAGCAACAGCTCCGATCACATCTATGAGCAGAATATACTGTATGGGAAGCCAAACAACGAGGCTTGCCCCTACAACGGGAGCTATCACCTCACTGAAGGATTGAATGGAATGGTACAAACCTGATACCCTGACAAGATGGTGCTTGGGAACCAGTAGAGGGATGCTTGCCTGTAAAGCAGGTGCATGAAACGTACTGCCTATTGAACGACAAGCAGTCAATAGATAAAAAAAAGAAAGGTCTTTATAACCCTTGGTTATCACAATAAAAAGACATAGGGTACAGAACGCGATGAACAAGTCCGAATAAAACATCGTTTTCTTTCGATTCCATCTGTCAACATAGACCCCGGCAAACAAGCCTAATACAAATTGTGGTAAAAATCCAGCTAAAATAGCCAGAGATAAAGCTGTCGGGGATTTAAATTCGTTGCTAATCCAAAAAATAATGGAGAAGCCAACAATCGTACTTGTTAAAATAGATATGAGTTGGCCTATTCCTATCACGGCCAAAGTTGATTTCCAATGATTCATTGTGCTAATATTTCATGCGTTTATAGATAAGTACTTTCGTACATTAAGCAAAACGAAATTCTATCCACACAAAAAACTTGTATTATAATCCACTCCTGACGTTGGAATACAATAACAAATACTTTCAGGACGATGTAAAGTCCTGAAAAATCAAACTGAATGGATAGATAAATATTAGTCTTTTCTCATCGGATTCTTTTAATATCGCTACTCTTTTATTATGTAGTGGTTGTATTATCTTAAATAAAACAAAAACACCGACTTTACATTCTTGGGTGTAAAACTGGGTGTTTGTTTTGCAATCTGCTGATTTTCAGCGTTTGTTGCGGAGAGAGAGGGATTCGAACCCCCGGTACCTCTCAGTACGCCGGTTTTCAAGACCGGTGCATTCGACCACTCTGCCATCTCTCCATGGGGTGTGTATGGTTGGTCGAGTTGAAATAAGCAAGGCTCCGGAATGTTTCGGAACTTATAGCTTTACTACATATAGCGGAGAGAGAGGGATTCGAACCCCCGGTACCTCTCAGTACGCCGGTTTTCAAGACCGGTGCATTCGACCACTCTGCCATCTCTCCATGGGGTGCTGGAATCCGGTAGATGTAGTCTTGCTACATGCTGCGACTCATTCAGTCGTCTTGCTCATTTGCGAGTGCAAAGGTAGCGCTTTTTTTTTGTTCTGCAAATTAATTGGCACTTTTTTTTACTAAACAATAAAAAAAAAGTAACTTTGCACCATGATTTATCCTGATAATTTTGAAAATAAGATACAGTTCAACGAAATTCGTTCGTTGCTGAAGGGTTACTGTCTGAGCCAGCTTGGTAAGGACAAGGTGGACGACATGGCTTTCACAAGCGATGCCGAACGCATCAATACCGCCCTGTCGCAGACCCGCGAGTTTCGCCGTATGCAGGAGGAAGCCGACGACTTTCCGCTGCAGTTCTTTTTTGATATGCGCGCTTCGATAAAGCGTATACGCATTGAGGGCACTCATCTTGAGGAGAACGAGATATTCGACCTGCGTCGTTCGCTTGAGACTATATCGGGTATAGTGAAGTTTCTGAATCGTAGCGACGACGACGGCAACTACGACTATCCTACGCTTCACGCCCTGACCGAGGATGTGCTGACCTTTCCCGACCTCATCCGCCGTATCGACCAAATTCTGGACAAGTATGGCAAGATAAAGGACACAGCTTCGCCTCGTCTGGCTGAAATACGTTCGCAGTTGCGCAAGGCAGAGGGCAGCGTCTCGCGTACATTATATAATATACTGCATGCAGCGCAGAGCGAAGGACTTGTGGAGAAGGATGCTACACCGACGCTGCGCGACGGACGACTGGTGGTGCCCGTTGCGCCTGCCATGAAACGCCGCATCAAGGGCATAGTACACGACGAGTCGTCGACGGGCAAGACGGTTTTTATTGAGCCAACGGAAGTAGTTGAGGCAAATAATCGCATACGTGAGCTTGAGGCTGACGAGCGTCGCGAGATAATCGTTATACTGACGGAGTTTTCCAAGCTCGTCCGCCCGCATGTAGATGATATAATATATGCCTATCAGTTGCTGGCTGAGATTGATTTCATACGTGCGCGTGCCGAATTTGCACGTCTCACCAATGCCATTGAGCCCGAAGTCGACAAGGGTCCGGTTATCGACTGGATTACGGCGCGCCATCCGCTGCTGTGGCTTGCATTGAAGAAGCAGGACAAGCCTATCGTTCCGCTCGACATAATGCTTACAACCGACCGGCACATACTCATAATCTCGGGTCCGAATGCCGGTGGTAAGTCGGTGTGCCTGAAGACAGTAGGACTGCTGCAGTATATGTTGCAGTGCGGACTGTCAATACCGGTGAGCGAGCGTTCGAAGGTGGGCGTGTTCGACGACATTATGATAGACATTGGTGACGAGCAGAGTATAGAGAACGACCTTTCGACCTACTCGTCGCACTTGCTCAATATGAAGAACATGATGCGTAAGGCAGGCGAGGCAACGCTGTTGCTTATCGACGAGTTTGGTACGGGTACAGAGCCACAGATTGGTGGTGCAATGGCTGAGGCTGTGCTCAACCAGTTTGTGAAGAAGCATGCTTGGGGCGTGATAACCACCCATTACCAGAACCTGAAGCATTATGCCGACTCGCACGACGGCATAGCCAATGGTGCCATGCTGTACGACCGCCATGAGATGCGACCGCTGTTTCAGCTGGCAATAGGTCAGCCTGGTTCGTCGTTTGCTATCGAGATTGCGCGCAAGACGGGCATACCCGATGAGGTGATACGCGAGGCGAGCGCCATCGTCGGGTCGGACTATATACAGAGCGACAAGTATCTGCAGGACATTGTGCGCGACAAACGCTACTGGGAGAACAAACGACAGAGTGTGCACCAGCGTGAGAAAGACCTGGAGAAGACTATCGCAAAATATGAAGAAGAAATAAAGGAACTTGCGCAAAAACGCAAGGAGATATTGCGGCAGGCAAAGGAGCAGGCGCAGGAACTGCTCAAGGAGAGCAACCGCAATATCGAGAATACCATACGCGAGATACGTGAGTGTCAGGCTGAGAAGGAGGAGACGAAGCGTCTGCGTGAAGAGCTGAACGCCTTCAAGGAGGATGTCAGCGAGATTGACACTAAGTCGGCCGATGACCTCATCGAGAAGAAAATGCGCCAGATAATGGAACGTAAGGAACGTCGCGAGAAGCGTAAGAAGGAAAAGAAGGAGAACGCAGGCAAGCCAACTACTATCGGAACCAAGCTGCCCACGCCCTCAGCCAGTGCCGAGCAGCAGACGTTTGCTGTGGGCGACACGGTGCGCATGCGTGGTCTGACCACTGTGGGTACAGTGGAGACAGTGCAGGGCAAGGAGGCAACGGTGGTGTTTGGCGACGTGAGAACGAAGGTGAAGACATCGCGGCTTGAGCATACCGTCAAGAAGCTGGAGTCGACACAGTCGGCAACGTTTGCCATCAGTCGCGAGACACGACAGACTATCGACTCGCATAAGCTTAACTTCCATCAGGATCTCGACGTGCGTGGTATGCGTGGCGACGAAGCTCTGAATGCTGTGCAGCACTTCATCGACGACGCGATACTTGTAGGTATGTCGCGTGTGCGCATTCTGCACGGCAAGGGCAACGGCATTCTGCGCCAGCTCATCCGTCAGTACTTGCAGTCGGTGCCTAATGTGACAAGTTGCAAGGACGAGCATGTGCAGTTTGGCGGTGCGGGCATTACGGTTGTAGATTTCTAAAGATATAAAAACGACAATAGAGACAATCTTTGACAAAACATATTGTTTTTTGTCAAGGATTGTCTCTATTATCGTATATGATTTATTTTTCAAATTCTACCTTTACGTATTCAAATCCCATAGAGCGTAGCAGGTTTTCAAACTGGTTTTTTGCGTTCTGCTGTGCAGTCTGGTAATTCTGTCGGGTGAGGCAGCGTCGGCGCATCATAGCGTCGGCACGATTGTACATCAGCTTGCGGTCCTGATGGCTCCACTTGCCGGTCTCGATAAACGAGCGGGTGCGTGTCTCGTCGATAAAGTCGTTGTCGAGCAGCTTTACGGGTGGCAATGTGGCACAAAGCGTGTCGCCACGCATGGCTATCCAGCCTTCGTGAGCCTGACGTGTGTCAACGCCAAGGCGTAGAGTGCCGTAATAAATGCGCACCAGTTCGTCGTCAGAGAAGAAACCGTGGCGTATGGTGTCCACAATTTCCTCGTCGCTTACCTCCAGAAACGACCATTTGCCAATCTGTTCTATTGAGCGTATCTGCGACGGAGTGATGTCAATGCTCTGATCGGTGACAATCTGAAGTGGGGTAGAGGTGTCGACCGTCTTCTTCATGTAGTGGCGTGCCACGACGACGGCGCACACAATAAGTATTGCAACAAATGCAATCTTCACAGCGGTTGACTTCAACCAGAATCCGAAGAATGTCTCCTTGGGGCGTATTGGGTTGTTATCTGACTTTTGCATTTTGCTTGTTTTCAATGGTTGAACGGTCTATTAGCTTCATGATGTCGCGTGGCTTGTAGTCGCGGCTGAACGAGATGGTGATGTTCTCAGGGCTGAATCCCATCTGCTCTATCATCGGAATGAGTACGTTGGCGGCTCCTATGCGGGCGTTCTCAATAATGTCAGTGTTGGCAACGTCGGCTATTATGGCATCGCGTCCTTGTCGTTCGTAGGCCGACAGTTCCTCGTCGGAGAAGTTTCGGCGTGTCAAAGCAACGTACTCACGTATGCCATTGTGGTCGATACGTGACGATGTCAGCACAATGCGCGGTTCGGGCAGTACAATCTCTATATGTGTAGAATCGCGGCGTACATTGGCATCTGAGAAACCGGCAAAGTCGATGTAGGCTTTTACGGTAGCATCGACGGGGATGGCTATCTTGCGTTTGCCCAATGGCAGGTTTATGTCGTAGTCGTGGCTGAGTACGCGACCCTTCATCTTCACTTGGTCGTCGTGAGTGATGACCTTGTGTATACGATACTCGGTGGTGTACAGACGTGAGCATCGCTGTATCTGCATCACCATCAATCGTGTTGTGTCGACACGTGCTGTGACAGTGGTGCCGGCTGTGGTCGTCGGCTTGTCGCTCTTGCCGGAGCAAGAAGCGAGCAGTGTGAGGGCGACAATTGTGAGTGTGGTTATTGCTGTTCTCATAGCTTATTGTTTAAAAATGACCGAATTCATTTTGTATTGTCTTCGATTTGCATTAACTTTGTCGTCATTATGAAGACACGGACATTATTCAATAGTTTATTTATAGTTGCGTGGGCGGCCATGTCGCTTGGCGTGGTTGTATCGTGCAAGGAAAAACCTCGTACAACTGATATCATCGTTAAGAAACCTGCTCCTAAGCCTAAGAAGGGTGTGCAGAAGATGGACGAATATCGCCAAGTGCGCGACGTGGAGTGGCTCGGCGGTACATACAAGGTCGTGGCAGAACGCAAGCCCGACACCTCACTTCCGCAGGCCGTAGACGAGCAAGGCAACCGCTACTACGACAATCGTATAACACTGACCATAAGCCGGCCTGACGGTACGGCTTTCTTCAACCGTACATTCTCAAAGACTGACTTTGCACAGTATGTTGATGGTGACAATGCCGATGGTGCTTTGCTTGGCATTGTGTTCGACCGTGCCGATGGTGGATCGCTGATATTTGCAGCAAGTGTTGGGTCACCGGATAAGATGAGTGATGAGTATGTGCCGCTTGTACTGACTGTTTCGCGCGGTGGAACGGTGAGCATAACCAAGGATACGCAGCTCGATACGGCCAGCGATGTTGTAGACGAAGCTGACGACGAGGACGGCGTATAATAAGCCGTCTGTTCGTCGTAGTCGGTTGGTCTGATTGTTATTCGTCACTGTCGATGTCGTCGTCGATGTCGTCGAAGCCGAACATTGCAGGGTCGACAAATGCGTCAAGGGCACGTCGCTCCTTCTTTGTGGGGCGGCCAGTGCCACGTGCGCGGTCTACAAATCCGCTTATACGGCTCATCTCAAGCAGTTCGTACTGCTTGGGGTCGGTCACATTTTCGTATACTTCGGGTATCAGCTTGGCACCTACGCGCTGTTCTATCGTCTTGAGTACGCGGAACGAGTAGGTGATAGGCGATTTCTTAACACTCACCACTTCGCCAGCCTTTATTGTATGGCTTGGTTTAACGTTTTGTCCGCCTATCGTAACGCGGCTGTTCTTGCAGGCGTCGGCAGCTATAGAGCGGGTCTTGAATATGCGCGCTGCCCATAGCCATTTGTCTATGCGTGCTGTTTCTGACATATGATTATTGCTGATTGGTTTGCTTAGCTTTCTTTCCGAACTTGTTGAACTGATTCATTGTGATGCTCAATCCGGCAAGTACGAAACTCTTTATTATCTCTACCGCCATGTCGATTGAGGGCTGCAGAGTCTTCATATCCTCGTCATCGTATCTGCCGAGCACCCAGTCTACCTGCTGTCCTTGCTGGAAGTCGGCACCTATGCCCATACGCAGACGTGCATACTGCTGTCCGATGAGCTGCTGTATGTTGCCCAGTCCGTTGTGGCCGCCGTTAGATCCGTTGCCCTTCAGGCGGAAGTCGCCAAGCGGAATGGAGAGGTCGTCGACGACGACGAGCATGCGGCTCTGGTCGATATTCTCCTTCTGAAGCCAGTAGCGCACAGCGTTGCCGCTGAGGTTCATGTATGTTGTAGGTTTCAGTATGAACACCTTGCGTCCCTTAATTGATGCTTCGGCTACAAAACCATAACGCTTGTCTTCGAAAGTTACACCTAGCTTATTGGCCAACTCGTCGACTACCATAAATCCGGTGTTGTGACGTGTCATCTCGTATTCGCGTCCGGGATTGCCAAGACCCACTATCAAGTATTTGTCCACTTCTTTAATGATTAATTGTAAATGATTAATGATTAATTGAAGCTTGGGTGCTTCAATTGAATCTATATGCTGAAACAAAAAAGCGCACTCGTCGTAATGACGCGTGCGCTTTCCTTTTTCTATTAAATGTGCTAATGTGCTATTTGATTAAGCCTGTGCGTTAGCAGCAGCAGACATAGCGGCACGTGTCATCTTGATAGAGCATACGATGACATCCTTGCCTGTAGCGATCTCCAAGCCCTCGAAGCTCAACTCGCCAACCTTGATGCTCTTGCCAATCTTAAGGGCAGTAACGTCGATGTCAAGGTGCTCAGGAATCTGCTGGTAGGGAGCTGTAACCTCAATCTTACGGATAGAGAGGTTCATGCGACCACCGTCACGTACACCCTGTGCAAGACCTGTGAGCTTAACAGGAATACCGATTGTGATAGGCTTCTGATCGTTAACCTCGAGGAAGTCTACGTGCAGAACAGCGTCTGTTACCGGGTGGAACTGGATTTCCTTGAGGATAGCTGTGTGTGACTCGCCGTCGATGTTGAGGTTGATAACATAGATGTGCGGAGTGTAGATGATCTTGCGGAGCTCTGTCATAGCGATAGCGAATGACTTGGCAACGGGCTTGCCGTCCTGCTCTGCCAAACCATAAAGGTTGCAAGGTACAAGACCTTCCTTACGCAATGTTTTAGAAGCTTTCTTTCCAAGGGCTTCACGCTTCTGACCTGTAACGTTAATCTCTTTCATAATTGTGTTACTCTAAATTAAGTTTAATAAATAATGTGATTTATGCCTTAATTCGCCATCACACGAGAATTTTTTATTCATTTTCTGTATAGATGTGCTCAAAAAAGCGGTGCAAAGGTACATCTTTTATCTGAAATGAGCAAAGTTTATCCTCAAAATGTATAATTATTACCGATTTTCTTGGTAGTTCTCCCAATTTTGCCTATTTTTGCAAAGCGAAAAACAAACAGAAACATTAGAGATACATTATATATAATATCAAAGAGATGATAAATCGCGAATTAATAAGAATCAAGATAGTCCAGTTAACCTACGCTTACTATCAGAACGGCAACAAACTCATGGACAGCGCAGAGAAGGAACTGTTGTTCAGTCTTTCGAAGGCTTACGATCTGTACAACTACCTCTTGGAGCTTATCGTAGCAGTGACTCAAGAAGAGCGCCGCCGTGTTGAGGTGGCTACCCAGCGTGCTGTGCGTGAGGGTGGAGAAATGCCGTCGCAGAAATTCGCATACAATAAGTTTGCAGTACAGCTTGAGGAAAACCGCCAGCTGCTCGACTTCGCTGAGACACAGAAGCAGTCGTGGGCTGACAATCTGGAGTTTGTACGCTCGCTCTGCAATCAGATAGAGCAGAGTCAGACTTATGCCGACTATATGGCTGACATCGATGATTCTTATGAAGCCGATCGTGAGTTGTGGCGCAAGCTTTATCGTCAACTCATACAGGAGAACGAAAGCCTTGACCAGCTGCTTGAGGAGCAGAGCCTGTACTGGAACGACGATAAGGAGGTGGTTGACACTTTTGTACTGAAGACCATCAAACGTTTCGACCCGAAGAACAAGTCGAAGCAGGACCTTCTTCCCGAATACAAGGATCAGGAGGACAAGGATTTTGCAATGAAGCTGTTCCGTGCCACTATTCTCAATGCCGACCAGTATCAGCGCTATATGAGTGAGACATCACGCAACTGGGACTTCTCGCGCTTGGCATACATGGATGTTGTAATAATGCAGATAGCCATTGCCGAGATGCTCACGTTCCCCAACATACCTATCAGTGTGACCATCAACGAGTATGTAGACCTTGCAAAGCTGTACTCTACACCTAAGTCGGGTGGATACATCAACGGTATGCTCGACTCAATAGCTAGATATCTTGTATCTACAGGCAAGTTGATGAAGACCATTGAGGACCGTCCGCAGCGTCGTCCGGCTCCACGTCGCCAGTCAACACCGCGTCTCAATCGTGCTCAGCAAGCTCTTGAGGATGGCGAAGTGTTGCGCACACGCTATGCAGCACAGCAGGAGGAAGAGGCCAATACCGACGAGCAGGAGTTTTAAATTTTGAAGTTTAATAATACATAATAATATAGACAATGAATACAATCGTACTCGCTGCCCAGGCAGCGCAAGGTGGTGGAATGGGAATGATTATAATGATGGTGGCAATCTTTGCTATCATGTATTTCTTCATGATCCGTCCGCAGCAGAAACAGCAGAAGAAGATTCGTGAGTTCCAGAACGCTCTCAAGGAGAATGACAAAGTTCTCCTTGGCGGAAGCATACATGGCACTGTACGCCGTGTAGACTTGGCTGCTGGCATTGTTGAGGTGGAGATTGCACGTGGTGTAGTCATCACTGTAGACAAGACTGGTGTTTACGCTGATAACGCACAGTCAGTACAGAAGTAATAAAACATACGGAAGGTTTGCCAGATGAAATATCGTTTGACGCAAATATTCAAGGTTGTCAGGAACTTCTTGTTCAGTTCGGTGAACAAGGAGTTTCTGATTTTTTTGTTCTTTCTATTCCTGAGCAGCATATTCTGGCTCATGATGGCATTGAACGAAACATATGAACAGGAAATAAAAGTGCCGGTTAGGTTGGTGAATGTGCCCAAGAATGTAGTGCTCACCACCGAAATGGAGGATACCGTGCGTGTCACAGTACGCGACAAGGGATTCACTCTTGCCACATATATGTATGGCGACATGATACAACCGGTGTCTGTAAACTTTTCTGTATATGCCAATCGTCAGACGGGTTATGGATATGTGCCAGCATCTGACTTGCTAAAGATGCTTAGTCAGCGATTCATGGCACAATCGAAAATCATACAGGTGAAACCCGACCGACTCGACTTCTACTTCAATTACGGTGTGTCAAAGCAGTTGCCGGTACGCATGGCTGGCTATGTAGTGCCGGGCAAGTCGTACTATCTGGCACGTACACGCTTCTGGCCCGACCAGATTACGGTGTATGCAAGCAAGCGCGTACTCGACTCGCTGCGCTTTGTCAAGACAGTACCTATTAATATAGTCAACTTCGGCGACACCGTCATTCAGACCGTAGCGCTTGAGAAGATAAAGGGAGTGAAGATGGTGCCCGACCGTGTGCGCATCGGTCTCTATCCCGACATCATGACCGAGGAGAGCATTGATGTGCCGGTTGGCTCAATAAACATGCCCGAGGGCAAGGTGCTGCGCACATTCCCGTCGCGCGTCAAGGTGAACTTCATAGTTGGAGCAAGCATGTTCCGCAATATCACAGCCGACCAGTTCCAGGTCGTTGTTGACTATAACGAACTGATGGAGCATCCGTCCGACAAGTGCAACATATACCTTAAGGCGAGTCCGCACAGCGTACGCAGCGCCAAACTGTCAATATCTCAGGTGGATTATCTAATCGAACAGCAATGAGAATAGCAATAACAGGAGGCATCGGTTCGGGCAAGAGCTATGTGTGCCATATGCTTGAGCAGCGCGGCATCAAGATATACGACTGTGATGCAGCCGCCAAACGTCTTATGCGAACGTCCTTCAGTTTGCAGCGCCAACTGAAGGAGCTTGTTGGTGATGAAGTGTATTCTGCCGACGGAGTGCTTCAGAAGTGTGTGTTGGCAGAGTTTCTGCTTGCAAACGAAGCCAACAAGCAGGCTCTTAATAATGTGGTGCATCCCGCTGTAGCTGCCGATTATGAAACTTCTGGAATGGAGTGGCTTGAGAGTGCCATACTCTTTGAAAGCGGATTCGACCGCCGTGTGCATTTCGACCATATTGTATGTGTTACAGCACCACTCAATGTGCGCATACAGCGAATCATGCAGCGTGACTCAATATCAGCCGAGCGTGCAGCCGAATGGATTGATGCACAGATGCCGCATGAGGAAGTAGAGCTGCGTAGCGACTTCGTCATAACAAACGATGGAGCCAGCGATTTGCAGCAACAGATAGACCGAATGCTGCAACTGTTCAAACTATCCGAATAATAATTGTAATTATTTAATATAAGAATGTATATCGGTGCAATTCCTGTTGCCCGAATAATATTAATAACTAATAAATTAATAAATAAAGAAAATGGAAACAATTCTTTCAATAGCAGGTAAACCAGGACTTTACAAACTCGTCAATCGTGGCAACCGTAACCTCATCGTTGAGGCTATCGACGCTACTCACCGTCGCATGCCGGCATTCGCTTCCGACCGTGTTACATCGCTTGCCGACATCGCAATGTACACCGATGCTGAGGATATCCCATTGTGGCAGGTACTCAAGAGCCTTGGCGAGAAGGAGCAGTCGAAGGAGTGCTCACTCAACTACAAGAAGTGTTCAGCTGATGAGTTGCACGCTTTCTTTGCTGAGGTTTTGCCTGCATACGATCGCGACCGTGTTCACGATTCAGACATCAAGAAGCTCATCCAGTGGTATAACATCCTCGTCAACAACGGTATCACTGACTTCGAGGCAGCACTCGCTCCTACAGAAGGTGATAATGTAGACGACCGTCAGGAGGCCGAATAATGATAAAATCCGTAAGACCAAAGAAAAATCTCGGACAGCACTTTCTTACTGATCTTGGCATAGCCAAGGCTATTGCCGACACGGTAGATGCTTGTCCCGACATACCGGTGCTTGAGATAGGTCCCGGCATGGGTGTCATGACGCAGTTTCTTGTCACCAAGCCTCGCCCCGTTAAGGCGGTAGAGATAGACAAGGAGTCGGTGGCTTATCTCAACGAGAAGTTTCCGAAACTTCGTGAGAATATTATTGGCCAGGACTTCCTGCGCATGGATCTCAACGAGATTTTCGACGGCAAACAGTTTGTGCTCACCGGCAACTATCCCTACGACATTTCGTCGCAGATATTCTTCAAGATGCTCGATTATAAGGAGCTGATACCTTGCTGTACGGGTATGATACAGCGCGAGGTGGCTCTTCGCATAGCGTCGGCTCCGGGCAACAAGGCTTACGGCATTCTGTCGGTGCTCATTCAGGCATGGTACGACGTTGAGTATCTCTTCACCGTCGACGAGACAGTGTTCAATCCGCCCCCAAAGGTGAAGAGTGCCGTAATACGCATGACACGCAATGAGGTGATGGATTTAGGATGCGACGAGCGGTTGTTCAAGCGCGTGGTGAAGACTGTGTTCAATCAGCGCCGTAAGATGTTGCGCGTATCATTACGCCAGATCTTCGGTGGCTCTGCATCGCCCGAATTCTATGCTCAAGACATCATGACCAAGCGCCCCGAACAACTCTCAGTGCAGCAGTTTGTGGAGCTTACGAATATGGTGGCAGAAGAAGCACAAAAAATCGGAAAGACATTGTGATTTAGGATTTCGAGTTTAAGATAAAAGGCTTTACATTAGATATAACGAGAACTAGTTCTCTACAATCTAATGTAAAGCCTTTTTTTTGTTTATAGGGAAATAGGAGAGAAATATCCTAATAAAAATCTTGAATAGCATGTCCGATTTTTTTGTTTCATACGTTATATGTATGTAAGAGAAATGAAACCAAGCGAATTTAACCATATCATCCTGCCCATGCGCGACGAGCTGTTAGGCTATGCGCTGAGTGTCACAAAGTCAGAGGATAATGCCGAAGACCTTGTGCAGGAGGTGATGTTGCGCCTTTGGGACATGCGTTCAAGGCTCGATTCGGGAGGGCGGCTCAAGTCGCTTGCCATGACAATGATTCACAATCTGTATCTGGACCAGCTACGACACGAGAGCCATACAGCAGCGATGCCCGACCAAGTGGACATAGCTGTGGACGACCGGCGGGCGGAACTCCGTGACGAGACAAGGTTAATCCGCGACATCGTTGCACAGTTGCCACCTCTGCAACAGCAGATATTCCGTATGAAGGAGATAGAAGGCTATACCGCTGACGAGATAATGCTGATAACGGGATGCACTGCTGATAATCTCAGGCGAAACCTCTCAAGAGCACGAACCAAGATACGCGAGACTTACATTAAAATAATGATGAAAGGAATCGGAACATGATAAAAGACATAATGCCAAAACCGCACGAAACCGACATTCGGATGCTTATCGACAGATATATGTCGGGCGATACCACTAACGAGGAGGAGGCTACGTTGCGCACGTGGTTTCGGCTTGCCGGAGACGACATACCTGAAGAGTGGCGACCGCTGCGAGCCTTGTTCTGTTTTGTGGATGAACAGCGTAGCACAACTACTTTGCAGCGAGCCATGTATCGACCCCGCATATGGATTTCGTCAGCTGTGGCTGCTGTAGCTATCGTCATCGTAATGTTTGTGACACAGATGTATAATGTTTCCACCACGACACCGCAAAACTATGCTGTCATTGACGGAAAGCTATACACCAATCAAGAAGTGATAAACGAGCAGGTGGATGAAGCACTGCAGACTGTCTCGGCAGAGAACGACGATCCGTTCAGCGCACTCGACCTGATGCAATAACATTTGACAACAATAAAAACCATTAACATTATGCATAAACTATTTGATATCATACGCAAACCTCCGCTGATTGCAGCCAGGATGGGTCTTCTGTTTGTCATGACGTTGTGCGTTATGCTTCCGTGCCACGCACAGGATGGACTTGCCGTTAATGGCATATTCCAGCAGTACGGTCATTCTAAGGGTTGCAAAATGGTGGTGATGCATAACACCAAGCTCCGAGGCTATCAACTGGCCATATACAAGAGCCTTACATATAATAACAAATATGCAGCAAGCATCAACAACATCCTGAAGACCGACCGCCGGGCTGCTAAGAAGATTCGTGAGGTAGTGGACGACGGACGAATAGCAAGTGGCTATTATATGATGGCACCACTGCCGTCAGGCAACAATAGATATATTCTCTTTAGCAATACCGACCGAAGCAAAGGGGCTGTGATATACATCGAAGGCGATTTGTCACCAGACGACATAATGTCGATATGCTATACTAAGAGATAGCAAGATATATAAATAGAAATATTTGGAATTTTTTTAAAAACGTATATTATGAATATCAGAACATTGGTATTGACGGCAACCTTCATGCCAGCCATAGCTTTCGCACAGGAGGCAACCACAGCGCAAGACACAACATACACCCAGAAGTCAGCCACAGTGTCTAACACGTACGACACAACTTTTGTATTCAACAGTCAGAAGTTTGCCATATCTCAAAATGGTGAACGTACGAATGTAAGTGTGTACAAGAAGTGCGGCATGGAGATGAAGAAGGTCAGAGAGACCGAGTTTGTCGACGGACAGGAGGTGGAGCAGGTGTATATTACGTCGCCCTTTATCCCCAGAAAGGCATACAAGCGTCGCAATCTGGAGTATAGCCATTATCCGTTTTTCTTCTTTGGTGGCAACATGCTCGCAGGCTCGGCATTTGGTGTCAAGTCGGAAGGTAAGGAAATGCGCGACAGCAAGTCGGGTGAATGGGGATTTACGGGTTGTACGTTCGAGTGTCCTATAAGCAATAGTTCGTGGGCAGTGACGGCTGCTATGTCGTTGGCTTTTGTCAGCCATCACTTTAAGACCGACTATATGCTTACTACCGTTGACGGTATAACAAGCTTTAAGCCTTTCGCCGTTGGAGATGATGAGAATGGCGAGCGTCCGTCGAAAAGCTACCTAAGCTATTGTGCCGTCCGCATTCCGATAATGTTGGAATGGTCCAACCGCATCGGTTCTGAAGACGTCTATGCAGCTTTCGGCCCATCTATAGAGTTTCGTGCCAAGGAGCGTTCACGCTATAAGCTCGGCAAGAGACATACGCTGACAAGAGATGTCAACATGAATCCTGTAGGCATAAATCTTGAGGCACGTCTTGGATATGGCTTCTTGATGCTTTACGCACGCACATCGCTCACTCCGCTGTTGCATACAAAGTATGCTCCCGAATGGCATCCATTCACCGTTGGAGTAGGACTGAGGTTGTAAGATTTAAACGTAAAGTCCCCGCCACTAACACAGTGACGGGGACTTTTTTTCAACTACTACTATTAACTAACTGTTTTCCAACTACCTATTGAACGGTATACCGCTTATTGAATGACAATCTATCTAAAAATTCTGTTACTCGGCTGTTTCGAGCAGCAGCACTCGGCTTGACCATTCGTTGGCTTTGCCCCAGTCGGCGTTATGTCCATAAGGAATCTCCAGGCCGTTCTGCATGAGATATTCGCCTGAGAAAGTCTTGCCCTCGAAGGCGAGCGGAGTCTTGTCGATGCGGTTAAGTTCGGTGATGCGATAGCGCTTCTGCGGGTTGAGACCAGCCATCGGGATGCGTGGCAGATGCTGATTGCAGAACGACTCGGTCTTCCACCAGAAGAACACCGCCTTTTCCTTGGCATCGGTCACGTACATGAGCGAAGCCACACCCTTCTTCTCGTAGGGCGACTGAAGGCGATAGAGGTCGCCAAACTGCACGATAGGCCGTATGCGCTTGTAGTCGGCTATAGCTTTGCGGCACTGGTCTTTGTCGGCTTCGCTGAGCACCTTGGGCTGTATCTCCATGCCGAGACGTCCGCTCATAGCCACGTCGGTGCGATACTTCAAAGGCACGGTGCGGGCTGTCTGATGGTTGGGGGCGTTGGATATGTGCGACGCCATAGCGATGGCAGGGAAGAAGTAGCTGGTTCCCCACTGCATATATACGCGCTGAAGGGCGTCAGTATTGTCACTGGTCCAGAACTCGTCGAAGTAGGGGAGAGTGCCCCAGTTGACACGTCCGCCGCCGGAAGCGCAGTCCTGGATGGTGAGGTCGGGGTATTTGGCACGGATGCGCTGCAATACCTTCTCGAAACCACGGTGATACTCAATGTAGAGATGGCTCTGATTGTTGGCAGTAAGATACTGCGAGCCGTGGTTGGATATGTTCATGTTGGCGTCCCACTTGATGTAGTCAATCTCTGGATACTTGGTCATCATGTCGTCGACGATGGAGAACACGAAGTCCTGCACCTTAGGATTGCCGAGGTCGAGTACCACCTGCGTGCCGCCACGTCCGCACTTAAGGTCGCGGTGTGGAGCCTTTATCACCCATTCGGGATGCTTCTCGAAGAGTTCGCTCTTGGTATTGGACATCTCCGGCTCGAGCCAGATGCCAAACTTTATGCCTTGCTTCTTGGCTTTAGCAAGCAATCCCTCAATGCCATTGGGCAGCTTCTGCTTGTCTACAACCCAGTCGCCCAGCGCACAGTTGTCAACGCTACGCTTGTACTTATTGCCAAACCATCCGTCGTCCATGACGAATAGCTCGCCACCCATCGACTTGATGTCAGCCATCATCTGCGCCATCTCCGGCTCCTTGATGTTGAGGTAAACACCCTCCCAAGAGTTGAGCAGAATCTTGCGCTCGACGTTGCCGTTCATCAGTTTGTACTGTCTGCCCCAGCGATGGAAGTTGCGGCTCACTCCGCTCATTCCCTCCTTGCTGTATGAGAAGGCTGTGACAGGAGTGGTGAAGGTCTCGTTCTTGGCGAGGTGATACTCCGAGTTGTAATCGTCGATGCCAGCAAAGAACTGGTGATACTCTGACTCGTCGGTCACGGCACGCAGCTTGTAGTTGCCAGAATAGCAGATGGCAGCACCTATCACACGGCCCGTGTTCTCCCGTCCCTTGCCGTCAAGCGAGAACATTACTTCGCCGCGTGATGTGTGGGCGTTGCGTGTTCCGTCGCGGTTTTCAATGACGAATGTGCCGGGCTTCAGTTCCTCCTCCGACAGCTGTGCCTCGTTGGCCCAAGCACCGTAGAAGTGCGACATCCATACGTTGCCACGACGTATGGGCAGATAGGCTGAGTCGAATTGCGAGAGGGTGACTGTCGACTTCTCACCATTGTTTATCTCGGTCCACATCTCGATGATGTCCACGTCGTTATATGCACGATAGCAGACCGTAACGTAGAACGGATAGACGCGGTCCTTGAGCTTCACCTTCAGCACCTTGGCGTTCTTCTCCGTCTGTTCGGTGATGTCAGCCACGTCCATCTGCAGCGTCATGTTGCCGTCAGCGTGGCGCACGGAGAGAGCAGCTTCCGAAGCACCGATTAGTCCGTACACAGGATATGCGTCCTTGCCGGATGTTCCGCCAGCCTGGAGTGTGGCTATGTCGGCATCTGTCAGCTTGTCGCCATAATACACAAATTTGAATGCTCCACCCTTGGTGGCATCCACTACGAGCGATGTCTTGGGGGTAGACACGCTGATATTCTCAGCATTGGCAACGCCTGAAAGCGTCATCAGAGCCAATGCTGGAAGAAAAATACGTTTAGAAAAATTTATCATAGTTTGTTTTAGTTATATGCATCTCTTAGTTCATAGTTATGCAAATTTACCAATAATTTTAACATAAGCAAATATTCATTGTGTTTTTTTGTGGCTAACCTTATTAAAAGAGATATAGGGCGTATTATTGCGATAATTTTGGTTTGTATTGTAGCGTAGTGTCAAGTATTTTCATTAAATTTGCAAATCGAATATTGAAAAACGACTGTACGAAACTAATACAATATTAATATGATAGACGTAAAAGAAACATTGAACAGCGCCGAGGAGCGCATGGAAATGGGTGCAATGTACCTTGAGGAGCAGCTTGCACGTATCCGTGCCGGACGTGCCAACGTGGCAATTCTTGACGGCGTTCGAGTTAGTTCATGGGGTTCGATGGTGCCATTGAACCAGGTAGCCAACGTTACTGTGCCCGATCCACGCACTATCGCTATCCGTCCTTTCGACAAGAAGCAGATCCGCGAGATTGAGAAGGCTATCATGGATAGCGACGTAGGCATCACTCCCGAGAATAACGGTGAGATTATCCGCCTTGGCATTCCGCAGCCTACCGAGGAGCGCCGTAAGGAGCTTGTCAAGCAGTGCAACAAGATTGGCGAGCGCACTAAGGTGGAGATTCGCAATGCTCGTCAGGAGACAAAGGACAAGCTGAAGAAGGCTATCAAGGACGGTCTGTCGGAAGATTTGGAGAAGGACGCTGAGGGCGAACTCCAGAAGATTCACGACAAGTTTGTCAAGAAGGTTGATGACCTGCTCGCTGCAAAGCAGAAGGAAATCATGACAGTATAGTATTGAATGCAAGGTTTAGTAATAAAGAACACGGGCAGCTGGTACACTGTGCGCACTGACGACGCGCAGAATGTAGACTGCAAGATAAAGGGCAACTTCCGCCTTAAAGGCATACGCAGCACCAATCCCGTTGCTGTGGGCGACCGTGTGGAGATTGTGCGCAATCAGGAGGGCACGGCTTTCATCACTGCCATTTGCGACCGACGCAATTATATCATACGCAAGTCGCAAAACCTGAGCAAGCAGAGCCACATCATTGCTGCCAATGTCGACCAGGCTTTCCTTATTGTCACGGTCAACTATCCGCAGACAAGCACCATATTCATCGACCGCTTTCTTGCCACTGCCGAGGCCTACAGCGTGCCGACTGTGCTCGTGTTCAACAAGACCGATATTCTCTCGGACGAAGAACGTCACTATCAGGAGATGATGATGACGCTCTATCGTACGATTGGCTACGAGTGTGTGGCTGTGTCGGCCACTACGGGACTGGGTATGGACAGCATACTGCCTATGCTGAAGGACAAGATTACATTGCTCAGCGGCAACAGCGGTGTGGGCAAGTCTACCTTCATCAATCATATCCTTCCCGATGCCAACCTGCGCACGTCGTCGATTTCCGACGCTCACAACACGGGTATGCACACCACTACATTCTCTGAGATGTTGCCGCTTCCCGAGGGTGGATGGATTATCGACACTCCGGGCATCAAGGGTTTCGGAACGTTTGACATCGAGCCCGAAGAGCTGACAAGCTACTTCAAGGATATATTCCACTTCTCGAAGGACTGCCGCTTCAACAACTGCACGCACACTCACGAACCTGGTTGTGCCGTGCTGAAAGCCGTTGAAGAGCATTACATAGCAGCATCACGCTATCAGAGCTATCTCTCGATGCTTGAGGATAAGGACGAAAACAAATACCGCGAAGCTTATTAAGCCTCGCGGTTTTTTGTTTTTGTAATATTACTTGGCGGCTGTTGCCGTCAGTTTCCGTAATGTATTTTGCAGTAGTGTGATGCTTGGATTCTTCAGCACTACCCGTTTTTGTTCGTCAAGCAGATATACCGACGGTACCGACTTGATGTAGTATATGTCGTCGGTGGTGATTTGTCCGTCGGGACTGTAGCCTTCGTTCCATGTGGCGGGCAAATGTGATTTCTTCGTCTTCCACATTTCGGAGTCGCTATATGGATATATTGCAAGCACTGTGATGTTTGGCGATGCCAATTCGGGCATTGCAGCTATCTGTGTCGCTACTTCGTGACAGTGGTCGCAATCGGGGTCGTAGAAATATAATAATGTGTATTTTGCTTTCAGATTGTGCAGCTGGCGTTGCTGGTTCTTGCGGTCGATATAAACGAAGTCGGTGGCTGTGGTGCCTGGAAGATTCTTCTTCAGGTTGCGCGCCATGTATTCGTTGCGTGTGCGTTCGGCCATTGAGGCGAACTTATTTGCAGCCATTATGTCGAGAAACTGGGCGTAGAGCAGGTCGTTGTGCAACGGCGATTCGGAGTCACCGAGATATTTCTCGGTCAGTGTGGCGAAGTATTCGCGTATGCGTTCGGGTGTATTGCTGTCCTCAGCATTGGCAGCCTTGATGTTGTATAGATGGTCGGCAAATGCCTTTACGCCGAGAGTGGCAGTCGATGGAGCCACACGCGGCAGGAGGTCGATGAAGTTGGCAAATCCTTGTTCGGTCGTTTCGGGGCGGTGCATCAGTGTTGTGTCGGCAAAGTTGAATCGGTCCCAGTAGTGTTCCATTACGTACAAGGCACGCGTCTCGGCAGTGCGCAATGTGTCTGGCACTGTAGGGTAGGGGAAGTTGTCGGCCTGTTGTGCCATGGCATTGGTGCATGTAATCATAGCTGTAACTATGGCTATTGCTGTAAAGAAGGATTTGCTCATGTCTGTTCTGTTTTATGGTGAAACACCCTAAGTCAATTGTATAACTTCAAACGTCAGGTCTGAAGAGGCATAAATGTAAAATGCCGCAACAATCCATCTATGAAATTGGATGTTGCGGCATTTTGTATTATTGTATTACTGCATGTCGTAAACTACCTGCATGAGCTTCTTGCCCAGTGCGTCAGCCTCTTCCATTGTAGCAGCCTCGCTGTATACACGGATGATAGGCTCGGTATTCGACTTGCGCAGGTGAACCCACTTGTCGGGGAAATCAATCTTAACGCCGTCGATGTCAGTAATCTTCTCGTCCTTGAACATTTCTTTCACCTTCTCGAGGATTGCGTCGATGTCGGTAGACGGGGTGAGGTCGATGCGGTTCTTGGCAATCTGATAGCTTGGGAATGTAGCACGCAACTCGCTTGCTGTGCACTTCTTGTGAGCCAGTGAAGAGAGGAACAGAGCGATACCTACCAATGCGTCGCGGCCGTAGTGGCTCTCAGGATAGATAACACCGCCATTGCCCTCGCCGCCGATAACGGCGTGCTCAGCCTTCATCTTGGTTGTAACGTTAACCTCGCCTACAGCCGATGCAGCGTATACGCCACCGTGCTTCTCGGTAACGTCGCGCAGAGCGCGTGTAGAAGAGAGGTTGCTTACGGTGTTGCCCGGTGTGTGTGATAGTACGTAGTCGGCTACGCTAACGAGTGTGTATTCCTCGCCAAACATCTCGCCGTTCTCGCAGATGAAAGCCAGACGGTCAACATCGGGGTCAACAACGATACCGAGGTCGTACTTGCCGCTCTTCATCTCGTCCATGATACCCTGAAGATTCTTCTCCAATGGTTCCGGGTTGTGGGCGAAGTCGCCGTTAGGTGTGCCGTTGAGTATTGTGAACTCTACGCCGAGAGCCTTAAGGAGTTCGGGCAAGATAACACCACCAACGCTGTTGATAGCGTCAACACAAACCTTGAACTTGGCGTTCTTGATAGCCTCTACGTCAGCCAGCTTGAGGTCGAGTACGCTCTGGATGTGACGAGCGTCCATTGAGTCGTCGCGTGTATAGTGGCCCAGATGGTCAACGTCGGCATAGTCGAAGTCTTCCTTCTCGGCGATTTCGAGAACCTCGTTGCCGTTCTCCTTTGTCAGGAATTCGCCCTCGCTGTTGAGCAACTTCAGAGCGTTCCACTGACGTGGGTTGTGGCTTGCTGTTATGATGATACCGCCCATAGCGCCTGTCCAGCGTACAGCCAGTTCTGTGGTAGGAGTAGTAGCGAGGTCGATGTCGATAACATCAAGTCCCATACCCATAAGAGTACCGCACACGATGTTGCGTACCATGTCGCCTGAGATACGTGCGTCGCGACCAACTACTATCTTGCCGCGACCTTCGGTCTTGGCATTGCGCTTCATGAATGTAGCGTAGGCAGTTGTAAACTTAACGATGTCGAGCGGATTGAGAGTGTCGCCCGTAGGTCCGCCGATAGTGCCGCGGATACCTGAAATTGACTTGATTAGTGTCATAGTAATGATGTTTTAAATGTTTGACTTTAGTCTTTAGTATTCGGGTGGCTGTTGTTGAGCGGCCGCCGATTCTGCAATTATGCTCCCTGCTGGTATGTTATCTCGTACATGCACGGATAAACTTTCTGCGAGGCATTGCTTTGTCCCATTGAGTGCGGAACAATCAGTTTCACCTTGGCTATCTCGTCAGTTTCTGATGCTGGACGGCCAAGCTTGATATAAGTCAGCGGAACGAGCCATCCCGAAGGAACAGCTGTTGAGCTATATGTTTTGTACATCAGACTGCTTTCTTTGTCGAATGTTCCAGAGAATGTACCTGATGTATTCTTCACTGTCATTTTTTCTACCAACCAGTTGTATGAGTAGATGTTGGTGCATTGCAGTGTAGAGTCTGATTCGAGGATGTTGTACTCGTTGAATCGGCACAGTATCTTTTCGGTCTTGCCGCTTTCCAGTTTCTTGCCGCATCCCTCGCGCACAATCTGCATATATACGCCAGTGCCTTCAAAGAGCACCCACTCGTTTTTGTCAACGTTTGTGGTCTGGTTTTGTGCGTTGAATACATCCTCAGATATGACCTTTATCTTTTGGTTGGCAATGTATCGGTTTATAGCCGAGCGTTCCTTCTTTTTCAAGTCGGCATAAGTTTCGCTGTCGCTACACGAAGCAAGAGCCACAATGGCTAAGAGTGTGAGCGCTAAGAATTTTAACGTCTTCATCAATTGCTTTTTCTTTTTTATTTGATTGAAATCACTAATTATCGTACAAAAGTACAAAAATTATATGTAATGTCACCTTGGGTTGACAATATTTCACGTTTTTTATTTCGTGAGCAGGTCTTTGTATTGCTCAAACGCATTTCTCACTATGCGTTCAGCCTCGTCGAGCGAGCAGTAGAGTCTGCCGCCGCTGGCGTTGAGATGGCCGCCGCCGTTGAAGAAGTCGGCTGCCATCTTGTTGCAGGGGAAGTCGTCTACTGAGCGTAGCGACACCCAGATGGTGTTGTCGCGACGGTCGTCCTCGCGCAGCGAAACCGACAGGCGCATGCCTTTTATCTTCAGTGGTTCGTTGACAAGCCCCTCAGCGTCACCCTTGATGAAGTGGAAGTCGCGCATGTCACGGCGCGAGATGGTGAAGTAGGAGGCGTGAATGTCGCCAAACACGTTGAGCTTCTGGCTCATCAGATAGCCGCGCAGACGTATTGCCCACGGGCTGAAGTTGTTGAATACGTTGCGGTATATCTTGTCCTTGTCGATGCCCTTGGTCAGCAGTTGGCTTACGATGTAGAATATCTCGGGGCGTGTAGAGTTGTATGTGAATCCGCCCGTGTCGGTCATCATGCCACAATATATGCATGCAGCACACTTGCGCGACATCTCTTCGAATCCGCCCAACTGCCATATTATACGGAACACGAGTTCGGAGGTGCTCGACATGTGCGGGTGCGACACGGTCAGTACGGTGTCCATGCGCGGGTCGAGGTGGTGGTCGATCATTATCTTCTTGGCAGGCGACTGCTCCAGAGCGTCCTTCATCTCGTCTACACGGTCGGTGCCGTTGAAGTCGAGGCAGAAGATAAGGTCGGCTGAGGCAAGCATCGGGTCGGCCTTGTCGGCAGCGTGCTTGTCGTAGCGTATGATGCGCTCGGTGCCGGGCATCCACTGTAGAAAGTCGGGATAAGCGTCAGGCACAATGATTTCGGGGGCCTTGCCGAGCGTGCGCAGATAGTCGGCCCATGCAAGTGACGAACCTATTGCGTCGCCGTCGGGCGACTTATGACAACAAATAATAATGTGTTCGGCTGTGTTGATATATGCCTTGAGTGCTTCGGCTTCCGCCGCGGTTAATAATTCTATGCCCATTGTTTAAATAATGTATTGGCTGCAAAGTTACAAATTTAGTATGGTACAGCCAACTTTTTTTCATTTTTGCAACTTTTTTTTGTAGCTTTGCGTCAAATATACGATTAATAATTAATATTTAGTATTATGATGACAGCAAAACGTGTTTTTTCGTTCGTCATGTTAGTGGCGATTTGTGTAGCGTGCACAGCATGCTACTATTCGAGTAGCGATTTTAAGGCAGACCGTTCGTTTGTGAAGCGTGTGGTCAAGGTTGGCTATTTTTGCAAGATTGAGTCGTATACATCTGCCGATATAAAGTTTGTTCAGGGCAAGACTTCGTCGGTTCGCATTGAGGGAACCAAGAGTCTTGTAGACAATCTCGATGTAAGGCAGAAGGGCGAGACTCTTGTCATTACCACTAAAGGCCGCGGAATAAGATTTGTCGGCCAGTCGCGCCTCACAGTCTATGTTTCGTCGCCCGACATTACGTCTGTTTATCTGAAAGGTTCGGGCTGTTTCGTCGCTCAAGGCAATATCGACACCGATGCTCTTGACGTGGAACTCTCAGGTTCGGGCGATGTCAACCTGCGCAATGTATTGTGCGACAATATTTCGTTGCGTCTGCGTGGCAGTGGCGATGTTAAAGCACTTAGCGTTGACTGTGCTGCAGCCAATCTCGAACTGCTTGGCAGTGGCGACCTTGAAGTGAAGACGCTGAAGGCACGCAAGGCTGTTGCAGCGCTCCGTGGTTCGGGCGACCTTGACGCTACGCTTATTGGTGTAGCCGATGTCCAGGCTTCGCTGCTTGGCAGTGGCGACCTCGACCTTAACTTCGTTAATTGTGGCAATGCCGATATTGATTTGCGCGGCAGTGGCGATATTGAACTGAAGGGCACATTGCGCACGCTCTGCACCAACAAGAAGGGCTCCGGCGACATCGACCGCTCAGAGTTGCGTGTAGCTCGATGACGAGACGGCATAAAAAACAAAAGAGGTTGGTGCAGGAAGCTACCAACCTCATAACTGTTGATTTCGTAAAAATCGAAATCATCAAAAAATGATACCGCAAATATATAGCTTATATTCGAACAAAACAAATATTTGCAGTTAAAAAGTGGATTATTTAACAAAATAAGCTAATTTTGCAAGTTGTTAAGCATAAAATAATGGCAATGCCTGCATTGAACGCTGCGGACATTGCCATTAATTTATTGTATGTAAAATTGATTACGAAAATTATTAATTCAGACTGTTATTAAATTTGTATGGGAAGAAACAAATATTCTGATTCCGAAATTCAGGGCATTGCCAAGCTCCTGCGACTGAAGAACTGTGCCAACCGTGCCAAGCAGAAGGAGATTCGTCATAAGCTGCGTGTAGAGTATGAATTCAACATCTCCGATTTTAATGTGCCTGGACGTGCATTTGGCGAGCAGGAACTGTATGACGCCATACACCGTGGCGCCATACGCATACTCGACGACCAGACCATTGCCGACATGAAGGCCAAGCGAGCACGCGACCGTGAGCGCGACGAAGCAGCCCGGATGCAGGACGCTGTTGCCGCTGGCGAGCAGACCGATTGGCAGGAAGCCATGAAGCAGTGGCAGGACTGGGAGGCAAGCGAGATAAGCAAGATAGACAAGTAGTCTACAGCTTCACCTGCACTGCCGCTGGATATATACGGCAAGGGTCGCCGAATGTAGCCACGCTTTCTGCCATGTTCTGGATGTTTGTCTTGGGTTTGCCTGCAAACACCTTATGTCCGTTGACAATAATAGTCACCTTGCGGTTCATGTCTACCAGATGCTCATCGAGGAACACGGTGAACTGCAGGTCGCTGGCTTCCGAGTAGTGGCGCTTTATCTTCATGTCGATAGTGTGCCAGTAGGGGTCGGTTTCCAGAATCTCGTATCTCACAGTCTTCACTGTTATGTTGATGGTGTTGTCAACGATGTCCATTGTATAGGTAGAACGCGACATCGAGTCGAGGGTTGGGCGCTTGTCTACACGCAGATTGTAGAATCCTTGGCGGTGGCGTCCGTGCATTGCAAAGTCCTCCCACATCATGTGCTTGGGGTAGGGGTTGCGTGTGAACTCGCTCAACCACGGTGTCGTGGGGCGATAGTCAATCTGATGGGCGCATTTGGGCACCAGTTCGATGCGGTGCTTGAACTGGTCGGGGTGCAGAGCCTGCAGACTGTCAAACGCCAGCTTTGTCTCGTAGGTGAAACGGTTGCGGAAGAACATCTGGTCGTACTCGCCTGTAAGGAACGAGAATCCGATGTTGGCGCAATTCTCTACAGGAGCGTTGCGTAACGGTTCGCCGCCAGCCATTGGTCCGGCAGCCGCCAGATAGTCGGCATAGAATGAAGCCAGACGCTGTGAACCGTATCCGCCTTCCGAGATGCCGAACATATATATACGGTTTGGATTTATCTCGCCCGAGAGCATAGCCATGCGCAGCAGCTTCTCCCATGCCCACTGTTTCGACTGCTGCCACCAGCGGTAGTAATTGCCCTCATTAGGTATCTGTGGTATGAAGTAGGCTGAAGGCGAGTCCTTGAACATCTGTGCAAGCTTCAGCCCCGTTATCCACTCCTGCGCCTTGGGTCCCGAACCGTGCATGTATACAAACAGGGGCAGTCCGTCGGCTGGCACAGTCTCGCCGGCTGCCACCTTCTTACCATAATAATACGGCATTATGGCGTTCGGTTCAAGCTGTGCAGGCAACTGCCATTTGCCGGTCTTGGCGTCCGACAGGTTGGGCAGGTTTGTCATTATGTTCTTGTCCTGTGCGTCGTTGGCGCGCTTCCAAGCCTCCCAAACCATAGTTCTCGACGATGCTACGTCAGTCGTCTTCACCTTGGTGTTGCAGTTGAGTTTGGCATTCTTGCCAGCCAGACGCTCACCGAAATATTTCTCAATTTCTTTAGTAGTATTCTTGTTGTCTGATTTGGCAGCAGCCGTTGCGTGTGTGCCAAATCCCAGTGCGGCAGTAAGCAAAGCCACACTCAATGTCTTGATTAAAGACCTGTTGTAGATTGTTTGTTTTACGAAAGGTTTCATTTTTATGGTTGTTGTATTTATTTGGCTGTAAAGGTAAATATTAATTTTCAATTCATCACGTGTATTCATATATAAATATACATTTTAATCTCAACAATTAATCTATAAAACCACAACGTTGTCGATTTTTATTCGTAAATTTGCCATATATAACAATATGTAAACAATAAATATAGTTCCACTATGAGATATCTTGACCCTAAAGCCGACCTCACATTCAAGAAGATATTTGGTGAACATAAGGATTTGCTCATCAGTCTGCTTAACGCCCTGCTGCCATTGGCTGATGACGAGCAGATAGAGAGCGTTGAGTATCTGTCGCCTGAACTTGTGCCCGACACTTACGTAGGTAAGAACAGTATTGTTGACGTGAGATGTCGCGATGTAAAAAACAGGCAATTTATTGTAGAAATGCAGATGCTTTGGACAGAGGCGTTCAAACAGCGTGTGCTGTTTAATGCTTCCAAGGCTTTTGTGCGTCAGCTTGACAAAAAACGCAAGTATGAAATGTTACAGCCTGTCTATTCGCTCAATCTTGTCAACGAGACTTTCATGAAGGAATATCCGGATGAGTTTATCCATAACTACAATGTTGTGCACGAACTGCATAGCGACGAGATTATCGACGGACTTCATTTCACATTCGTGGAGCTGCCAAAATTCCAGGCTCATTCCATCAAAGAAAAGAAAATGGCTGTGCTGTGGCTTAGATTTCTGACAGAGATAGATGAGCATACAAAGGAAGTTCCGCAAGAACTGTTGGACAATCCCGAGACCTCTAAAGCACTAAAGGCTGTAGAAGAATCAGCAATGTCGAAAAATGAGCTTCTTGCCTACGACGACTTTTGGGACAAACTCGGTGCAGAACGCTTGCTTTTTGTCGATTCTAATAGGAGAAGCATGGAGGAAGGCAGAGCTGAAGGCAGAGCAGAAGGACGTGTTGAGATTGCCAGAAATTTATTAAATATGGGAATGTCAATTGACGACATTGCAAAAGCAACTGGTCTGCAGAAACAGGAAATTGAACGGTTGAATCCAGTTGTATAAATAAAATGGGAAAGCCTCGAAAATAAAATGAGGGTGTGTCAAAACAAATTGACACACCCTCATTGCTTTATGTATAGCCTTAGAGACAATAATCTCTTCAGTCTTTTTACTCTTTTACTCTTTTACCTTTTTACTCTTTTACTTTTCTTAGAACTCGCTTGTGAAGTGGAACTTGATGTGCTTGAAGTCCTGCTGAGCCATAGACAGCACATAGCCAGAGTCGGCAAGGAATACATCGCGTCCGTCGCGGTCCTTAGCCATATACTGATACTTGCGCTTCTTGAATTGGTCGAGTTCATCAGCATCGTCGCTCTCTATCCAGCAAGCCTTGTGCAGATGGACGGGTTCCCAACGGCACTTGGCGTTATATTCGTTTTCCAGACGATACTGTATCACCTCAAACTGCAACTGACCCACAGTACCGATAATCTTACGACCGTTAAACTGGTTGACAAACAGCTGTGCCACACCCTCGTCCATGAGCTGGTTGATACCCTTCTCAAGCTGCTTTGCCTTCATTGGGTCGTCGTTCTCGATATACTTGAACATTTCTGGCGAGAACGAAGGCAGTCCGCGGAAGTGCAGCTTCTCGCCCTCAGTCAGTGTGTCGCCAATCTTGAAGATGCCGTTGTCAGGCAAACCTACGATGTCGCCCGGCCATGCCTCGTCGATGGTGCTCTTGCGCTGAGCCATAAACTGAGTGGGCGAAGAGAAACGCAGAGTCTTGCCCTGACGCACATGCAGATAGGGCTTGTTGCGCTCAAACTTGCCGCTGCACACCTTGCAGAAAGCGATACATGAGCGGTGGTTGGGGTCGATGTTGGCAGTAATCTTGAAGATGAAGCCCGTGAACTTCTGCTCCTCAGGCTCTACAGTGCGCTCCTCAGCCTTGGTAGGCTTTGGCGACGGAGCTATCTTAACGAAGCAGTTGAGCAGTTCCTGCACACCGAAGTTGTTGAGTGCCGAACCGAAGAATACAGGAGCCACCTCAGCCGAGCGGTATGTCTCAACGTCAAACTCGGGATATACGCCGTCAATCAGCTCCACGTCGTCGCGCAGCTGCTTGGCATCCTGCTCGCCGATGTGCTCTTCAAGTTCTGTAGAGTTGATGTCAACCTCAACCTTTTCAGTCACGCGCTGTTTGTCGGGCTTGAAGAGGTCGAGCTTGTTCTCGTAGATGTTGTATACACCCTTAAACTTTACACCTATATTAATAGGCCATGACAGCGGGCGCACGCTGATCTGAAGTTCCTCCTCCAGTTCGTCGAGCAGATCGAACGGGTCGCGACCCTCGCGGTCCATCTTGTTGATGAATATGATAACCGGAGTGTTGCGCATGCGGCACACCTCCATCAGCTTACGTGTCTGAGTCTCCACACCCTTCGCACCGTCCACTACGATGATGGCAGAGTCGACAGCTGTAAGAGTGCGGTATGTGTCCTCGCAGAAGTCCTGGTGACCCGGAGTGTCAAGAATGTTGATTTTGTAGCCCTCGTAGTCGAACTCCATAACCGAAGTCGACACCGAGATACCACGCTGCTTCTCGATTTCCATCCAGTCGGACGTAGCCGACTTGCGTATCTTGTTGTTCTTTACTGCACCTGCCACCTGTATCTGGCCGCCAAAGAGAAGAAACTTCTCGGTGAGCGTAGTCTTACCTGCGTCAGGGTGTGAAATGATGGCGAAAGTTCGCCTGCGTTCTATTTCCTGGTTCATAATATACGTTTTGGACTGCAAAGTTATACAAACTATTGCACATAAAAACACGCTTGCCTGATTTTTTGACTTTTAAACCATATTTATTATGTATAATGGTGATAGTTCAGTTGGCAAACTACACCCCATCAACACATCACCTTCTCAGCCTGAGCGAAGCGCAGCTCGTTCCTATATTTGCATTCTTGACCGCTCAAAACTGCGAGTTGAACGCGCGAGGAAATCTTTAGCTCAAAATTCGTGAGTTTTGAGCGGTTATGGTTATGTTGCTTATACACAGTGAGTTATGTCGATAACGACTTTGCGATGCAAGTTTCTGCTTCAAAAAAAAGCTCCTTTTTACTTCAAAAGGACAACTATTGCATTGCAACTGTAGTCCTTTTGCAATGCAATTGGGGCTTCGTTACACTCCAAAAGTAGTCCTTTTGAAGAGCAACGAAGCCTTGAATGATGAAAAACACGAATATTGACGTTGCCCAACCACTAAAAAACGCCAATTGAAAACTCTAAAATCAATTTTTCGTTTGTAACACTTTTTTACTGCCTGTACGATATTTGCATAAAAATCTTGTGCAATTTTTATTGCAAAATAATATTTTTTCATTTTTCTTTTGTAACTTTGCATTCGGACTGAAAAGCCAGACCGCTGTTGTCGCAAAAGAACGTGTTCTTATCACATATGACAACCGACTCGGCAGCCTACGCCGTGCAGAGTGTAATAAGGTCATCAATATGACATATCTACACAAAGCGGGTATTGGGTGGGAAAAGCAGTCCAGACATATTAGGCGTTTACAAACGTCGCGTTCAACGTACACTCTGAAACGTGAGAAATTTCAAGATACATGTACTGCCTTGAACATGACAACGGTAAATGTCCAGGGGTGTGATATACCTTTTGTATTTTCGCAGAAGCATTTATTGTGTTCTGACATTTTGTCGTACAATTATTTGCATCAAGCCGAAAGTACGGATATTGCTATATATCATATCGGCGTGGGCTATACTGTTGTTCGTTCAGCAGTATAGGCACTTCTCACGGCCTCAGAGTGTGGATCGGACAACGGACGGTTCACGCTTTTTTTTGTCTGTACCAACATAATTCTGTCTAGAATTAAGTTAAGCGATATGAATATCGATGGCTGTATATCAGAAGATATACACACCTCGGGAGGTGGTGAAATCCCTCCCTGCGCTGGACTTACCTCCAACGCCCTCCCCAAAGCTCAAAGCAGTAAAAAAGCCGAGAGTTCACATACTGGGGTGTCCACCAGTTATGCACTTTCGGAAGACCCTCCCCATTGGTATGCTCTACGCTGCACTTACGGCAGAGAAAAGACCGCATACGAGTATATGACAGCAAAAGGCATCACAGCCTTCTACCCTACACAAACGACAGTAAAACTAATTAAAGGCAAACGCAAAACAGTTACCGAATCACTATTACCAAACATTTTCTTCGCTTACGGAACCTTAGACCAACTTAAACACTTTGTTTACGACAACGTAAACCTCCCCTTCCTCCGCTTTTATTATCGTCACACCCATGTTGGCAACCGAATCGAAAAGACCCCAATGATTGTCCCCAACCATCAGATGGAAAGTCTAAGAATCATCTATGCCGCCGAAACCGACAACACTATAGTGTCATTAGCCGAAGTGCCAAAGTTCAAGAAAGGACAGATGGTGAGAGTAACAGACGGAGCATTCAAGGGAGTGGTAGGAAGAGTGGCAAGATGGCAGGGACAACAGAGAGTGGCTGTTGTGATGGAAGAACTGGTAACGGTGGTGACAGCGTATGTGCCGAGCGCGTTTTTGGAGAAAATGAACAATTAATATTAAATTTAAGCTATGAAAAGTTTCAAAGAAATAACACCTATAAGGAAGTGGCAGTTATTATACGCTGCAATAATTCTCGTGATTAATATTATTTCAGTATTCATGCTCTATACCCATTATGGACCTCTAACAGAGAATGGCAATAGGTACTATCATTATTTCGACCTGTCATCAATGAACTGGTATGTTCTTGGGCATTGCTTATGTGCTTTTGTTTTTTTATTGATTCCTTGGATATTTTTCAACAATTATTCTTCAAAATCATTCTTTGGATTATTTCCTACCAAGAGTAGATTTGGCAAATGGTTATCTACGTTATTAATTGGATTAAATTTTGTAACGGGTGTATTTTTTACCTTTTCATTCCTGTTAATAACAATCGAATACATTACAAATAGTTCAAGAGTCATGGCAGAAGACTTGGAGACTATTGAGTTAATATTGGCATTCATTAGTTGTTCTATATTTTGGGGAATAGTAGATTTGGTATATTTTGCCACTCATAGGAAATCAATTGTCGAAAACAGATGAATAGACTACAAGAAATAGACCAAGAAATTACCTATTGGTATCGAGAGCGACTGAAACTTCTTCATCCTCTCCGACAACTCTTTTGGGAATGTACCCTACGTTGCAATATGGCTTGTAGACATTGTGGCAGTGATTGCAAGACTGTTTCTAATGTTCCAGATATGCCATTTGAAGATTTCATACCAGTGCTTGACGAGGTGCGACTCCATCAACCCCATATAAAAACAATGGTCTTTACTGTAGGTGGTGAACCATTAGTCAGAAAAGACATTATTGAATGTGGACGTACAATAACAGAGAAGGGATTTTTATGGGGAATGGTTTCTAATGGCAAGCTTATCGATTCTTATATGATGAACGAGCTTTCGGATGCAGGTCTACGTTCATTGGCTGTTGATATTGACGGATTGCGCGACACACATAATTGGCTCCGTAACGATAACAATAGTTTTGATATTGTATATAATGCTATTGGACATATAAAGAAGGCCCCTCATTTAATTTGGGATGTCATCACATGTGTAAACAGTAGGAATATATCGCAATTGGAAGAAATAAAACGCATGCTTATTGAAGCTGGTGTAACTAAATGGCGTTGTTTTTCAATAGTACCAATGGGCAGAGCTAAAGATGATGATGAATTGGTTTTGTCAAACAGTCAATACCGTTACCTTATGGACTTTATTGTAAAAACACGAATAGAGAGCAAGATACAACTGTCGTATGCATGCGAGGGATATTTGGGAGATTATGAAGGACTTGTGCGTAGGTCGCATTTCCTATGTAGTGCTGGTCTCACGACGGCATCTGTGCTGAGCGATGGTTCGATTTCTGGTTGTTTGAGCATCCGAAGCAACTATCATCAGGGAAATATATATAAGGATGATTTTTGGAACGTATGGCAAAATCGTTTCGACAAATATCGCAATCGTGAGTGGATGCGCAGTGGTGAGTGTGCCGACTGCAAGGTGTTCAAATATTGCCAAGGCAATGGAATGCATTTGAGAAATAATGATGGAAGCCTGATGTTCTGTAATTATAACAAACTTTTTAATAGCAAATGATATGGATAAAGAAAAAGCTAAACGCGCAGCTGCTCTTTCTGCGGCAGCTGCTGTAGGAAGTGTTGGAGGATCATTTGGGGCGGATGTAATAATCGACAAAAAAACAACCGATAACGATAGTCATGTAGAAGAACCCGTTGTTGAGGTTGTGAGTGAAGACAATGTACAAGAACATATAAGTTCGTTTGGAACTAATGACAATACTGAAGTTGTAGAACAGGAAACTATTATTGTTGATCCTGTAGAACCAGAAGAACTGGATGAACCTCTTGAGCCAGAAGATTCTATTGAACCAGAAGAACCAGTTGAGCCAGAAGTTCCTATTGAACCAGAAGTTTCAATTGAGCCAGAAGAACCAGTTGAACCAGAAGTTCCTCTTGAGCCAGAAGAACCTCTTGAGCCAGAAGAACCAATTTTTATAGACGACCCTTTAGACCCTATACAAGATATTGTTTGTATGTACGGAGGTCCTGGTATGTGCGAAAATATTATATACCCAGATTCTGACATGTATGGTGGTCCTATTGATGATTTATATGACATTGAATAGAATGGGCCTGAAATATCATTTTAAATCATTAATATTATGAAAAAGATTTGTATCAACAATCGCGACGAGATGATTCTACTGTTTGTCGATAATATAGCATATATCATGGCAGACGGCAATTACACCAAAATATGTTATATCGGTGGACTTTCTACAGTGCTATCGTTGGGTATCTCAAAGATTGAGACTATGTTGTCGCAGGCTTATCCCAAAGGAACGACGAGTCCGTTTATACGCCTTGGACGTAGCGTTATCATCAACCAGATGTTCCTCTACGACATCAATGTTCTCAAACAGCACCTTGTGCTGTCCGATTGTCTTAAAAATTCTGTAACACTAAAACTGCCCAAGCCATTGCTTAAGAAATATAAGGATATGGTGAGCAGAAGTAGCAACATAACTGTAAAAAAATAGTTATGAAAGAAGTTATTATCGGTAAGGAGGGAACGCAGAAGTTTCCTATCAACAATTCAAGAGTGAGCCGACAACATGCCAAGATCACTGTATCGGACAGTGGACAATGGACTCTTGAAGACCTTAATTCCACCAACGGCACTTATATCATCGACGACAACGACGAACTTGTTCAAATCAAGAAGGTGAACATCACTGAGTTTACTCGTGTCGTCCTTGCCGACCAGACGAGTATGGGATTCTCATTCTATGCCCATCATATTCTTGAGGATGATCCCAAAAATTACAAGGCTGAGTTTCAATATGTTCTTCGCATTCACGACAAGGCTTTGAAGGAGAAAGCTGAGATTGATGCCAAGATACAAAAGAAGAATATGATGAGATTCTTGCCAGGTGTTGTCTCGGCAGTCATTGGTCTTTTGCTCACATTGCTTCTTCCCTTCAACCAAAAGGTGTATGGTGTGGCTGTAACAGCTGTGTTCACAGCACTTCTGCAGGCTATCATCAACTTCTATTTGGGCAAGGACTCCAACTTGAAGAATTTCAACGCCAAATATTCCAACAAACTTATATGTCCTTGCTGCTCTAAACTTCTCTCCGAGATAGAATTTAAAAATCAAATGTGCAGCAGGTGCAAAGCCCATGCATAACATTAAAAAACAAATAAAACCAAATATGAAACGACTGTTTTCTACTATCATTGCTATGCTTCTGCTCTGTATGTCGGCAGAGGCTCAGAAAACCTATGCCATCATTACTGGCGTGTCAAACTATGAGGGCGACCAGAACGACCTTGCCCAGTCTACCAAAGATGCCAAGCGTCTTGCCTCGCTCTACAAGACTAAAGATGCTACGGTGGTGTTGCTTACATCCAAGAATGCCACACGTGCCAATGTCATTGCTGCCATCCGTAAGGTGAAGGCTGTTGCCAATGCCAACGACCACATCGTGTTCTCGTATAGCGGACATGGCATGGAGAATTATATATGCACTTATGTGTCGGGGGGCACGAAGATGCTTTCTTATAATGAACTGTTCAGCGAGTTGGACAAATGCCAGGCTAAGGACATCGTTTGTTATATTGACGCTTGCTTCTCAGGTACTGCTGTTAGCAATATGAATACAAAAGAGATGAACTCCAAGGACATGAACCGCATTGCTTGGAAAACCATCATGAAGAACAATCCACGATATATTGTTTTTCTATCGTCGCGTGCTGATGAACTCTCAGCTGAAAGTCCACTTGTAGGTTCGGGATTCCTCACCAATGGTGTTATCAAGGGATTGCGTGGTAAGGCTGACAGTAACGACGACAAGAAGATTACTGTGATGGAATTGTTTAAGTATGTACACAAGGATGTGCAACTGCATAACAACAAGCAGCATCCGCAACTGGTCACTTCCAAGTCACTATACGATAATGTTCTAATGAGCTGGTAAGGAATTTCAATATGGCAGAAGATAATAAAAGAAAAGTAATGGCAGCCAAATGTCCCAAATGCGGACAGGTTGTGAAGTTCTATATGCCTGAGCAGGGTTGTGTGGTAAAACTTAAATGTCCGCAACAGCAATGCGGACATGTTTTTGGTGTGAAAATCACACAGAAGGAAATTCATCTTGGCAATGGTGCCACACAGCAACAATCTAATGCGCAGCAACAGCAAGGAGGGTCTCATCCCGTCACCGACCCTATTGTAAACACTGGTGGCACTCCTTCGGGTGTTATTGCCCGACTGTTGCAGAAAAAGAAGCATTTCTACAACAAGGATAAGTTTCATGAGCTACATCTGGGTGCCAACACCATTGGTATGTTCGACCCGCAGTCGCCTTCCGACATCATGATTGAGGGCGACCGTACCATCAGCCATCGCTCTGTTACTATAACGGTTGAGGCTGTAGGCAGCTCCTATAAGTATCTGTTCTCTGTCAACCGTTCCAAAAATCCCGTTTATCTCTCTGGCAAACCTATTGCCGAGGGCACTTCTATTTATATCCAGCCAAACCAGGAGTTTGTGCTTGGTAGAACTCATTTTTGTCTTTCTAAATAAACAACATGATACATAACGCTCTAACTATCGGCTCCTCTTTGAAAGGAGCCGTTCTTTATACTATAGCTGAGCCATTGCATAGTGGTGGCTTTGGCATCACCTATCGTGCAACTGCTCAAATAATGGTGGGCAACATTCCGCAGACTGCCACATTCACCATCAAGGAGTTCTTTATTGGCAAGATTTGCTCAAGGGATGCCAATGGCAATGTTGTGGTGGCTGCTGAAAACCAGCAGGCGTTTAAAAGTGCCAAAACCGACTTCAAGACTGAGGCTGAGATTCTGCACTCGCTCAAGCACGACAACATAGTGCCTGTGAACGAGGTGTTCGAGCAGAACAACACTGTGTATTATGTCATGAGCTATCTCGGCAATGTGTCGCTCTATCAGTATGTGGCTGAGAATTGTGGGGCATTGCAGGAGTCTCAAGCCAAAGGCATCATCTTGCCGCTTACGAGTGCTCTTGCCTATCTGCACAACCGCAACATCCTGCATCTCGACATCAAGCCCGACAATATCATGATGGTTAGGCATGGCAACACCATAAAACCTGTATTGATTGACTTCGGTCAGGCTATGTATTTCGTTAATGGCAAACCTAAAAAGGATAAGGGCATCCGTGGCTATTCCAAGGGCTATTCTCCTTTGGAACTGAAACAAAACGTCAGCACCTTCTCTCCCTCGCTCGACATCTATTCGCTTGCTGCCACATTGCTTTATATGCTTAGCGGTGTTGACCCGTGTGACGCTGAGGAGCAAAGTATTCACAAAATCTATAAGACATTGCCTGAATCTGTGTCGTCGAACACTATGGATGCCATTATATGCGGATTGCTTAAGGACGCTGCCGACCGACCTAACGATATTGCTTCCTTCCAGAATATATTGGAGCATGGCAAACCTTCAACTGCCAACGGCTCATCCTCTAATAATACAGGCGACGGACGTACTCCAACCGACCCTATCATTCCTGATTCTCCTAAGCCTATCGGTACCAAACTCATTGCTATAGCATGTGTGGCTGTAGTGGCTCTTGGCGGATGGTTTGCCTGGGATAAATTCTATAAAGGTGGCGGGAGCAATGCTACTGAGCAAACTCCAGCAACTAACGATACTTTGCCGTCTCAGAAGAAGGACTCCACGTCTGCCACAGCTGACACTGAAAAGAAAACGTCTATAGAAATTGTTAAAACTCATTTAGATACAGACTCTAAAAAAGAGGAGCAAAAGCCAACTCCTAAAAAGGAGGAGCTAAAACCAACTCCTACCCCATCTCCCAAGCCTACTCCTTCTCCCAAGTCTGGCACAGTAAATCTTGGTTATGCCACATGGACTGGTGGTCTGCTTAACGGCAAGCCTCATGGTGAGGGCACAATGAAGTTCCATAGCTCTCATGCCATTAGCGGTTGTTCTATGACCCCTCAAGCAGGCGATTATATCATTGGCTACTGCGAAAACGGAGTGGTTCAGAATGGTGGTCTCTACCGTGATGGAAAGAAGATAGACACTGTCATCAGATAATAACATTATAAAAGAACAACAACAATCATGCGAAAGATATTATTATCCTTTTTCATGCTTTTTGCAATAATGTCTGCTGTCTTTGCCCAAAAGCTCAAGGTGGAGTCCTTCAAGCTTGCCTCAAACGACATCACTGCCCAATCGCACCCTCGCAAGGACCTCAATAATCTTAATTGTGCTCTTGTAAAGGTGGGCATCGCTCTCGATGGCGTTAAGTTTGACGGTAGCATTATGGGCGAACCCATTCAGAAGTTGGGCGAGTATTGGGTGTATATGCCTAAGGGTGTCTCTATGCTTCAAGTTCTACACAAGAACTACACTCCCCTTATGGTCAATTTCTACGACTATGGTGTTGGCAAGGTAGAGAGTGGAATGACATACATCCTTACATTGTCAAAGCCTTCAGGCAGCACAGAGCCTGCTGATGCCGGAGGCAACTTTTATGCACTCACCGTTAATCCCAAGAATGCAGTCGTCACCATCGACGGTAATCAGCAGACGGTATCCACCGACGGTGAGTATTCTGCCATGCTTCCTTATGGCAGTCATACATATAAGGTGGAGGCAGGAGGTTATATCTCCAAGAGTGGTTCGTTCACCATCAGCAACAGTGACATGACTCCCATCAACGTCAGCCTTGTTTCTGCTATGGCTTCTGTCTCAGTCACTTGCCCTACACCTGCCGTATCGCTATATGTCGACAAGAAATCCGTTGGCACTATTCCTTGGACTGGAAGCCTAAAAGAGGGTATGCACCTTATCGAGGCAAAGAAGGAGGGCTACCGCAGTCAACAGCGCACTATCAATCTGTCTCAACAACAGAAACTTGATGTGGCTTTTACCGAACTCGCAGCCATACAAGGCAACCTTTCTGTAAACTATAAGCCATTTGGGGCTGATGTCTACGTCGACGGTAAGAAGGTTGGTCAAAGCCCACGTGTGTTTAATGGCATCTTGGTGGGCAGTTATAAGGTGGAAATTAAAAAAGACGGCTATGGCACGGACAGCAAGACTGTAAGCATCTTGGAGGGTCAGACAGCTTCTCTGTCGGGAGAGTTGACAACCGGCACAATAACCATCCCGGTAAAGGATGGCATCAGCATTGATATGGTTCGTGTTGAGGCTGGAACGTTCACAATGGGAGCAACATCAGAGATGAAGGATCCAAATTATAATGAAAAACCAGCCCATCAAGTTACTCTTACCAACGATTATTATATTGGTAAATACGAGGTTACTCAGGATTTATGGCAAGCGGTTATGGGCAACAATCCTTCGGTTTATAAGGGTGACAACTTGCCAGTAGAGTATGTTAGTAGGGATGACTGCCAGGAATTCATCAGCAAGCTGAATAGAATAACAGGTAAGACGTTCCGTCTCCCCACTGAAGCCGAATGGGAATATGCTGCCCGTGGTGGAAACAAGAGTCGAGGTTATCAGTATAGCGGCAGCAATAATCTATCTGATGTGGCGTGGTATGAAGATAATAGCGGTTACAAGACTCATGCTGTAGGTTCTAAGAAAGCTAATGAATTAGGCATATATGATATGAGTGGTAACGTATATGAATGGTGTCAGGGTAGGTGTGGCTCTTACAGTAGCTCCTTACAGGTAAATCCTACAGGTGCTAATAGTGGGTCTGACCGCGTGAGCCGTGGGGGTAGCTGGCATGAAAGTGCCTGGTGCTGTCGCTCGTCCCACCGTTACTTCAACTCACCTAGCGACAAAGGCTACAGACTCGGGCTCCGCTTAGTCCTCTCCGAGTAACGACTTCTTGTTTCGAGTTATCCGCTCTTATTATTAATGTCCTAAGTCTCAAAACGATATGTCTTTTATAAGGGCTAAAATTTGTTCATATTAATCTTTATATATTAGCAATCCGTAGGAGGGTATGGCATCCCTGCCATACCCACTCTGCCATGATTGTCCTGCCCTCCTACTATATGCAACGATAGTTCCGAACTGTTACTTATCAATAAATTAGAACAGTTGCTTAAGACTCCGGCGAAGCCGGAAAAACAAATGAAAATAAATCTTATGCGTAAAATACTTCTATTCATCGTATTGTTCTTTGCTGCAATCTCATCAGTCTTTGCGCAAAAGCTCACAGTCGAGTCCTTCAAGCTCGCTGGAAGCGACTTGACAGCCCAGACTCAGCCACGCAAGGACCTTAACGACCGCAACTGTGCGTTAATCAAGGTTGGCATCGGACTTCAAGGTGTGCAGTTTGAGGGCAGCATCATGGGCAATGTGGAGAACAAGACTGGCGAATATTGGGTGTATATGCCGCAAGGCAACCGACAGCTGAAGGTGAAGCATGCCAACTATGCCCCCGTCATGGTGACGTTTTCCGACTATGGTGTGGAGAAGTTGGAGAGTAACCGCACGTATGAGTTGATTGTCGTTACATATCCACAATATGCGATAACTCCTAATATGACAAATCAGTCCTTAAATCCTCAACAATCCACGGCTCAACCCCATCCAACAGTTTCTGACAATACTATTTCAATACATGTAAAGGATGGCATCAGTATCGAGATGGTTCGTGTTGAAGCAGGAACATTTATAATGGGAGCAACACCAGAGATGAAAGAATCTGGTTCAGAAGAAATGCCTGCTCATCAAGTAACTCTGACCAACGATTTTTATATAGGTAGATACGAGGTAACTCAGGCTTTATGGAAAGCCGTGATGGGAAATAATCCATCATACTTTAAGGGTATAAACTTGCCCGTAGAGCAGGTTAGTATGGAAGACTGTCAGGAATTCCTTAGCAAGCTGAACATTATAACAGGCAAGAATTTCCGTCTTCCTACAGAAGCCGAATGGGAGTATGCCGCTCGTGGTGGAAAGAAGAGCCGAGGCTATCAGTATAGTGGTAGCAATAATATCTCAGCTGTTGCTTGGTATAAAAAAAATAGTAGAGGTACGACACATCCTGTAGGTTCTAAACAAGCTAATGAATTAGGCATATATGATATGACTGGTAACGTGTGGGAACTGTGTCAGGATTGGAAGGGTTCTTACAGTAGTTCGCCACAAGTCAATCCTACAGGTGCAGTGAGTGGAATCGGCTATGTATCCCGTGGGGGGAGCCAGCAACACATTGCATGGTATTGTCGTTCGTTATATCGTAATATCTATTTTCCTGGTGACCATTTTATGGATCATGGGCTCCGCTTGGTCTTATCCGAGTAACGCCTTTAGCGTTATCCACTTTTATTATTAATGTTCTAAGCCTCAAAACGATAAGGTTATCCCCGACATTTATTCGCTGTCACCGAATAAAATCACCGTATTTTATTTTGCGCCACCGAATAAAAATCATATCTTTGTAGGAAAAAGCAGAGTATGGATAAGGAAATATTTAGAACGATAATCTCTGAGAATCAAGAGTATATAGGAAGCATACCATTGGTGGAGCGTCCTCTTGATTTGGAAGAATATGGCAATTATGTGTTTGTGGGCGTAAGACAGGCAGGAAAGTCCTATTTGTTGTATCAGCGTGTGCAGCAATTATTGGCAGAGGGAAAGCAATTGGAGGATATTGTTTATGTCAACTTCGACGACGAGCGTCTGCAAGGGATGGCAGCTACTGAGTTCGACCTTATACTTCAGGCTTACCACAGCATGTATAGCGGTCAGCCGATATTCTTCTTTGACGAGATACAGAATGTGGACGACTGGGCTAACTTTGCGCGCCGTCTTGCCAATTTGAAATATCGTGTTTATGTCACTGGTAGCAACGCCAAGATGTTGAGCCGTGACATAGAGACCGTTTTGGGAGGCAGGTATCTTAGTGTGAATGTCTTTCCGTATAGCTTTAGCGAATATCTTACGGCTGTCGGTGTAAACATTGCAGGAGGATGGCAGTATGGCAGAAAGGCTAATGAGTTGCAGCGTCATTTCAGAACTTACTTTGAATGGGGAGGCTTCCCTGAATTGGTCAACTTCCGCGAGAAGCGCATCTGGCTCAACAGCTTGTACAACCGCATATTCTTCAACGACCTTATCGTGCGCCATAAGATAAAGAACGAGGATGCCCTGCGTTTGTGTGTGCGTCGTTTGGCAGAAAGTGTGATGCAACCCTGCTCGTTGAACAGATTGAGCAATTTGGTTAAGTCGACAGGCGTTCCATGTAGTCCGTCAACTATTATGGAGTATGTGAGATACTTGCAGGAGTCATGCTTGTTGATATCATTAGACAACTATGCCTCAAAGTTCACAGAAAAAGAAACGGTGAAGAAGCATTATTTTGTGGACAACGGACTGTTGCACCTCTTCATCAACAACCCCGACACTCTATTGTTGGAAAACCTATGTGCCATAACATTATACAAGAAGTATGGCAGTGGCATCTATTATTTCAACCGCAATATAGAGGTTGACTTTTATGTCCCCGACGAGGGGCTGGCTGTGCAAGCCAGTTATAGGATGAGCGATGAGGCTACATTGGAACGTGAGGTAAAAGCCTTGGTAGCCCTGAATTCTTTATATCCGCTGAGAAAGGCAATGATTGTGACATACGAGGATGAGGGACAGATGGAGCGTGATGGGTTGAAAATAGAGATAGTGCCTGTTTGGAAATGGGTGCTACATGGTGAATCATGATATACATAAACAATAATTATGCGAAATATACTTTTATCCTTCTTCCTGCTCTTTGCTGCAATATCATCAGTCTTTGCGCAAAAGCTCACAGTCGAGTCTTTCAAGCTTGCTGGAAGCGACTTGACAGCCCAAACACAGTCACGCAGAGACTCGAACGGCTGCAACTGTGCCGTTGTCAAAGTGCTGTTTGTTGGAGATATTATTGATCTCGATGGAAATATTGTCAAGCCCATTGTTAAGTACACGAATGAGACTTGGGTGTATATGCCACAGAGATCACGGCAATTAAAAATCACAACCAAAGATTATCTTCCGCTTATGGTAACATTTGAAGACTACGGAGTGGATAGATTGGAGAGCAACCGCACGTATGTGCTTACTCTTTTGGGTAACTCTCAACAACAAGCGCAGCAGACACAAACTCTTTCAATAAGATATTCCCCAAGTTCTGCCACTGTGCTTGTGGACAACAAAATGGTGAAAGGAAAGAATGGCGTAGCACAGACTACGCTGCCCGTAGGTCAACACTCGTATGTTGTGGCTTGTGATGGATATGAGTCAGAAGAAGGAATGGTGAAACTTAAGGCCTCAGCTCCCAGCAATCTGCAAATAACTCTGACGAGAGAAGCGGTGGCAATACAACAAAGTACAGTTTCTCAACCAACAGTGGCTCAACAGCCCGTTGTACATGCTCCTGTAGCTAATAGTGATAACATCTTCATCCTCGTAAAGGATGGCATCAGCATCGATATGGTTCGTGTTGAGGCAGGAACTTTTACCATGGGAGCGACACCAGAGATGAAGGATCCGTCTGAATGGGAAAAACCAACCCATCGTGTTACTCTGACCAATGACTATTATATTGGCAAATACGAGGTAACACAGGCTTTATGGCAAGCCGTGATGGGTAAAAATCCTTCATATTATAAGGGGGACAACTTGCCAGTAGAGCAAATTAGTTGGGACGACTGTCAGGACTTCCTGAGCAAGTTGAACCGTATAACCGGCAAGACGTTCCGACTTCCCACCGAAGCCGAATGGGAATATGCTGCCCGTGGCGGCAACAAAAGCCGAGGGTATCAGTATAGCGGCAGCAATAATCTTTCTGATGTAGCTTGGTATTTGGACAATAGTGGGAAAAAGACTCATGCCGTTGGTTCAAAGCAAGCTAATGAATTAGGTATATATGATATGAGTGGTAACGTATATGAATGGTGTCAGGATTGTAAAGGTTCTTACAGTAGTTCCTCACAGGTTAATCTTACAGGTGCTGCCAGTTGGTCTTGCCGCGTGTACCGTGGGGGTTGCTGGTTCAGCACTGCCAGGTTCTGTCGCTCGTCATTCCGTAACGACAACATACCTGACCGCCGTGCCAACAGCCTCGGGCTCCGCTTAGTCCTCTCCGAGTAACGACTTTCTTGTTTCGAGTCATCCACTCTTATTATTAATGTCCTAAGCCTCAAAACGAGAAGGCTTTGCTTGATTTTTATTCGCTGCCACCGAATAAAAATAAGTGTAAGGAAACATAAACAACAACTATGCGTAAAATACTTCTATCAATCGTTTTGCTATTTGCAGCAATATCATCAGCCCTTGCCCAAGAGCTGACAGTAAAGTCCTTCAAGCTTGCTTCAAGCGACCTTACTGCCCAAACTCAGCCACGCAAAGACCTTAACAACCGCAACTGTGCTGTTGTAAAAGTACAGTTTGTAGGTGAGTTGACCAACATAGAGGGCAATGTCATTATGCCTTTGGTAAAGCGCAACAACGAGACATGGGTATACATGCCGCAGAACACACGGCAGATGAAAGTAATCACCAAAAACTATTTGCCTCTGATGGTGACATTCGCCGACTATGATATTGAAAAGTTAGAGAGCAACCGCACATATGTACTTACGCTTGTTGGGAACAGTCAACAACAAGCGCAGCAATCCCAAACTCTTACCATAAGATACTCACCGTCTATAGCTACTGTTCTTGTAGACAATAAAATGATTAATGGCTCAAATGGCGTGGCACAAACGACATTGCCAGTAGGTCAACATTCGTATATTGTCTTTTGTAATGGTTATGAGTCGGAAGAAGGAACAGTAAAACTAAAGGCATCAGCTCCAAGTAATCTTCAGATAACTCTGTCTAAAGAAGCAATGGCAACGCAACAAAGTACTGTTGCTCAACCAGCTGTAGCTCAGCAACCTGTTGTTCAACAACCAGTAATTCAACAACCAGTAGTACAAACTCCAGTTACTAATAGTGATAATATCTCTATTCCTGTTAAGGATGGCATAAGCATTGAAATGGTTCGTGTTGAGGCAGGAACATTTGTAATGGGAGCGACACCTGAGATGAAGGATCCGTATGATTTGGAAAAGCCTACCCATCAAGTAACTCTTACCAACGATTATTATATTGGTAAATATGAGGTAACTCAGGCTTTATGGCAAGCAGTTATGGACAACAATCCTTCCTACTTTAAGGGTGATAACCTGCCCGTAGAGCAGGTTAGTTGGAAGGACTGCCAAAAATTTATCAGCAAGTTAAATAGAATCACTAGCAAAAAGTTCCGTCTCCCTACAGAAGCCGAATGGGAATATACTGCGCGTGGTGGAAAGAAGAGCCAAGGTTATCAGTATAGCGGCAGTAATAATATCTCAGACGTGGCTTGGTACGGTGACAACAGTGACAACAAAACACATTCTGTAGGTTCTAAGCGAGCAAATGAATTAGGCATTTATGATATGAATGGTAATGTTGGGGAATGGTGTCAGGATAGGTATGGTAAATACCGTAGTTCTTCACAGGTAAATCCAACAGGTGCTAATGGTGGGTCTGATAGAGTGGTCCGTGGTGGTGGCTTGCGCGGCACTGCCAGGTTCTGTCGCTCGTCATACCGTTACGACCGCTCGCCAGGCTACCGTGATTACAACCTCGGGCTCCGCTTAGTCCTATCCGAGTAACGACTTCTTGTTTTTGAGTTATTCACTCTTATTATTAATGTCCTAAGCCTCAACACGAGAAGGCTTTGCTTGATTTTTATTCGCTGCCACCGAAGAAAATCACCGTATTTTATTTTGTGCCACCGAATAAAAATAAGTGTAAGGAAACATAAACAACAACTATGCGAAATATTCTTTTATCCTTCTTCTTGCTCTTTACGGCAATATCATCAGCCCTTGCCCAAGAGCTGACAGTAAAATCCTTCAAGCTTGCTTCAAGCGACCTTACTGCCCAGACTCAGCCACGCAAGGATACCAACAATTACAATTGTGCTGTTGTCAAAGTGCTGTTTGTTGGCGACATTATTGATTTTGATGGAAATATTGTCAAGCCTTTTGTTAAGTACACGAATGAGACATGGGTGTATATGCCACAGAGAACACGGCAATTGAAAATCACAACCAAAGACTATCTTCCACTTATGGTTACATTTGAAGACTACGGAGTTGATAAATTGGAGAGCAACCGCACGTATGTGCTTACACTTGTTGGGAACAGTCAACAACAAGCGCTGCAATCCCAAACTCTTACCATAAGATACTCACCGTCTATAGCTACTGTGCTTGTAGACAATAAAATGATTAATGGCTCAAATGGCGTGGCACAGACAACTTTGCCAGTAGGTCAACACTCGTATATTGTTGCATGTAATGGATATGAGTCGGAGGAAGGCATGGTAAAACTTAAAGCATCAGCTCCAAGCAATCTTCAGATAACTCTAACTAAAGAAGCAACGGCAACACGAAATACTGTTGCGCAACCAACAGTAGCGCAACAACCAGTAGTACAAGCCCCAGTTACTAATGGTGATAATATCTCTATTCCAGTTAAGGATGGCATCAGCATTGATATGGTTCGTGTTGAGGCAGGAACGTTCACCATGGGAGCGACTGCGGAGATGAAGGATCCGTATAATGATGAGAAACCAACCCATCGTGTAACTCTGACCAATGATTATTACATGGGTAAATACGAGGTGACTCAGGCTTTATGGCAAGCCGTGATGGGCAACAATCCATCGAACTTTAAGGGTGACAACTTGCCAGTAGAGAAAGTTAGTTGGAAAGACTGTCAGAAATTCATAAGCAAGCTGAATCGTATAACTGGCAAGACGTTCCGTCTTCCCACCGAAGCCGAATGGGAATATGCCGCCCGTGGCGGCAACAAAAGCCGAGGTTATCAGTATAGTGGCAGCAATAATCTCTCTGATGTTGCTTGGTATATGGACAATAGTGGTGATAAGACACATGCTGTAGGTACAAAGCAACCCAACGAGTTGGGTATATATGATATGAGTGGTAATGTACGAGAATGGTGTCAGGATTGGTTTGGCAAATACAGTAGTTCCTCACAAGTAAATCCTATATGTGCTAATAGTGGATCTAACCGCGTGGGCCGTGGGGGTTGCTGGGTCTACGGTGCCAGGATCTGTCGCTCGTCATGCCGTATCTTCATCACGCCTGACGGCCGCGACAGTATCCTTGGGCTCCGCTTGGTTCTCTCCGAGTAACGACTTCTTGTTTAGAGTTATCCACTCTTATTATTAATGTCCTAAGCCTCAAAACGAGATGTTTTTAATAAGGGCTAAAAGGAGAGGCGAGGGACGAGCCTCGGGAAAAGCCCTTATGAAAGACATCGAGTAAAATTCCGGCGAAGCCAGAAAAAACTAATATAAATTTTATGCGTAAAATCCTTCTATCTATAGTTTTGTTCTTTGCTGCAATATCATCAGTCTTTGCGCAAAAGCTCACAGTCGAGTCGTTCAAGCTTACTTCAAGCGATTTGACAGCCCTGACTCAGCCACGCAAAGACTTGAACGACCGCAACTGTGCGTTAATTAAGGTTGGTATTACTCTCGATGGAGTTATTTTTGATGGAAGTATTGTTGGCGAGCCAATTCATAAATTGGGGGAGTATTGGGTATATATTCCCAAAGGTGTTTCCATGCTGCAAGTACTGCACAAAAACTACACTCCTCTTATGGTTAACTTTTACGATTATGGTATTGGTAAGGTGGAGAGTGGAGAAACGTATGTCTTGACAATGAAAAATCCTAATACTATTACTGAACGTCAAACCCAGAAGTTGAGAATAAAATATTCACCAACTTCGGCTTCCGTTCTTGTTGACAATAAATTTGTTAAAGGAACGAATGGTATTGCAGAAACAACATTGACGGTTGGTCAACATTCATATATTGTTGCTTGTGATGGATATGAGTCGGAGGAAGGAACTGTAAAACTAAAAGAATCTGCTCCAAGCACCATTCAGATAACTTTACTAAAAGAATCTATAGTAGACAATGGTATTTCAGAAAACAATAACCAACATATTGAGGATATAAATGAAACAACAGATAATGACAGAGTTGCGAAATTATTAGAAAAACTCAATGATGATATGGTGTATATTGAAGCAGTGGAATTCACTATGGGAGCTACAAAAGAACAGAAAGGAGAAGCTAATTCAGATGAAAAACCTGCTCATCCGGTTGTGTTGAATTGTTTTTATTTATGCAAATATGAGGTGACTCAAGAACTCTGGGAGGCTGTGATGGGTGATAATCCTTCATATTTTAAAGGTAAAAATCTACCCGTAGAAAATGTAAGTTGGGATGATTGCCAAATGTTTATAATGAAGTTAAATGAACTTACGGGTAAAAAATACAGACTCCCCACAGAAGCGGAATGGGAATATGCCGCTCGTGGAGGAAGTAATAGTATGCATTATAAATATAGTGGAGGTAATTATGTGGAATATGTATCATGGTGTTACATCAATAGTAAGGATAAGACACATACGGTTGGAATGATGAAACCTAACGAATTGGGGCTTTATGATATGTCGGGTAATGTATGGGAATGGTGTCAGGATTGGTATGGTACATATGGCAAAAAAACGGCATATTACCCTACAGGACCTGTACAGGCTTACAACAAAGTCTTTCGTGGTGGAGGCTATGATAATGGTGATACGTATAGCCGTTGTTCTTATAGAAATGGAACGGCTCCACAAAATAAATTTAAAAATCTTGGACTTCGACTTGCCCATTCAATATAAAATTAATGTATGATTTAGAATAATGCGAAATATACTTTTATCCTTCTTTCTGCTCTTTGCAGCAATATCGTCAGCCCTTGCTCAAGAGCTGACGGTAAAATCCTTCAAACTCTCTGGAAGCGACTTGACTGCCCAGACTCAACCACGTAAGGACCTTAACAACCACAACTGTGCCTTAATCAAGGTTGGCACCGGACTGCAAGGTGTGCAGTTTGAGGGCGGCATAATGGGCAATGTGGAGAACAAGACTGGTGAATATTGGGTGTATATGCCGCAGGGCAACCGACAGTTGAAAGTGAAACATGCCAACTATGCCCCTGTTATGGTTACATTTGCCGATTATGGCGTGGAGAAGTTGGAGAGTAACCGCACGTATGAGTTGATTGTCGTTACATATCCACAATATGCAATAACTCAAAATGTGACAAATCAGTCCTTAGATTCTCAACAACCCACGCCTCAAACACATCCAACAGTATCAGACAATACTATTTCAATCCCCATAAAGGATGGCATCAGCGTCGATATGGTTCGTGTTGAGGCTGGAACATTCACAATGGGAGCGACTGCGGAGATGAAGAACCCATTTAATTTTGAAAAACCAACACATCGTGTAACTCTGACCAATGACTATTACATTGGCAAATACGAGGTGACACAGGCATTATGGCAAACCGTGATGGGCAACAATCCATCTGGATTTAAGGGTGACAACTTGCCTGTAGAACAAGTAAGTTGGGACGATTGTCAAGAATTCATAAGCAAACTGAACCGTATAACAGGTAAAACCTTTCGTCTTCCCACCGAAGCCGAATGGGAATATGCCGCCCGTGGTGGAAACAAAAGCCGAGGTTATCAGTATAGTGGCAGCAAAAAACTCTCAGATGTGACTTGGTATGATAAAGAAAGCGGCTACGAGACTTATGCCGTTGGTACAAAGCAACCCAACGAATTGGGCATATATGATATGACTGGCAACGTATGGGAATGGTGTCAGGACTGGTTTGGCTATTACAGTAGTCATTCTCAGACTAATCCTACAGGTGCTACAAGTGGATCCGGTCGCGTGTGCCGTGGAGGTAGCTGGCTCTACGAAGCCAGGTTCGGGCGCTCGTCGTGCCGTGGCACCTTCGCACCTGACTTCCGCTTCAACGACCTTGGGCTCCGCTTGGTTCTCTCCGAGTAACGACTTATTGTTTCGAGTAGTCCACTCTTATTATTAATGTCCTAAGCCTCAAAACAAATATAAATTTTATGCATAAAATACTTCTATCTATCGTTTTGTTCTTTGCATTAATATCATCAGTCTTTGCGCAAAAGCTCACAGTCGAGTCGTTCAAGCTCGCCCTTAACGACTTGACAGCCCAAACTCAATCGCGTAAAGACTTGAACGACCGCAACTGTGCGCTTATCAAAATTGGCATTGGACTGCAAGGAGTGCAGTTTGAGGGCAGCATTATGGGAAATGTGGAGAACAAGACAGGAGAGTATTGGGTGTATATGCCCCAAGGTAATCGTATGCTCAAGGTGAAGCATCCTAACTATGCTCCCGTAATGGTGAACTTTGCTGATTATGGAGTAGAGAAGGTAGAGAGCAACAGAACGTATGAGTTGGTTGTCGTTACATACCCACAATATACAATTACTCCCAATGTGACAATTCAGTCCATTATACTTCAACAATCCATGCCTCAAAAACCTCCAACAGTATCCGACAATACTATTTCAATACCCGTAAAAAATGGCATAAATATTGATATGGTTCGTGTTGAGGCAGGAATGTTTATAATGGGAGCTACACCAGAGATGGAGAATCCATTTGACGATGAGAAACCTACACATCAAGTAACTCTTACCAACGATTATTATATAGGTAAATACGAGGTTACGCAGGCTTTATGGCAAGCTGTAATGGGTAAGAAACCTTCAAGATTCAAAGGTGACAACTTGCCAGTAGTGAGTGTTAGTTGGAATGACTGCCAAAAATTTATCAGTAAGCTGAATAGAAAAACTGGCAAAAAGTTCCGTCTTCCAACAGAAGCCGAATGGGAATATGCTGCTCGTGGAGGAAAGAAGAGCAGGTGCTATCAGTATAGCGGCAGCAATAATATCTCAGATGTAGCTTGGTATTACAATAATAGCTGCAGCGAAACTCATATTGCTGGTTCTAAGCAAGCTAATGAATTAGGCATATATGATATGAGTGGTAATGTTAAGGAATGGTGTCAGGATTGGTTTGGTTCTTACAGTAGTTCTTCACAGGTGAATCCTACAGGTGCTAATAGTGGGTCTTACTGCGTTGGCCGTGGTGGTAGCTGGAACTGTGTAGCTGGGAGCTGTAACCCGTCAACCCGTTTCAGCTTCGCTCCTGACGACCGCTACGACGACCTTGGGCTCCGTCTGGTTCTCTCCGAGTAACGACTTGTTTCGAGTTGTCTACTCTATTATTTAAAGCCCTAAACTATTGAGGAAAATTCCAGCGAAGCCAAAAAAACAAATATATTTTTTATGTGTAAAAATCTTCTATCTATCGTCTTGCTCTTTTCTGCAATATCATCTGTCTTTGCGCAAAAACTCACAGTCGAGTTCTTTAAGCTTGTCCCAAGCGACTTGACTGCCCAAACTCAGCCACGCAAGGACTTGAATAACAAAAATTGTGCCTTGATAAAAGTTGGTCTCGGACTCCAAGGAGTGCAATTTGATGGCAGCATCATGGGAAATGTGAATAATAAAACTGGAGAGTACTGGGTGTATATGCCGCAAGGCAACCGTATGCTCAAGGTGAAGCACGCTAACTATGCTCCCGTAATGGTGACGTTTGCTGACTATGGAGTGGAGAAGTTGGAAAGCAACAGAACGTATGAGTTGGTAGTTGTTACATACCCTCAATATGCAATTACTCCTAATGAGACAAATCAGTCCATGATACCTCAACAATCCATGCCTCTAAAACCTCCAACAGTATCTGACAATACTATTTCAATACCAGTAAAGGATGGCATAAGCATTGATATGGTTCGTGTTGAGGCAGGAACGTTCACTATGGGAGCAACACCAGAGATGAAGGATTCTTATGACAATGAGAAACCAACACATAAGGTAACGCTGACCAAAGACTTTTACATAGGTAAATACGAGGTAACACAGACTTTATGGCAAACCGTGATGGGTAATAATCCTTCGGCCTTTAAGGGTGATAACTTGCCCGTAGAAACAGTTAGTTGGGACGACTGTCAGGAATTCATCTGCAAGCTGAACAGTATAACTGGCAAAAAGTTCCGTCTCCCTACAGAAGCAGAATGGGAGTATGCCGCTCGTGGCGGAAAGAAGAGCAGGGGCTATCAGTATAGTGGCGGCAACAATATCTCAGATGTGGCTTGGTATTTTGATAATAGTGGCAGATATAATCATATAGTCGGTTCCAAGCAAGCCAATGAATTAGGTATATATGATATGACTGGTAACGTGTGGGAGTGGTGTCAGGATTGGATAGGTTCTTACAGTAGCTCTCCACAGGCAAATTATACAGGTGCAACAAATGGAAATGACCGCGTTGTCCGTGGGGGGAGTTGGGGCAGCCATGCCATGCTTTGTCGCTCATCTTGCCGTCGCAGCTACGCGCCTAGCGACCGCCGCATTTACCTTGGGCTTCGTTTGGTCCTCTCCGAGTAACGACTTTCTGTTTTGAGTTGTCTGTTCTATTAATATCCTAAGCCATTGAGTAAATCTGGCGAAGCCGGAATATAAACAAAATTAAATTTTATGCGTAAAATACTTCTATTCCTTGTCTTGCTCTTTACAGCGATATCATCAACCCTTGCCCAAAAGCTCACAGTCGAGTCCTTCAAGCTTGCTTCAAGCGACTTGACTGCCCAAAGTCAGTCCCGCAAGGACTTGAACGACCGCAACTGTGCATTAATCAAGGTTGGCATCGGACTGCAAGGAGTGCAGTTTGAGGGCAGCATCATGGGAAATGTGGAGAACAAGACTGGTGAATATTGGGTGTATATGCCGCAGGGCAACCGTATGCTCAAGGTGAAGCACGCTAACTATGCACCCGTAATGGTGAACTTTGCTGATTATGGAGTTGAGAAGTTGGAAAGCAACAGAACGTATGAGTTGGTTGTAACTGCTTCAGGTGGAGTGCAAGCAGAGCAAAAACAAAAGTTAACCATACGATACACTCCAAGTTCAGCTACTGTGCTTGTGGACAACAAAATGGTGAAGGGTAAGAATGGTGTTGCACAGACGACATTGCCAGTAGGTCAACATTCTTTTATTGTATTTTGTGATGGGTATGACTCTGAGGAAGGAACAGTAAAACTAAAAGCCTCAACACCAAGCAATCTTCAGATTACTCTGTCTAAAGAAGCAGTGGCAATACAACAAAATATAGTTTCTCAACCAGCAGTGGCTCAACAGCCCATTGTGCAAGCTCCTATAGCTAATGGTAATCATATCTCCATCCCCGTAAAGGATGGCATCAGCATTGATATGGTTCGTGTTGAGGCAGGAACTTTTACAATGGGAGCAACATCAGAGATGAAGGATTCGTATGATTCAGAAAAACCTGCACATCAAGTAACTCTAACTAATGACTATTACATTGGCAAATACGAGGTGACTCAAGCTTTATGGCAAGCCGTAATGGGCAATAATCCATCGGAATTTAAGGGTGACAACTTGCCAGTAGAGAATGTTAGTTGGAACGACTGTCAGAAATTTATAAGCAAGCTGAACCTTATAACAGGCAAGACGTTCCGTCTTCCCACGGAAGCCGAATGGGAATATGCCGCGCGTGGCGGAAAGAAGAGTCGAGGCTATCAGTATAGCGGCAGCAATAATCTTTCTGATGTTGCTTGGTATTATAAAAATAGCGGTATAAAGACTCATGCCGTTGGTACAAAGCAAGCTAATGAATTAGGCATATATGATATGAGTGGTAATGTTTCAGAATGGTGTCAAGACAGGTATGGTGATTACAGTAAATCTTCACAAACAAATCCTAAAGGTTCTACAAGTGGGGCTTTGCGCGTCCTTCGTGGAGGTTGTTATAGCTACTATTCTGATTTCTGTTGTCCTTTATGCCGTGGATTTGATACTCATAGCACATGTGAAAGCGGTAATGGTCTCCGCCTTGCCATCTCTGAGTAACAATTTCTTTTTATAAATAATCTCATTAATGTCCCGTTTAAATCGGGACCAGTTAAATATTAATCAAATAATCCCAAAAAGAGGGGACAATCGAGTTCTTTGACATTATTGAAATCAGTCCTTTCGAAGAGATCTACGAGTGGTGTCTTATCCATAAGAGAAATGCATCATAAAATCGTCTGAAAATAATGACAGAGTGGATATGGCAGGGATGCCATACCCTCCTATAGATTGCTGCTCATATATAAAGATAAAAATGAACACATACTTAATAACGATTAACATCCATTACACCACCACTCTATTTCTCATTTTAATAATTACTTCTATGCTACACCATTGTTTTTTCTCTCAACTTGGCAACCGCCCTACTCAACAAGACTGTCTTTCACCAACAGAGCCAACAGCCAATACTTCTTTTTTTGTTGTCTGCGATGGTGTTGGTGGCAGAGACCATGGTGAGATAGCCAGCAGTCTTGTTTGTCAATCGTTCGAACATAATCTTGCCAACAACGACTGTTGCAATTTAAAAGCAGCAGACATTGTAATACTTATAAACGAAGCATACAAGACATTATACAAAAACAGGGCTGTTTGTGCATCAATGGCTACAACACTTGCTTTTATGGCAAAGACCGACGAGGGAATGCTCTTGGCGCATCTTGGCGACAGTCGCATCTATCAGATACGCAAGGGAGAGGGAGTGGTGTTTCAGACCAAAGACCATTCGCTCGTAAATGACTTGCTCGACAGTGGAGAGATAAAGCCGGAGGAAGCCAAGAATCATCCTAAAGGTAATGTCATAACAAAATGTCTGTTCGTTACTGACGATAAAGACCTCTATATGACTCCGACAATAACCCTGATACGCGACATAAAGCCACATGACGTGTTTATGCTATGTACGGATGGAGTATATGGTATGGTCGACAACGCCGACTTGGCAGAGATACTGACATCCAACAATTCTCTTGAAGAGAGAACAAAAGAGTTGGCGGCTATATGCAGGAACAGCCACGACAACAACACGGCTTATATCGTAGAGATAGATGGCATAGACGATGACGGCACTGAGGATAAAGAAAACATAACCTACACAATAGACAAGCCAAGGAAAACAATAAAAAGCCGATTTTTCGACTTCGTCAGAGAAACCCTTGGTTTCGTCAAAGAAACTTAGCCTCTGAAGTAACATGGAGAAAAAGACTTGGCTGAGATATAAATAAGTCCTATCTTTGCATCAGAAATAAAAACAAAACAGAAATATAAACCCTATAAAAACATTGATTATGGAGACACAGGCTTTGAACATCAACGCAAACTCAAAAGAGAATTTGAAGAAAGGTGCAGCATTAGCTAGAGCAGCTGTAGCTGGTGCAGGTGTTATGGTTACTGCCGATATTATAAGAGGTGAGGAAGACGTAGATATTGTGGATTCTATAGAGGATAACCCAACTGCCCCTATTGCAGAAGAGACGAATGCCAACAATGCAACAACACAGGCTACAGACACTCAGAACGCAACACAAGACAATGCCGCAAGTGCAACAACACAAACAGCAGAACCTGCTGCAACGGCATCTACCATAGAACCACAACCACAGGCTACTGTAGAAGAACCGGCTCAAACCAATGGACCATCGGCTAATGAATCTTCTACTAATAATGAGGTAAACGCAGAAGTCAACGTAGACGATATTCCTGATGTTGACCCTAACCTCGTGGCACAGAACCTGACAGACGACGTTATAATGGTTGACCCTACCGACATCGACATGGAGAACATGGACATTGCAGCGGTGGGAACAGTGGAGACCGTTGACGGCGAGGTGTTGACAGCTGCACAGATTGTAGGTGACAATGGCGAAACCCTGTATATGGTGGACGTAAACGGAAATGGCTCGTATGATGTCGTAACTGACGATACTGGCAATGTGTTGGCTGAGGTGCCTTCTACTCTCACTGTGAGCGACACCGAAAGCATCATTGGCACAAACAATGATGACTATGGCTATTTGGCACAGAACGATAGCGACAACCCAACGGATGCTGTTGTGGACAATGCTATGGACGACGTTGTGGACCTTGGATAATAAAGGCATGTTAAATCAAAAGACCAACAAAAACTATGAGATATAAATGTATAATGCTGACTGTGGCAATGACTTTATTTACTGCCTATAATGCCACAGCTCAGAAAAAAACAACCCCGAACAGACAGGCAAAGCCTGCGGCAGTGAATGCTGACTCTGTAGAGGTGAGGAAGTTGACCGATGCTGCCAAGAAGGGCAACAGCGAGGCTCAAAACACTCTCGGCACATATTACTACTCTGGCAAGAAAGTGAAACAGAACTATGATGTGGCTCTGAAATGGTTTAGTATGGCTGCCAAGCAGAAACATGTGAAGGCTATAGCTAACATGGGACTCTGCTACCAATTGGGACGTGGCATTAAGCAAGACTCTGTGATGGCTGTGAAACTCTATAAGGAGTCGATAAAGGCTGGCAACGCCGAATTGGTGAAGCAACGCGAAGAGAATGTGGCAAAGAACAAATCGGCTTTCGATATAAACCTGCTTGCCGACATCTACTACAATGGATGTGGAAACACTGTTAAGAAGAACAATGAACTTGCACTGAAATACTTGAAGATGGCAGCAGCCAACAACTCGATTGAGGCTGCGGTAAGAGCGGCAACCATCTACGACCAGGCTAAGATGTATGCCGAGGCTTTGCCTTACTACCAAAAGGCGGCGGGCAAAGGCGACGCTGTGTCGGAATATAAATGTGGCGATTATCTCTGCAATGGCAAAGGCACTAAGGTGAATAAGGCTCAGGCTGCGGCATATCTCGACAAGGCTGCTAAAAAGAATGTGCCTAATGCGATGATGATGCTCGGCGACTTGCTGTACAAGGGCGATGGCATTCAGCAGGACTATGCCAAGGCTATGGGCTTGTATAAACTTGCGGCTGCCAAGAACAATCCTGTGGCAGTATGGAATGTGGGAATAATGTATAAGAACGGACAGGGCGTGAAGCAGAACTATGTCATTGCACTGCAGTGGCTTGCCGATGCAGCCTCAAAGGGAATGAAAGCCAACTTCCAAAAGCTTCTCAACGAACCTAATGTGGAGATAAAGAACGGATGGAAGAACACCGACTTCTACTCGTTTGTACATGCCATGACATTTATGGAATCGACAACACCTGATTATGCTACGGCTGTGAAGGAGCTTACTATTCTCGAAAAGAAAAACATTGCCGTGGCTTCTACATTGCTCGGACTCTGCTATGCCGACAAGTCGTGGAAAAAAGCCAACGAGAAGAAGATGATGGCTTATTACGAGAAGGCAGCAAAAGCTGATGACCCTTATGCCAACTTTCTGCTCGCAAAGCTCTACTTTGAAGGAAGTAATGCGGTGAAGGCTGACAAGAACAAAGTGGTGGTATGCTACGAAAAGGCATCTGAGGGTGGATATGCACCTGCAAAATGTGAACTTGGCAACTTGTATTTCACTGGAAAGATTGTCAACAAGGACATATCGAAGGCAATAGCTTATTATAATGATGCCTTGCTGAACGGTTATCTCTCTAAGGAAGCTGCCGACAATCTTGCTTCTTGCTATCAGCAGGGACTTGGCGGTGTGAAGAAAGATGCCGAGACGGCAAAAGAGATTGCCAAGCGCGGAAAAGTGGGCAACGCATGGACTGCTTTGCTGCGTGGTATAACGTTTGAACAAAAAAACTAAACATATATGAGAACCATTTTATCTGCCATTGTCCTTCTGTTGTGTATTGCAACAGAAGGCATGGCACAAAACATGTCGTTCAAGACGGAAGAACTGAAAAGGGTTGCTGCGGAACTGAAGCTGGACGGTCTGGACACTCTTAAGGTTGGCTATTCTGTCTTCCCAAAGGACAAGTATAAGATTGTTGTCAGGAAGACTGACAATGGTATGGTGGAGCATATAGGATTAAGTCTGTTCCGCAATGGCTACCGCCAGAAGGACAACAATGCCGTGCTTGAGTTTATAGAGAGCGGACTGTTGTGCCAGACATTTAAACTGACAAGAAACAATCTGAAGTATATGGACGCTAAGTTTGTTAAGGGTGGATGGAGCAATTTGCTCGCCATTACCGACTCGGCTTCGTTCACTATAGGCAAGATAGACAACAAGGCGTATCAAGCAGTATGGAAAGAAGGCAAGACGGAAGTTGTCAACATGCTTATACCCATAAAATACGACCTATTGCTGAGTACGCCACGCAAGGAACTTGAGCATAACTTTATGCGCGACCTGAAAGCGTATAAGCCTAAGCAGCAACCTGCAGAATGCGACATTGACGTAGCTAATCTAAGAACGGTTAGAGATCTTGAGGATACTCTGTATACTCTACCTGGCAAGAACTATATACTGCCTACCGTAACCAACACAACATATTATAGGCTCAGCGGAAAGCAGGACTATGTGCCAGTGATCGACCCAAAGTATCCTGTGCAGACTATTGCTAACACTATGTTGCTTAACTGCAAGAGTATTCCCGAAGCCAAGATGTCGATAATGATGATAGCAAGCGACAAGCAAAACGAGACTGCTACCGTCAGTGTAAGACAGTTTATGGAGTTTGTAAAGAGTCAGGGTTGCATTCCTTATTTCAGTTTCGAAGAGATGAAGGATGGCAAGTTGTATGGAGCTATGTTTATATATAATAAGGAGACTGGCTACGACCATATCTTTAGTCTGGAATGTGATGTGAAGGATATTGCCACAAACAAGTTGATGATTAATTCCAAAGCATATCTCTACACTCCAACGACAAATGTGAAGAACCTCTACAACGACATTAAAACAAAGAAAGCGAAATGACATTAAGACGATTATGCACATTTGTTGTGGCACTGGTTGCTTGCGCTCTGTCGTGCTTTGCACAAGATACTGTTGAGGCTATCAACGAAATAAAACTGTCGGGCAAATATTTCACTGCTGAGGCTACTGCCGCAAGTGTTGACGAAGCTAAGAACATTGCGTTCTGTTATCTTAAGGAGAATATTGCCAACTACTGTGAGGAAATGGAGATAGAGGAGGTTGGCGAGGACAAGATAATGGCTAACTTGCAACAAAAGAGCGTAAACCGTGGCGATGCTATAATGGTGTTGGTGTATGTGGCTAAAACCATTGTTGAGAAGAAAGAGGCTATGACTTTCCATCCCAACACAAGCGTGAACACAAATACTAACAACAATAATACAAATACAACTCCAGTATTGGGATCGGCTAACTGGCCTGACATAATCAAGAAGGTTTGTGACGTGAGCTCCTTCGTCCAGTTGCAGTACTTACTTGACATGGCTATGGACAACAACCTTATTGACTCGTGGGGCAAATTCAATTCCATGCTCAATCAAACCGAATGTTATCTTGTGATGATGAACGTTGACCGACAAATAGTGGGTGTTCTATCACCAGTGAAAAATGGCGCAAGAACGGACGTGAAGACAGGAATGGTTGTTGACTCTGAAGGCATGAAATCATTTAAAAACTGTGCACCTATATGTGTGCGTGTAAAATAATCTGCATATAAAATAATCAAAGCTTTATGAAAAGATATATTCTTTTACTTTATGTCGTATTGGTTTCATCGTTGATGTCTGCTCAGGTGACGTTCCAGTTCAGCGACGGCATATACAATGAATCGCTTAAGGTGAATGTTGAAAGAAACGTGTCGTCGTTGCTGAGCGAGATAAACAAGGCGGAAGCCAACCATCGCCAGTTGAACCTCACTAATGTTGACATTGACGAAATGGCTGCAAGTGGTTTGAAAAGCCTTTGGACAAACATTCATTTTCGTTGTGAGTGGAACAATAATGTGCAGTCTTGCCTAAAGGACTTCACTGGATATGAGATAAGACAGATTCCTGTGGAGATGAAACCCATCGACAATACTTACAAGGGCGAGATACATAAGGAGTTGACTATCAGCTTCAATAAGAAAGGTGTAATCACGGGTGTTAGAACAGCCATCGACAACAACTCGTATGTAGCTCTTCTGCATGGTAGCAACTCTAACGTTGACCTTAGAATGAGAAGAGAGATTCTGAACTTTGTGGAGAACTTCAGAAGCTACTATGTGGAGAAAAACATCAATGCTCTTCAAGAAATCTTTAGCGATGATGCTCTTATCATTACTGGTCGTGTTATAAGAACATTGGGCAAAAACAACATTGACGGTGTCTCGCAAAAGGTGAATGAGAAAGTGGTGTACAGTAAACAAAACAAGCAGCAGTATATCAATAATCTTAGGAATCTGTTCAAAGGCAATGAATTCATAAATGTTGACTTTTCGGACATTGAACTGATGCGTCATGGTTCAAATCCTAACATTTATGGTGTGAGACTACGCCAGAAATGGAGCAGTCAGCAATACAACGGTAGACAATACTCCGACGACGGATACGTGTTCCTGCTTTGGGATTTCCAAGAAGAAGGCAGTCCGAAGATTCATGTAAGAACCTGGACTCCCAGAAGAGCAAACCAGACAAAAGACGACTTCTCGCCAGAGGATTTCTTTATTCCGAATAACTAAAGTAGCTTCTGCTTGTTTCTTACATAGCACTTGCTATAACTCTTCTCTAATTTTTTTGAAAAATTACGCTAAAATCTGCTGAATAGCTTAGAATGAGCGATTTATGAGTGTTTCACCTCAATGGAGGTAATGATTTAGCAACGGTTCTAATTTCTGCAATCTGCATACGTTTGCTTACCTAACAACTCTTATTAACTGCAAAATTACAACAATAACACGAAACCGCAAGGGATTTTTGCAACTTTTACAGTTAAATTTCTGTAATTATATAATGTGGCATAATCGTAATCACAGAAAAAAATGTATTTTTGTAGGCAAGAATCATATAAAAACAAGACCCGATAGCTTGACGAATCAGAGGCTACCGGGAATCAACGCT
>ERZ859937.51-NODE-51-length-63422-cov-1.725267_pt1 | contig 63422 bp, 47 predicted proteins | sample MGYA00509985_ERZ859937 | MGnify/ENA primary metagenome ERZ859937 (study PRJEB30046, sample SAMN00715169) | human gut metagenome | study: EMG produced TPA metagenomics assembly of the A metagenome-wide association study of gut microbiota in type 2... | reverse complement strand
GTTTGACCAGACCCGCAAGATGATGAAGATGGTGACCGGCAGTAAGATGGGTAAGATGATGCCGAAACTTAAAAAGTGATGCTTAAATAAACGATAAGGGAGAAAGTGTGAAACTTTCTCCTTTTTTTATTATGCAACGTGGCTGATTTATGCTACATTTGTTGCTCAATGGATTATTTATAAATAAATAGTATGCAACTAATTGATGGAAAAGCTATTTCGGAACTGGTGAAGCAGGAGATTGCTGCGGAAGTTGCCGGAATCGTGGCTAAAGGTGGCAAGCGTCCCCATTTAGCTGCAATCCTCGTTGGACACGACGGGGGAAGTGAGACATACGTGGCGGCTAAAGTAAAGGCCTGTGAAGTATGTGGTTTCAAATCCAGTCTGATCCGTTATGAAGCAGATGTGACGGAAGAAGAATTACTGGCAAAGGTCAGAGAACTGAATGAGGATGCTGACGTGGATGGTTTTATCGTACAACTTCCCTTACCGAAGCATATTTCCGAGCAGAAAGTGATTGAAACCATTGACTATCGTAAAGATGTGGATGGTTTCCATCCTATCAATGTAGGACGTATGTCCATTGGCCTTCCTTGCTATGTATCCGCTACGCCTAATGGTATTCTGGAATTGCTGAAACGTTACCATATTGAAACACAGGGAAAGAAGTGTGTAGTATTGGGCCGTAGCAATATTGTGGGTAAGCCTATGGCGAGCCTGATGATGCAGAAAGCTTATCCGGGTGATGCCACTGTAACTGTTTGTCACAGCCGCAGCAAGGATTTGGTAAAAGAATGTCAGGAAGCTGACATTATCATTGCTGCACTGGGTCAGCCGAATTTTGTGAAGGCTGAGATGGTGAAAGAAGGTGCGGTGGTTATTGACGTGGGTACTACCCGTGTGCCGGATGCCACAAAGAAATCCGGATTCAAACTGACCGGAGATGTGAAATTTGATGAAGTGGCTCCCAAATGTTCTTATATCACTCCCGTTCCGGGTGGTGTGGGACCTATGACTATTGTATCTTTAATGAAGAATACGTTGCTGGCTGGAAAAAAGGCCATTTACAAATAAGTGCCATGCGCTTTGCGAAGCTTGATGGATAAAAAAAGAATGTGTCAAAAGTTTGGTAATGCTTACAGGATAAGCTGACCTGCTTTTGACACACTTGTTTTCATGAACAAAAGTTATGCCTGCTTTTCGGACTTACCTGTAAAATCATAAGGAAGGATTTTCGCTCTTAAAAGATTATTTTGTTCTTCGGAGTAATCTACTTTCGGGAGTGTCCTTAATGTATCGGTCTTTCTCGCTGGGAAGTTCGGGACATTTATGCCCTCATGCCCTCACTGTATGTATAATAGGTTTATTATAAAAGATTTAGATGGTGATGGTAAAAAATATTGCTCTCACTTATGCTCTTATGCCCTCACTGTATTGTGAAGCTGAATTTTGCATAAAATGCTTGAATACAGTTATATATATACTTTTTATAGGATATTCCGTTTTGATGTAAAGTAGGCTATTTTTAGGTTTTCTTTCTTGTAAGAAGTGCGCATAGAGGATTTGTACCTTTATGGAATATGGCGGATTCCGGCTGTGGTAAAAAAGATCAGGTTATTTTTAAAAAAGATGACGAGCTTTTTTTAAAAGGCCGCCGTCTTTTTTAAAAACGTCTTGGTCTTTTTTTTAAATGTCCTTGTCTTTTGGACGTGATTTCCACATACGTATGCATAAGCCTGTACGTACAAATGCATAGGGCTATGTATAGCTCCTGCTACGTATGTGAAAAAGTGTGCTCTCTGGTACGGATTGACAGGACGAAACGTTGAGTGTACTATACTCTTGATTTTTTTTATAGATTATATATAAATTGTTTATTATTAGCTGTTTAACTGCTTTGTTTGTACGATAGAGCTAATGTTTTGTACAATAGTGTCAGTATCTTGTATGGTATTTCTAATACTTTGGATAATACATTCCATGCCTTTTTAATGGATAGGGTACTTTTGTCGGTATCAAGTATAACCTATAAAATTAAGAATATGAAAAAGACTTTATTATGCCTGATGATGGCATGGGGAAGCTTGGCTTTCGCCGAAAACTACACAGTTGATTCTCCGGATTCTCGTATTACAGTGAATGTGGAAACAGGAACGAATACCACTTATTCCGTAACTTTTAATGGTAAAATGATTCTGAATCCTTCTCCCATTTCCATGACATTCGACAATGGAACCGTTATCGGAAGAAATATGGAAGTGAAGAATGTGGAACGTTCCACACAAAATCAAGTATTGAAACCGGTAGTGCGCCAGAAAAGCAAGCAAATCATTGATCATTATAATGAAATGGTACTGGATGCAGAGAATTACAAACTGTATTTTCGGGTATATAATGATGGATTGGCCTATCGTTTTCATACAGATTTTCCCGACTCATTGAAAGTACTGAATGAAGAAGTGATTTATTGTTTTCCGGAAGATTATAATACGTTGTTTCCCGAAGAGTGCAGTATGCTTTCTGCACAGCAGCCGTTATTCAAACCGATGAAACTCTCGGAAATAGGTACAGATCGTTTTTGCAGTACTCCTATATTAATAAAGGTAGATGAGAATGCCCGTATTTTTATCAGCGAATCTGATTTGGAAAGCTATCCGGGTATGTTTCTGCGCAAGCAAGGTAAAAACGAGCTGGCAGGCAAGTTTGCCGCTGTTTCACTGGAAGATTATAAGACAGACGACCGTCAGATATTTCCAACCAAGCGTGCTGATTACATTGCTCGTGTAAATGGCACACGCAATTATCCTTGGCGTGCAATGATTGTTGCCGAGAATGATGCCAATCTGATAACAAACCAATTGATCTATAAATTAGCTCCGGAAGCAGAAGGAGATTATTCATGGGTACGTCCCGGAAAGATTGCATGGGACTGGTACAACGCATTGATTCTGACGGGCGTTGACTTTAAATGCGGTATCAATAACGATACTTATAAATATTACATTGATTTTGCCTCTAAATATGGAATAGAATATGTGGTGATTGACGACGGATGGTCGGAAGCATGGGATGTGACTAAAACAATTCCTGAAATCAATATGGAAGAGTTGGTGGCATACGGCAAGAAGAAGAATGTGGATTTGATTTTATGGGTATCTTGGGCACCGTTTCGCGAAAAGATAGACGAGGCTTTTGATAAGTTCAGTCAATGGGGAATTAAAGGTATCAAGATGGACTTTATGAACCGTGACGATCAGGAAATGGTGGACTTTTATTATGAAGTGGCTAGGAAAGCTGCCGCACGCAAGATGCTGGTGGACTTTCATGGGGCTTACAAACCGACAGGATGGTTGCGTACGTTTCCCAACGTACTGACTTCGGAAGGTGTAGCCGGATTGGAAAACCATAAATGGGGGAGCTTCGTGACACCGAAGCATAATGTTACTTTGCCGTTTACCCGTATGGTGGCAGGTCCTATGGATTACACTCCGGGGGCTATGATTAATTTCCATGAAAAAGACCATAAGATTTGGTTCAACCTGCCTGCTTCTGTAGGTACTCGTTGTCACCAGTTGGGTATGTACGTGGTGTATGAAAGTCCGTTGCAGATGCTTGCCGACTCTCCTTCCAACTATACCGCGAACCGGTTTGTATGGAATTCTTGTCTCAAGTGCCGGTGGTATGGGATGAAACACGCGTGCTGAAAGCCTCTGTAGGTGAGTATGTAGTAGTGGCTCGTCGTCACGGAGATACTTGGTATATTGGTGGTATGGTCGGTGAAAAAGGACAGAAGTTCGAAATAGACCTTGATTTTATAAAAGGAAACAAAACACTGACTTACTGGGAAGATGGTGTCAATGTGGATATGGATGCCAATGACTTTGCCCGTCGTGTACAAAAGGTAAAACAAGGGGATAAAATTACGATAACAATGTATGATGGCGGTGGTTATGCTGCAATCATTAAATAATAGTTTTGTTAAACTTAATGTTTCTAATCTAAAATGAACACTTTAAATTCTAATTTAAAAAGTAAGCATATCCTATTGGCGGGAATGCTTAGCTTGGGGGCTATGACAGTTTTTGCTGTTCCATCCTTGAGTGGTGAGATGACGGCTTCGTATTCGTTTCTCAGCAGAGTCAGACAGTGAAAGGAGTGGTAGTTGACAAAAGTACCGGAGAACCGATTATTGGAGCCAATGTTGTTGTCAAAGGAACTACAAATGGAGTAATTACAGATTTTGACGGTAACTATACACTAGATGCTCCTGTTGGTTCTATCTTGGTTATTTCTTACATCGGTTATCAGTCCATTGAAGTGAAAGCGGTTGCCGGTGTTCAGCAAATCCGATTGGGTGAAGATACACAAGCATTGGAAGAAGTAGTCATAGTGGGATACGGTGTACAGAAGAAAGCAACTGTTACCGGATCTGTATCTACTGTAAAAGGTAGCGATTTGAAGACTACCGGTACTGCCAACATCACCAATACCTTTGCTGGTAAGCTGCCGGGTGTGGTTGCTACCAACCGTTCGGGTGAGCCGGGTAATGACTACTCTGATATTCTGATTCGTGGTAAGGGCTCTTTGAATGACAACTCTCCTTTGATTGTTATTGATGGAGTGGCCAACCGCGGTGGTTTGGAACGACTCAACCCGAGTGATATAGAATCTGTTAATGTTTTGAAAGACGCTTCTGCCGCTATCTATGGTGCGCAGGCTGCAAACGGTGTAATCTTGGTGACTACTAAACGGGGTACATCAGACAAACCGACTATTACTTACAACGGTTCATTCACCTTGTCGGGTAACACACGTACACCTGATCTGATGAATGCATATCAGTGTATGACATGGACAGACGAAATTCGTAAAGGAAACGGTCAGTCTCCGCTGTATGAAAATATAAAAGGAGGATATTTGGATGGTACTATCAACCGTAATCAGTATGGCGATACCGACTGGATGGACGTGGTGTTCCGTAGCGTGGCTCCTCAGACCCGTCATTCACTAAGTGTCAGCGGAGGTTCGGAAAAAGTGAAATTCTACGTTTCAGGTGACTATTCTTATCAAGAACCTAACTATAGAAATACAAGTTTGGATTTTCAAACCGGACAGGTACGTTCTAACATCGATGCGCAAATTAGCGATAACTTGAAAATTGGTGTGGATTTGGCTGCCCGTCGGGAAAAACGCAATAATTCGGTTATTTCCACTGATGATATTTTTTGGGAAGCGTTTATGGCTTATCCTTGGTTGTATGACTACTATCCCAATGGACTGCCGGGCCCGGGTTTGGCAAATGGAAACAACTTAGCTATTTTGGTGGCAGGTAAAGAAACCGGTTACAACCGGGTCAACGATACGTTTGTGGATTCCAAGTTCTCTTTTGACTTGAAATTGCCTTGGATAACCGAAGGGCTTTCTTTGTCAGGTTATGCTGCATTCGACTATCACGCACGTGAACAAAAGCAGTTGTGGGATGTATGGGACACTTACGATTATAACGCTGCTACTGGTGAGTACATAAAGAAGACCACCAATATGAACGGTAACAACATCAGTTTACGTCAGGATCATGATGACAATGTGACCAAGACTTTCCACTTGAAATTGGATTACCAACGTACCTTTGGTGACCACCGTGTAGGTGCTTTCGTAGCCTATGAACAGAGTAAGTACGAAGGCGAGAACTTCTACGGCTGGCGTGGATACTATTTGAGTAATCGTCCTGATTATTTGGACTTTGGTGCTGATAAGGAAAAGACAAACGGTGGCAGAGGTTATGTGACTGCTCGCCAGAATTATTTCGGACGTTTGAATTATGCTTACAAGGACCGCTATATGTTCGAATTTACCTTGCGTCATGATGGTTCTATGAATTTTGCTTCTAATAAGCGTTGGGGTACTTTCCCGGGATTGTCTGTAGGTTGGCGTATGAGTGAGGAAGATTTCATCAAGAATAATTTCTCATTTATCAATGACCTGAAATTGCGTGCTTCTTGGGGTAAGTTGGGAAATGACCGTGTGGATGCTTTTCAGTATATCAGTACATATAATATGCAGAACGGTGCTATCTTGGGTGAAATTCCCAATATAAATAAAGGGTTTGTACCAGGACGTGTTGGCAACCCCGATATTACTTGGGAAAAGGTGGATTCTAAGAATATTGCAGTGGACGGTAATTTCTGGAATGCTCTGTTGGGCTTTACAGTAGAGTATTTCTATCAGAACCGTACAGACATCTTGACTCCGAAGCAAGCTTCCATTCCTTACTATACCGGTTTGACATTGCCTGACCAGAATATTGGTGAAGTAAGCAATCAGGGTGTCGAATTGATGTTGAGCCACAAAAATCGTATTAATGATATCAATTACTTTGTTTCTGGTAACTTTACGTTTACTAAGAACAAAATTAAATTCTTTGACGAAGCAGCTAATACTCCCGAATGGCAGAGAAGAACCGGACATTCTATCGATTCATGGTTGATGTACAAAACAGACGGTATCTATCAGTCATGGGATGAGATCAATAGCACTCCGCACATGGCTAATGCTCAACCAGGTGATATCAAGTACCTGGATATTGATGATAACGGGGTGATTAATGACAATGACCGTATTCGTAGTAAATATGGCAATGTCCCACAGATTGTATACGGTTTGAATATGGGAATTGAATGGAAAGGACTGGAATTCAGTATGCTATGGACAGGTCAAGCTAGGGCTGAACAGATGATTGTTCCTTATTCTTATAATTTGGACAAAGAATTCTATAATAATCGTTGGATTTCAGCCGAGGAAACTCCTAACTCAAAATATCCGAGAGCGTTTGATAAGGATGATTATGAAAACACCAGATGGAGTGATTTCTGGTTGTATGATGCTTCATTTATCCGTTTGAAAAATGTGGAACTGGCTTATACATTTCCTAAATCTTTTGTAGAGAAATTGAAAATTCAGAACTTGCGTCTGGTATTGACTGGAACGAACCTGTTGACTTTTGATAAAGTGAAAGTGCAAGATCCGGAATCAGATGCGACTTCTACAGGACAGAAGTATCCTCAAGCTCGTACTTATACATTTGGAGTTAATGTTAGTTTCTAAATTAGTAACCTTTAAGTTTAAGAATAAATATGAAAACAGCCATATTGAAAAGTACATGCATCGCCCTGTTGATGGGAAATATGTTTTCTTGTGATGTACTGGACGTAGAACCATTGGATTCATATACGGAAGACGGTATCTTTACAGATGCTAATCTTACTGAATCTTATGTGACCATGAATTATACAAAACCACGTAACGGATGGAGTCGTAGTTCATTGAGATTTGTATGTGATGAATCCATGGAGAACTTTAATTGGGCCAGTGCGTGGAGTATTAATACAGGAGGTCTGGCTCCCGATCAATTGGGAGGTCTGGATATTTGGTCGGATTATTATGCCAACATAAAGAATTGCAACATATTCTTTAGTAATATGGATAAGGTGGAAACGATAGATGAACCGAGAAGAAGTTGGTTGATAGGTGAGGCTACTTTTTTCAGAGCTTATTATTATATGGAATTGGTGAACAATTATGGAGGAGTACCCTTGATTACTCGCTTGTTTGAGTTGGATGATCCCGAAATGATGATTAAGCGTAACACTTATGAGGATTGTGTGGACTTTATTGTTTCCGAATTTCAGAAAGCATCCGAGCTTTTGCCGGAAAAATTTGCAGGTGAAAATTTTGGACGGGTAACGAAAGGAGCAGCTTTGGCTATGAAATCACGTATGTTGCTTTATGCTGCCAGTCCATTATGGAATCCGGCTAATGATAAAAGCAAATGGGAAGCTGCTGCTAAAGCAGCAGAAGAAGTGATGAAATTAGGATACTCTTTGGATACTGATTATAAAGGACTTTTCCTAAATCCAATGAGTTCTGAGATTATATTCCAACGTTTGTATAATACGGAATTCGGCCATTGGTATGATTGGTATAACAGTACGAACGGTTGGGGTGGATACTCTTGTACTGCTGTGTTGCAGGAAATGGTAGATAGTTATGAGATGGAAGACGGTACTATGCCTGATCCGGCTTTATATACTTCTGCTACAACAGATCCTTGGGTGGGGCGTGATCCTCGTTTATATGCTTCTGTAGTATGTGACGGACAGTTGTTTAGAGGAACAGAAGTGGAATTTTGGGTAAATAATGATGGAAAAACAGGTGGAATAGATAGTGAGTTTGGTAAGGATGCATGGAACTATTCTAAAACACATTATATTATCCGGAAATTTATGGATGAAAATCTGACAAAAAGCTGGTCGGACAAAGGAAAGCAACCGTGGGTTTATTGCCGTTTGGCAGAAATCTATCTGAATTATGCAGAAGCCATGTATCATTGTGGCAAGGAAGATGTAGCACGTGAATATGTAAATTATATCCGTAAAAGAGCACGTGGAGGCAGAGAGGATATTTTGCCTGATGTTACTGAAAGCGGAGAAGCTCTTTTAGCTAAAATCCAACACGAACGTAAGGTAGAACTGGCTTTCGAGGAACATCGTTTTTATGATGTACGCCGTTGGAAAATTGCGGAAAAGGTGGATAGGGGTGCTTTTCATGGTATAAATATAACTAAGCAGACAGATGGTACAAAGAAATATGAATTATTTAAAATTCAAGACCGCGATTTTGTGGCGCCTGCCAACTATCTGCTTCCTATTCCACGTTATGAAATTCAAAAAAATGATTTATTGGAACAAAATCCGGGTTATGATAAATAGGTAGAAGTATGATTATATGATGAATTCCGGGGACGTATGGTGATGTTCCCGGAATTTTACCTTATTTTGTGAGTCTCAGAAATAATATGAATTATGCATAAAATGAAAGTGATCTTTTTAGTGGGCTATATGCTGCTGACTGTATTTTCTTCTTTCGCTTTGGCCACTGGATCATCTCGTTGGCGAATGTTGGCGGATGGAAGCATTGAATGGGTGCCCGCCAAACAAATCCCACACAGTGACCATATTGAAATGAGTGGAAAACAAGTATCTGTTGTGCTGCGCTATGGGGTGAATGCGGATGGAGCGTTTGTTGTGAATAAAAGTATGGTATGGCCTTTGTTGCGTACCATTCCGAATAATACTCATGCCAGTTTGATGAGGAGATTCGATTGGAATCCATTGGATATGGTTACGGTCAATGGTAGAACTATTACCGATGAAAAAGTGGACAATATCCGCTTGAAGGGTATGTTGACTGTTGAAAGTTCTTATAACGGCGGATGGTATGGGCAGTGTAAAGTGATACGGGAATATTTGCCTTCAACGGACTTGCCTGCATTAATTGAAAATTATCTTTTGATTAATACAGACAAGAATCCCATGTTCGTAGAAATTCCGGTAATAAACAATAGATTGTACACCGATCCGCGGAAAGGAGTGGATGGTTCTTATCTTATTGAAATGAAAATAGATAGAAATGGGTATTTTTCTATACAACCGGGGGATACGCTCTCTTTTAGTGCTTATATTACCGGATATAAAAAAGGACAACCCGCATTGGTCATTAACGGACAGCAGGAGAAACTGAAACGAATAGAGGCGGTGACTTCATGGATGGATAATCTGGTACTTGAAACCCCTGATCCGATTATTGACCGTATGTTCGCTTTTTCTAAAATCCGGGCTTGTGAAAGTATCTATGAAACTCAGGGAGGATCTATGCACGGACCTGGCGGAGAATCGTACTATGCAGCTATTTGGGCTAATGACCAGGCTGAATATATTAATCCTTATTTTCCATTTACTGGCTATGATTATGGAAATGCATCGGCATTGAACTCATTCAAGCATTTTGCCCGTTTTATGAATAATGAATGGAAACCTATTCCCAGTTCTATTGTGGCTGAAGGGCTGGATATCTGGAATGGAGTAGGTGACAGAGGGGATGCGGCTATGATCGCTTATGGAGCGTCCCGTTATCTGCTGGCCCGTGCAAGCCGTGAGGAAGCAGAACAATTGTGGCCGCTTGTCACTTGGTGTCTGGAATATTGTAATCATAAACTGAACAAAGAGGGAGTGGTGGCTTCGGATACAGACGAATTGGAAAATCGTTTTCCTTCGGGAGATGCTAATTTGTGCACTTCTTCTCTTTATTATGACGCTTTGATTTCTGCTTCCTGTCTGGCACGGGAACTGGGTAAAGGAAATGCGGGCGTTTATCGTAAGCAGGCTGCCATATTGCGTAAGAATATTGAAAAATATTTCGGTGCTTCTGTGGAAGGTTTTGATACATATGCTTATTATAAAGGGAATGACATTTTGCGTTCGTGGATTTGTATTCCATTGACGGTTGGTATAGATGAACGTGCCGAGGCTACTATAAATGCGCTGTTCTCACCACGTTTATGGACGGAAAATGGATTATTGACACAGGCAGGAAGTGATACTTTTTGGGATCGTTCCACACTATATGCCTTGAGAGGGGTATATGCGGTGGGAGAAACGGAAAAAGCGACAGAGTATTTACATCGTTATTCCACTACCCGGTTGTTGGGAGAGCATGTGCCTTATGCCATTGAAGCATGGCCTGAAGGTGGTCAGCGTCATCTTTCTGCGGAAAGTGGCTTATATGGACGTATAATCACGGAAGGCTTATTTGGTATTCGTCCTACCGGTTTTAACAGTTTTATCCTTACACCTCGTCTACCGGAGGTATGGAGTCACATGGCTTTGAGAAAAATAGGGGCATTTGGTTCTAAATTTGACATTGAGATCGATCGTTTGCCTAATAATAGACTTCAGGTGAAAATTATAAATGGAAATAAGATACAACAACATTTTATTAAAGTAGGGAATAAACTTACTATTAAATTAAAGTGAATATGGTATGAAAAAAGCAATATTATTGGGAGTTGCGGCTTTGTGTATGGCAAGTTGTGGCTCATCTTCAAAAGAAGATGCTATTCAGAGATTGCCGTCAGACCAGATATCGGTATTTACCTCTTCGGATAAGCAGTTGGAAAATGCGTACAATTGGGCAAAAAAGATGGCATTGTCATACGCACATGATAATAGTGATCCGGTAGGATATTGGTATGAAGCCGCATTACCGCAGCGCGAGGCTTTCTGTATGCGCGATGTGTCTCATCAGTCGGTGGGCGCTCAGATTTTGGGTCTTGCCAGACATAATAAGAATATGTTCACGCGTTTTGTGGAAAATATCAGTGAAGAAAAAGACTGGTGTACCTATTGGGAGATAAACCGTTATAATAAACCTGCGCCGGCTGACTATACCAATGACAAGGAATTCTGGTATAATCTGAATGCTAATTTTGATGTGATGCAGGCTTGTTTGAAAATGTATCAATGGACGGGAGATGCTGGTTATCTGACAGACCCTCTTTTTACAAATTTTTATGAAAAGTCTGTGAACGAATATGTGCATCGCTGGGCTTTGGAACCGGAAAAGATAATGGATCGCTCTCCTTATATGAATCAGCCTGAGGATTTTAATCCGAATAATAATTTTCATACTTGCAGGGGACTGCCTTCGTATGTGGAGAATTTCCGTGGACTGACGGTTGGGGTGGATTTATTGGCTACGATGTATGCAGGTTTTAATGCATACGCCGAAATGGCCGGATTGACGGGGGATGATGTGAAGATGACAAAAGGAAGAACCCAGGCGGAAGCATACCGGGAAATCTTGGAGAACAGGTGGTGGAACCCTGACAGTTCTTTTTATCAGACTTTTTGGACGGAGGATCAGAAGTTTTATCGGGGGGAAGGAGTTCCTTTTATTCTTTGGTTTGACGCGTCTGAAAATCCGGACCGCATTCGTGCCAGCGTGAAGGACATTTTGAGCCGAGAATGGAATGTGGAGAATATGTCAGCGTTTCCCACCCTTTTTTATCGTTTGGGGTATGATGACGAGGCTTATTATTTTTTGGTAAATCTGCCTCACATGAACAGGTCTGAGTATCCTGAAGTATCTTATGGTATCATTGAAGGTACGGTGTGTGGAGCTATGGGAGTCAAGCCTTTGGCTAGTGAAAGCAGTGTGGCGACTTGCTCGCGTCTGGCGGGCGATTCCCAAAAGGCGGAAATTAAAAATCTGCCTGTTTTTGATGGATATATCACTGTTAAGCATGGAGGCAGGATGAGGACTGATATAGAGAATAACACTTCTAAGAAGTTGACATGGAAGGTTGCTTTTATAGGGGATTATTCTGAAATAAAGGTGAACGGGAAGGTGTATGCTCGGTCTTGTTGAAAGATATTCGTGGAAATGTGATTTCTGAAGTTTGCGTACCCTTGCCTGCCCACTCTAAGTTAAGTGCGGAAGTTTTAACTAATTTAAACTAACAGATAATGAAAAAGCTGACAATTTTATTTTTATGCAGTTGGATAGTATTGACTACACAGGCACGGAAAGTGTTCCAACTGAACTCGCCTGATGGACATTTGAATACAACTATAACCATAGGGGAACAGTTGACTTATGATATAAAATGTAACGGAAAGCAGGTGCTTGCCGCTTCTCCATTGTCAATGACTTTGGAAAACGGAACCGTGTGGGGGGATCATCCGCAACTGACAAGCAGTTCCCGGAAAGAGGTGGACCAGTTGATTGATTCACCTTTTTATCGCAGCAGCCAGCTACGGGATCATTATAAGAAACTAGTACTTTGTTTTAGGAAAGGATGGAGTGTGGAATTCCGGGCATATAATGATGGAATAGCCTATCGTTTCGTGAATCAAATGAAAAAGCCGTTCAAGATTCTTCAAGAAGAAGTGAACTATCAATTTACCACTGATAAAACGGCTATTGTGCCTTATGTGGTACCGCGTAGTGAGGATCAATTTTATAGTGCGTTTGAGAATACATATACTATTAGTAAAATTTCGGAATTGGATAAGCAGAAGCTGATGTTTCTTCCATTAGTCGTTGAAGTCGGTGACGGAGTTAAAGTGTGTATTACCGAATCGGATCTGGAGAATTATCCGGGGCTTTATTTGTCGGGGGCGACAGGTGGTAACAGTTTGACAGGTGTACATGCTCCTTATCCTGCAAGTAAGCGTCAGGGAGGACATAATAACTTGCAGATGATTGTGGAAAAACGTGAGAATTTTATAGCGAAGGTTGATGGACCACGTACTTTTCCCTGGCGCATGGCGATTGTTACGACTGATGATAAGGATTTGGCTGCAAGTAGTATGACTTATTTGCTTAGTTCACCTTCACGGATTGGTGATCTTTCATGGATAAAGCCGGGTAAAGTGGCTTGGGAATGGTGGAGCGACTGGAATCTGGATGGAGTGGATTTTGTAACGGGAGTGAACAATGATACTTATAAAGCGTATATTGATTTCGCAGCTGCCCATCAGTTGGAGTATGTGATATTGGATGAAGGATGGGCGGTTAATCTGCAGGCTGATTTGATGCAGGTGGTAAAAGATATCAATTTGAAAGAACTGGTGGATTATGCGGCTGCCAGGAATGTAGGTATTATTTTATGGGCCGGTTATTATGCATTCGACAGAGATATGGAAAATCTGTGTCGTTATTATGCCGAACTGGGAGTGAAGGGTTTCAAAGTTGATTTTATGGATCGGGATGATCAGGAAATGGTCGCTTTCAATTATCGGGCGGCGGAAACCTGTGCTAAATATAAATTACTCCTTGACTTGCATGGCATGTATAAGCCGTCTGGATTGAATCGTACTTATCCTAATGTATTGAATTTTGAGGGAGTTCATGGACTGGAGAACATGAAATGGAGTCCGGAGAGTGTGGACCAGGTAAAATATGATGTGACGATTCCTTTTATCCGCCAGGTGGCAGGACCGATAGATTATACACAAGGTGCAATGAGAAATGCTGTGAAGGGCAGTTATTTCCCTTGTAACTCTGAACCGATGAGCCAAGGTACCCGTTGCCGGCAATTGGCTTTGTATGTGATATTTGAATCTCCGCTGAATATGCTGTGTGACACACCGGGCAATTATGAACGAGAAGTTGAATGTACTGATTTTATAACAGGCATTCCTACAGTTTGGGATGAAACACATATTTTGGATGCCAAATTGGGAGAATACATTGTAACTGCACGTAGGAAAGGAGATAGCTGGTATATCGGTGGCATTACGGATGGAGTAGCAAGAAATCTTGAGATAGATTGTTCTTTCCTTGGAGATAAGGATTATGTGGGGGATTTATTTAAAGATGGTATGAATGCGCATCGTATTGGCAAGGATTTCAAACGCGAGTCCGTTCGTTTGAACAAGCGGGATAAGTTGAAAATACATTTGGCTCCGGGAGGTGGATTTGCAATCGATTGCAATAAAGTTTTTCATTGTGTGGATAATGTGATGAGGTGGGGGCTGGTAGCATTCCTCATCTCATTGTATTTTAAGTCTAAAATTAAATAACTTTCTTTGTATACCTGCTAAATCATAAGAAAGCATTATTTTTGCAAGAAACCTTGGTTCATTTTATTGGACTTCCAATGATGGAGAAGAACAATGATCAATAGAAATATCTAACTATGAATAAACGGATTTCGCTATTTGCTTTTCTTTTTATACTATGCCTTGCGGTTAGATGCCAGACTAGAAATGTAAGGCACTATACTATTAATGAAGGTTTGGCAAACAATGCTGTATATAGTATATCTCAGGACATGAAGGGCCGGATGTGGTTTGGAACGATTGATGGGGTACATAGTTTTGATGGTAACGGAATTCGTGTATGGCGGGATGAGCGGGTTCCTTCATTAGGCTCTAGTATTTATACTATAAGAGAAGATGACAGGCAAAGGCTTTGGATAGGTAGTGATCAGGGATTGGCTTTATTTAATCTTCGACTGATAGTTTCTCTACTTTTGACGTACAGACAGTGTCGGGGGTAAAGATTAATACACCTGTCAGCCATATTATGCTGGATAGTAAAAAAACATTGTGGATAGGTACAGTGGGGCAAGGCCTTTTTCATTATGATTCTCATGCGGACAAGTTGTATCAATATACGGCCCTTGGAAAAATAAATTCCGATTACATTTCATATATATTAGAAGATAGTTCCGGTATTATTTGGGTAGCTACAATGAATGCTGGAGTAAGCCGATTTGTTCCATCGGAGGATCTTTTTCAACAGGTTGCAGCAGATGGGGTAAAGAATACAATCACTTTATTTGAAGATTCAAGGCGGAACCTGTGGGTGGGAAGTAGTGGAAACGGACTTTATTTACTGGAAAAGAAGGATAAACAACTTGTACAAAAATTAAAACCGTCAGATTCTAAAGGGGTGCTTCAGGTACGAAGTATTGTGGAGTGGATACCAGGAGAGCTTTTGATAGCTTCGGATGAAGGATTGACGAGCTATAATATTGTTACAGGAAAAGGTGAAACATTACGCTCGGATTACAGACAGACTAACGGGTTGAATGATAATTATCTGCAGACTTTGTTTGTGGATCATGAACAGGCGCTTTGGGTAGGCACTTATTTTGGCGGAGTGAATTATATTCCACCAACAGGAAATAGTTTTATACACTATTATAGAGGAAATACTCAGTTGGATGCTCGGATTATCAGCGTCTTTGCTCAAGCGGATCAAGATAATCTTTGGTTAGGGACTGATGATGCCGGTTTCTTTTATTGGGATCGTAAGAAAAATACATTTAAATCTTATAAACCTCAACATTCTGTTTCCGGTCCGACTTATCATAATATTCATGCTTTGTTACAGGATGGTGATAAATTGTATATCGGAATGTATATGGGCGGACTTGATATAATGGATCTAAAAACTGGAAAGTTTAAGAATTATAAGTTCGGTAGTTCTTCCAGATCTTTGTATGCATCAGGTATTTATGCGCTCTATAAAGATTCCGCCCAGCGCTTGTGGGTGGGAACTACTAATGGCTTGAATAAATATATTCCTGAAACAGATGATTTTGAACGGATTTATGAGGTACATCCGGCTGATGTGTCTTATATAATGGAAGATAAAAAAGGGTATCTATGGGTATGTTCGCTTAATCAAGGTATTTTTCGTTTGGATGGGAAAACACAAAAATGGGAACATTTTTCTTTACGAACGGGGGAAGAGGAGAATCAGTCCGTTATTCCTTCCAATAAGATTATTACTGCTTGTTTGGATGAAAAAGAAAATTTATGGTTTGGAACAGATGGATGCGGCCTTTTAAAATATAATTATGAGGAGCAAGTTTTTGAGAAAGTGGTTTTACCGGAGAACATACGTGTGGTACACAAGATTATAGCGGCAAATAATGAACTGTGGCTGACGACCAGCAATGGTATGTATTGTTACCAGCCGGAGAATGGGAGTATCAAGATATATAACAAGCTGGACGGATTACAGGAAAATCAGTTTTTGCCCAATTCGGGAATACAGTTGGCGGACGGTACTATTTTTGTAGGAGGTATTAATGGATTTAATGAATTCCATCCGGATAGACTTGCTTCTCCTAATCAAAAAACGACAGTGGTTCTAGCTGACTTTCAGCTGTTCAACAAACCGGTAAAAGTCGGGAGTGACAATTCTCCTTTATCTACTTCCATTACGTATGCAGATCATTTGGTACTGGAACATAAACACTCCATTTTCAGTTTGTCTGTCGCTACGCTTAATTATGCTAATCCTTCTAAAAATCAATATAAATATAAGTTGGAAGGATTTGAAAAAGATTGGACTGAAACAAATTCAGCTCCTCGTGTGACCTATACTAATCTTCCTTCTGGGAATTATACATTCCGTGTCAGTGCTTCTAATGGTGATGGAGTATGGAACGAAAATGCGATTGTTTTTCCTATTAGGGTTCTTCCACCTTGGTGGGCTTCTACCTGTTTTATCATTTTGTATGTTTGTATGGGAATAGGTATGTTGGCTTGTTTATATTATCGCATGAATAAAAAGCAACGTGAGAAATTAATGATGATGGCAGTAGAGAAAGACAAGGAAATCTATCAAAGTAAAATAGAGTTTTTTACGCATATGATACATGAGATAAGAACTCCTCTTACCTTGATATTGGCTCCTCTTGAAAATGTGATGAGATCTACGGGAAGTATCGGAGAGGCTATGCCCCAGCTTTTAGTTATTGAGCGTAATGGAAAGCGATTGCTGAGTTTGGTGAATCAGCTTATGGATTTCCGTAAAGTAGAGTCGGGGGGGATGAATGTTACTTTGGTGGATGTTACATAAAAGCGATTCTGGCAGCTGTTTGTCAACGTTTCTCTCTTTCGGCGGAACTGAAGAATGTCAAAATTGTACTTACAATGCCGGATGCGGCTTGTTACGCTACGGTAGATCCGGAGGCATTTACAAAAATTGTGAGCAATTTGCTTACAAATGCATTAAAATTTACGGTTTCTCATATTTGGATTGATTTGATTCCTACAGAGGAAAACAAATTGGAATTGAGGATCAAAGATAATGGTCAAGGAATAGCAGTAGAGGAGCAAGAGAAGATTTTTACTCCTTTTTATCAGATACGCGAGAACAGGCCCACTGATAACATAGGAACAGGTGTAGGATTACTGTTGGTGAAAAAACTGGTGAGCCTGATGCATGGTGAACTAAAACTGGAAAGTGAATTGGGTCTTGGAGCCACGTTCATTATATGGTTCGATCGAAGTGAACAGGGTGAAACTTTACAAGATGAGGCTAGGGCGGCTGTTATGTTGCCTCAAGCACCTATTGATGTGACTGAACAGAAGCCCTATCACATACTTGTCGTAGATGATAATCAGGATTTATTAGATTATTTACGAATGCTTTTGGCTCCTAGGTATCAGATTACTTGTGCTTTGAATGGTAAGGAAGCGCTTGATTTATTAAGTGAACTGATGCCGGATTTGGTTATCAGTGATGTAATGATGCCTGTCATGGATGGTATGGAACTTTGCCGGAAAATAAAACAGAATTTCCGAACAAGTCATTTACCAGTTGTTTTGCTTACTGCAAAGGTGGAAACAGGAGATTATGTGGAAGGATTGGAGAATGGAGCAGACCTCTATGTAGCAAAACCATTTTCTTCAGATATTATAAAAGCGCAGATACATAGTCTGCTGTCTAATAGAGAGCGAATGAAGGGAAGTTTCAAGACCGAACCGATGCTTCCTTCCGCTTCTGTTGCTAGTTCGCGGATTGATAAAGAATTTTTGGAAAAAGTGACTGGTATTATCGAAAGTAGAATGATAGATTCAGATTTTTCTGTTGATGTGTTGGCGCAAGAAATTGGGATTTCCCGTACAGGATTGTTCACAAAACTGAAAGCAGTGTCGGGTATGACCCCGAACGATTTTATTCGTATTATCCGATTGAAGAAAGCAGCAGTGCTGCTTTCTCAAGATGGGGTGCAGGTTAGTGAAGCCTGTTTTCAGGTTGGTTTTTCATCTCCATCTTATTTTGCAAAATGTTTTCAGGCACAGTTCGGGGTTGCTCCTACGGAATTCAAGCGTATGAAAACTGTAAATTAGTGTAGAACTTTGTTCTTTACGAATTTTTTCCTATCTTGTACCCTTTAATGTTAGAATAGATGAAACAGATCCTCATTCTTTTTTTGCTATGGTTTGGTTTGTCGCTATCGGCGCAAGATCAGATCTCTTTGTTGTTTGTCGGTGATTTGATGCAACATCAGGCTCAAATTGATGCAGCCAGGCAAGGAGACGGGTATAATTATAATGATTGCTTCCGTCATGTGAAGAAAGAAATAAGTGAGGCGGATATGGCTATAGGGAATTTAGAGGTGACATTGGGAGGAAAGCCTTATAGAGGGTATCCGGCGTTCAGTGCTCCGGACGAATATCTTCATGCTATAAAGGAAGCCGGATTTGATGTATTGCTGACCGCTAACAATCATTGTCTGGATAAGGGGAAGTTGGGGTTGGAACGTACTATTCTGATGTTGGATTCTTTGAAAATACATCATGCTGGAACCTATAGGAACCCGGAAGAACGTCATAAGAACTACCCGTTATTGATTGAGAAAAATGGTTTTAGAATTGTATTGTTGAACTATACTTATGGAACGAATGGCTTGAAGACTGATGCTCCGAATGTGGTGAATTATATTAATCGGGAACAAATAAAAAAAGATATTCTTGATGCACGCAGAAAACTTCCTGATGTTATTATAGCCTGTATGCATTGGGGAGTGGAATATTGTTCGTTCCCTGAACGATCGGAGTGTGAATTGGCTAACTGGTTGATTGAACAAGGAGTTGATCATGTAATAGGTTCGCATCCGCATGTACTCCAGCCTATGAAATTGTAAAAGACCCCCGGACTCCTGCTCGGCATGTCATTGTTTATTCATTAGGTAATTTTATCTCAAATATGTCGAAAGAAAAAACGGATGGAGGAGCTATGGTAAGATTGAAGTTGCAACGGATTTTTCGAATAACCCGTTTAGCGGATTGTGAATATGCATTGGTTTGGACTTCAAGACCTGTTTTAAGTAAAAAAAAGAACTTTGAATTATATCCTGTTACTTTTATTAATAAATCCATTAATAATGAGGAACTTAATGTGATGAAACGTTTCTTGAAAGGAACTGAAAATTTATTAGGAAAATCGAATGGAGGCATAAAAGAGTATTTTTTTGAATAATTTTTCCTCAAAAAGTTTGCAGATATAAAAAAAAGCAGTACCTTTGCATCGCTTTCGAAAGGAAAGCCTAACATGGTGACTATAGTTCAGTCGGTTAGAGCGTCAGATTGTGGTTCTGAATGTCGTGGGTTCGAATCCCACTAGTCACCCCCTTCACCTATGAAAGGTTCTGTAAATCTAATGATTTATAGAACCTTTTTCAGTTTTTATGTCTATTAGTGTATTATCATGATGATAAATTTGAAAGATAATAGCGAAAAGGATAAGTATATCTTGGAGTTGTTCCAGACATCTCCTAAGGAGGCTTTTCGTTTATTATTTGATGCTTATCACATGAAATTATGTATATATGCGGTGCAGCTGACCGATTCTTTTGAGATGGCTGAAGATATTGTGCAGGATTTCTTTATCTATTTTTGGGAGAAGAAATATTATTTGAAAATAAATCAGAATCTTCGTTATTATCTTTATTTGTCTGTGCGGAATGCGGCCATCAATGCTTTGCAGAAAAACAACATGTTGTCTATGGAAGAACTCTCAGGCATTGATATGGGTATTCCTGAAGAGCCTATAGATGAAGAGGAGCAAGAGGAACGAAATAAGTTATTATTGGAAAAACTACAAAAATTACCTCATCAGGAATTACAAGTGGTGAGAGCTGTCATTATGGAAAATAAGAAATATAAAGAAGCTGCTGAGGAACTTCATATTTCTGTGAATACCCTAAAAACTCATCTGACAAGAGCATTGAAACAATTAAGAAAAGAATACAATCTGCATTCACTGTTTTACTAAAATTAAATTTTTCTTCTTTTTCTGTCACCCATTTATTAATTTGGACTCTCTTTTATTAAAAGAAAGTAATCAATGAACAAAGAGAATCCAAAAAAGAACAAAAAGTCTTTTGAATATTATATAGCGCAGCGAAAAGAAGAATTTCGTTGTCAATATGATCATGAACGTTCATGGGAAAACCTGCAATATAAGCTTCAAAAAAGAAAAAATCACCGTCTCAGTTTATATTGTGTAGCAGCCTCGGCAGCTTTTCTTTTTCTTATTTTAGGAGTCAGTCACATATTCTCTCTTCACAATAACACACAAAACAAGGAGGCCGTAGTGGCTGCTGTGGTTTCATTTCCGGAAACAGGCAGCCGCAAGGCTATCCTTACTTTAGAGAATGGAGAAAAAGTGGATCTGTCTGTTAAAAAGGGTACGATTTCTAATGCAAATTCTACTGTAATCAATAATAATGCCAATCAATTATTGACTTATAGAAAAGTGGAAGAGGTTTCTTCAACTCCTCAGATTAATACATTGGCTATTCCAAGAGGAGGGGAATATCAGTTGATTTTATCGGATGGAACAAGGATATGGATGAATGCTGAAAGTCTTTTGCGTTATCCAACTTCTTTCATTGGAGAAAAAAGAGAAGTTTTCCTAGAAGGGGAAGCTTTTTTTGAAGTGGCGAAAGATGCTAAGCACCCCTTTATAGTTCATACAAACAGACATTCGGTGGAGGTACTTGGTACAAGTTTTAATATATCTGCTTATCCTGATTATAAGGTATATACGACTCTTGCAGAAGGGCGTATCAAAGTAAGTACAGCTAAAGTTTCGGTTGTGTTAAATCCTGACCAACAAGCGGTTATTGAACCGGATAATGATGATATAGTGACACGTGATGTGCCTGCTTATCTATTTACTTCCTGGGCGAAAGGAAATTATGAGTTTCGTAATACGTCTTTGTCTGAAATTGTTGCCCAACTGTCACGGTGGTATAATGTAGATATCTATTTTAAAAATGAATCTTTGAAAGATAAAAGATTTGCAGGTATCATTTTCAGGGATGAAGAGTTGAATTTTGCTATTGAAGTGATTGAGAGAGTGTCTAATGTACATTTTACCCGCGAAGGAGAAACGATTTATATTGAAGATAGTAGAGAAAAGTGAGTTATAACAAATAATATATTTATTAAATTAATCAACAAACATTATGAGTGCAAAACTTTCGAGCAAAAATTTTTACGGCGGAAATCTCATGGTTAAATGCTTTGTTGCATTGGTCATATTCTTTTGTTCAGTGGGAAATCTGTTTGCTCAAACTGAGACGAAGGTAACTATCAATGTAGATAAAGTGTTGATCAGAACAGCGTTGGAACGGTTACAAAAAGAAACAAAGGTCCATTTCGTTTATGATGAAGAAAACATAGATCAGGATAAAAGAGTGAGTTTGTCTTATACTCAGGCTCCTCTTAAAATAGTTCTAGAAGATTTTTGTAAACAAACATCGTTACGTTATGAAGTGAAAAGAAACTTGATCCTGATTTTGCCGGGAAAGGCTGACAGGAATGTAAATCGTCAGTCTTTTTTAATGAAGGGTGTCGTTACGGATGAGGATGGAGAAAGTATAATTGGGGCTACAGTTATGATTGGTGGAACTAGTAAAGGTACTGTTACCGATATAAATGGGCAATATACATTGGAAGTCCAGTCTGGGGATTTAGTTTCATTTACTTTTGTGGGGATGACTGATAAAGTTATAAAAGCACAGGTAAATAAAAAGATGGTTAATGTTCAGCTTGAGAGTAATGCAACTGCTTTAGCAGATGTTGTGATTACTGGATATCAGACCTTATCAAAAGAACGCGCAACAGGTTCATTTGATAAAGTAGATTCCAGTGTGTTATCATCACGTCCGACAGCAGATCTTTCTACGGCATTACAAGGTTTGGTTGCTGGAATGCAGGCGACGGAAAAAGAGGATGGAAGCATTGATTTTTTAATTCGTGGTTCAAGTTCATTATATGCTGATAAAAAGCCATTGCTTGTAGTGGATGGTTTTCCTATTCAGGGGAATTTTAGTAGTATAAATCCGAATGATGTGGAAAGTGTTACAGTTTTGAAAGATGCGGCGGCTGCATCAATTTGGGGAGCTCGTTCCGCTAATGGGGTTATTGTTGTTACGACCAAAAAAGGTAAAAAGGATAAAGTTCAAGTTGATGTACAGGCATTTGTTCGTATAGGTACTAATCCTGATCTTGAATATATTATGAATCAGGCAGATAGCCGTACAATGGTTGATTATGAAATGAGAGCGTTTAGAATAACTGGAAGATGGCAGCTTGGGAATATGCTCCAACTTTTTCAAAAATACAGAATTCTCTAACTTTGGCACAAGAGTTATATTATGCTAATAAATATCAAGGGCTTTCTAAAGAAGAAATGGAGCAGGGATTAGAGCGTTTACGTAATACTAGTAATCGTCAACAATTGAAAGATTATTTAATGCAAACACAGTTATTGCAACAATATAATGTCAGTATATCTGGAGGAACTGAACGTATGTCAAATTATATGTCTTTAATGTATGAGAAAAATGATGAAAGTACTATTAAACGTGGATATGAGAAGTTCATGATTAACTATAATAATTCATATAAGGTTACAAAATGGTTGACTGCTAATTTGATAACAACCTTGCAACGTAAGGATCAAGAAACGTCTGGCGTGACTATTGGTGAATTCAGTAATTTGTCACCTTATGAAATGTTATTGAATGAAGATGGTAGTTATGCAACTAATTTGAATGTATATAATCGTGCGGAATTAGAAAAATTGCCTTTAGAAAAATTACCTTATAGTGATTGGTCATACAATATGCTTCGTGAAGTGCGTGGGCGTGAATATAAGACTACAAATACAATGTATCGTGTTCAGCTGGGGTTAAATGCTCAAATTATTAAGGGACTGAATTATGATATGCGTGTGCAGTATGAATCGACATCTTCAGAATATAAAAATTATGATAGCGAAGATACTTTTTATGCGCGTAATTTAGTAAACTCATATACGGAATATAATAATGAAACACAGGAAGTAGGGGTTTCTCGTATTCCTAAAGGTGGGGTCTTGCGATCAGGTAAGACGGAATATTCAAATTATGTATTTAGAAACCAATTGAATTATAACAATTCATTTGCAGAAAAACATGAAATTTCTGCATTAGCTGGTATTGAAATAAGCCAATATGATACCGAAGGTACTGTTAATCCGTATGTGTATGGATATAATAAAGAGAAAAATACATCATCTGTTCCTCCTTATGGGTATGGTAGTAATGTAGACTCATTCAAGAATTTTTTTGGAAATAGTGCAACAATTGAGGGTGGAAATACAAGTTATAGTCTTCGTTGTGACAGATATGTATCCTATTATACTAATATAGGGTATGTATATGACGGAAAATATGGAGCTTCTTTCAGTGCTCGTGGTGATGGATCTAATTTTGTTTCGGATGACCCGTCTTTGCGTTGGTCGCCTATGTGGTCTGTTGGCGCAAAATGGAATATAGGTAAAGAAGAGTTTATAAAAGATATAGATTGGATTAACTATTTAAATTTACGTGCTACTTATGGAATAAATGGTAATGCGGAAAAAAGTACCTCGCCGTTGACATTGGTTTCTGTTGGAAGTTCGGTTAATTCTACTACAGGTACTATTACTGGAAATATCTCTAGCTTTGGTAATCCATCTTTGCGTTGGGAGAAAACTTATACTACAAATATAGGTGTTGATTTTGACTTGTTTAGAAGTAAATTATCCGGTAAGTTGGATTTTTATAATCGGAAAAGTAAGGATGTTATCGGACAGGTTACTATTCCGTCTGTATATGGTACTAGTACTCAGAAATTTAATAATGCTGAAATATTAAATCGAGGTGTTGAATTAGAGTTGACAGGAAACTTCCATATACCATCGGTAGATTTGGGGATTCGTTCCACTGTGACTTATGCTTATAACTACAATAAGATTTTAAAGCTTTATTATCCGGCTCTTTATTGTTATGAATTAGTAGAAGCAGATACTCATGTCGAAGGAAGACCAGTCGGTAGTTTGTATTCATATGATTTTTTGGGAATGGAAAATGGAATACCTTATGTTATTGGAGCTAATGGAGATAAAATATCCATGAATGATGTTTCTGTACATAATCGTTCTTTGGGACTTGATATCTTGCATTATAGTGGTACTACTATTCCTCCCCACACATTTGGATGGTCTAATCAGTTTACTTGGAATAATTTCAGTTTATATTTTATTTAACAGGTAATTTTGGTGGTATCTTTCGAGCGCCTACTGCCGGAAGTATTCCTTCTGTAGGTAGCGGAAAAACTTTTGTCAGTAGTTCTATTAAGGATTTTGCTGATAGTGATGGTACTCTATATCCTACTTGGCCTCTTAAAGATGAATCTAATTTTTATTTATGGGATCGTTATACTCCGAATTTAGAATATTTTGTTCAAGATGCTTCTTTTATTCGTTTGAAAGAAATCAATTTAGAATATAATTTGTCTAAAAAACTTGCTGGAAAATTACATCTTAGGGGGGCGAAACTTTTTGTTCAAGCACGTAATTTAGGATTGATTTATTGTGCTAATGATTATGGGTATGATCCTGAATGGCTACCTGGAAGTAATAAACCATCTGCAACAATTGCCTTTGGCGCTAATATTAATTTTTAATTTAAAGATTATGAAACAAATAATATATGTTTTTTTGTTGACTGTATTGTCTTCGTGTGATAGTTATCTGTCTAAAGTGCCTTCGCCTTCTACTAGTGCTCCTATTAATAACGTGGAACAACTGGTTGCAATTTATGATAATGCAACAGCATTTATTAATGAAACCAATCCCTTTGCTTGTTATTCCAATGATGATGCCGACTTGACAGCCGAATTATATAAAGCTGATCCTAGTGCATTTGCTATATCAAGTACGGTTTTTTATAATATATTGCATACAGCAGGGATTGCTTCACAGGCTTCGGATGGTTTATGGAATGGAGAGTATTCAAATATTTTTAAAGCTAATACCATAATTAACAATGTGGATAAAGTTACTGGAGATGAAAGCGAGAAAATAAAATTAAAATGTAATGCCCATTTTTTACGTGCTTATTCGTATTTCGTATTAGCTCAATATTATTGCTTGCCTTATTGTGAAGCCAATAAAAATGCTTTGGGACTTCCCAAACGTTTGAATACGGATTTTGAGGAGTCAATAGCCAGGGTGTCATTGGACGAAATTTATCAATTGATATTAGATGATTTGGAAATTGCAGCCGTGACCCCAGATAAGAGTGTAAATCCTAATTTTCCATGGCGTATTTGTCAGGCAACAGTAAATGCATTACTTTCACGTGTATACTTGACAATGGGGAATTATAAGGAGGCACAAGCTACTGCGGAAAAGGCTTTGGAAGGAGCTCCTGAACTATTGGATTTTAATGAATTGGGTTATGCTCCTGTTGAATCTTATCCAGAAATGGAGGGTCTTCCGGCACAGGATGTATATAATTGTGAAACTCATAAATGGACAACGATTAAGTATTTATATTGGAAGGAATTTCTTTTCCCACGTTTTACTTATGCGCGTAGTCAATGGATTATTCCATCTGATGATTTAGTGAGTCTATATGATCAGCAGAATGACCGCCGTTTTAAGTTGTTTTTTGTGGAACATGGAAACCGTCGTATGGGAGTTCCGTATGAAGCATATCGTTATAATCAATTCTATGATGGACGTTATATAATATCTGGCTTGACTACTGCTGAAATGTTATTAAATAAAGCAGAGGCACAAATTCGCCAAGGAATGTGGCAAGAGGGTTTAAAGACTTTGGACGTGCTTCGTGAAAAGCGTTATGAGGCCGGTACCTACATTTCTCTTAGCGCAGGTAACCAAAGTGAAGCTTTATCTATTGTATTGGCTGAAAGACGTCGTGAAATGCCATTTTCTATGCGTATACCTGATATCAAACGTTATGGTGTAAATGAAATATTGGAAGATGATGTGACAGTAGTAAAGAATTTTTTTGAAATATCAATGTCTGAGGTTTTTATAGATAAGCCTAAAACTTATACGATTCCTTCCAATAGTTTGTTGTGGGCGATGCCAATAAATGATGTTGAAATAGGGTCAAGCAATGGTGCTATTCAACAAAATAGATATGAATGAACAACCTTAAATAGTGCAAATCTTCAATGATTTTTTGAGATGCTACGTTTGGGGTATATGTAGTATGTTTTTGACTAAATGATATGTTATTAATTACATTATAATAATTGGCGATATGAGAAAAAATATTTTTTTTATAGTATTCATTATTTTATGTGCAGTTTCGTGTACAGAAAAAAAATCAAATTTTATTAATACGGTTCATTTGAAAGGCCAGTTGCTTGATATGGGTAGCCAGAATGTGCGTATGAGATTTGACGGAGCAGCATCTATGCTAGGTGACAGCCGGGATATTTTGTTGAAAACGGATGCTTCCGGTCATTTTGATACTACTTTTGTACTTAAAGAACCGACATATTATACTATCAGCCGCAACACATTGTATCTTACTCCAGGAGATGACATGACTATCAAAGTAACTCAGACAAATACAGAAGCGGAATTCTCGGGAATCGGAGCCGAAGCCAATATTACATGAAGTTCCGTCTTTTCCCGAAAGGAGGTTCTTATCTGGAAGCCGGTGGTAACTTGCGTGGAGATTTTGTATCCACTAAAGCGTTGGTTGACAGCTTGGCCGCTATACGTATGCATACATTGGATACGTTAAGTAATGTGTCTGATGCATTTAAAAAGCTGGAAACAGCACGGATCAAAGCGGATATTATTAATAGTTATATCTGTTATGCAAGTTATTCAAGGATGTTTGCCGGAGTGAAGAATGAAGAAGAGATGCGGGCTAAATGGAATGAATTTAATGTTTCATTAACTCAGGATGTAACTCCGCTATATAAGGAGATTATGAATGAAGATATGCTGAATGTAGCTGTGGTGCGCGATGTTTTGTCTTATCAGGAAGATTCTACATTAGCTTCTCTTTGGTTTAAAGATATTTCCATTCCTGCGCGTACTACGGAATTATATGCTTGTGCTAAAATAGTTGATAATCTGAGAAATGAAGCTTCTGAACAGACTGTGAATGAGGCGAAGGCATTTTTGCAAACAGTGAAGAATGCTGATTTCGTGACAGAAATTGAAGGAAAGATTGTTCAAGCTTCCAAGTTGCTTCCCGGACAACCTGCCATTGATTTTGAGATGTTGGATGTGGAAGGCAATGTGAAGCATCTTGCAGATTTTAGGGGTAAGGTGATTTATATTGATTTATGGGCAACTTGGTGTGGTCCTTGCATTCAGGAATCTCCGGCATTTGAGGCTTTAGGTAAGAAATATGCGGGTAAGGATATTGTTTTTCTTCCGGTTTCTACAGATACTACAACGAAACCTTGGTTAAGGTACTTGGATGGACATAAGAAAGAATTGACTCAATATCATTCCAATGATGTTGCTTTAAAAGAAAGTTGGGCTATCATGTATATTCCTCGTTTTATTTTGATTGACAAGGATTTCAATATTGTGAATGCATACGCTCCACGTCCGTCAAGTGAAGAGATTGGTACTTTGATTGATTCTGTTCTTAATAAATAGTAAATTTATGATTTATAAAAAATATCTATTATTAGGCGTTTCTTTATGCATGTTAAATGCTTGCAATGAGTCTAAGTCTGTGTCTTTAGAGGGTAGTCTTGATGGAATCCAGGCTGATTCTATCTATTTATATCAAGTGGACAATGAGCATTATGGTAGTGTGAAACTGATTAAATCTATTGCTGTTACCGATGGTAGATTTGCTTATCCCACTGATTCTATACAAGCCGGTCTTTATTGTTTCTCTTTGCAGAATATGGAGCGTGGGGAGTATTTACAGCAATACGCTAATTTGTTTTTGGAACCCAAATCCATGCAGCTTACCTTAGGCAAGGATAAGTATGACCAACTGAGTTTACATGCTACAGGGTCTGCATTGCAGGAGCAATACGAAGCTTTGCTAGAAGCGAAATATATAGCAGGTAATCGTACGGTTCTCGATTCTTTGGATCATATGTTCTATGCGGCTCGTGAAAAAGGAGATCGTGAGGAAATGGAGCGTATCCGGGAGGTTTCCAGTCCTTATTATGAGAGTGCCTCGGAACAGACCCGTAAACTGATAAATGAGGAAATTGCTAAAAATAAAGGCTCATACTTCGGTTTGTATCTTTATTATACCTATCGCTTCCAAAATCATACTTTTAATACAGTTAAAGAGATTGATGAGGCACGTAACTTCATAGGCGGTTTTGATGAGGTGTCCAAGCAAAGTGGTATATATGTAAAAATGCAAGAAGGTTTGGATAAATTTGCTAAGTGTGCTACCGGCAGTGTTGCTCCTGCTATAACAGGAATTGATTTGAAAGGAAATTCTGTCAGTTTGAACGATTTCAAGGGTAAATATGTTCTAGTCGATTTTTGGTTTGCCAGTTGTAGTTGGTGCCGTAAGGAAACTCCTTATCTGTTGAAGACGTACAATGCTTTCAAAGATAAAGGATTTACTATTTATGGTGTGTCTACAGACCGTCGTGAGGAAGATTGGAAAAAGGCTATTGAAGAAGACAAGAGCTATTGGAATCAGGTTCTGTTGCGGAAAGACGATGTGAAGGATGTGTTGGAATCATATTGTATTGTCGGTTTCCCACATATAATTTTAGTAGATCCGGAAGGTAAAATTGTAGCGAAGGAGTTGCGTGGAGATGATCTTTATAATACCGTCAAAAGTTTGTAAACGGAGCAAAATAAAGAAATGTGTTTTTTAACAAATAAAGCAGTAGGCTGGGAATGTCCAGTCTACTGTTTTTTCTTTTATGGAATATGGTTTTTTTTGAAGGAATGATATGGTTTTATTATAGGTAGTGATGTTCTGTATTGTATTTATTTTTTAAATAAATCTAATGCATGACCCATATTTCTCTAATGTTTTCCTTTTAGAGAACTTATTCTCTGTCGGATAGGTTAAAAGTTTATCTTTGTACCATTATTCAGAAAAGAAATTTATTGATAAAATAGACATAAAAGGATCAAAACGTATAAGTATTGTAAGCGTACAATACTTTTAGGAGGTCTCGTTGGATGCTTGTGTTCAGATTTAAGGCGAGACCACCTTATTCTCGTAGAGAATTTAGATTTTAATTTAGATGATACTTGCTCGTGATGAGTAGGTATCATTTGTTTTTTAGTCTATTCTGTATGGAAATGGCTTGTAAGATTATACATAGAAGATAGAATAATTAGATCACTCTGCCGTTGAAATGGAGGATTTGAGCGGATTATTTTAATTATTGGAAGAATTGTTCTATCCTTTAAAGCATATTGCTTCTATCTTTGCCATACTGAGAAAAACATTAAATTACATTATTATGAAGAATTTTCTTATCTTATCTCTGTTGTTAGCCTTTTTGACTACGGAAGTATGTGCGCAGTGGAAACCGGCTGGTGACAAGATCAAAACACAGTGGGCAAATAAAATAAATACCTCTGCCGTATTGCCTGAATATCCACGTCCTATAATGGAACGTAATGAATGGAAGAACTTGAATGGTTTGTGGGAGTATGCTATCACCGATTTGGGAGGAAATGTTCCGGCGCATTTTGACGGGCAGATTTTGGTACCTTTTGCAGTGGAATCTTCTTTATCAGGTGTGGGACAAAGAGTCGGTGCAAAAAAGGAATTATGGTATTCCCGTTCATTTGAAGTGCCTGTTGCTTGGAAAAATAAAAATGTATTACTTCATTTCGGTGCTGTGGACTGGAAAGCAGATATTTGGGTAAATGATGTGAAGGTTGGTAGTCATACTGGTGGTTTTACTCCGTTTTCTTTTGATATCACTGCAGCGTTGTCTGGTAAGGGAAATAATAAATTAGTAGTAAAAGTTTGGGACCCTACGGATGAAGGGTATCAGCCTAGAGGTAAACAGGTAAATAATCCGGAGGGTATTTGGTATACTCCTGTGACTGGCATTTGGCAGACTGTTTGGCTGGAACCGGTTACTGCCAGGCATATTGAAGAACTTCGAATCACACCGGATATTGACCAACACTTACTGACTGTAAAAGCCCATTTGAATATGAGGGCACCTTCCGATCTGATTGAAGTAAACGTATATGACGGCAATCAGTTGGTTGCCACTGGGAAAAGTATTAATGATGAGGCTGTGGTCATACCTATGCCGGAAGATGCTAAATTATGGAGTCCTGATTTTCCTTTTTTGTATACTTTAAAGGTTATGTTGAAAAGCGATAATAAAATATTGGATCAGGTGAACAGTTATGCAGCTATGCGCAAATACTCTACGAAACGTGATGCTAATGGAATTGTACGTTTAGAACTGAATAACCAACCTTTGTTCCAGTTCGGACCATTGGATCAGGGATGGTGGCCTGATGGATTGTATACCGCTCCCACTGATGAGGCTTTAGTATATGATATACAAAAGACTAAAGACTTAGGATTCAATATGATACGTAAACATATTAAAGTGGAACCGGCCCGTTGGTATACTCATTGTGATCAATTAGGAATTATTGTGTGGCAGGATATGCCTAGCGGTGATCGTAATCCGGAGTGGCAGAACCGCAAATATTTTGAAGGTACGGAAAAAAAGCGTTCGGCGGTTTCTGAGGCTTGTTACCGTAAAGAATGGAAAGAAATTATGGATTGCTTGTATTCTTATCCATGTATCGGAACATGGGTTCCGTTCAATGAGGCATGGGGGCAATTCAAGACTCCGGAAATTGCAGAATGACTAAAGAATATGATCCGACCCGTCTGGTAAATCCTGCAAGTGGAGGCAACCATTATACTTGTGGCGATATGCTTGACTTGCATAATTATCCTGCTCCCGAAATGTATCTGTATGATGCCCAGCGAGCGAATGTTTTGGGAGAGTACGGTGGTATCGGTTGGGTAGTGAAAAATCATATCTGGGAACCGGATCGTAACTGGGGATATATACAGTTTAATTCTTCCAAAGAAGTAACTGATGAGTATATAAAATATACAGATATGCTTTATGACCTGATAACCAGGGGATTCTCGGCGGCTGTTTATACTCAGACTACGGATGTGGAGGTGGAAGTGAACGGACTGATGACTTATGATCGTAAGGTGATTAAAGTAGATGAAAAACGAGTGAGAGAAGCCAACGCACGTATCTGTAAATCATTAAAGTAAGGAATATGAATAAGCTGTTCTTTTGGGTATGTGCAGTCCTTATGACTGCATGTACTTCTTATAAAAATGATGAGGTCTTGACTGAATCCGGTTTAAGTAAAAGTCGTTTTCAAACGGAGATAAATGGTGAGAAAACTGATCTGTTTGTATTGAAGAATAAAAATAAGATGGAAGTTTGTATCACTAACTATGGCGGTCGTATTGTTTCTGTTATGGTTCCTGATAAAGATGGAAAATGAGGGATGTAGTATTGGGTTTTGATTCCATACAGGACTATATCAAATATCCGTCGGATTTTGGAGCAAGTATAGGGCGTTATGCCAACCGTATAAATCAGGGACGTTTTTCATTGGATGGGATAGTATACCAATTGCCTCGAAACAATTACGGACATTGTTTGCATGGAGGTCCTCAAGGATTTCAATATCGTATTTATAGAGGTATTCAAGTGAGTGACAGAGAGGTGAAACTGACTTACTTGTCTAAAAATGGTGAAGAGGGTTTTCCTGGAAATTTGAATTGTAATGTTATAATGAAATTGACGGACGATAATGCTATTGATATTCAGTATGAAGCAGAAACGGATAAACCGACTGTTGTAAACATGACCAATCATTCTTATTTTAATTTAGATGGAGATCCGTCAAAAGATAATTCTGATTATTTATTGACTTTGAACGCGGATTATTATACTCCTGTTGACAGTACTTTTATGACGACTGGAGAAATTGTTCCGGTTGAGGGTACTCCTATGGATTTCAGACTTCCTGCTGTCATTGGAACTCGTATTAATCAAGATTTTGAACAATTAAGATATGGGAATGGCATTGATCATAATTGGGTATTGAATACTAAGGGGGATATTCATCAAGTTTGTGCCACATTGGAGTCACCTGTTACGGGGATTGTACTCAATGTTTATACTGACGAGCCGGGTATTCAGGTTTATTGTGGTAATTTTCTAGATGGGACATTGACGGGTAAAAAAAATACAATATATAATTTTCGGGCCTCTGTGTGCTTGGAAACGCAAAAATATCCCGATACACCTAATAAGGCAGACTGGCCTACGGCAGTAGTGAGACCAGGAGAAAAATATCAAAGTCATTGTATTTACAAGTTTTCGGTACATAAATAATGTATGTTAAGGTAGAAGGAATTGTGGAATATAACATTTGGGATAAATAAGATTCAGAGAGGAAGAGTCCTGAAAGAAGCGGTGAGGGTAAACACTGGTTCTTTTGGGACTTTTTCCGGATAATTATTGATATGGAGAATTTAATCTTTAATTTTGTACTCTCTAAACTAAATTGATATACTATGAAAAGAATATTCATAATAGGACTTCTTTTTTTATATGCATTTACTCTTTACTCTCAAAGTAATATCCGATATTATTTCAAAACATTGGATATTCAAGACGGACTCTCGCAAAACACGGTGAACGCTATTTTGCAAGATAAACAAGGTTTCATGTGGTTTGGAACAAAAGATGGTTTGAATCGTTTTGATGGCCTGAGTTTTCGTATTTTCAAAAAAGAGAATTCTGCTTTAGGAAATAATTTTATCACTGCACTTCATGAGGATAAAGAAGGAAATATTTGGGTTGGAACAGATGCAGGCGTTTATGTGTATAATCCTTTATTAGAAGACTTTACAGTATTTGATAGAGTTAGTGACACAGGTGATATGATTAGTCGTGCTGTGACTCGTATTGAAAGTGATGAAGATAGTGATATATGGATTTCCGTGGATTATCAAGGATTGTTTCATTTTGATCGTGTGCAAGATCGGTTAATTAATTGTCTGCATAGAGATAAGCGTAAGAACCAATTGGCCAATGTTACGCGTTTTTGGTTTGAGGAAAAACTATGTTGGGTCAGTTTATATGACGACAACCTATATTATACAAAAGATAATTTTAAGACATTGTTTCCCTTTCAGGATTCTGAAGGAAAAGAGCCTTTTAAAGATGATATCATTAATACTTGGATTATGGGTCCCCATAATTGTTGGTATATCGGTTCTTCTAATGGTTTGACTGAAATTAATCTGACAACAGGGCGGGTAAGGCGTTTGTTGAATTATTATGTGCGTGATTTAGGCTTTAAATCGGATAAGGAATTATGGGTAGGTACGGAGTCGGGGCTATATATTTATGATTTGGAAAAAGGTGAAATAGCTCATCTCACTGTTTCAAACGGGAATGATTCTTATGCTTTAGCCGATAATGCTATTTATTCTATATGCCGTGATAATGAGGGAGGAATGTGGATCGGATCTTATTTTGGCGGGGTCAATTACTATCCGCGTCAATGGACTTATTTTGAAAAATTCTACCCTCGTGATGATATTAAAAATTTTGGGCGTAGGGTACGTGAATTCTGTGAAAGTAATGATGGTACTGTTTGGATTGGTACTGAAGATAAGGGATTATTTCATTTTTATCCGGAAAGTGGAAAGATTGAAAAATTCTCACATCCTTCTATTTATCAAAATGTTCATGGTTTATGTTTGGACGGTGATGATTTGTGGGTAGGCACTTTTTCCGGAGGTTTAAGCCGTATTGATTTGCTTACGAAGCAAGTAAGACACTATCAAAAAGGTATAAGCCCAAATTCTTTGGATGCCAATAATGTATTCTCTATTTGTAAAACTACATCTGGTGACTTATGGATTGGCACTACATCTGGATTGCTGCGATATAATCGTGATACAGATGACTTTACTAGGATGCCGGAACTAGCTAATATGTTTGTTTATAAAATATTGGAGGATTTTAATGGGAATTTGTGGCTGGCAACTTATTCTAACGGTGTTTTTCGTTATGATGTGAATAAGAAAGAATGGAAGAATTTTATTTTTCACAAGAACGATTCCACTTCATTACCTTATGATAAAGTAATCAGTATTTGTGAAGATAGTCGTAAGCGGTTATGGTTTATGACACAAGGGGCGGGTTTTTGCCGTTTTAATCCGGAAAATGAAAGCTTTACTCGTTTTGATATGTCGAAAGGTTTTCCTAGTAATATCATTTATCGGATGGTAGAGGATAATCGGGGGAATTTATGGTTGACAACTAATAATGGTTTGGTTTGTTTCAATCCGGAAACAGATGATAAACGAGTTTATACTACAGCAAACGGATTGCTAAGTAACCAGTTTAATTATCAGTCTGGGTATAAAGATAAGATGGGACGTATCTATTTAGGTAGTATAAATGGTTTTATCACTTTTGATCCATCTACTTTTGTAGAAAATACTTTTGTTCCACCAGTTGTCATTACAGATTTCTTCTTATTCAATAAACGAATGCAGATCGGCAGTAAGGATTCTCCATTGAAAGAAAGCATCGTCTTTTCTGATGAGGTCGAGTTAGAATCTGATCAAAATTCTTTTTCATTGCATGCGGCGGCATTAGGTTATCAGGCACCGGAAATGAATCAATTGGTTTATAAAATGGAAGGATTTGATAAAGAGTGGTATAATGTAGGGCGGAATTCGGTAATCAATTATTCCAATTTACCATATGGAACTTATATTTTCCATTTAAGAGGATCGAATAGTGACGGAAAATGGAATGAAAAAGAGCGTATATTGAAGATTCATATTTTACCTCCGTTTTATTTATCAGGGTGGGCCTATTTTATTTATTTGCTATTAGGAATTCTGTCTGTGGTAGGTATCATTTATTATTTCCGGAAAAGGAATGAGCAGAAACACCAACAGGCCATGGAGAAATTCGAACGGGAAAAGGAACGCGAACTCTATACTGCAAAAATAGATTTCTTTACGAATGTGGCGCATGAGATTCGTACTCCTTTGACATTAATCAAAAGTCCGCTTGAAAATGTGCTTGTTTCTCCGAATGTATCTGCAGATATCCGTGATGATTTGGAAATAATGAATCTGAATACTACCCGTTTACTGGATTTGGTTAATCAGTTACTTGATTTCAGAAAGACTGAAACACGTGGGTTTCAACTGAATTTTGTAGAGTGTAATATTTCGGATATATTACAGCAGATTTATATGCGGTTTACTCCATTGGCACGGCAAAAGAAATTGGAATTTGTTATTGAATGTTCGGAATCTATCTATGCGTCGATAGATCGTGAGGCGTTGACTAAGATAATTAGTAATCTGTTTACTAATGCCATTAAATATTCTGAAACTTATATTCATGTCCGGTTGTGGATGGAGGATACTTGTTGGTTCTTGTCTGTCTGTAACGATGGCAATGTAATTCCTATGGAAATGCGTGAAGAGATTTTTAAGCCTTTCATACAGTATAAGGACGGATTTTCCCGTAAGGTTTCGGGTACGGGAATTGGTTTGGCATTGGCAAGATCTTTAGCTGAGTTGCATGAAGGGAACTTAATTATGGATGATTCACAAAAGCAGAATTGTTTTATTCTTTCATTGCCAGTAAAGCATGAACATACTATTGCCATTTCGAAGAGTGAGATTAAGTTGAAAGAGGATCCGAAAGAAGAGGATCCGGGACAATTGCAACAGAAGCCGCGTTACACTGTATTGATTGTGGAGGATAATGTTGAAATGTTGGCTTTTGTTGTCAGACAATTGTCACCTGTTTATCAAATATTGACTGCAACTAACGGAGTGGAGGCCTTAAAGGTGTTGGAGGGGCATACAGTGAACTTAATAGTATCGGATATAATGATGCCCGAAATGGATGGGTTGGAATTATGTGACCGTATAAAATCAGACTTGGATTACAGTCATATTCCTATTGTACTGTTGACGGCTAAGACCACTTTACAATCAAAAATAGATGGTTTGAAATCTGGAGCGGATGCTTATATTGAAAAGCCGTTTTCTGTGGAGTATTTGAAAGTGTCTGTTGCCAATTTATTAAGTAATCATGAAAAGCTGCATGCGGCTTTTGCACATTCACCGTTTATACAGACCAATTCTATGGCTATGACGAAAGCGGATGAAACTTTTTTGAAAACCTTGAATGAAGTGATTGTTGCCAATATGCAAAATCCGGACTTCTGTCTGGACGATATGGCGAGTTTGCTTAATATGAGCCGTTCCAGTTTGAACCGCAAAATAAAAGGAGTCTTGGACATGACCCCTAATGACTATATCCGTTTAGAGAGATTGAAAAAAGCTGCTCAATTATTAAGGGAAGGAGAATGTAAGGTAAATGAAGTATGTTATATGGTTGGCTTCAATACTCCTTCTTATTTTACTAAATGTTTTCAGAAGCAATTTGGTATTTTACCAAAAGATTTTGTGAAATGATTTTTTTCGGAGCATGAAATAGAATAATAGAACTAATCGCCCTCAGGAACTATTCTGAGGGCGATTTTTGAATGTATTATTCTATTAATTGGTTGAATAGTTCTAGCACATCCGGGGAGTTTGGAATACATTTGCATCACAAAAAGTTGAGAATATGATTCATGTAATACTGTGAAAAAAGAAATGCCTATGACATAACAAGAATGTGACCTTCAAATTCTATCTGTTGTATGTATATTTATGATACATACTTGTGGATTAATTAAAAAGCGGAACTGAAATCTCCGCACAATTTTACAAATCTAATTCTATAAAAAATGATTAAAAAATTATTAGTCTTCTTTCTGACTATTTTTACGATGACTGCTTATGCGCAGAACATAACAATGACCGGAACCGTAGTAGACACAGACAACCTGCCTTTAATTGGTGTGAATGTGGTTATTAAGGGTACTTCTACCGGTACTACTACTGATTTGGATGGTAAGTTTACTCTTACTGGAGAAAATGGACAAACATTGGTTTTCTCATATATAGGGATGACCCTCCAAGAGATTGTTTACAAGGGAAAACCTTTGCACGTGATAATGAAGGATGATTCCAAGGCTTTGGAAGAGGTGGTTATAATTGGTTATCAGACTGTGAAGAAATCTGATCTGACGGGTGCAGTAGCAGTAGTTGATACCAAAGAGATGAAAAAAAGCTCAGCTGGAACACTTGTCAGTCAGATGCAGGGGCTTGCTACAGGTGTAAACGTTCGTAGTAGTGGTAGAGCAGGTGAGGATGCTTCTATTCAAATTCGTGGTGTGGGTTCATTAAGTAATAATGCTCCGTTGTGGGTGGTCGATGGGATGATAACTGATCCGGGAGTTGACTTTAATCCGGCTGACGTTGAATCTATTCAGATCTTGAAAGATGCTTCCGCTGCCGCTATATATGGTTCTCGTGCTGCTAATGGGGTGATTATTGTTACTACTAAGAAAGGGGTGAGTGGTCCTATGAAGGTGAATGTAAGTGTGAAAGAAACATTGGAATGGAGTCCGAAGTTTGATTTGATGAATGCGGCAGAGTACATTAAATATAATGATATAGCTTATAAAGAAGCGATAAAAGATGGTATAGCCTCCATAACAACAACTCAGAAGCATTCCGAATATGATACCAATTGGCAGGATGAGGTATTGAAGACAGCTTTGGTACAGGATTATAATGTATCTTTATCCGGTGGTGGAGATTCGGGTAGTTATTTTGTTTCAGCTGGTTACTATAATAATGATGGTGTATCTTATGGAAATACGTTTGATCGTTATAGTTTCCGTGTTAACACACAGGGGAAAAAAGGTTGGTTTTCATTCGGTGAGAACTTGGCCTACTCATTAACTAATACAGATCCGAACCAGACAAATACTTATAATGACTTTTTACGTATGATGCCTACTATTCCGGTTTATGATGAGAATAATCCAGGTGGTTATGGATATGGAGATGCGGCTAAATATAATACTTTCGGTGTAAATCCCATTGCACGTGAAAATTTGGAAAAACGCCATATGAGACAAAATCGTCTGAATGGTTCATTGTGGTTGGAGTTCAAACCTTTCGAGTTTCTTTCTTATAAGTTCAATGGGGGCGTTGACTTGTATTTCTATGAAAATTCATGGTTTCGTGGTGAAGGTAATTGGCAACAAAATCAGGAACATCGTGATCCGGAGAGCCAGAAAGCACGTGATAATACTTATAATATGCTGATTGAGCACACGTTGAATTTTAACAAGGATTTTGGAAAACATCATGTCGATGCAGTATTAGGTACTACTTACCAACATCATGAGTGGGAGGGGTTATGGGCTTCCCGTCTTAATTTTCCTATGTTAGGTAATGGTGATTATCTGACAGTGTTAAATGCTGGACAAAGTAACCAACAGAATACTAATAGTATTAGTGAGAATGCCATGATCTCTTATTTGGGACGTGTTAATTATATTTATGATGACAAATATTATCTGACAGCTACTTTCCGTCGGGATGGTACTTCTCGTTTAGCTAAGGAAAATCGCTGGGGTAATTTTCCTTCTGTTTCTGCTGCCTGGAGAATTTCTAAGGAAAGTTTCTTTAAGGTACCTTGGATTGATGATTTGAAGATCAGGGGAAATTGGGGGCGTTTGGGTAATGCTTCTATCGGTGATTGGGATTATGTTGGTACTATTAATCAAAGCATTGTGACGGTATTTGGTGGAGCTATTGTACCTGGAGCCACTCAAGTAAAATTAGTGAATACCAATCTTGTTTGGGAAACCAAAGAAACCGTAAATATTGGTTTTGACGCTAGTTTTCTCAATTCACGTTTGACTTTCAGTGCCGAGTATTATCATTCAAAGACTAAGGATGTTTTGACGGAAATGCCTATTGCCATCTCTACCGGTAATCAAGAAGGGGCACCTAAAGCAAATGCGGCTAGTTTGCGCAATCGTGGATTTGAATTGAGCTTGGGGTGGAAAGATCAAGTTTCAGATTTCAAATATGGTGCATTGTTGAATATTACAACTTTGAGTAATAAAGTATTAAGTTTAGGATATGAAAAACCTTTTATTGATTCAGGTCAGGCAAGAACGAGATTGAATGGTCCGTTGGCAGAATTCTTTTTGTATAAAACCGATGGGATTTTTAAAACACAAGAACAAATAGATAATTATGTAACTCCTGATGGCGAACCTATTATGATTTCCGGGAAACGTCCGCAATTAGGTGATGTGAAATATATTGATACGGATAATAATGGACAGATTACGGCGGATGACCGTCAATTTTGCGGAAGTCCGTGGGCAAAGATGCAAATGTCATTGGTCTTGAATGCTGAATGGAAAGACTTTGATTTCAGTATGATGTGGAATGGGCAATTTGGTAATAAAATTTATAATGTATCCAAATGGCAAGGACGTTTGTTCTCGGACAATTCCAATTATCTTCGCTTCAAGAAGGGAGAAGAACCTTATCAGGTAAATCAGAATTCTGATACGCCACGTATAATTTATGGTGACCAACGTAATTCATGGGATGCGGATCGTTTCCTTGAAAACGGTTCTTATTTCAGACTGAAAAATATTTCTATCGGATACAATCTTAAAAAGGAATGGTTGAAGAATTTGGGTATTGACAAACTTCGTTTTTATGCTACCGGTAGTAATCTGCTCACTTTTACAGGCTATTCCGGGCTTGATCCTGATTTTATAAACACTAATATTTGGAATAGTGGAACGGATAGTTTTTCATATCCTAATACTCGTTCTGTTATGTTTGGCTTGGATTTGACCTTTTAACTTATAAATTAGTATACTGATATGAAGAAAATATATAGATTTTTATTTGCTGGTGTCTTGGCTTTGTGTGCTACCGGATGCAGCTCAAGTTTATTGGATATAGAAAATCCGAATGAAGTAACCAATACTACTTTTTGGAAATCGGCGGATGATGCAAAAGCTGGAGTAAATGCTTGTTACAGTTTCTTATATAAAGAAGGGACTTGGATGCGTTGGTTGTCTTTTCGTTACGATCTGTCATCAGATGAAGGATGGAGTTCGTCTCCTTGGATAGAATTAGGTGACTGGACGCGTTTTCTTTATAATAATTATGATTTCTATGAGGGTAATAAGGTACATTGGGAGCATTTTTATGTAGGGATCTTTCGTTGTAATCAGGTTTTGGCTAATGTGCCTGCGATTGAAATGGATGAGGTTCAAAAGAACCAACTTTTAGCACAGGCTTCCTTTTTGCGTGCTCTGTGGTATTTTCAGATAAATCTTTTGTGGGAGAAAGGGACATTAGTTCTTGAACCTCAAAATGCTGATTACATACCTAAGGACGCTTCAGAACAGGAAATTTGGGATCAGATAGAAAAAGACCTTACGTTTGCAATGGAGAATTTGCCGGAGGCATGGGATGCGGCAGATTTAGGCAGAGCGACAAAAGGTGCTGCTAAAGCTTTGTTGGGCAAGGCTTATATGCAACAACATAAATATGATAGGGCCAAAGAACAGTTGCAATGGCTGATTGATAGGGAAGGCTCTTTGTATGGTTTGCTTGATAACCGTGAAGACAATTTTACCGATTTGAATGAAAATAATCAGGAGGGAATATTTGAAATTCAGTTTGATGATCAAAATAAGGGGGGCACAGGCAATGATGCCAGTATGGCCTTTGGTTTCCAGCGTACTCAGTTTTATGCACCCGGTGGCACTCATGGTACGGGTTGGGGCGATGGTAAAGCGCGTCGTTGGCTAGTAGATGAGTTCTTGAAAGAGAGAAGGGTTGATGGCAGAAATGACTTGCGTTTATACAATAGTATTCTTTATAAACATTTTGGAGATGATTTTCCTGATCAGTCAAAAAAATACTATGCCAATGAAGATGCGTCACAATGGTTTGATGAGTGGGGGCAGGATACAGAGGATTGTTATATTCGCAAATACAATACTTCTTACTATCGTGAACGTGAAGACTATTTCGCACGTAATAATTATCGTATTATGCGGTATGCTGATGTTTTATTGAGTTATGCGGAGTGTTTGGTTGAAACTGGAACTTTGGCTTCTGATGCGGCTGTTTATGTTGATAAGGTAAGAGAACGTGCAGGGTTATCCAAACTGAAAGATAGTCGGTGGAAGGATTGTTTAAGTTCAAAGGAGGTCTTTATCAAACGTCTTCAGATGGAACGTGCTTTGGAACTTTGTTTCGAAGGCTGGCGTTGGGCGGATTTGAACGCTGGGGATTGCTTGATTCACAGGCTGGTATTGACGAGCTGAAAGCTCGTGACAAGGACTTCAACAATTTTGTGATTGGCAAACACAAACGTATGCCTATCCCTACATCGGAAGTTGAAATCAGTAAGATTGATGATGTTCCTCAACTAACTCAGAATCCTAATTATTAATAAAAAAGAAAGACTGTGTCGGAGTGTTTTTTCTTTTTATAATACTTCCGGCATAGTCTTTATTTAACTAGTATCATTTATGCTTGTCTGCAAAAAAATACTGATCTTCTGTGCTTTTGCTTGTTGCGGTACTTTATTCGCGCAAAACATACAGAATCCGGTGCTTCCCGGAGTAGCGGATGCCGGTGTGATGAAATATAATGGTAAGTATTATATAGGTGGAGTATTTACCAATGGGGATTTTTATGTTTCCGACGACTTGGTTCATTGGGGTAAACCTGTTCATGTCGTGACTATGGATAATGGCTGGAGTAAAGGAAGTGGTGCCGGTAATGAGCAGATTCACGCCAATGATATGTTTTGTTTGAATGGTGATTTTCACTTATATTGGTCTGTCAATTATTGGGGTAAGGATAAGCATGCTGTTCACATTGTACATGCTCAAAGTAAAAATGTGTTGGGGCCCTATATAGAGCCTGATAAAAAAACTTGGATGGATAATCGCATTGATCCTAAGGTTTTTAAAGATGATGACGGACAATTATATATGTATATGGTGCGTTTTACTGATGGAAATACTATTTGGGGACGTAAAATGAAGAATCCGGCGGAATTTGCCGGAGAACCAGTGTGCTTGTTTGCATCATTGCCGGATACATGGGAGACCATGGATAACAGAGTGGCAGAGGGACCTTGGGTGATGAAATACAGAGACCGATACTATTTGATGTATAATGCCAATCATACCTCTACTGAGTGGGGGAATTATCAATTGGGGGTTGCGGAGGCAGACTCACCTTTAAGTTTTCAAAATGGGAATAAATATAGCTATCCGGTAGTAAATTCTAATCAAATTCTACTGGAAGAGAATTATGTGGATCTTTTACGATATGGCATCACTTATGAGCCATTGTTTGATTATACAGAAAATAATCCTGGAGTCGGTTGGATGCTTCCGGTATATCAGGCTTCGATTGGAAGAAAGGAGAATGTGGATTCTCATCTAAAGAGATAAAAGGATCTACCACTCGTCATTTAGGTACTTGGTGGACATCTCCTTCATTGTGGTTACGTAAATCTTTTTTTGTTGGCAAACAGGTGGGAAATTTAGCACTCAGGGTTGCTCATGACGGAGATACAAAAATATATTTGAATGGAACATTGATTTACGAAAAACAGGGACGGGATTATTGTATGGTAAACCTTGATGAAAAGCAACGAGAGCTTCTGAAAAAAGGAGAGAACTTGCTTGCTGTAGAAACAAATAAAGGGCGTGCCCAATTTTTTGATGTTTCTTTGTTTGATATGAGGAGTGAAACAGCGGATGATATTTTGATGACCCCGGGACAACCTAATATTTTAAGGGGGTCCAATGGATTTGAATGGTGGCTTATATATATGGCTAATAAAAATAATGAGTGTAGGGGGCAGTATATTAACCGTGTTCATTTCTTTAATAAAACATTATTTGTTGAAGGAATAACCGGTCCTTGTACAGATGGCTATCATCCGGAACCTTCTTTGCCCACTTTTTCAATGAAAGGGGAAACACCTTCTTTTGGAGTGCTGCAACAAGTGAAACCTTCTACAACTTATATGTTTGAAACAGCAGTCAAAACAGATGGAGATGCTGGTATCATTGCGTGGTGGAAAGATGTGGATAATAATGCTTATATCGGTTTCGATACAAAGAACCACAATTGGTATTTGCGTACCATTATTAATGGTAAAGAAAAGGAGGAATATTTCACTTTGCCTAAAGATTTTCGTTGGGGTGTTTATCATCATTTACGTATTGAACGTAATCAGGATTGTTTAAAAGTATGGTTGGATGAAATACCATCTCCTCAAAAACATCTGTTTACAAAGATTATTCCTGTGACGGAACCCGGTGTTCCCGGAGTATTTGATCGGACTAAAAAAGCTTTGTTCGAAGGGGTGACTTATACTATCGGATTTGATGATGACCGGATACAGTTAAAAGAACATTCAGAAATATTGAAAGGTGATTTTCTTGATCATTATGAATTTAGTTTTCAACTTTCAGGTTTGTCCGATTGTAAGATGTCAGGAAGCTATCCGGTTTATGTGGATAAAGATAACTATGTAAAAGCTCAATTTAATGGTATCACGCGTATGCTGGAAGTGGTAGTTGTAAAACAAGGACAACAGATACTTGATAAAAAATATCCGTTGGAACATTTACAAATGGTTTATCCTGATGTGAAGTATACTGATTTTGTCGAAAAATGTTATCGTTTTATATCGCCTTCATGGATAAATGCCCTTTACCTGAACCGTCATGAAGTAGAGAATAAGGCGGAGTTTGTAGACGATATGTTTAGTAAATTTACAATAGAATATTTGAATGAGGGAGAATGGTATCCATTGAATAACAGCGGGGCGACGGTGGCAGAGCATCCGGCTTATAATCGTTTGTCTTTTACTCCGATAAAAACGGAAGGTATTCGTTTTATTAATAAAGACGCTCAGGATTTGGAACGGCATATTTATAAGTTGGGAATTCAAGAACAATTAAAGGAATCTTATAATTTCCGTGCGGTGAGAAGGGGAAATAAGCTCTATCTTTTTGTTGACGGAAGAGAATTAGGGAGATTGGATATTCATTATCCTGCTTCTTGTGTAGGATTTTGTTCTGGAAATTATTCTCCGGTATATAAAGGAATATTGTATTATCATATAGGAAACTGACTAGTATTATGAAAAAAAAATTGATTTTTATTTGGTTATTGATGTTGGGGACATTGACTTCTTGTCAGTCATGTTCCTCAGAATATAAGAATGTGAATGAAATAATTGTGGAAGAGCTGGAAATACCTGTTCCACTGGGTGACCCGTTTATATTGTTGCACAATGGGACTTATTATGCTTATGGTACTCACTCGGATGAAGGAATAGAGGTTTATATCTCGGATAATTTAAAAACGTGGAAATATAAAGGGCTGGCTTTGAATAAGAAGGATTCATGGGCAGACCGTTGGTTTTGGGCACCGGAAGTATATGAAGTGAATGGTAAATTTTATATGTATTATTCGGCAGATGAGCATATTTGTGTAGCAGTGGCAGATTCCCCTGTAGGACCATTTATACAAAATAAGCAAGAACCTATGATTGTTGAGGAGAAATGTATTGATAATTCTTTTTTCATGGATGATGACGGTACTCCTTATTTGTCATTTGTCCGTTTTAATGATGGGAATAATGTATGGATAGCCGAGTTGGAAAAAGATTTGATAACCCTTAAGAAAGAAACGATGCGCCCTTGTATTCATGTTTCACAGGCTTGGGAGGAAGTGTGGCCTCGAGTCAATGAAGGTTCTTATATTCTCAAACACAATGGAATTTATTATATGACTTATTCTGCGAATAGTTATGAAAGTCCATTCTATGGTGTAGGTTGTGCTACAGCTACCGATATAATGGGGGAATGGGCTAAATACGACGAAAATCCATTATTGCAAAATCCTGGTGGGTTGGTAGGTGTAGGGCATAGCGCCATGTTCACTGATAAAGAGGGAAAACTTCGTATTGTATTCCATGCCCACAAAGATAAAAGTAATATTCATCCGCGTGCTATGTATATTGGTACGGTAAATTTTGAGAATGTGAATGGAACAGACCGTATGAGAATCAGTAAAGAATATATAACTCCTAAATTACTGCAATGAGAAAAAATTTGATCCTGTCTATCTGCTTTTGTTTGGTGTCTTGCTCATCATCGTCTGCGCAAGAAGAAATACCTGATGGTGATAAAACCAGCTATTACCGGAATCCGGTGATAGATTATAGTCTGCCCGATCCTACTATTATAGAAGGTGGTGATGGTTATTATTATTTGTATGCAACCGAAGATATTCGTAATTTGCCGATCCATCGTTCCAAGGATTTGATTAATTGGGAATGGGTAGGTACAGCATTCACGGATCGAACGCGTCCTGATTTTGAACCGGGTGGAGGCTTATGGGCTCCGGATATCAATAAGATAGGTGATACGTATGTACTTTATTATTCTATGTCTAAATGGGGAGGTGAGTGGACCTGTGGTATCGGTTGCGCTACGGCAGACAAACTTTCGGGGCCATTTAAAGACCATGGTCTGATGTTTCGGAGTAACGAGATTAATGTACAGAATTCTATTGACCCTTTCTATATAGAAGATGCCGGAAAGAAATTTTTGTTTTGGGGCAGCTTTCGGGGCATTTATGGCATTGAATTAAGTGAGGACGGTCTTTCAGTAAAACAAGGGGAGAAGCCTCGGCAGGTGGCTGGTACAGCTTATGAAGGAACTTATATTCATAAAAAAGAAGGTTTTTACTATTTTTTTGCTTCCATAGGGACTTGCTGTGAAGGATTGAATAGCACTTACACTACTGTAGTTGCTCGTTCAGAAAATTTGTTTGGACCTTATGTTGATAAGAACGGGAGGACAATGATGGATAACCAACATGAAGTGTTGATTCATAAGAATAGTTCGTTTGTGGGAACAGGACACAATTCGGAGATTGTGACTGATAAAGTGGGTAATGATTGGGTATTTTATCATGCAGTGGCCACAAAGCATCCTGAAGGGCGTGTTTTGATGATGGATAAAATAAGTTGGAAAGACGGATGGCCTGTGGTAGCTACGGATTCTCCCTCATTGAAATCGGAAAAACCTGTATTGTAATTAATAAATACATAAAAATATGAATTGGAAAAACTTTGTATGTAGTGTGGTGTGTCTGGCAGGAATGACTTGTGCGGAAGCTGTGAACTATACACCGGAAAATGTTTCGGCTTCCATTGCTTTGAAAGTGCCTGGTAATGATGCGAAGCGGTATCGCTGACTTTGCAGCAATTGGATAATAGTAATTTTGAATATCAGTGGGTGGCGGCCGATAAATTACCTGTGGTGATTTATCAGAATGTTGAAGAAAAAGACGGCAACCAGCGTATTGTCATTTTTATGACTGCATTGGATGATGTTTATTTCAATTTTGGTGAGCAGGTAATGACTGGTTGTCATCATGATGATTGTTTGTTTTATATGCCTGGATTTTGGTATCGTCTAACTTGCGTTCTCCTCAAGAAGCGCCGTCTTTTCATACCTCGGATAGCTGGTTGGTTCGTGAAGACCGTTTAAGTACTCCCTTGACTGCTATTTTTGATGAAAAGAATAGGAAAACATATTCTGTTATCCGGCTGGATAATATGGCTTCGGATGCTTTGACTACCCATAAGGAAGGGGAAGTGATATTGTCTGGTAAAACCTCTATAGGTTATACAGGATTTGAAAACCTCTCGGGTATCGCTTCTTTGTCTTTTGGGTTTCCTTACAAGGAAGCTCCTAAAACTTATATTCGTAAATTGACATTGGCTCCTTCGGTTGAGGCCTATCAATTATTACGTAAAGGTGAGAGTCTTTCTCTGACTTGGGAATTACATGAGTCGGAAATTGCTGATTTTTCAGAATGTGTGCAGCATATTTGGGAATATTCTTATGATACAAACTGTCCTCAAATTGTAAATACACCTTATTCTCCTGAGAAAATGAAGGAAGTGATGAGTAATTTCTTCGTGGAAAGCTTTGTCGGAAATACTCCTACTCATTATTATTCGGGGGTAGAATTGCGTACGGCTACTTGTGACCAAACGGATGTTGCCGAAGTGGGTTTTGTGGGACGTACTTTGTTGAATGCTTTTAATGCATTGGAATATGGAGAACAGCAGCGTCGTACGGATTTGGTGACGAATGCTTATAAAATTTTTGATTCTTATTTGCAGAATGGATTTTCGGAAACGGGTTTCTTTAATGAAGTAGTACATTATAGGCGTAATTTTGTAGAGTCTGTTCATAGTATCCGCCGTCAGTCTGAAGGGGTATATGCCCTGCTTCATTTTTTGAATTACGAAAGACTGCAAGGTCGTAAACATCCTGAGTGGGAAAAGCGTATAAAAAGTATGTTGGATATGTTTCTGCATTTACAAAATAAGGACGGTAGTTTTCCTCGTAAGTTTAAAGATGACTTTTCTATTGTAGACAAGAGTGGGGGAAGTACCCCTTCGGCAACTTTGCCATTGGTTATGGGATATAAATATTTTAAGGATAAACGGTATTTGGCAAGTGCAAAACATACGGTGGAGTATTTGGAAAAGGAATTGATTTCGAAGTCCGATTATTTTTCTTCTACTTTGGATGCTAATTGCGAGGATAAAGAGGCATCTTTGTATGCGTCAACTGCCGCTTACTATCTGGCTTTAGCTACAAAAGGAGCTGAACGAGCCCATTATGCTGGGTTGGCGAGGAAGGCAGCTTATTTTGCATTGTCATGGTACTATACATGGGATGTCCCTTTTGCCCCCGGTCAGATGTTGGGTGATTTAGGGTTGAAAACTAGAGGCTGGGGAAATGTTTCTGTAGAAAATAACCATATTGATGTCTTTATCTTTGATTTCGCTGACGTATTGAACTGGTTGGCAAAAGAATATAATGAAAAGCGTTTTTCGGATTTTTCTCAGGTAATCAGTACATCAATGCGTCAGTTGTTACCCTATGAAGGGCATCGATGTGGTATTGCCAAAACAGGATATTATCCGGAGGTTGTCCAGCATACTAACTGGGACTACGGTAAGAATGGTAAAGGCTATTATAATGATATTTTTGCTCCGGGATGGACAGTGGCTTCATTGTGGGAATTATTTTCTCCGGGACGTGCCGAGAAGTTCTTGAAAAAATAGTTTGAAAATTGATAATTTATTATGATGTTAAGTGATTAGCATTTCATTTAAAACTTGATTTTCTTTTCTTTTGTAGGGAAAGGTATGTCCTTTTTCAGAAAATCAGCTTTCTCTTTAAGGAAGGATACCTGAAGTATATTAAAAAGCCGGGGATTGTCTTTACAGATGTTCCCGGCATAATTTTTTACCGTCACTGGCATTATTGTTCTGACTTTACATCTCTTATTGAGTAAAACAAGTAAAAGAAAGAATTTCTCTATGTTAAGATAACAGTTTACTTTAAATTCTTAACTTTGTTCCCCTTGAAAAATGATTGTTACAAGATAATTTAACAGCTAAAATGCAACAATATAAAAGACCGGAAGCTATAAAACGTATGAATGAGTTGGCGGGTAGCCGGAAGCCTTTCCTTTTTATTATAGATTATAAACAGCAGTGTTCTTTGATAGAGGAAATAAGCCGGATTGATTCTACCCGTTGCCGTTATAACTTTAATGGAGTGAAAAATGTGGATACTGTAACAGAAAGTTACAGTGGGCGGATAGACTGGAACTTTGTTCCAATGTCTTTGGCAGACTACCGGCAGGCTTTTGAAATCGTAAAACGGAATATTCTGGCAGGTAACAGCTATCTCGCTAATTTGACTTGCAAAGTTCCTGTCAGTACTAATCTTACTTTGGAGGATGTGTTCCGGTACTCCAAAGCGCTTTATAGACTTTGGTTGAAAGATAAATTGGTCTGTTTCTCACCCGAAATTTTTGTTCGTATAGAAGATGGCGAGATAAAATCTTTCCCCATGAAAGGAACGATTGACGCTACCTTACCTGATGCGGAAAAACTGTTGATGGATGATCCTAAAGAAACTGCCGAACATGCTACTATTGTAGATCTGATTCGTAATGATTTGAGTATGGTGGCGGAACAGGTGAGAGTTGTCCGGTATCGTTATTGTGACCGGCTTGAAACCAATAAGGGGCCTATCTTTCAGACAAGCTCCGAAATATGTGGTGTCTTGCCCGATGATTACCCGTCGCATATAGGAGATATTATATTTCGTTTGTTACCAGCCGGTTCCATAACCGGAGCGCCCAAATCCAAGACGATAGATATTATTGAAGAAGCGGAGAGTTATGAGCGTGGATTTTATACGGGTATAATGGGCTATTGTGACGGCAGGACTTTAGACAGTGCGGTGATGATCCGTTTTTTAGAACAGGAAGGAGAGAATCTTTATTATAAGGCGGGGGGAGGAATCACTTCAAAGAGTGATTTACAAAGTGAATATAATGAAATGATACAGAAGATTTATGTACCCATTTATTGAAACTATACGGATAGAACAAGGAAAAGCGTGTAATTTGTCTTATCATAATGAAAGACTGAACAATACCCTTCATCATTTCTGGCCAGACTGTGCCGGCATAGAATTAGGTGAATACCTGAAATTGACACGGAGATGAGCGGAATGAAATGTAGGGTGATTTATGATGGCGGTGGAATAAAAGAAATTAGTTATGAAGCCTATCAGATGCGTCCGGTACATTCTTTGCAGTTGGTTTATTCGGATGATATAGATTATACTTATAAAAGTACAGACAGGGAAGCTTTAAACCGGCTTTTTGCCTGCCGTGGAGAACGGGATGATATTTTAATTGTCAGACGCGGACTGCTGACTGATACTTCCATAGCTAATATTGCCTTGTTTGATGGTAAGGATTGGTTTACACCTAAATTACCTTTGTTGAGAGGAACTTGCCGTACAGCATTGATTGACAGCGGAATTATAAAAGAAAAAAATATCCGGCCGGAAGAACTATCTTCTTATTCTTTTGTTAGGTTATTTAACGCTATGATTAAATGGGGAGCGTTGGAACTTTCTACCGGAACCATTTATGAATAATAAGAAAGAAGGTGGAATTTTGAAGATTTTTGTTTGTTTCCTTAAATAATTTGCTATATTTGCAAAAAAAATATAAATACAGGTAGGGTATGAGATTGCGGACAGTTGCCAAGTTGGGTATGGTGCTATCAGTGGTATTGTTTTGTACGGCTGTGGGCTTTTACGGCTTTGCTAAATTAAGCCTGACGGATAAGAGTCGTGAGATCAATCTCTTCTCACTTGTACCGGCTGATTGCATCGGTGTGTTGGAGAGTGATAATATTAATTATTTTCTGAATGAATTTCCTCAACTGAATTATTCTGAAGAATTGGGTAATTTCCAGTTTCCCGGTTTATTTAATTATGTGTTGGGAGGTTTGAACGAATATACCACTAATACTGCTCATGGTCTGAGCAGTAAGATGAGCCGGGTGGTGGTCAGTTTCCATTCTCCGGGTACTCCGCGTGACCAGGTGGTATATTTCCGTATGGGGGCTGATGATAAGGAAACATTGGGAGATATGTTGTTAGAGAGAACTCCGGGAAGTTTTTCACCTAAAAAAGAAAAATACAGAGGAAAAAATATAGCAGTCTATCCGTTGGGCAATAATGATTTTCTAGCTGTCTATAGTGAGGCGGGGTTCTATGTGGTGAGTTATCAGAAAAGTTTGATAGAGAAAGTGATTGATGCGCGTGAGGATGAGGAGAAAGCATTGAGCAATGATCCCGTGTTTGCCAAAGCGATGCAGAAAAAGAAAACGCATAATTTCCTGACTTTATACGGACGTACACCGTCTATGCCTTTCCTGCAGGATAATAGTAGCTGTTGGAGTGAGTTTGATTTTCACATGAACAGCGATGTGGTGTATCTCACTGGAGATACTTTTATGCCTGATTCATGCGGTTGTGTGAACCAGATGGCCGAAAAATTGAAAAATATTCCAGATATAAGGGAAGATAGTTTGATTATTTCTGCTGATAAAGATTCCATGGCAGATTATATGGAAGAGGCATATGAAAGAAATAGCAGGACATTGTTCAATGAATGTGTAGCTAATCTTTCACGTGACGCAGCCTTTATGCTTGTGGCGGACATGAACAAGATTTCCCGCAACCCGGAACGTTTCGAGCCTTATTTGCCGGCATTTCTGTTGGAAAATGCTCCTTTATTCCATTCGTTTATTCTTTCAACCCAATTGTCAGTTGTAAACGATCGGCTTTCCCATATCATGGTGCTGACATATAAAGATTAGCGCAACTTATGTTGGTGGAAGTGAGGGGCCACTTTGCTTCTAAAATAAAATAACGAGATAACAGTGAGTGCAGCTCCGAATAGATAAGCCATCTTGAAGGTGGCTATTTCTGCTATATATCCGCCCAATAACATGCCGGCGCCTATACCTACATCCCACGAAGTCAAGTAGGTGCTGGTTGCCGTACCACGCTGGTTGTTGGGGGCCAAGTTCACAAACAGCGTGTTATAGGCAGGAAACATGGTTCCGAACCCAATACCTAGTAAAAGAGCTATGGTGAACAGAAAATAAGTGGTCCATTGCAGACTCCATGTTGTCAGCCATCCGCATGAACTCAAACCGAAGAAACAGAAGCAGACCAGATACAGGCCGGCTTCAATAACTTGAGTAACCATTCCCCGGTCTACCAGGCGTCCGGAGAAAAGACGGGAAACTGCCATTCCCAATGCCATAAAGGTGAAAAAGAAACCGGTAGATGCCTGGATACCTATTTGTTTGGCATACATTGCAACGTAATTGGTGGTCATGCCATAAGGGATGGATAGTAATAACAAACTGAAACCTGCCGGTATTCCTTTAAGCAAAATGAAACGGTCCAATGATATAGGTTCTCGTTTTACAGGAGGTTTGTAGGTGGTCTTTACCAATGAGGCGCAGAGAAATCCTATCAGGCAGGAACCTAATGAGCAACAGAAGATAAGCGTATAGTCTGCTCCTGCATCATGCAGGAAGAGTCCGGTCATCGGTCCGATGGACATGGCTATATTGTTTGCCAGCCCATAATATCCTAATCCTTCCCCACGGCGTGAAGAAGGCATGATATCAATGACAATGGTATTTCCGCTGACTGTCACCATGCCGAACGATACTCCGTGTATAATGCGGAATAAAATAAATAAGGTGAGTGTTCCTGCAATGAGATATCCTCCGAAGATGGCGGTAAAAGTGAAATAAGCCAACAGATAAAGCGGTTTGCGGGCAAAGGTATCTAACAGATAGCCGGAGAAAGGCCGTATGCACAGGGCGGCAATGGTGTAACAAGAAAGTACGGCCCCTATAGTTGTTTTGTTAGCGTCGAAAACTTCCGCCAAGTAGAAAGGTAATACAGGCATTAATAACCAGAATCCAAAGAATAATAGAAAATTGGCTGCCAGTATTTCTATATAATTTTTGGTAATCAGCTTGTCCTTCATGAGCAATAATGTGCTAATATGTCAATGTATCAATATGCTAATGTGGCAATATGTTAATATGCCAATTGACCGCGTTCTATTCCGCATGGCAATTGGCATATCAGCACATGGTCACATTGACCATTATTAATTGGCTGCTTCGAATTCTTTCAAGAAGCGAGTATCGTTTTCAGAGAATAATCGTAAATCGTTTACACGATATTTCAAGTTGGTGATGCGTTCAATACCCATACCTAGCGCATAGCCTGAGTAAACTTTGCTGTCAATGCCGTTGGCTTCCAATACATTCGGATCCACCATACCACATCCCAGAATTTCCACCCAGCCTGTACCTTTACAGAACGGACAACCTTTTCCGCCGCAAATATTGCAACTGATATCCATTTCGGCACTTGGTTCGGTGAACGGGAAATAGGACGGACGCAAACGGATTTGAGTATCTTCGCCGAACATTTCTTTGGCAAACAATAGCAATACCTGCTTTAAATCAGTGAATGATACATTCTTGTCAATGTAGAGTGCTTCCACTTGATGGAAGAATGCATGGGCACGATAACTGATCGCTTCATTGCGGTATACACGTCCCGGACAGATGATGCGGATAGGAGGTTGCGAATGTTCCATAGCTCTTGCCTGTACGGAAGAAGTGTGAGTGCGAAGCACGATGTTCTTTTTCACATCTTCCTGACTGGCTTCGATGAAGAAAGTATCTTGCATATCACGTGCAGGATGGTCTTCGGCAAAATTCATGGCAGTGAATACGTGCAAGTCGTCTTCTATTTCGGGACCGTCGGCAATGCTGAAGCCCAGTCGATGGAATATATCAATAATTTCATTTTTTACAATGCTCAGCGGGTGGCGTGTTCCCAGTTCGATGGGATAAGCCGTACGCGTAAGATCCATTTCGGCGGCACCGTTATCTTGGGTTTCAAAAACTTCTTTCAATGTAGCGATACGTTCCTGAGCCTTGTTTTTCAGCTCGTTCAGTTTCATGCCCACCTCTTTTTTCTGCTCGGCAGGTACGTTGCGGAAGTCTGCCATCAACTCATTAATCGCTCCTTTTTTGCTAAGATATTTAATGCGCAAGGCTTCCAATTCTTCCGCATTGGCTGCTTGCAAGCCTTCAATTTCCTGAAGTAATTGTTCTATTTTAGCTAACATAGTTTCTTCTTTATTTTTTAATGACCGCAAAGTTAGCGAATTAAACCCATATATTTTGCTGAAAACTAAAAAAAACGATATTTTTGCATCGATTTTTTCTAAATATAGAAAATGAGAAAACTAATAATCGGAGTTTGTCTGCTTATGCTGATAAGCTCCTGTGGAGGTGGAAAAAAGAAAATGGACCCCTTCGAGACGCTTACTGAGGAGATTGATTCGCTGACTGCACCCCCGGACACAACAGAAGCGATGGCTGCGGTAGAGGAAGAACCAATGGTTCCCGCTACGGCCGACGAAAGTTTTGCCGACTTTTTCTACAATTTTGCCAGTGATGAAAAGTTACAATTGTCACGCATCGTGTTCCCTTTGCCGTATTATACAATGGAAAAGAAAGAGCACATTGAAAAGGACCAATGGAAACACGATCCTTTATTCAGCCGGCAGGATGCCTATACAGTTCTGTTCGATAAGGCGGAAGATATGGAAATGGAGAAAGATACGGGGCTTACCAGTGTCAAGATAGAATGGATTTACTTGAAGAAGGGAAAAATCAAGCGGTACTATTTTGAGCGTCTGAAGGGGCTGTGGAAACTGGAAGCCATAGATTTCGCGGATATGCCGAGAGAGGATACCGGTAAGGAGGACTTCTTTGAGTTTTATGAACGTTTTGCCAATGATTCTGTTTTCCAGTTGTCACGTTTGCACGAACCGTTGAAGTTTGTGACTGCTGATCCCGAAGACGAGTTTCAGATACTGGAAACGACTTTGGAGGCCGGACAATGGTTCGCATTCCAGCCTGTGTTGCCTCGTGAGAATTTGACAAATGTGAACTATGGCCAGAACGAGAATGTGCATTCCAATACGAAAGTGATTGAAATGAAAGGTTTTGGCAATGGATTTAATAATACGCTCTATTTTGAACGGCGGCACGGTCTATGGAAACTGATGCAGTTTGAGGATCTGAGCGATTGATTTGATTGTAAATGAAGGAAATAAAAGACTATTCTCTGTTGCCTCATAATACATTTGGTATGGATGTGAAGGCATCTTTGTTTGTGGAATATGAATCGGTGACAGAGCTGCAATCCATCTTGTCGGATAAAAACCTGATGGCCGGTAACTGGTTGCATATCGGCGGAGGAAGCAATTTGCTTTTTAAAGGTGATTATGCAGGGACTGTCCTGCATTCGGCTATCCGGGGGTATGAGGTGGTTACTGAAAACGAACAGGAAATAGAGGTAAGGGCAGGAGCCGGTGAGGTGTGGGATGATTTTGTGGCATATACCGTGAAGAACAGTTGGTATGGTGCTGAAAATCTGTCATTGATTCCCGGTGAAGTGGGTGCTTCTGCCGTTCAGAATATCGGTGCGTATGGTGTTGAGGCAAAAGATTTGATTGTAAGTGTGGAAACCGTCGAGGTGGAAACCGGCAGGAAACGGATTTTTACCAAAGAGGAATGCCGTTATGCTTATCGTGAAAGCATTTTCAAGAAAGATTTGAAAGGTAAATATATAGTGACTTACGTCACTTATCGTTTAAGTAAGCAGCCGGTTTTTAATCTGGAGTATGGAAATGTGCGTGGCGAATTGGAAAAGCGAGGAGGTGAGGTGGCATTGGAGAATGTAAGGAAGGTGATTATTGCCGTGCGTGAAGCCAAGTTGCCCGATCCCCGGGTGCAGGGAAATGCCGGAAGTTTCTTTATGAATCCGATTGTTCCACGCAGGCAGTTTGAAATAGTACAGCAACAGTATCCTGATATGCCACATTATGAAGTGGATGGCAATCGGGTGAAGATTCCTGCTGCATGGATGATAGACCGTTGCGGCTGGAAAGGCAAACAAATAGGACGCGCGGGTGTTCATTCTAAACAGGCGTTGGTCTTGGTGAACTGTGGAGGCGCTACGGGAGATGAAGTGATTGCTCTTGCCAGACGGATACAGGAGTCTGTGCTTCAAAAGTTCGGGGTAGCTATCTCTCCCGAAGTGAATTTTATATAAAGTATAATATGAAGATTACAATACTAGGCAGCGGAACGTCTACGGGAGTACCCGAAATAGGGTGCAAATGTCCGGTATGTACCAGCAGCGATCCCCGGGACAACCGTTTGCGTTGTTCGGGACTGATAGAAACGGAAGGGCTCCGGATTCTGATAGATTGTGGTCCCGATTTCCGTGAACAGATGATACGGTTGAACGATTTCAAACCGTTGGACGGTGTTTTGATTACTCACGAACACTATGACCATGTAGGAGGCTTGGATGATTTGCGTCCTTTCTGTCGTTTTCGTGATGTGCCGGTTTATGCCGAACAATATACAGCAGAGCGTTTACGCCAGCGTATTCCTTATTGTTTTGCCGAACATCTTTATCCGGGAGTTCCCCGTATTACATTAGAGGAAATTGTTCCCGGTTCTCCTTTTATTATCGGCAATCCCGAAGGAAACAAAGTAGAAGTGACACCTCTTCGGGTAATGCACGGCAAATTGCCCATTTTGGGATACCGTATCGGCAAGATGGCATGGATTACCGATATGCTGACGATGCCCGGGGCTGAATATGATTTGTTGCAAGGACTGGATGTGTTGGTAATGAATGCATTGCGTCCCCAGCCTCATAATACCCACCAGAATTTGAAGGAGGCTTTGGACAATGCACAAAGAATAGGAGCCGGGGAAACTTATTTTATTCACATGAGTCATCATATGGGATTACATGCTGATGCTGAACGGTTATTGCCGCCGCATGTGCATTTTGCATACGATGGAATGAGAATTAGTTTATAAAGCCGGCTTCAACGAATACCGGCACAATCCGTTCAATCCGCATTCCGAACATTTCGGTGTCCGTGCCATACAAACATATCTTCCGTGTAAAATAAGCCAATGATGTGCGGTGGGCACAATCTCCTTCGGAATATATTTCATCAGATATTTCTCGGTAGCCAGCGGTGTGGTGCAGGTTTGAGGAACCAGTCCGATGCGGTGGCTCACGCGGAACACATGTGTATCTACTGCCATGGCCGCTTTGTTGAATACTACACTTTGAATGACATTAGCCGTCTTGCGTCCCACTCCCGGCAATTTAATCAGTTCTTCCAATGTTCCCGGTACTTCGCTATGAAAATCCTTCACCAGCATTTGCGCCATGCCTACTAGATGTTTTGCCTTGTTGTTGGGATAACTTACACTCCGTATGTATTCATAAATCACTTCCGGCGTCGAAGCGGCCAGTGCCTCAGGAGTCGGGAAATCCCGGTAAAGAGGAGGGGTGATCATATTTACCCGTTTGTCCGTGCATTGTGCACTCAGGATAACGGCTATCAACAACTCGAATGGGTTATTGTAATGAAGTTCAGTTTCGGCAACAGGTATCGTTTTTTGAAAATAAGCGATCACCTTGTTATAAAGTTCTTGTTTTTTCATATTACCTTCTTTTTTCGGTTGCAAATATAATTGATAAATCAATAAGGTAGAATTATTCGGGCAATTCATTTGTTTAGTTGAGTAAACTTCTTATATTTGCATAAATATATTAGATTTATGCAGCTTAACGTAAAGAATGAAACTTCTACATTGAAAGCTGTGGTGCTTGGACAACCCGGTTCCATAGGGAAGGTCCCCACGCTGGAAGAAACTTATGACGCCAAGTCATACGAGTCCGTATTGCATAACATATATCCCCATGAAGAAGATATTTTCAAAGAGATGAGATGCTTTGAAAGCGTATTGTTGAAATATGGGGTACAGGTCTATCGCCCGTGGACACTGGAGAATTGTAATCAGGTGTTTGCCCGTGATGTGGGGTTTGTGATTGACGACAAGATTATTGTTTCCAACATCATCCCCAACAGGGAAGATGAGAAGGAAGCTTACGAAGTGGTCTATAATCAGATAGCTTATAACAAAATTTTCAACCTTCCCGAAAAGGCGCACGTAGAGGGAGGTGATGTGGTGCTTTACAATAATATTGTGTTTGTAGGCCTTTATACCCAGCCCGATTATCCGCAGATGAAGACGGCACGTACCAACCGATATGCTTTTTCCTTTCTGAAAGAAATCTGTCCGGGGAAGATATTCATCCCCTTGGAGCTGAAAAAACATAATACAGATCCACGTGCGGGGATTCTGCATCTGGATTGTACCTTTATGCCGGTAGGGAAAGGGCATGCGATTATTTATAAGGACGGATTTATGTATCCTCAGGATTATCATACTCTGCTCGATTTGTTCGGCAGGGAGAATGTATTTGAAATAACGCGGGAAGAGATGTACTATATGAATACGAATGTCTTTTCCATCTCTCCTGAGGTGGTGGTTTCTGAAAAGAACTTTATCCGCCTGAATACCTTTATGGAAGAGGTATGGGGAATGACGGTAGAGCGTGTACCTTATTATGAAATATCTAAGATGGGCGGACTGTTGCGCTGCTCCACCTTACCATTAATCCGAGAAAATGACTAAACAAACAACAAACCACATTTTGATGGTGGAACCCGTAGCCTTCGGGTTCAATGAAGAAACAGCGGCCAACAATTATTTCCAGCAGCGGACAGTTGCGGCAGGTGAGACAGTACAAGCTTGTGCCTTGAAGGAATTTCGGGGCATGGTGGATAAGTTGCGTGCAAACGGCATAGAGGTAATAGCGGTGCAGGATACCCCGATACCTCATACTCCGGATTCCATATTTCCGAACAACTGGGTGTCCTTTCACGACGACGGAACGGTGGTGCTGTATCCTATGTTTGCGGAAAACCGCAGGGCGGAAAGACGGGCGGATATCTTGCAGCGGATAGAGTCGGAGGGGTTCAGCATCCGTCGGAAGGTAGATTATACAGGTTTTGAGGAAGAAAACCGCTTCCTGGAGGGGACCGGGGGAATCATTCTGGACCGAGTGAACCGTTATGCATACGCGGCTTTGTCGCAACGGGTGGACGAAGCATTATTGGGTCGGTTCTGCAAGGAACAGAACTTTATTCCAGTGCCCTTTCGCGCCTATCAGACTGTAAACGGACAACGTCTGCCCATTTATCATACCAACGTCATGATGTGTGTGGCAACAGATTATGCGGTCGTTTGTCTGGACAGCATTGATGACGTGGAAGAGCGTGAGCAGGTTTGCCACATCTTGCGGCAGACAGGGAAAGAAATCATCGCCATCTCCGAGGAACAGATGCATCACTTTGCCGGAAATATGCTTCAGGTGGAGAACGGGAAAGGTACATTGTTTCTAGTGATGTCTCAAAGTGCTTACGATTCGTTGGATGAAGGCCAGTTACAACGGCTGTCTAAGTATAACGCGTTGCTTCCCATGCCCATCCCTACCATTGAAACGCTGGGAGGAGGAAGTGCCCGTTGCATGATGGCGGAAATATTCTTGAAGAAAGAAAAACATTAAATAATAAAAAGCTTATGGATGCAAAATTATCGGCAGCTCAATTAATGGAGCTTGAGAACAAACATGGAGCACACAATTATCATCCTGTTCCTGTGGTATTGGATAAAGGAGAAGGTGTGTTTGTATGGGATGTGGAAGGAAAGAAATATTATGATTTCCTTTCCGCTTATTCGGCGGTGAACCAAGGACATTGTCATCCGCGTATTATCGATACGTTGGTAAAACAGGCGCGAAAGCTGACTTTGACTTCACGCGCTTTTTATAACAGCCAGTTGGGACGGTATGAAGAATTTGTCACCCGTTATTTCGGATATGACAAGGTTTTACCGATGAATACGGGAGCCGAGGCGGTAGAAACCGCATTGAAGCTTTGCCGCAAATGGGCGTATGAAGTAAAAAAGCTTCCCAAGGATACGGCGGAAATCGTTGTATGCCGGAATAATTTTCATGGGCGTACTACCACTATCGTTTCTTTCTCCATTGATCCGGACGCTTACAATAACTACGGACCTTTTACTCCCGGCTTTGTTGTGATTCCTTACAATGATGCCGAAGCGCTGGCGAAAGTGCTGGACGAACATCCCCATGTGGCCGGATTCCTGGTTGAGCCCATTCAGGGAGAAGCAGGTGCTTATGTACCCGATGAGGGATATTTGAAAAAATGTTACGACTTGTGTCGTGCCCACAATGTACTTTTTATAGCCGATGAAGTGCAGACCGGCATTGCCCGTACAGGCAAATTGCTGGCTTGTGACTATGAGAATGTTCATCCGGATATCCTGATTTTGGGAAAGGCTTTATCGGGTGGGGCCTGTCCTGTTTCTGCAGTATTATCATGCAATGAAGTGATGGATGTTATCCGTCCGGGACAACATGGCTCCACTTTTGGCGGAAATCCTATTGCTGCGGCAGTGGCTGTTACGGCGCTGGAGGTGGTACGGGACGAACAGTTGGCGGACAGGGCATACAGACTGGGATTGATATTCCGGGAAGAGATGAGAAAACTGTGTGAAACATCTCGTGTGGCTTCTTTTGTCCGGGGCAAGGGATTGTTGAATGCGTTGATAATCAATAATGATGAAACGAAGGATTTGGCGTGGGAAATTTGCTTGAAATTGGCCGAAAACGGCTTGCTGGCCAAACCGACACATACGAATATTATTCGTTTTGCTCCGCCATTGGTGATTACAGAGGAACAATTAAAGGAGTGTATCGAAATTATAAAGAAGACGATTGCTTTGTTTGAATAAAGGATTTTTTATCCTGTCTTTTAGGGGTGGATTCAATCTGCCCCTCTAATCGTTTTCACTGATACCCACCTGTTTATGACGCTTCATCTTTCACTGTTCCATACTGTTTGGCAATCAAGGAAGTATAGAAAAAGTAATTATTTGATGAGGCTGTTCTTCTTGATAAGAATATTTAATGCAGTTATATCCGGTTAACTCGGAAATAATTTCTATCTTTGCACCCCGAATTAAAAAATAGACGTATGATGCCGTGAATAGCGGTCGTGTATTCTAGAACACCACGTAAAAAACAGGAGAAATGAAGAATAATAACACTGTATCTGTATCGTTCATGTTGCTTGGCATACTGTTTTGTGTATGTCTTGTCGCAGCAAATTTATTGGAGACCAAAGTAGTCCAGATCTGGAAAATTACGGCAACTGCCGGATTGGTTGTATTTCCTATCTCTTACATTATCAATGATTGTATAGCCGAAGTATGGGGCTTCCGCAAGGCACGTCTTATCATCTGGATGGGCTTTGCCATGAATTTCATGGTGGTAGCTTTGGGGCAGCTTGCCATTCTGATGCCCGCAGCTCCGTTTTGGGAAGGAGAGGAGGGCTTCAACTTCGTTTTCGGCATGGCGCCCCGCATCGCTGTAGCCAGTCTGACCGCTTTCTTGGTCGGCTCTTTTCTGAATGCCTATGTCATGAGTAAAATGAAGCTGGCCTCGGGGGGAAAGAACTTTTCACTTCGTGCTATCACTTCTACCTTGGTGGGTGAGAGTGCCGATTCCATGATTTTCTTTCCTGTTGCCTTCGGAGGTTTGATGCTGCCGGTGAACTGATAAAGATGATGGTTATTCAGGCGGTGCTCAAGACACTCTATGAAATTATTATCCTGCCTGTTACCATCCGTGTGGTAAATTACATCAAGAAGGTGGATGGCAGTGATGTCTTTGATGAGCATATCTCATACAATGTATTAAAAATCAAAGAACTTTAATAAGTTGCTGATGTGTCAGTGTGCCGGTTAGCCAATTACCATGCGGTATATGGCGCAGCATATCCACATAGCGCGGCAATTGGCACATTGGCGTATTAGTAAATTGAAAAATTGTCAACAATGAATAAAAGTGACGCATTGGTTGTGTTCAGCGGAGGGCAGGACTCAACCACGTGCCTGTTTTGGGCAAAAAAACATTTCCGCAAAGTGTATGCTTTAAGTTTTATCTATGGACAAAAGCATGTGAAGGAAGTGGAGCTGGCCCGTGCTATTGCCGGAAAGGCAGGTGTGGAGTTTAAAGCGATGGATGTTTCCTTTATAGGCAACCTGGGTAAAAATTCGCTGACAGATACTACGATAACGATGGATGAGGTGAAGCCTGCCGATAGTTTCCCTAATACGTTTGTGCCGGGGCGGAATTTGTTCTTTCTGAGCATTGCAGCTGTCTATGCACGCGAATTGGGGATCAATCATATCGTGACCGGTGTGTCGCAGACAGACTTCAGCGGTTATCCCGATTGCCGGGATGCTTTTATCAAGTCACTGAATGTGACGTTGAACCTTGCCATGGACGAGCAGTTCGTGCTTCACACTCCGCTGATGTGGATTGATAAAGCGGAAACATGGGCGTTGGCGGACGAATTGGGCGTGCTCGATTTGATCCGGCATGAAACGCTGACTTGCTATAATGGCGTACAGGGAGATGGCTGCGGTCATTGCCCGGCCTGTAAGCTCCGTCGTGAAGGATTGGAAAAGTATCTGGAGATAAAGGCGGAAAGAGAGAAACGATAGGATAAATGAATGTGTTTTCTCCTTGTATGAAAGGTGTTTTCTTTTTGCGAGTATATTGTTTCACTTTAGTGAGCAAGTTTTATCACTAGAGTGAAGAAATTTCATCACTTTAGTGGTACAACTTCATCACTCTAGTGAAACGATCTGCTCGAAGCGGGGAGAGAATTTCTTTTCTAAGGTATGATAGAGAAAACATGAATATGAAAAAAATAACTTTAATGGAAAGAAAAGATGAATTGACCCTTCTCGGGGCGAAGACCGAGTACAGGCAGGATTATGCTCCCGAAGTGTTGGAGTCCTTTGTGAACAAACATCCCGGAAACGACTATTGGGTACGTTTTAACTGTCCCGAATTTACCAGCCTGTGTCCTATTACAGGACAGCCCGATTTTGCGGAAATCCGTATCTCCTACCTGCCTGATGTGAAAATGGTGGAGAGCAAGAGCTTGAAGCTGTATTTGTTTAGTTTCCGTAATCATGGCGATTTTCATGAAGATTGCGTGAATATCATCATGAAAGATTTGATTAAGCTGATGGATCCTAAATATATTGAGGTTACAGGTATCTTCACGCCACGTGGCGGTATAAGCATTTGGCCCTATGCCAACTATGGCAAACTGGGCACAAAATGGGAGAAACTGGCAGAGGAACGATTTGCAAAGCATGACATTTAAATACTAAAAAAACTTTCATAATAGCCTTATTTGAAATTTTTTGTCTAATTTTGCATATTTGAAAGAGTATGCACGTGCCGTACCATGAGTAAAAGCACGTGCCACATACAAATCGGAATCTATAAAAACAACTTTAATAGAGATGAAAAGAAAAATCCAGTTC
>ERZ859937.49-NODE-49-length-64961-cov-22.213940_pt1 | contig 64961 bp, 56 predicted proteins | sample MGYA00509985_ERZ859937 | MGnify/ENA primary metagenome ERZ859937 (study PRJEB30046, sample SAMN00715169) | human gut metagenome | study: EMG produced TPA metagenomics assembly of the A metagenome-wide association study of gut microbiota in type 2... | reverse complement strand
TTTATTAGACTGACAAGCGTCAACAGTGAGCATATTATGGTATTACCACCAGAGCGATGCCACTTCAAGAGTGGTGATATTGTAAGAGTAATCGAAGGGGCATTCACCGGCGTTATAGGCAGAGTGGCAAGAGCTGCAGGGCAGCAACGAGTGGTTGTTGAAATAGAAGGCCTCTGCAATATAGCCACTGCATATATACCTAATGACTTTATGCAAATTATTCACACGTCTATAAAATAACAAAAAATAATAATGCAATATACTGAGTTTATACATCCAGAAGATGCCGCCGCTCTGAAGGCTTTGAAAGCAATACCTATGCTTTCAACAATAGTAAAGAAAGTAATGGACATAGGTGCAGAGCAATTATATACAGGTTTGAACATGGCTTCTAAGGTGAAGTTATCACCCACACAGTTGCCAAGACTCTACAATATTCTTCCTCCAATATGTGAGCGATTGGAAATCAAAGAACCCGAGTTTTATTTAGAAATGAATCCTGTCCCAAATGCTTATGCCTTTGGCGACACGCAAACCGCCATCACCATTACATCTGCATTGGTTGATATGATGACAGAAGAAGAATTGATAGGTGTTGTGGCGCATGAGTGTGGACATATAGCCTGTCGTCATATGCTTTATCACACATTGGCACAGGTAATAGCCAATGCTTCTGGTATGTTCGAGACCTTGGCAAAACTCGCAGTACCTATCCATTATGCCTTGATGTATTGGCAACGCAAGAGTGAATTGAGTTGCGACCGTGCTGCTGCCTATATTGTTGGACCCAAGGCAACGGCTTCGATGTTGGCACGTTTGGCAGGCGGTCCTAAGTCAATCACTTCAGAACTTAATCTCGAAGAACTTGCAGAACAAGCCGACCTTTATGATGCTTTCTGTAAGAATGGACTATGGAACAAAACGTTGCAGACGTATGCCGTGATGGACCAAGACCATCCTTTCACATCTGTCCGTGTGCGTGAGATGTTGAAATGGACGGAGAGTGAGGACTATCAGAACCTGGTCAATGGTGGTCCTTTCTGCCCACATTGCCACACGCCTATTGACCACACATGGAAGTTCTGCCAACACTGTGGACATAAATTGTAAACAAAGGAATACATTATATATATGAACATAGCTCCATTATTAGCTAAAGCCTGTCAAGAACTTGACAAGGCTATGCAAGGTACTCTTGACGGAACAAAGATAGCTTGTATCAGCGAGACTATCAGTGGTTATGCCATTGCAGCCGCTATAGCAAGTGGCGTGGCTGGTGTCGCTCCTGGTTTTGCCGGTGTTGCAGCAGCATTGACCCAAGCTGGTTTCGTATGGGCAACATACGTCAAGATTAACAAGACACTCGGCATCTCTATGTCGGAGAACACGGCAAAGTTTATTGGCTCTGCTGTTGTTACTAACTTGATAACAAGTGCAGGTGCTTTTGTCGCCGTACTTGTTGGTTCTTCAATCTTGTCTATCATTCCGGGAGTGGGGACAGCAGCTGCCATTGCTCTAAACGCCGCCCTTGGATATACCATTGTTTACGTCTCTGCCATCATATATCTGAAACTCATCACCCGAATGATGCAGTCTGACGGCACACTAAAGGTTTCAGAATCCGATGACACCAAGCACATTATCCGCGACATCATCAAGGAGTCGAACATCAAGGATATGGTGAAAGAAGGAAAAGCTTCATACAAGCAAGCCAAAGAGGATGGTAGCATTGATAGGGCAAAGAATGTGAAGAAATGCCCGAAGTGCGGGGTGGAAGTGAAAGAAGGACAGAGATTCTGCTCGGAGTGTGGAGCAAAATTATAGACTTATTTTCTATATAAAAGAAATGTAATGTACAGTTAAAATACTGACACTAATAGCTATTTCAATAAAAATACGACAATGAAGAAGACACTTGCTTTTATATCGTATTCTAGAAAGGATAAGGCCATTGCTAATTGGATTCACAAACAATTGGAAAATTACGCTTATCCCCAAAACCTTGTTAGAAAAGAATATTGTCCACCAGACAATAAATATATGCGACCAATATTTATTGACACAAAGGATCTTAACGTCGATACACATCCATTTGATGAAAATATAAAAGAGCATCTAAAAAATTCGCGCTACCTAATATTAATCTGTAGTATAAATTCAGCGAAGTCAGTATACGTCAACAAAGAAGTCAAATATTTTTTAGAGCAACACGAGAATAACTACAACCTTATTATTCCTTTTTTTATTGATGACGTTACCGAGGATAGTATTCATCCTACTATCAAAGGGACACCAGTAATGAATAGACACTTTCCTATTTACAATACAACTCTATCAGAACATAGTGAAGCAAATAATTATTGTCTTTATCAAATCATATCATTTATACTTGGGTTGGACTTCTCTGTAGTATACAACAGGTATGAAAACTATACGAAACAGAAAAATAGAAGAACAAAGAGAATTCAGTACATAATAATAGCTTGCTCAATTGTAACCATTTTAAGTTTAGCTTGTACAATATACCAGAACAAAAAATTAATAAATCAAACAGAAGAATTGGTAGAGTTTGAAAGAAATGTTTTTCCACATTCGCTTGTGACAGGCTATATTAATAATTTTCTTTCACCTGCAATTGAATATATCAAAGAACAAAAAAAAGAGTTTAAAATATATGTTTTGATGCCAACAACACATGAAGCTATTGAAAAACATAAACGGCGTGTATCATACCTTAGTTATGTGTTGTCTGAGCAACTAGATATTGATTCCTTAGAAAATATTAAATTACCTACTAGTATGAAACGAGAAACTATAATATCACACATATGTAGTAAAGACGAAAAATATAATAATGTCTACATTGACTTTGCCACCACAACAAGTGCATTTCTTGACGTTGCAAGATACAAAAAAGAAAATATTTCATATAAAGACTTTTCATTAAACGATATTATTGCAGAGTATTCAAAAATATTTATCGAACAAACAAAAAATGAACTAGAAAGCGATTCAATGTATATAAAACTATTCACTAATATTGATGAAATGGTAGAATGTATAAAAAACAATAATTAATTTGATTAATGCAATACATAGCATTTACCCATTGTCGAACAAAGAAAGAGAGTTTTGAGTGTGGGAAAGATTTAAAGTAATTGTAATTATGACCGACCAAGAAATAATATCATCCCTTATTGCCCATGACCCTAAGGTAACGGCGCAGTTCTTTTTCAATGATTGCCGACCGTTGTTCCTCAGCGTCATTAGGCGAGTGTTCGGGGCACAGATAGTTGATTACGACGAGATAATCAGCGAGATATACATACTCCTTATGGAGAACGATGCAAAGAAATTGCACTCGTTTAAGTTTGAAAGTACTCTGTATCAATGGCTAAAGACCGTTGCTATAAGACATTGCCTATTGCTGAAAAGCAAGGCGAAAGTGATAGATGACGATAGCCAAGAATCTCTTAACAATAGCCAACGTGAACTTTCTTTGGCGGAAAGTTCTCAAGCACGAATGGATATGGAGACTCTATTAAGGCAGATGAAGAATCAACGCTACGCCTTGGTAATCCGACTGCTGATGATAGATGACAGAACACCGGATGAGGTGGCACGGCAACTGTGTGTGACCGTGGACAATCTCTATAATATCAAACGCAGAGCGATACAAGCTCTCACCGAATTTGTATTTAAAGACAAAAAGCATTATGAACGATAAGCATATTATTATATCAGATGAACTGTTGTCTGCTTTCTTAGACGGCAACACGTCCGTAGAAGACACCATGCGTGTATTGAAAGCTGCAGAACAGGATGAAAATTTACAAGAAATCATCCGCATTGCAAGTGAAGTGGATGAAGATATGGCATCATTGAAACCTGTCGTAACAAAGCCTGTTCCCATGACAGCCATGGCAGCCAAACAGAAGGAAAATTATCTTTGCGACATAGAGTGTGAAGAGTTTATCCTCCATCAGTTTGGCATAGAGACCACACACAAGACTCTCCTCGATGAAGCCTACCGTAACTGCTGGCTAAAAGACAAAGGTATGCCACTATATAATATTGGTAGACTCTTAGAGAAAAATAATCTGTCCGTCAGCCGACGCTACGACTCTACTACAGAAGATATTGCTCGTCTTTTAGCCAAAGGCAACCAACTGATAGCCGTAATTGACAATACCCAATTACTTCATGACGTGGCAGAGGATACTACACAGCCCAACCATGCCGTCGCCATCAGTTCCATTTCTATAGAGTCTGATGAAATAATCCTCTTCAATCCTTATACCGAAGAGGAACTCACCACCTATCCCCTTTCGTCATTCCTTAAAGCCTGGACACAATCCAACCATTACCTTGTTGTTGTAAACACCACCGACCACTTTGTTTATGAGCCATACCCAATAAGTCTTGACGATGTACAACTCGATGACGACCTCACCGAACTGCAAGAGGCAATAGCCGAGAATGCTCACGAGATATGGGCAAAAGCTCGCACCGACCAAGGCTGGACATACGGTCCAGAGCGAAACGACCAAAAGAAAGAAACTCCCGACATGATACCTTACTGCAATCTGCCCGAAAGCGAGAAACTGTATGACCGAGAGATGGCGATGCAGACGCTGAAGTTGGTGAAGAAGTTGGGATTTGAGATAAAGAAAAGATAGATAGCGTATGTGTAAATCGTGTTTCGATTGGGTGATGTTTATTAACGACTGGTGCTACTGTTTTCATCAAGGTGAAAACCTGTGCATTCTGCATATATTAGCTTTATTGCTGATACCACTAACAGTTTTAGGGGTTTGGAAAAGGCGCAAACTGTCACATAAGTGTATGTCGGGCAAATGGTATCTGCTACAAATTGCAGGAGCCATTCTTAAATCATCATGGTGTTTCATCATCACAATGGTTGCGGTAGGACTTGGTCTGTCGTTTTTGGGACCAAAAATTCTTGAACGCGTCTGCTGCCATAACTACGCCTCGCCGTCTGCCATGATTTACAAGGTCGGGATTATCGCCGTTAGTTGTACGCTGTTTGGTATTTCGGCATATGTAATAACCAATCTCAACAAACTCTACAGTCTGCGAAAGCAAGAGACGAGAATCACTATTAGCCAGATAATTCTGCTTGTCATATTCGGCATATGTCTGACCTCAATAGTTTTTGCTCTCGGAATAAAGAAAGACGACAACAGTTTTATCATCGTCTCCACGTTTGGCGCCGTGCTCAGTTGGATATTCCAGGACACCATAAAGAGCGTGGCAGCATTCTTCTACCTTAGAGCCAACGGACTATTAAAAATTGGCGATTGGATAGAAGTGAAGAGTAATGGCATCAACGGCATTGTGCGCTCTATCACTCTCACTACCGTACAGATAGAGAATTGGGACACAACAACTTCTGCTTTTCCTGTATATATATTGCATGCCGAGCATTTCAAGAACAACCAACGAATGCTTGACGGCAAAACACATGGTCGACAGATGGCTAAGACTTTCATCATAGACACAGGATGGATACACACGCTCTCACACGAAGAGGCATATTACCTGAGAACGCATCTCGACACGGATGAGAGTTTCAAGCAATCGGCTATCGTACCAGGCGAGTTGAATATCCACGCCTTCCGCCGCTACCTTTATCACTGGCTCATGCAGAATACACATGTATGCCAACAGCCACGGCTGTTTGTTACATGGAAAGAACAGATGAATGAGGGATTACCTTTGCACATCCATATCTTTATAAACGACACTAAGTGGGAGGCTTTCGAGTGGCATCAGTCCGAGATAACCGAACACGTCATCCAGTCTCTTGGGATGTTCAACTTGCAACTCTATCAAAGTCCTTCGGGATACGACGCTAGCAATAGCAACATTCACCTCACAGAGACTGAGGCAAATTATAGAAAGGTGTAAGACGATGGAAAATACTACTATAACAACAGATGCAGACAAGCTTGACAATGTATTTAAGCAACTGAAAAGGCTGAAAGGCAACGAGACTTTCTCAGAAGAGACCATCAACAATTGGAATAAGGCTCGTAAGTATGTACTTAATGTTCTTCCGGAAAAAGAAAAACACTCGCCACTCAACGGTATTGGTTTCTCTCCATCCTCGAGCGAACATCTGCATGTTATTATCATCGGCATTTCAGACCTTATGCTATGCATTGCCCGACAGATAGCGCTGATAGCCCACTATCCCAACTTCAATGAAGATGAAGAAAGCAACCGAACAGTGATAACCATTCTCTACAACTCTTCCGACTTGGAGGAAGACAAGTCAAAATCCATCAATGACCATATATCTAAAGAGGAATACCTGTGCAATCTGACGTTATTGTGCAAGTATACCATTAAGAAATGGGATGGTGAGAAAGAGATTGTAATAAAGACAGAAAACAAAGACTCATTCATAGACGTAGAGCTTGAGCTGGTGGAAGTCAGTGCCCACGACTATAAAGAATATATGAACTGGAGAAGGTTTACAAGCAAAGACAACAATTACAATGCCTATACTATAGTAGTTGCCGAAGATGAGGTAGAAAATATGGTGCATACCGATAACCCCGACTACTATGAAACCATGCCGATAGCCCTCCACAATGCTATGCGAGCCAACATGGTTTATTATGTAGGGGCGGATATTGACAACCTTCCTCCAGACGATCCGAACACTGCGGAGCGTTACAGCCGTGCGCTACATTATTTCTGCTATCAGCAAAGTTCAGGTGACACACAAAAAAAATGGAATGGCTTCTTTAAAAAAGATGATAACGGAACACCAACACAATGCGTTAGGAACCAGATAGAACTACGCAACCTGTTGTCGAACATCTTCTGCACTGATTGCTTTGAGTCGCGTTTGCGTTCGGTAGTGACGATAGATGCAATAAATGACGAATTCTACAAAAGCATTTTTAGCCGTAGCAAACGGCTCTTCTCGTGGAGGAAACACCGCTGCGTGGAAAAATTCTATGAACTCGTAGAACAAGATGAAAACAATGATGCAGATGATGCAAAATGGAAAGAGGAACTAAAGAAAAGGAAAAAGGAAAAGGGTCTAAAAGGCATAAAGGAAGTAAACCGCAAGATGTTTGATTGGTTTCTTCAATACGAATACCGCAAGGTGTTGCATATTGTGAAAGCCAAGCTCACAGATCTTGCCAAATGCGAGCATGCACGATGGAATGTGGAAAAACTGATTCTTGGCTTCAGTCCTCTTACAGACGAGGAAAGAACAATAGACGAACTTAAGTTTGGCAAAGCAAGAGAGCAATACCGTAAGGGATTAAAAAAAGACTCCAAGTGCCCCAAGCACATTGATCTCTGCTCTTACCATGACCTGCAGCGCCGCAACCCTTCCGACATGAAATACGACTGTTTCCTAATGATGGCTATGGCATGGATATTAAAGGACAATTATAAACAATAAAGATCATAGATGATGAACAATTCAATAGAAATATACAGCTCTCAGGACAGAAGCATCCAGCTGAACATGAAGCTGATACAGTGTGGTTCACACAGAGCTAGATGACAAAGTTGTTTGGACTTAACAAAACCATAATTGCCCGTCACATAAACAACTGTTATAAAAAGGGTGAACTTGACCGAAATATCCCATGTATAAAATTTGTACATAAGATGTGGGGCATAATAAAGAGAATCTTTAAATGTGTGAATCTCAGTAATATAATAAAATGTAGCTTATGGAAGACAATATATTTGCCCAATCGTTTGGAGGAAATAATCTCTTTGGGAAAGAGAGTAATAGTGAAGAAGAACCAATGTGGAATGCATTGGTTAGTAAAATTATAGATGGTGATGTTATTCCTGTTGTTGGACCTGAAATACTGACAAATGGCGAAATAATAAACAAGCAACTACTTGATTTTATTTCAAAAAGTTTTAATGTCCAGTCAAACCCTCAGAGCTTTTCGGAATTAGTTTATGATGATACATATTTAAAAGCCAACATTATAGGCGGAAGAGATAGTATATATACATGGATTAACAGACTTTTTGCGCCAGATGTACCAAAGCAAAGAGCGTCAGACTTATTACATAAGTTGATAGAAAGTAGGTTATTCCCATTCATTATCACAACATCATTTACACCCATTGTAGAGCAGGTAATGCGTGATGTATGGGGAAAGGATTTAAGGGTTCTGAAATTTAATAATAACCCTATCGAAAACGATGATATTGCCAATGAATCAGATTTATACAAACCTTCTGTGTATTATATGTTTGGGCAAGTTGGCGATACAAGGGCACACAGCTATGTGGTAACAGACCAAGATATGCTTGAATTTTGTTCTTCTTGGTTGACAGAAGGTTCACGTCCCAAAAAGTTAATTGATTTTTTACAGGGTAAGTTTCTCTTGATGTTAGGCATAGACTATAGCGATTGGTTATTCCGTTTTGTATGGTATTCAATCAGAAAAGAACGGAAAATTACGGATAACAATAGCGATATGATAGCTACTAATAAATTAGAAGAATCATTTATCCATTTCATGATGAGAAATAAAACATACATGAAGAGTAGTCCAAATGAAGTGATAAATCAGATTGTTAATCGTATGAACAAACAATATGAACGAAATCCGAAGTTAAGGGACAAAATCCAAAAACGAATAACAACCAAATTTTCTTATCCAGAGGAAAATACAGATATATTTGTCAGTTACTCTAGAAGCGATTCTGCATTTGTAGAATTGCTGTATAATGAATTTACAAGACGACGGTTGAATGTATGGTATGACAAATACAATTTGACGGATGGTGGAAAGTTTATGGAAGAAATTAAGCGGGCTATAAAAACAGCCAAATATTTTATTCCTATTCTATCACAAAACATTGAGAGAGAAAAGGATGATGCTCATGTATATAGAAATGAGTGGGACATAGCTTGTAGTGTTGGAATTGGCCGAACATATATTATTCCTATTGCCGAAAAAGAATTTGATTTTTACAATGCCCACTTACCTGAAAAGATTCAAGCACATAATGCTATCATCTACGTTTCTGATACTGATATACCAACCATAGTCGATAAGATTATAAATAAAATAGAATCTAAACAGTAAGGATATGTTAGACAAAAAGCACAACCCTTGGTTAGGACTGGAATCATACCAAGAAAACCAAATAATATATGGTCGTAATGAAGAGATTGAAGATCTTTCTCAGCGTGTCCTTAATGATATTGATACAATAGTATACGGTAAGTCAGGTATAGGTAAGACTTCCATCATTAATGCTGGAGTTTTACCTATAGTTAGAAAGAATGGATTTGTTCCTATTGTCTTGCGACTTGACCATAGCAACAAAAAAAAATATATAAGCCAGATAAAAGAAGCCATTGGCAAGGACGTTGAAATTATAGAGACCGCATCGGCAAAGAATGTTGATAAAGAACTGCTTTGGGAATTCTTTCATAGACATAAGTTTCTTGTTGATGGAGAAAGGGTAAAACTGATGCTTGTATTCGATCAGTTCGAAGAAATGTTCACGCTACAGCAAACTACCATAATAAGAAATGAATTCTTTAAAGAATTTGCTGATGTCCTCAATAATGCAATGCCGAAGGATCTCGCATTCAACTCTGAAGATTCGAATACAGAAGACGTTCAGTCTGACATTCAAGTAGAAGGTTTTGCTAGTATGGTCAATATCTTCGATAATGTCAACAATGGAATTGTTTGTCCAGAAACACAATACGTAAATGACAACAATATCCATTTCATCTTCATCTTAAGAGAAGACTTCCTTTCGGAGTTTGAATTCTATACAACAAAAATTCCCTCTTTGAAATTTCATCGTTTCGCTTTGCGTCCACTAAATAATAAACAAGCTGTAGAAATAATTACAAAACCACGTCCTGGACTTGTTTCTATAGATGTTGCACACTTAATAATAGAAACAGTAACAGGTAGGAGCGATTCCTCTTTGGTAGATGAACCGGAAATAGAAGTTGATGCTGCAGTGTTATCTTTGTTTCTAAGTAGAATATATCAAAAGTTGGGCGATAATGATGATATTATATCATCACGAATCATTAAGCAGTTTGGAGCAGATATCATCAAGGATTTTTATTTAGAATCAATAGAAAGTTTGACTGATGCGGAAATTTACTTGTTAGAAGATAAATTGCTGACCTCAAATAATCACCGAAATAATATTTCCTATTCTGATTTTTGTAGATGTATAGACAAGAATAAGATTGATAGCCTTATTCATAACAAAAAACTACTGCGTACATTTAATTATGGAAATGACATTCGTATAGAATTTATACACGATATTCTATGTCCAATTATAAAAGAAATCAAGGACGATAGATTAGCAAAAAAGATATCAATCCAAGAAAAGAACAAAAAGAAACTATATAAAAGTATAATATATACATTGTTATTTTTCCTATTTCTCACATTACGGATATATCCATACTTTTCCAGTTCAAATATCAATATACAACTTATAGAAGCAAATACAATAAGTAATGAGGAATATTGGAAAGCATGTGTCACTTTGATTGACGGAAATGACACAATTGCTATTGACACAATAGACAAAGGGAGACCTTCTGCTACATTTTCTGTATATAATTATAGAAAAAAACATGTGTTTATTTGTAATATAGATCCTCTAATTGGTAATATTAAAATGACACAAGAACAAGTAAGTATACAAAAAACACTGAATTATATTCAAATAGACAAGATAAATTCAGAAGCATTTATAAAAGGTAATGTGAGAGTTGCTACTGGCTCTATCCAACCTGTAATTGGTGCTATAGTTATTTGGGGTAATCAAGTTACAAAAACTGATAGTAAAGGTAATTTTTCTTTCAACAAACCTAATGATTATAGTATAACAAGCACTAAAGATTCTACGATAAAAATAATAAAAAATGGATATGAAATATATGAAGATAAACTTCATACAAAAAGTGAAAAGTATAAATTACGATTAAAAAGCCCAAATGAGTTTTACGATAAGTGTAATTTTTTTGAGTCTAAATATTCATCTGCAACAATCAAGGAAAATATTATAGGACAATATATTTTCAACAATAAGGTCGTAAAGGATAAAATTGAATTGTTTGTATACAAAGATGTAGACAAAAGCAACGATGCTATCAAAGGCTTCTACTATTATAAAAACAGGGTAGAAGAATCAAAAGACAAACATTCACTTTACATATTATTCGAGGGCTATTTGAGTAAAACAGGTGACTTTGTTGTGAATTCTACAGATGATGCATGGAATACAAGAACTTTGTCAGGGAAAATCATAAACAATAAATTAATTAAGGGACAAGTTCATGCCAATAATTCTAACTACACATTTGAATATATTGCTGATAAACCATTTGTATTTATAAAATAAAGACACAAGCAAAAGCTACAATCGTACTATTTGATAGTAATAAAATACAACCAAAAATTCATGTCAACCAAACCCTACGACATCTTTATCAGTTACCGCCGCAATGGCGTTTATGAGACTGCTCGCCATATTTATGACCTATTGAAGCGTGACGGATATTCCGACAGCTTTGACCAGGACAATTTGATGAATGGCAATTTTGATAAGGCTCTGCTTGACAGAATTGCCAAGTGTAAGGACTTCATCTTGATATGTGATGCCGACGTATTCCGCAGAAAAAGAAAGCATTTGCTTGATATATGCGAGGGGCTGAAAAGGGCAATAGTAAGTCGCAATATATGGTGGGCGAATGTTATGCCAACGGATGGGGCGTGGAAATCGACCAAACCAAGGCCCAATAATGGTATGAAAAAGCTGTCTGTCAAGGATATGAACCAACAAAAGAAAAATGAAGTCTCACAAAAAATGTGATAAAAAAAGTAATCAATGACCAACCGAAATTATAAAATATTCATCTCCTATCGTCATGACGATACAGCCGACAAGGCAGAGCATCTGCTTTCTTTGTTGGAAGCTTCTGGCTATAAAGGTCTTGTGAGTTTCGATAGGGAGAATCTGGACGGCAGGTTCGACCTGGAGATTATGAGGCGACTGGATGCCTGTACCGACTTTATTGCCATCATTGGAACCAGCACTTTGGCGAATATCAAAGAGGAAGAAACGCAATGGTACCAGAGATTGGCAACTTGCTCTGTAGAAGACTTTCCTACCCTTGAAGCTGCCTTCATAACAGAGAAATGCGAACGTCGCAAGACCAATGGTGAGAAAGTAAGGGAAGAAGACAAACGCATAGACTTTGTACGTTTGGAGATATCGCGTGCCATTGCCAAGGGGAAAAACATTATCCCTGTGGTTCCTGTTAATTCTGACATCTTCAACTTTGACAAGTTGGAATTGCCAGATGACATCAAGCTATTCAACAAATACCAAGCAGAGAAATACCAAGATAGCAAGAACTTCCTGTTCAAGGATATTCTGCCAAAAATAAAGAAACGTTTGAAAACACGCTTGTATAAACATCACTTGCTTCAGATTGGTGCTATAGTGTTGATAATAGCCTTTGTGCTTGCTGGTGTATTTATGGGCTTGAGATGGAGGACGGAAAGGAAGACGTTTGAAAATCTGAGAAGCATGTCTGATTATGAGAACTTCCAAAGTGAAACATGGTTCTATGGCAACCAATGCGCTGACAGCATCAAAGAATTCGTATTGCTGAAAGGAACTGGCAATGTGCCTATCAATGATGCTATAGCAAGAAAAAGCAATGATTCCATTAGTATCGACTGGAACCAAGATTGTTCCTTAGAACAATTACGAGTGTTGCGGAAAATCATCAATAACATGATGCTCGTACCAAAGGGCACTTTCATGATGGGAACAACGAGAGAAGAGGGTTTGGAGAATCCTCTTCATCAGGAGACCATAAAGAACGATTTCTATATGGCTAAGTTTGAGTTGACCCAGCGTGAATGGCATGTCGTGATGAATGATTCTGTAACAGGTAGCGACAAGTTGCCTATGGTAGATATCTCATGGAATGATTGCATGAACTTCATCAATCGGCTGAATCATCTTACAGGCTTGGTCTTCAGTCTTCCAACGGAAGCCCAATGGGAATATGCAGCAGGTTATCCAAACAAAAACTTTCAGAAGAATGGATTTCCAGATAAGGCGAAGATGCGCTATGCTGGTAGTGACAATCCTGATGACGTGGCTGTATATGCCACGACCAAACCGATGGAGGTAGGAAGCAAGAAACCATGTGAACGAGAAATATACGATTTGTCGGGAAATGTGGCGGAATGGTGCGCTTGTGAAGATGCCGACAAAAGAAAAAAGCATATTCGTGGTGGCTATTTTCAATCTACTGCCGATGAGGTGACTATCACATACGTGGATTCGGCAACTGGAAATGAAGGAAGCCCTGCCGTAGGAATGAGACTTGTATTAACACGATAAAACAAATACGTATGGTGAAAAGAACGATTATAACTTTGTTGTTATGTGCATGCATTCATACAACAGCATTTTGCCAGAGTGAGGATTTCATGAAGGTATATAGAGCCTGCCTAAAAGCACAATCCTCAATGAAAGACATAGATGGAAGCAAACCCGAGATAAGAGAGGCTCTAAAACTTATCACCGATGCCAAGTGGTCGATGCTAATCATGCAGAATGAAGATGTGAAGGGAGAAGCTAACATAAAAAAACATATGATATTCACCACAAGTTTCTTCAATGAGATGAGCAAAGGGAACAATGTATTTAAAAAGGCTAAAGAATATGCCAAGGAACAAGCTGCCGATGCAAGAGGGGGCAATGTGTATCTTGGAACAAAATGTGTAGGGGCAAGCAAGAAGGTGACATACAAGATGAACCACATGGCAAAGACCTTGCGTGTGGGAGCTGTTGCTGAGGTGAATGGTCTTATCAATCTTTCCGTAATCGTCAAGGATGCCAGGGGGCATGTCTCCAAGCCCTACAAGGTCACATCTGATGAATATCACGGAGCGCCAAGCAGACTGCTTGACGAAATCAAAATGCCAAGTGGAATATGTGTGGTGTATATTACCATTGAAAATAAATATAGAGAGCCCAAAAGTGTGGCTATCATCGTTGAATAAGCAAATTTGTAAATCATGAAAAGAAGTACTATATTCATAGGTATGCTGCTGTCTGCTGCTTCCGTCATGGCGCAGACTGAGACTGCAAAGACTTTGTATAAGGAGGCAATTGCCGACCGTTCCAAAATGGAACAGTTTCTGAAGCGTGACTTCACTGCGGTGGACTCCACGTCTATGCACGACCTTGCTGTCATGCTGTATCGTGACAAGGATTACCGCTCAGCTGGAAGATGTTGGGAGATAGCCTTGCAAAAAGTCAAGAAACACAGCAAAGCGTATGAGCAAATTCTCAACGCCATGTCGTCCGCATATACAGAACTGGACAACAAAAACAAAATCCAGATGGTGATGGAGTTGATGGAAGAACATAACCTATATGAACTCACCCTGCCCTGCAACGATTACAAATGTAAACTGGAGCGAGCGCAGTACTATATCATGCATGGCGATGAATCAAAAGCACGCGAGCACATACAGGAGAGCTTGAAACTTTGCCAGACAGAAGAACAACGCATTGAGGTAGAGGAAGCTTACGCAAAGATATTGTTTGATGTGCGTGATTTTCTTAGTTGCGCACAATATTATCTCTCAGCCTCTAATCGCTGGAAAAAACTGGGTACGAACCCTGTACACATGGGCACTGATATGTATTGGGCTGCACAGAATTATATGCTTGCTAGCCTATATGACAAGGCAGAAACTTGTTCAAGAGATGCGATAGCTTGTTTCAAGAGACAAAAGGATGAAACCGAAAAGAAATTCTATCTGATGGGCATTCTTAGTCTTGGCGATGCTTTGTTTTGCCAACAGAAATACCAAGAAGCTCTGGATACTTATCAAATAGAGTTGGATGGGTATTCGTCTTGGAAACCTAAAAGCGAAAAACATGCCGACGCTCTGGAGGATATGGCAAAAGTGGAAGTGAGGTTGAAGAAGTTTGAGGATGCCAAAAAGCATTATCAAGCGGCACTGGATATATACAAGACTTTGAAGCTTGATACGAAATACTCGAACACTTATTCCTCTTTGATGGTGTGTTTGCGTAAAGCTGGTGACAATGATGCCGCAGACAAAATGGAACAGGATGCAGAGAACAAACGCAAGGCTGTGTATCAGCGTCTGTTAAACGATGAATTGCCTTCTTTGGAAACTACAAGGAAGTATTTGGGTTCCAGGACATATACCAACTCGCTCAATACGGTTGCTGGTTGCTATTTCGGAGTCAACAATTATGTAAAAGCAGCGGAATACTATTCTTTATACGCTGATAATCTGAGAAACATGCTCCGTGAACGCTTTGCCTTGATGACAGAAAAAGATCGTGGCAGAGTGTGGAAAGAGCAGCAACAACACATTAACGATTTCTGCTATGACATCGCAACCTTACCAGATACGGCAACAGCCAAGATGCAAAGTTTCATCCCTACGTTTTATAATCTCGAATTATTATCGAAGGGCATCATGCTCAATTCCAGTATTGAATTTGAGAAAGTTTTAGGCAGCATGGCAGACAAGAGCCTAAAGGAGACCTGGGAAAAGATAAAAGTAAATCAGCAAGAGATTGATAGACTCCAAGCAGAGGCTTCTGACGAGAACTTACAGAAAGTACTTGTCTTGAAAGAACAGAACATTCCATTAGAGCAGAAACTGATGAAAGGTTGCAAGGAAGTGAAAGACTATACTGAATATCTCTCATATACATGGCAAGATGTGCAGCAGCATCTCAATGACGATGATATTGCCATCGAGTTTACTATGGTACAATTGTCACCTCTCGACAAGGACACATATCTTCTGGCTCTTATCCTTAATAAGACTGGTCAACCTGTGATGGAATTAGTGAGCACACGAGCTATCATTAAAAATCTGGCAAACAAAGAAGATCTTTATGACAATGCTGCATACAACAGTTTTTTCTGGGGTGGAGCTTTGAGAAAGCATCTTGACGGAAAAAAGCGTATATTCTTCGCACCCAATAATATACTGAGCAATGTCGCTGTAGAATACCTGAAGGATGGCGACAAGCCTTTCTCTGAGAGATATGAAGTGTATCGAGTCTCTTCTACCAAAGAACTTTGCAAGGAATACCATGTCTCTACAAGCAGAATTCTAAGTGTTTTTGGAGACATCGATTATGAGACAGCAAAAGTCGCTAAGGATCGTGTCGGCTTCGGACAATTGAAATATTCCCGCCCTGAGATAGAAGCGGTAGAAAAGGCGATGAAAAAACAGTATAAGGTGAAAGTATATGACGGAGCCAAAGCTACAGAATATGCTTTCCACAGACTATCAGATAACTGCCCTGCAATATTGCACATATCTTCGCATGGCGAGTATAAGGGAGACAGCAAGACCGGTGAGGATGAGGCCATGCAAATGAGTGTGCTGGCATTGGCTGGAAGCAACCAAACGGAGAAGTCTGAAGATGAGGACGGATATGTTTCGGCTGCCGACGTGGCAAGCATGAATCTTCGCCAATGTGATATGGCTGTATTGTCGGCATGTTATACTGGAGTTGGTGGACAAGGTACTGATGGAATCTTCGGATTGCAGCGTGGTTTCAAGAATGCAGGTGTACATACTTTGCTCATGTCACTAAAATCTGTATCAGATGAAGCAACCTTCAAGCTGATGGTTTCCTTCTATAAGGGCTTGGCAAAAGGACTATCAAAACGCGAGGCACTTGTAAAGGCTCAACGGTATCTTCGCGAAAACGGCTATGATAAAGGTGGCGCATGGGCTCCATTTATTCTGTTGGATGCTTTTGAAACAAAATAAAGAAAACTTTTATAAATATGCTACTTTTTAATGCAAAACCAGACTGCTTTCCACGAGTAATCAGGCAGACTACTAAAATAAACAGAAAAACATCCATTTCCTAATGATAGTTTTTTCTCATATTTCTTCTCTTTCAATATAGTTTAATCAATAAAATAAATGGAAATGAAGAAGAACAATTACACACCACATCCTATCGACACAAAGGACGTGGCTCTGCCACAGGAACTCGAAGCATTGGCAGAGGATATAGCTAAGAATGTGCATGAGGTATGGTCGGCAGGTCGTATGAAGAATGGTTGGACGTATGGAGAAGAGCGTAACGATGCAGAGAAGAAACACCCTTGCCTTGTGCCTTATGAAGAGCTGTCTGAAGAGGAAAAGGAATATGACCGCAATACGTCAGTTGAAACGATTAAACTCATTTTGAAATTGGGTTTCAAGATTACAAGGGACTGACGTTGAAAAGGCTATTACAACAAAAGCGAGATTTGTTTGTCTTTTTCTTATGCTAGTTTTGTTTATCATGATTATTGAAATTCCTTCAGTCAACCCACCGATAGGAGGGTATTAACCTTATTCTCTCACAAGTAACAAATGGTTATTTAGTAGGGTGTCCAGTTGTCCTTCACTTTAACATTTACAATGCGCTCTTTGAAATTAATTGTTTTTGTAACGGATTCGTTCGCGACTTTTGAATACAACGGTATTGTCAGGACAAAAGGCGTTACACCGTATAGTTTGTTCGGTGACTTCTTGCTCTTGTAGATGCCAAAAGTAGATTCAATGATGTCGGATGATATATTGATGCTCATGTTACCTGTGAGAAGTGCTTCTTCCCGATTGAAGTATTCAAGCATCCCGATACCGGCACGTGCCTGTCGGGAATGTGCGTTTCCCAAGACACGAGTGATGATATAGTGCTTGCACTTCCTGCTCGTCATGACCGAGAAACCTTCGTTCTTGCAGATGGCCTCGACGTGTCTTACAGCACAAAGTACAGCCCGCAGTTTCTTCAGCAAAGATTTATAATCCTTTATGAAGGAATACGCTTCCTGCATTTTTTTCGGTAGCGTGTCATAGCAATCAAGCATTTCATTCCCCCATAATACCCATGAAGACATGTTCATGAACCGTGATATGGCTCTCATGTTGGGAGGTAGCAAGTATGCCTTGTCGGTCAGATGATACTGCAGTCGTTTCTTGCTAAGGAGTGTCGTAAACTCCACAAAATCAGATTGTTTCTCATAGACCTTCTTGAGAATCACACCCATGGGATGACTGATGTCTGAATGGCGTATATGTCTGGATCCAGTGATGCCTTTGGTCAGATTATGACCATTGTCACTTATGATGTAATCGGGAGCATTTCCTGCAGATTTCTCTGCTTTCTCAATTCTGCCTTGAACATCATCACCGTTGAAGCTCTTGCTGACCGACATGTCAAGAATCGTGACATCCTCGTGCCTTACAGGACGACCCTGATGCTCGGAAGGAATTGCAAGATTCAAGAGAAGCTTCTGCCCGTTTATGGCAATGCTTTCGTCTACGACCATTGCAAACTTCTTGCCCTTGCATGGCTTATCCTCCTGTTAGATAGAGAGACCAAGCTTCTTCACCCAGTTCTCTACGGTGTTGTAGCACGCGACCTTTCCGAATGTATCACCCAACAGCTCGGCGAAGGTCTCCAGGATGGTCACGACTGTCCGCAGTCCACATGGTGTACACATGTAGATCAAAACACAGAGCTGGATGACTACAAGAGGGAATCTATGTCCGGGAACAGGCTCGAGAGTAATCGACTTTGTTCGTCGGTCAATGTTATCTTCAGAACGTCTTTTTTTAAGCTCCTTCTTTGTCTTGTCATACTTAGCCTTGAGCTTGTCTTTTTGAGATGCAAGTTTCTTGTTCTCTTTACGAAGACGTTTTAGCTCCTCCTGGAGTAACTCTTTATCTTGGTTTGAATCTAACTTTTTCATTGATTTACGTATCTTGAGATTATATTCAAAGTTTCTAAAAATCAACGAATTATGTAAATTTTCAAAGAACTATTTCGTTACTTTAAACGTTAAATATCAGAGCATTATATTAACAATTTAACGGGTGGTTTCTGCATTTGTTTTTCGGAACATCTAACTGGACACCCTAATTATTAACTTGTAATTCCAACTTTTAGGGAGAACCGTAATCTACTTTTTAGACATAGACGAAATAAGTGAATGCCATTAAAAACATAATCACATCCTTCTTGAAATCATCATAAGGTAAACTTGCAATTTCGATTGGTATCGTAGTTTGCAAGTTTTTCTTTTTCTATGATAGATTGGTTACCTTTACCAACTCTATAACATAAAAACGTATCACAATAAAATAATTAAAAGACATGAACAGACCAAGTATTATAGACACAGTAGTATTGAAAGACAGGCTGCAGGAGTATGCGATGAAAGTCGGTCGTATTAGTGCTCGTCCACTATTGGTGCTATATTTCATCATGGTGAGCAAAGACACTCCGAAGAGCGATAAGTTGATGATATTGTCAACCATGTCTTATTTGGTGTTCTCGATAGACTTGATTTCAGCGAAGCGTCTGCCTATCATAGGATGGATAGACGAGGCTTTTTCTCTTTCAGTTGTCTATCAGAAAGTGAGTAAGAATATCACTCCTGAGATTGAGCGAAAGACGGATGCTTTGCTCGACAAGTGGTTTCCAGAATATAGCAACTATATTGAAGTCTTTGAATAAATGCACACAATAAAGAAAAGCAAATATTATTGATTTGCATTCATAACAATCGCTGAAAAGATTTTTTGGTTGTTGAAATAATACATTTCGAAATGCTACGTTACAGATAGATAAGGGGTTACAACAAATAAAAACTTACGGATATGGACAAGAATAATTTCAAGGATGTCTATGATATAGGTGAGAATATGGCAGTGCTTAGCAGTGAAGGAAGAAGTTTCACCATCATCAATAAGGAAACTGGTAAGACAAGGCAGTTTGTAAGTGAAGACGGAACTCTTCTTGTGGCAGACAGCGAGATTGACTTTGATGCAATAAATAAGGGATGTCCAAATTTCAATGGTTGTAAATCTGTTCGATATTGTTTCGGTAGATATGATAATTTCCGACATGGTGTTTGCGCTATCTCTTGGATGATATATCCCGATGGACGCTACTTTGCTGATGAGGATGGTTTCGGAATGGAAGACAATGACGAAGAAAAAGCCTATTGCATCATCAATAAGGACTTGGAAATAATCGTGCCTTTTCAGCCAATGGACGATGTGGAGGAAATATTGAGGAAATACGAGAAGTAAGTATGTTGGTTATTCATCCAAAAGACAGAACGACTTCTGTACTCTCTACACTATATGAGGGTATGGATGCAAATATGGTTAGCAGTAATTGCTCTAATAAAAAAATGGAGCATTTGTTGCATCATGTTTCTACACAAGAACAAATCATGTTACTTGGACATGGCTCAGACAAAGGGCTGTTCTATCGAGGGGATGACACTAAGGATGAATTTGACAAAATCATTGTTGGACACCCACACAGTTTCCATTTACGCAAGCATGGTGGTAATCTGATTGGTATATGGTGTCATGCTGATAAGTTTGCAAGAGCAGAAGGTCTGCATGGACTATTCTCAGGCATGATAATATCTGAGCAAAGTGAAGCAGATGAATATGATATCATGGCAACGCAAGAAGAGATATGTGCTTCTAACCAAACAATGTTTCTCAAATTGCGTCAACTGCTTGATGAGAAGGTTCCATTTTGTAAAATAGCTGAAAGAATGAAGGCATTGGATGATGAGAACACACCGCTTTCAGCGTTTAACTATGGAAATTTCTATTATTTATAATATGTAGAGAATATATGGAAGACAAGCATGGCAACCGTATGATTATAGCGGGATATGATTATATTGACAAGTGATATAGTCTTGAAGAGACCATGGACAAGGCTAAAGCTACGCTACATGGAACTATATGTATTCCATAATGGATATTGCGTGATACACAACAACAACAAGCGTGACAAATTTGGATTGTCTGAATGGCAAAGGTATAAGGGTAAGATGATAGATATCTGTTTTGATTACATACAATACATTTCGAAATGCTACGTTACAGATAGATAAGGGGTTACATTTGCCTCTATACTATCATAAACTAAAAAGAATCGTAATATGGAGATAAGATATGCAACAATAAGCAAGACTGGTAGAAGGCATAATAACGAGGATGCTTTCAAAGTCATTGATATGTCAGATAGCAACCGGTTTATGGGAATAGTCTGTGACGGCATGGGCGGTCATTCCTTTGGAGAGACAGCCAGTGAAACGGTATGCAATACTATATCTGACTTTTGGAAGAAGCATGTCAGTACGCCCGATTGCGACTCAAAGGTAAAACTCGCTTGCAAAAAAGCAAGTTGTGCCATTGACCAAAAGGCATTTGAGCTTCATCATGCAGAGATGGGTACGACTATGGTCATGGTAAGTATTGAAAACGATGTGGCAACCATTGCGCATATTGGTGATAGTCGCTGTTATGTACAAAGACCAGGTGATGGATTACTCTATCAGACGAAAGACCATATCCGTCTTGATTTTGGATGGGAGATTGTTGCCAAATGCTTCTTCTCTTACCGCTCCGATGTGGCTGTACCAGACATTCGACAAATAAAGCTACAGACTGGTGACAGAGTATTATTGTGTTCTGACGGACTATACAAAAGTATGGCTCCAGACATTTTGCAAGCAAGGATGATGGATGACAAGCCATTGGAAGATATTCTTGACGTTTATGATTCCCTTTGTGAAAAACAAGGAGATGACAACTATACGGCAATATTGGTTGAATGTTTCTGAATTTATGGAAAAGAATTATGAAGACTCGTTATACATTGTTTATATTAGGCTTGGCACTGCTATTGGTAGCTTCTTGTAATAGAGAAGATATAAGCATTACATATTTCAAACAACTGCAAAGTACATCTGACTATACCAACAAGGAAGACTCCTTGATGATGCCTTGTGGATTTATAGAATATGATTCCGTTCGATTCTCGGATGGTTCATATGCTGTGCATCGTTTGCAATATGCACCGCAGAACAGTCTGACAGAGCTCTTTGATAATAAGGGACGCACAATAGCAACAGTGGCAAGGGCATCGGAATGTTATGCACAAACTCTTGTGTATGATTACGATGATGAAGGACGGTTGGCTCATCTTCTCCAATACAAGAGTGAAATCTTTGAAGGCTTGGATTCTGACAGCACAAGCTATGGAAGGAATAAAGAAGGGTATCTTGGTTTTCGGCAAATGATAGCAAATATGGATTATGAACATCCAGATACTGCAAAATACCAACAGACAAACATTGAATACGATAAGGATGGTGATGCTGTAAAAGCCTATATTGTATATGGCAGTGATAGCATAGTTGCACTGAGTGGATATAAGTTAGCCATAGCGGTAAAGCCTTGTCTGAGTTTTTGGCGAAGCGACTTGCATGGCGGATTTTATATCTTCCATGTAAAGATGGAACCTAAAAGAAAGGATTTGCCAAATTATAAGGTTTGCCGATTTGCCGATTATCTGCCCTCAATGGAGTCGGAATATCGGAATGGGCGCATCGTCAAAACAGTATGGCACCATGATTCATGTATAGAGCCAGATGATAAAGACCTTGTCTTCATCCCTGTAAGAACAGGTGACTTGAATGTCTATTCTGTTACATGGGAGGATGGTAGCAAATATCAACGTGCGTATAAAGATGGGCTGTTGGCATACATACAGAAAATCAGCAAGTATGGCACGGTGTTGAAAAAGGAAACATATTCCTTTCCGTCTAACAACAAGGTAAAGGTTGTATATGAAACTATTGATTATAAAACCAAAACATTGAAAACACAATCAACTTCTGTCATGGATGTTCCTAACATGGAAATGTATCATGAGGACATGGATGTTGACAGTGGTGATTATAGATGGGAAAATTACTACAACAAATAAAAATGTATATGGATTTTAGAATGATTATTAAGAAAGGCTTTCTTCTATGTTGCGTGTGTCTCACCATCTGCTTGTTTAGTTGCAATCGGAAAAACAAAGCTGGTGCTCGACACGTAACAACAAACATAGAGGTCTCTAAAACTGTACCGACAGTCTGTTTGTATACATTGGGAAATGTATCAACAAACTTGCGTGAAGCAATGTTTGACTCTTTAAAAGCACATTATCCCAAATGTAAATATGTAGGCAATATTGCTTTGGACAATAAAGCATTGACAACAAAAAGAAAAGACCATGTGCGCTATAGAGCCGACTTGTTGAATGAGCAATTGAAAGCGTTCAAGTCTGATTCAACAATAGTTATTGGACTGACACAAGAAGATATCGGATTGGACAATTTCCGTAACCGACCTCATAGTGGTATAATGGGACTTGCAAGTGGCATTGGCTCTGGTATAGCGGTATTCTCCTCATACCGTCCTCATGGCTATGGGCAATTGTTCTGTGTGATGCTTCATGAAATAGGTCATACACAAGGATTACGTCATTGCCACGATACGAATTGCATGATGCAAAACGGTAATGGAGGAAATCCATTTGCAAAGACAAATAGTTTTTGTGCTAAATGCAAAAAGTTCATGAAGAATCGACAGTGGAAATTATAACTCATTTGACTATGAACAAGAAGAAATTTAAGGATGCCTATGATATAGGTGAGAATATAGCAGTGCTGTATAATCAAGAGACCAATACGTTGGATATACGTTCAAATGGGCTTTATCCTTCAAATGTGTTGAGCAATCTGTGTAGCAATGGGTTTCGTTTCGACGGAATGGTATGTGGCAGTATGGAGGGATTCCTCCAGTCCCTCAAGCAACAAGACTTGGATAAGCAACGTCAGATATGCAGTATGAAGGGAGGTAATGCCCGTAAGCGTAGCGTTACGTCATGGCAGACAAATCAAATCGTGTGGTGGAAGGGACAGGCGATAAATCGTCAAAGCGATGAATACCAGATGCTTGTACGCATGGCCTACAAGGCTATGTTCGAGCAGAGTGAGCGTTTCCGCACGGCATTGATGTCAACACGAGGCGTCACGCTGACACATACTACAGGCGAGGACAACACTTACAAGACCATTCTCACTCCAAAGGAGTTTTGCAGTATACTTATGGAGATGCGTGAGGAGTATGACATCAAAATATCAGAACAAGCCAAAGAGCCCCTGGTACGTGAGATTGGTTATGGTGATAAGGAAGGAGCTCGTGGTCCTGTGTATGCCATACATCCGTCCGTCTTGACAGAAAATAGGTTGGTTATTCGTACTGATGTTGGCGCTTACTTTCTGAACCTCGTTCGGAAGAATCTGCCTGACCACCTTAAAGGTCTCAAGATGGATGCAGTCTATGAAATAGAGGATGAGGAGATTGAGATAAAGCTTTCACCGCTTCCTTCAGACGACTATTCAGACGACTATGTCATACATACCGATTTCTGTGGTGAATATTACATAGCGTTCTATATGGAAGACAAGCATGGCAACCGTAAACTCATAGCGGGGTATGATTATATTGACAAGTGATATATTTCTCCTCTTATATAGTATAAACTTATAAAAGCTCTTTCATTAATGATAGTTTTCAGGTTACTTCTTCCTCTATATAGTCATAAACATATAAAAATATAATGGACAATATAAACGAAAACTAATAATAAGGGTTATATGAAAAGAGCAATTATTTTATTTTGGAAAGGGCTGACAGGTATCATTGCTGCTACAGCTGAATGGTTCACCGTGATACTTGGAATGAAGGATGAATCGAAGTATGGCAAGTTTATCCGACGTGTTGTTGGAGGATGCTTTGCCTTCCTCATGTTTGTGTTTGCCTGTGCTGGAGCTAATGCGCTATACCAATTTGTTTGCAAGAAAGTGAATGCTGCGAAATATTTGGATGATTCCTACTATGACTCGCAGTATCTGTCACGGAATGCCACTTACTATAGTCGTAGTTATGAGACAGATGGTTATGTGGAGACTCGTGATGGTAAAAAGACCGTCAAGGGCATCCATTGGATTTCGAAGCCATTGGGTGAAGATTCGCTTGTCTGCTATAGTAATGGAGATGCACGTGGCTACTTCAATATGCTGACAGGAGAAATTGCCATTAAGCCTCAGTACAAGCACGCATGGGTTTTCTCTGAGGGCTTGGCTTCAGTAGATGACAACGGAATGATAAAATTCATTGATGCCAAAGGCAATGTGGTTATCGATCTGAACATCCCATATATCACTGGTGCAGAAGGATATGTATTCCACAATGGGTATTGTGTGATACACAACAACAAGCGTGACAAATTTGGATTGATAGACAAAAAGGGAAACTGGATGTTGAAGGCCGAATATGATGCTATTTATCCCAAGGATTCTTTTTTCATTGTAAGCAACGGAGACAAGCAGAGTGTTCTTGCTGAAAATCTGAAACCAATATTGCCTTTTATGAAAGCAGACTTTTGGGTGTCAGGTGGTTACATTACAGCAACAATGAACGACCACACTCTTCGCAAATACAATTTGCAAGGAGAGTTGGTTGACGATTTCTTGATTAGTAATGTTGACAGATTATTGTATGATACTGATGAAATACGATATACTACGGCAAAGAACTATGATGATGAGGGCAATTTAACAGGCGAGACTGCAGAAGCAGAACCTACACCTTATCAAAAGACTGCAAATTGCAAAAAATATGAAGCAGCACCTGGTTGGTATGGGTTGATGTCACCAAACGGCAAGGTTATTACTCCGCCAATATATAGCGACATTACTGCTATTGGTTACGATTTGTATTTGTGTAAAATGGATGACATTAGAGGTGAAATCCTGAATGGCAAAGGTATAAGGGTAAGATGATAGATCGCAGTTTTGATTACATACATACGGCAATATTGATTGAATATGTCTAATTTTACAAGAAATAAAAACATGACAGACCTATGTTTATTCACGAAAAATCAATAACTTTGCATCTACTTGGTACTTCCACTTTTTGAAAAGAAAGTGGATGAATGTGATACGGATTTTGATAAATGGATTTATGTTTTAAAGCATATATAAAACAAGATGGCAAACAGTAAGCTTATACGCAACATCGTTGTGGCAATCATTACGATACTCTCGCTCGGCTCATGTGTCGACGAGGAGGAATATGCCGACAATCCGCGTGGCAACTTTGAGGCTTTGTGGAAGATTGTCGACGAACACTACTGCTTCTTCGACTATAAGAAGGAGCAGTACGGACTCGACTGGAACGCCATTTACGACAAATACTCGCGCCAGATAGCCGATGATATGACCGACAGCCAGCTGTTTGAGGTGTTGGGCAATATGCTAGGCGAGTTGAAGGACGGCCATGTCAATATGTATTCGTCGTGGGACGTGGCACGCAACTGGTCGTGGCACGAGAACTATCCTTCAAATCTGAGCGACACACTCATCAACCGCTATCTCGGCACCGACTACCGTATATCGTCAGGTATGCGCTATCGCATACTCGACGATAACATCGGCTACATACGTTGTACGTCGTTTGCAACGGCAATGGGCGAGGGCAATCTCGACGAAATACTCTATTATCTCATGCCGTGCAACGCTCTCATCATCGACATACGCGACAATGGTGGCGGACTGATAACGTCGGCAGAGCAGTTGGCAGCCCGATTCACCAACACCTCGTTGCTTGTCGGCTACATGCAACATAAGACTGGACGCGGCCACTCCGACTTCTCGTCGATGCAAGAGCAGCGCCTCAAGCCGTCGAAGGGAATACGCTGGCAGAAGCGCGTGGCAATACTTACCAACCGTTCGGTGTACAGCGCCGCCAACGAATTTGTCAAGTACATGCGCTGTTGTCCTAACGTTGTGCAGATAGGCGACCGCACCGGTGGCGGAGCAGGAATGCCTTATTCCAGCGAATTGCCCATAGGATGGAGCATACGTTTCTCGGCTTGCCCCATGTACGACAAGGACGGCAACAGCACCGAGTTCGGTATAGCGCCCGACTACGACGTGCAACTCTCACAGACCGACCTTCTGCGTGGCAAAGACACGATAATAGAGAAGGCACGAGAGGTGCTCAGACAATGATAATTGAATAATTAACACAATAAAAACAATTCACTATGAACAAAGCAATTAACACAAACAACGCTCCTGCAGCAATCGGTCCTTACTCACAGGCTATTGAGGCTAACGGCATGGTATTCGCATCTGGTCAGCTTCCTATTGACCCTGCAACAGGCAACTTCGCCGAGGGTGGCATCAAGGAGCAGACACGTCAGTCGCTCACCAACGCACAGAACATCCTCAAGGAGGCTGGTACCGACCTGACACACGTTGTTAAGACAACAGTATTCTTGAGCGATATGGCTAACTTCGGTGAAATGAACGAGGTATATTCTGAGTTCTTCACACAGCCTTTCCCTGCACGTTCAGCCGTTGCAGTGAAGACTCTTCCGAAGAATGCGCTTGTTGAAGTAGAGTGCATCGCAGTGAAGTAACACTCCGCAGAAATACGTATAGACATGAATGGAGACTACAGCAAGATTTCTGCCGTAGTCTCCATTTTTAGTATCAAGGCAATAATAAGCCTTCAGAAAATCATCTTCCTAACAATAAACTAACCATTACTACATGAAGTTAAGTTCACTTTTACTCATGGCTCTATGCCTTCCGCCACTGCTAAATGATGCCGTCGGACAGGCCAAACAGAGCCAGTTTCAGTTGAAGCAATTCAAGATTGCAAATCCTGAGAACACCCCACGTCCGGTATTTCCCGTTCCGAGCCGCAGACAGATGCTGTGGAACGAGACCGAGTTTTACGCCTTCTTCCACTACGGCATGGATACATACACCGGCAAGGAGTGGGGCGACGGCACCGAAGACGAATCCATCTTCGCACCCACACGAGTGCCCGACCCTGCCCAGTGGCTCAGAGTGGCAAAGCAGGCAGGCATGAAGGGCGGCATAGCCGTGGTGAAACATCACGACGGATTCTGCCTCTGGCCCACCAAGACCACCGATCACAGCGTGCTCAACTCAGCCACCGAGACTGCCCGCAAGACAAATATTCCGCGCGACTTTGCCCGTGCAGCCCGCAAGCTGAAGATGAAATACGGATTCTATGTATCGCCGTGGGACCTCAGCAGTATCTATTGGGGCGAGAAAGACAGCCAGGGACGCTACACCGACAACTATGCTAAGAAGGTGTTTTTCCCTCAGTGTGTAGAGCTGGCGCAGTATGGTTCCGACCAGTTTGAGATGTGGTTTGACGGTGCAACGGGTGGCGATCATGCCGGATATTACGGTGGAGCGTACGGCGGAAAGGGTACAACGGGCCGCCGAACGATTGACAATGCACAGACATTCTACGACATTCCCAACCTGCGCGACTCCATTCACAAGCTGCTTCCTAACGTTGTGATGTGGGGAGTAGGCGGCGAGGTGCGCTGGATAGGCAATGAAGCAGGCCACGCAGGCGAAACCTGCTGGGCAATGGGGTCGGGCGAGAGCGGCAATGCTGACGCATGGCGCTGGTGTCCGGGCGAAAGTGACGCCAAGGCTACCACAGGCGGATGGTTCTGGAAGAAGAACGAGAAGGTGCTTTCAGCCGAACGACTCTTCCAGATGTATCTGGAGACAGTAGGACGCAACGCTACGCTCATCCTCAATCTGCCCCCCGACGTCAACGGACTTATTCCGCAAGCCACCGCTCAACGTATGGCTGAACTCGGACGCATGCTGAAGACGCGACTGGGCAACGACCTTGCGCTGAAGGCTAAGATTAGTGTGAGCGAGGAGCGCGCCCCAGGTGCACACACCGACTACTCCGTACGCCGACTCACCGACGGCAACAAGAACACCTATTGGGCCACGAACGATGCAACGACACATGCCACCATCACGCTGAAGTGGGACAAAGCAGTCACCGTGCGGTACGTTCAGCTCATGGAGCACATCAAGCTCGGACAGCGCGTGCGCTCGTTCACCATAGAGACCAGCGACGACGGCACAACATTCACGCCACGCGCCACCAACATCCAGACCACCACGATAGGCTACAAGCGCATCGTTCCGCTCAACGGGTCTACCGCCAAGAGCTACGAAGGCGACGGATATAAGGTGAAGGCAATGCGCATTACCATCAACGACAGCAAGGCTTGTCCGCTGATTCAGAGTCTGTCGGTATTCTAATCTCTCTAAAAGCATACAACAATGAACTTCAAGATATATACAATCATAGCCGCGCTGACACTGCCTATGGCTGCATCGGCGCAGAACACCGAGCGCAAGCTGTGCGACTTTGAGTCGGCTGATGCCTACCGCTCGATAAAGGTGTACGACACATGGGAGAACTCGCCCTTCCGCAACAACTCCGTTGAGGGAAACATCCAGGTTGTGCAGAACCACCTGAACGAAGCCGACCCCGTGCGCGGTTTCGCTCCCAATCCCTCGCGCCATATCCTCGCCGTGCAGCGCTCGCGCTTCGGCAGCAACACGTTCGGAGCACTCGTAGGACTTAAACAACCTTTCGCCCAGACCAAGACTGTGCAATACGTGCACGTGAAGATATATTCGCCCAAGGGCGGACCAGCCATGCTCATCGGACTGGGCAACCGCGACGACCGTCCGCATCAGTCGCCACTGACCGAGCAGTTTTGGGCTACAGCCTCGCAACCGCTCGTTGCCAATCAGTGGAACGATGCCGTGTTTGCCGTGTCGGGAGCCAATGGCGTGACCATACACAATCTGCTCATAGTGCCCGATGCTACCTCGCCCCACAATCTGACAGCCGACTTTGCCGCCTACATCGACGACATCGTGCTCTCTGCCGACGAAAAACCGTTCTTCACCGTAGGCGCATTTGCAACCTCGCGTACCTACAAACGCGGCGACCTCGTGACACTCAGCCGAGGCGTTGACGACCTTGGTGGCGGACTCAACGGCGACATCCTGCTTGCCGACGGGTCGGCTGTGACGGGCCGTACAGCCAAGTGTGGCGAACCGTTGAGCGTAAAGGCTGTTCCGGCACCAGGCTTCCGATTCAACAAACTCGTAATACGCCACGGCCGTAACATCGACGGCAACGCTCAGGGCGACTGGACCGAGACCGTCGTGACAGCCGACCGATTCAACAACGACACCTATACCATACCTGCCGACATCATCGACGGCGACATCCGATTTGTGCCTTATTTCAGCAGCGTGGCTGCGGGAGCAAAGTAGGCTGGCTGCGGTAGCTTTCAAAACGAGTCCTTTTGCATTCCAAAAGGACTCGTTTTGCATTGTAAAAGGACTCCTTTTTTTTATGGTTCATTCTGAATTTGGAGTAATTCAACTATGCAACCATGTTGCACTCGCTATTTCATACCTTTGCATTCAGAAAACAATTAAATAACATACAGATATGAATGTAAAGCTTATCAGAATCATTGTTGGAGCAGTTTTGCTCGCCGTTGCTGCCCTGGTGGAGCATACGGTGCAGCTGCCCGTGTGGCAAATGCTCATTATTTATCTTGTGCCCTATTTGGTAGTGGGCTACGATGTAGTGGGCGAGGCGTTTGAAGGAATATGCCATGGCGAGGTTTTTGACGAGGACTTCCTTATGTTCGTCGCTACCGTCGGAGCCATGTGTATAGGCTTTTTGCCCGGAGCCGAACCCCAGTTTGCCGAAGCCGTGTTTGTGATGCTGTTCTTCCAGGTGGGCGAATTGTTTGAGCATTATGCCGAACACCGCTCGCGCCGCAGCATACGTGCGCTTATGGATATACGCCCCGACACTGCCAATGTGCTGCGCGACGGCAAGATTCAGACCGTGAGTCCGGACACAATAGCCGTCGGCGAGACCATCATCGTGAAGCCGGGCGAACGTGTTGCGCTCGACGGCGAGATAGTTGACGGCACGTCGGCACTCAATACCGTGGCGCTTACGGGCGAGAGTATGCCGCGCGACGTACGTAAGGGCGACCAGGTTGTGTCGGGATGCGTCAACATATCGGGCGTGCTGACCGTCAAGGTGCAGAAGAGTTTCGGCGAGTCGACAGCCTCTAAGATAATAAATATGGTGGAGAATGCTTCGGAGAAGAAGTCGAAGAGCGAAGCCTTCATCACCCGTTTTGCACGTGTCTATACGCCTATTGTTGTCATAGTGGCATTGGTTCTGGCGTTTGTTCCGCCAATGTTCTGCGGCGGTTATGTCGAAGCACTCACCACATGGCTCTACCGTGCCCTTACATTCCTCGTGGTTTCGTGTCCCTGCGCTTTAGTCATCTCCATTCCGCTGTCGTTCTTCGGAGGTATAGGTGGAGCGTCGCGCCACGGCATACTGATAAAGGGTGCAAGCTATATCGACGCTCTCGCCGAACTCAACACCGTAGTGTTCGACAAGACAGGAACCCTTACTCACGGCGAATTCTGCGTTGAGGCAATTCATCCCGACAAGATTTCGCCCGATCAGCTACTTCATCTTGCAGCCCATGTGGAGCGGTACAGCACCCACCCCATAGCCGTTTCGCTGAAGCAGGCGTTCGGTAATGAGGCAGACGGATGCAAGGTTGAAGACGTTGAGGAGATAGCCGGACACGGCGTGCGTGCCGTGGTGAATGGCCATACGGTGTGCGTTGGCAACGAGCGCATGATGGATTCGGTGGGCGCAGAGTGGCATAAGTGTCATGTAGTGGGCACCACTGTGCATGTATCCATCGACGGTGAGTATGCCGGACATATCGTTGTGGCAGACCGTATAAAGGAAGATGCAGCCGACGCCATAGCCGGATTGCACGCCATGGGCATCAGCAATACCGTCATGTTGACGGGCGACCGTAAGGAAGTAGGAGAGGATGTGGCACGCCGTGTGGGCATTGACGATTGCCACACGCAGCTGTTGCCAGCCGACAAACTCGGCATACTCGAGCAATTGCTCGATAAGAAAAAGAAGAACCGCACGCTCGCTTTCGTCGGCGACGGCATAAACGATGCGCCTGCATTGGCGCGCGCCGACGTTGGCGTAGCAATGGGAGCGCTCGGCTCGGATGCCGCCATTGAGGCAGCCGACGTTGTGTTGATGGACGACAAACCCTCCAAAATGGTTACAGCCATCCGCATAGCGCGTCGCACACTGGGCATAGCACGGCAGAACGTATGGTTTGCCATAGGCGTAAAAGTGCTCGTGCTGTTGCTCGCCGCAGTGGGTTTGGCTACTATGTGGATGGCTGTGTTTGCCGATGTGGGCGTTATGGTGTTGGCGGTATTGAACGCCATGCGTACGCTGAGGCTTTCGTCAGACTGAGGGTATGCCCTTTCCTTAGATTAAGGGCATACCAAGCTTGGCGCATTCGCGACGCATTTCTTCAGGCCAGATGCTTGCCTGAATCTCGCCGATGTGCGCCTTGTGGAGCAGAACCATACAGAGACGGCTCTGACCTATACCACCGCCGATTGACAGCGGCAGCTCGTCGGCAAGCAGTCGGCGGTGGAAATATAGTTGCTCACGGTCTTCCTTGCCCTCAAGTTTGAGCTGGCGCAACAACGATTCCTTGTCGACACGTATGCCCATTGACGAGAGTTCGAACGAGCGTTCGAGCACCGGATACCATATAAGAATGTCGCCGTTGAGGCCCTCCTTGCCGTTCTCGGCTACTGTAGACCAATCATCGTAGTCGGGAGCACGTCCGTCGTGCTTCTCGCCGTTCGACAGTTTGCCGCCTATACCTATTATAAATACGGCTCCGTATTTCTTGCATATAGCGTCCTCGCGCTCCTTCGGAGAGAGGTCGGGGTACATCTGCAGCAAGTCTTCGCTATGAATGAAGTGTATTTGTTCGGGAAGGAAGGGCTTGATGTTCTCGTATGTCTCGCAAACCAGATACTCCGTGCGGCGAATGGCGGCATAGATGCGCTCTACAATCGACTTGAGGAACGCCACGTTGCGCTGCTCTTTGGTGACAACGGCTTCCCAGTCCCACTGGTCGACGTACAATGAGTGCAGGTTGTCGAGTTCCTCGTCGGCTCTGATGGCGTTCATGTCGGTGTACACACCGTATCCTGGCTTGACATCATATTCAGCCAATGTGAGTCGCTTCCACTTCGCAAGCGAGTGTACAACTTCCGCTTTCTGGTCGCCAAGGTCTTTGATTGGGAATGTAACGGGGCGCTCAACGCCGTTGAGATCGTCGTTGATGCCGAGTCCTTGAAGCACGAACAGCGGTGCAGTGACGCGGCGCAGGCGCAGTTCAGTAGAAAGATTTTCCTGAAAAAAATCCTTTATGAGTTTGATGCCCTGCTCGGTCTTGTGCGTATCGAGAAGGGCATGATAATGCTCTGGTTTTATTAATGTGCTCATTTTGTTGTGTTTTTATTATCGTTTTGCAAAGGTAATAAATTGTAGCATACTGACAAATAAATACCATATAAAATATTAAAAAGTTAGTTTGTTTTATGGAAAATGTAGCAAAATGAAAAGGAATTCAACGTGAACAATATTTGTGTTTTATTGAAAATATTTTCAGCTTAGCGAAATATTGTTAACTTTGCACTCGGAATGCAAAGTGCATGCCAAGGGGTGGCGGAACATTTCCGTCTGAGATTATACCCTCAGAGCTGATCCGGATAATACCGGCGTAGCGAAAAGGTCAAGCATTAAAGGCAGCCCCTTTTATGTATTATTAGTCATTGCGGATGATTTCAGGAAAACTTTTATGCCGTATGACGTTAAAAAATCAGGTAAAAAGATGAAAAAGACAATCGGTGTAGCTATGGCTGCAGCATGTGTTGCATCTGCTCAGATGGCATAGGCGCAGACCACACTTGACACCTTGAAGGTGCAGAACCTTCACGAGGTTGTGGTAAAGGGTGTACGTGCACCCAAGAATGCCCCCTTTGCGGTGGCCAACATCAAGAGCAGCGAACTGCAGAAGTTTGCCACTTCGGGCAAGGAAATGCCCTTCCTCTTCAGCCGAACACCCGGTGTGCTGGCATGGAGCGAGAACGGTATGGGTACGGGTGCAGCGTATATGCGTATGCGTGGTGCCGGTGGTAGCCGCATAATCGACAACACCCAAAGCTCGGAGCGTTCAATCCCGAGTTACTCGCAGACCGACCTCGCCTTCAACTATACAAGCAAGGTTTCGAAGGCGCTTGGAATGAAGCAGGTGACACTGGGCATCGACTTCAACAACATCTTCAGCCGCCACTATGCTGCATCGGGCTACGTCTACTACGACTGGTATAACGAGGGCAAGCGCACATCGACACTCGCCTACATCCCAATGGCAGGCTTCACCTGTATGGCACACGTAACTCTGAAATTCTAAGCGATAGATGATGGATTTCATTATAGAGCACGGACTTGACATATTCACTACCATTCTCGGCATAGTATATCTCATACTTGAGTATCGTGCGAGCATAGCATTGTGGGTGGTGGGCATCATTATGCCGGCTCTCGACGCCTTCACCAATGCCCTTAGCTTCGTCGGCTTGTGGGCATTGGCACGCAAATACGTAGAGCAATGGGCGTTCTGGATAGTCGTTGATGTCATTTGTTGCTATCTGTATATAGTAAAAGGTATACCCTTCAAGGCAGGACTGTACGGTCTGTATGTAGTGATAGCAGTAATGGGCTACTTCAAGTGGAAGGCAATGGTTGCTACAACAAACGGTAGCAAGCAATAGCCTGACGGTTTTGTATAAAAGGATAAAGGCTACAACATCACAGTTGTGATATTGTAGCCTTTACTCTTTCTGCCGACGTGTACATCAGCGTACCTTCGTCGGCATCTTTAGTTCCCATATATACATCAGAGTTGATATATTGCATACGGCTCTTTACAGCTGTGCGTGCCGAGAAGTGAAACTCGTGTACGCCAGTCAGCTCATGTATCTTGCGTATGTTGCTCTCGTTTACTCCGCATCCTGCAAGTATCGTTATACGGTCGTCGGCAAGGGCGTTAAGCTCCTTGAGCAGCGGTATGCCTTGCTCGGCAGTGGGCTGCTGTCCGGATGTAAGCACGCGGTCGATGCCCAGCTTTATGAGCTGACAGAGCGCCTCGTGAGGATTGTTGCAGCGGTCGAAAGCGCGGTGGAATGTCACCGACATGCCCTCTGCAGCCTCCACCAGACGTCGGTTGGCATCCATATCGAGCGATCCGTCGGCATTCAGACAGCCTATCACTACGCCGTCAACACCCAGTTGCTTACATATTCTTATATCCTCCTCCATGCGCTCCACTTCGAGTGGAGAGTAGAGGAAATCGCCTCCGCGCGGTCGGATTATCACGTGCAGGCGTGTAGAGGTGAGCAATCGGCGCGCCACCTTAATCTCGCCATACGACGGAGTGGTTCCGCCTTCAGGTATTCCGGCGCACAGTTCCACACGGTCGGCACCGCCTTTCTGCGCCGCCAGACAACTCTCCACGCCATTGGCGCATACTTCAAACAGGCATTTCCTTTCCATAATACACCTTATTTATATTATATGTAGCACTTGTTAGAGTATCTGTAGCACTTCCTTTATGTCTTCAATCTTGCGCAGTTCGCCCATAATCTTCTTCACTTCATTACGGTCGTGTACGCGTATTTCAATCTGTCCGTCGAATATTCCTTCATTGCTTTCTATGGTCATCTTGTGGATGTTGACATCAAGCTTGTCAGAAATCACCTCCGAAACGTCGTGAAGCATGCGCTTGCGGTCGATGCCTCGTATCTCGATTGTAGCGTCGAAGAACATCACCTTGTGCATGTCCCACTTGGCATCGAGTATTCGCTTGCCGTAGGCAGCCTTCAGTTTGTTTGCCACGGTGCAGTCGCGTCGGTGTATTTCGATGCGGTTCTTGTTGTCGATATATCCCAGTATGTCGTCGCCCGGAATAGCGTGGCAGCAGGCGGGGAATATAAATTGCGAGATATTCTCCTCGTTGATGATGACAGGTTTCTTCTTGTTGAAGCCTTCGCCAACAATAAAGAAGTTGTTTTTCTTGCTGTCCTTCTTCTCGCTGTGTCCGAAGAATGGCACATATTTCTTGAGCCAGCTGCTTGTCGATTCGTTCTTCTTCTTTTCGAGCAGTTCCTCAACGTCCTTGTCGCCAAGCAATATAGTGCGTCGGCCGATAGCGAGGAACAGGTCTTCATGCTTCTGCATGTCGTGAAATTCGCACAACTTATTGAGTACAGGTGTGGTCATTTCCAGCTCGTTCTTCTTCAACCAATCGTCGAGAATCTGCTCGCCCTTCTTCTGAGTTTCGCGGTTGTCGCGTCGCAGTATAGCCATAACCTTCTGCTTGGCTTTAGCCGTTGACACGAAGTTGATCCACGATGGCTGCACATGCTGCGACTTTGACGATAGGATTTCTACCTGGTCACCGCTCTGCAGATGATGGCTCAGCGGCACGAGCTTGTGGTTAACCTTGGCACCGATACAGTGCGAACCGAGGAAGGTGTGTATCTGGAAAGCGAAGTCGAGCGCCGTACATCCGGCAGGCATGGTTTTGATTTCGCCCTTAGGCGTGAACACGAAAATCTCGCTTGCAAACAGATTGAGCTTGATGGTGTCGAGGAAGTCCATAGCATCGGGCTGTGGGTCGTCAAGAATCTCCTTGATTGTCGACAGCCAGTTGTTGAGTTCGGAATCGTCGTCAACATTTTCGTTGTCTCCAATTTCGCCTTCCTTGTATTTCCAGTGTGCTGCAAAGCCTTGTTCTGCCACCTCGTCCATATGGTCGGAGCGTATCTGCACCTCAATCCATTTGCCTTGCTTCGACATCAGCGTCACGTGCAGAGCCTGATAGCCGTTGGCTTTGGGATGGTTCACCCAGTCGCGCAGTCGGTCGGGGTGCGACTTGTATATCTGGCTGATCGCTACGTATATCTTGAAGCACTCGTTGATTTCCTCCGAACGCACCTTAGGCGTATATATAATGCGCACCGCCAGTATGTCGTATATCTCCTCAAAGGTGACGTGCTTGTTCTGCATCTTGTTCCAGATGGAGTAGGGACTTTTGACGCGTGCCTTGAGTTCGTACTGTATTCCCATACGGTTGAGAGCCTCGCGTATAGGTCCGGTGAACTTTGCGAAGAGCGTATCGCGTTGTGCCTGTGTGTCGGCGAGCTTGTTCTTGATGTAGTTGTACTCGTCGGGATGCTCATACTTGAACGAAAGGTCCTCCAGTTCGGTCTTTATCTTGTTCAGTCCGAGTCGGTTTGCCAGCGGAGCATAGATGTACATGGTCTCGCCTGCAATCTTGTACTGCTTGTTGGCAGGCTGCGAAGCGAGTGTGCGCATGTTGTGCAGACGGTCGCATATCTTAATAAGTATGACGCGTATGTCGTCGCTCATGGTGAGCAGGAGCTTCTTGAAGTTTTCGGCTTGTGCCGAAGCGCGGTCGCCGAAGATGCCGCCTGAAATCTTGGTCAGACCGTCGACGATGTGCGCAATGCGTTCGCCGAAGATGTTGGCAATGTCTTCGACGGTATAGTCGGTGTCCTCCACTACGTCGTGGAGCAGCGCTGCGCAGATGCTGGTAGAACCGAGTCCCATCTCCTCAACGGCAATTCGTGCCACAGCAATAGGATGCATGATATACGGTTCGCCCGAAAGTCGGCGCACGCCTTTGTGAGCCTGTCGTGCGAAGTTGAAAGCTTTGTTTATGATGTCAACCTTTCTGCGGTGTCTTGACGCAAGGTATATCTTGAGAACTTCGTTGAATGCGTCCTCGATAAGTTTGTTGTCAGCGGCTTCTCGCTGTTGGTCTTTCAAGTTCTGGTCGTCCATAGTTAGGGTCCTCCCTTTAAGTTAATACGTAATTCAGGTTACAGATTCAGGTTTGTGTCTTGTTGTCAAGAGACATATTTGTATGTAAATACAGAGCGGCGGACATGCGCCCGCCGTTCCTGTAGGCAGAATTTGTCTGCCTACTTATATTATTTAATTCTGATTTTCTTGCCAGCACGTATGCTGCTTCCGCTGATTTTGTTGAGTCGCTTAAGCTTTTTCACGGTGGTGCCGTTGCGTGCTGCAATCTCCGACAGAGTGTCGCCCTGACGGATGGTTACGCTGCGTCCGCCACGACTGCGTTTGCGGCTCTTGCGGCTGCGTCTTGACGATGCCGAGCTGCGGCTGCGTGAGCTTGAGCTGCTGCGCGAGTAAGAGGGTGTGGTGTTGTTCACCTCCACCTCAGTGCGCTTAGCCAGCAGTTCTTCGGGGCGGTATGCGTAGATAGAGTCTTCGTTGTCGATGAAGCTGGTCACCAATGTTGCCGGCAGACGCAGTGCCGACGGTTTGGCGCTACCGTTGACGATGTTGCGGCGATACTGCGGGTTGAGCTGCTTTATCTGGTCAACGTCCATGCCCAGCACCTGTGCAATCTGTTCGAAGTGTATGTCGCGGCTTACTACTACGGTGTCGGTCTTGGCGGGCAGCTCGGCACGCATCGGACAGATATTATGGTCGCAATAGTAGTTCATGATATAGTTGGCGGCGATGAATGCCGGAACATATCCACGTGTCTCCTTCGGCAGGTAGGGATATATCTGCCAGTAGTCTTTCTCGCCCTTTGAGCGGTGTATCGCCTTGTTGATATTCTCCGGTCCGCAGTTGTAGGCTGCGATGACGAGATTCCAGTCGCCGAATATCTTGTACAGGTCGCGCAGGTATTGTGCTGCTGCATATGATGCAAGTACAGGGTCGCGGCGCTCGTCAACGAGCGAGTTCACCTCCAGACCATAACGCTTACCGGTGGCAAGCATAAACTGCCACAATCCTGTAGCACCCACACGCGACACGGCGTTGGGATTGAGTGCCGACTCTATAACGGGCAGATATTTCAGTTCGAGAGGCAGGCCGTAGCTTTCAAGTGCCTCCTCAAACAGTGGCATATAGAAGTTCTGTGCGCCGAGCATTAAGCTTACAGAGCGGCGCAAGCGTCCGCTGTATCGGTCGATGAACTGCTGTACCACTTCGTTGTATGGCAGTTCGATGACTGAAGGTATGCGTGCCAGACGCTCCTTGTACACTTCGGGAGAGTACACAGGATTAACGTCCGACATATTGCAGTCGTTATTGATCTGCAGATAAGTCTTGTTGTTGTATGCCGACAGTAGGCTGTCGAATTCGGTTGTCATCGCTTCAGGCAGGTCGATAACCTCTTTCTTGCCTTGAGCGTTAGTTACGGTGATTTCCTTCTCGTTGTCGTCGCTCTGCGCGAGGATTGGGGTTGAGAAGCCCATAATTGCTGCTGCTATGAGTATTAAAGTCTTTTTCATCAATGATATATATATTCGATTTTATCAGTTTCGTTGTTTATTGGTTGTCGTATGGCTCGTTGTGTAGCTAAAAGTTGAGACTACAGTTGATGCCAAGGCTGTTTGATTTGAGCGGATTTCGCTCGCGGTTGTTGTTTATTATTGTCGGTTCAACTCTCAGACTGAGGTCTTTCGATATGTCAAACTCCGACAACGATGCGTCAACATAAGCGTCGATGACGCTCAAGGCGTATACACCGATAAGACAGAACACGCTCAGGTCGCGCCAGCGGCGGTAGGTGTCCTTACGATTCTTGAACAGTTTCTGGAATCGTGCCATATTCGAGCTGTTGATTTGCGCTCCTAAGTGTAGGAATTGGTTGTAGCTCTGCGTGTTAGGGTCGTCGTCCATGAGGTCGATATAGGCCTGCGAGTAGTCGTGATACATCTGGTTGTTCCATCGCAGTGCATATACACATCCTACAAATCCACCGTACACAATGGGCAGCTTCCAGTATTTTCGGTTGTAAATCTGTCCGGCTCCGGGCAACACAAGTGCGAGCCACATAGCTCGTTTGGGGTTGGGTCGCCATGTTGCCCAATTGCGTTGCTTGGCTATTTTCAGCGAGTCGTTGGTTATTTTCAGCGAGTCGTTGGTTGTAGACAGCATACGCAGTGTGTCTTGCTGAGTGAGTATGGGGCTCAGCGAGTCGGCGGCTGTAGCTTTGGCAGCTTGTGTTCTTGCCGGTGGTTCAGCCACTTTGCGTTGTGCTGCGGCGTTGCTGGCTATGAATGTCATAGCAATTGCCACAACCAGTGTTTGCAAAATATTTAGCAAAAATGTCTTCACTGTTGTCCTATTCTTTATTTACTGTTGGAGGCTTGCCGTTGCCTTACCAGTTCATTATTCTTGTTTCATTTTGTCGAAAGCGCACATTATGCGTTCCAGTTCTTCCTCGTTGGCGAAAGGGATAGTGATTTTTCCCTTTCCCTTTGGCGAGCAAGTCATCTGCACCTTGGTCTGAAGGAAGTCGGAGAGGTGGTTCTTCAGTGCGGTGAATTCTTCGGGTAGTTTTGTCTTCGCCACGATTTTCTTCTTGCCGCTTTCCACGTCTTCACCGTTCTTGAGCATCTGTGCCATTTCCTCTACTTTTCTTACAGAGTAGCCGTTCTTCACCACTTCGTTAAACAGTTTTATCTGCATTGATGGTGAGTCTATGGCCAGCAACGCACGCGCATGTCCCATGTCTATCTGTTTCTTCTGCAGTGCTATTTGCACCTGGGCTGGCAGACGCAGCAGTCGCAGATAGTTGGTTATGGCTGTGCGGCTTTTGCCAACACGCTCCGAAACCTTTTCCTGTGTCATTCCGTCGGCATCAAGCAGATGTTCGTATGCCAAAGCAATCTCAATGGCGTTGAGATCCTCGCGCTGTATGTTCTCGACGAGTGCCATTTCCATGATGTTCTCGTCGTTAATGGTGCGTATGTATGCAGGTATGGCAGTGAGTCCAGCCATCTGCGATGCACGCCAACGGCGTTCGCCGGCTATAATCTGGAATCGGTTCTCGTCGACTTGTCTCAGTGTGATGGGCTGAATGATGCCTATCTCGCGTATGCTGCAAGCCAATTCTTCGAGAGCGTCTTCATCGAACTCGCGTCGTGGCTGGTTGGGGTTGGCCTCTATCTGGTCGAGCGGAATCTCGTTGATGGTCGATATTCCTTGCGTACGGGCAGGGGTGGTGTCAATAAGGGCGTCGAGCCCCATGCCACCTTCTATGTCTTCGAGTCCGCGTCCCAGTGCGCTTCTGTTGTATTTCTTATGTACTGCCATCCTTTTTTTTAATGTTTAATGTTTAGTGATAAAACTTCACTTTTCACTTTCCTCGGGTGTGTTCTTGTTGATAATTTCCTTGGCCAGAGCCAGATGGTTTTTCGAACCTGCCGAGTCGGCATCGTAGAGAATCACGGGCAGTCCGTGGCTTGGACTCTCGCTGAGCTTCACGTTGCGCTGAATGACGGTCTTGAACACAAGTTCCTGGAAGTGGCGTTTCACTTCGTCGTATATCTGATTGGCCAGTCTGAGACGACTGTCGTACATAGTCAGCAGAAATCCTTCAATCTCGAGCGATGGGTTCAGCTTGCTCTTGATTATCTTGATAGTGTTGAGCAGCTTGGTGATACCCTCAAGCGCGAAGTATTCGCACTGCACGGGTATGATGACCGAGTCGGCTGCTGTGAGCGCATTTACGGTAATCAGTCCGAGCGAGGGGCTGCAGTCGATGAGTATATAGTCATATTCGTCGCGTATCTGGTCGAGCAAATTCTTGATGACGCGCTCGCGATTCTTGAGGTTGAGCATTTCAATCTCGGCACCCACAAGGTCAATGTGGCTTGGAATGATGTCAAGTCCGTTGATGTCAGTGGTGTATATAGCATCGCGCACGTCTGCATGGTCGATTATGCACTCATACAATGAGCAGTCAATCTCCTTTATGTCCACGCCAAGTCCGCTTGATGCATTAGCCTGTGGATCGGCATCTACCACGAGTACGTTTTTCTCAAATGTGGCCAGTGATGCCGCAAGATTTATTGTCGTTGTTGTTTTGCCAACCCCACCTTTTTGGTTGGCGAGTGCTATTATCTTTCCCATTTCGTATCAAAAATTATTCGGCAAAGTTACATATTTTATGCGAGATAAGGGAGGTTTAAACCTTTTTTCGTACATTTGCAAGCGAAATAAAGCCAATTTTATGAATATTAAAAGACCGTTAATACTTGTTTCTAACGACGACGGCTATCATGCCAAAGGCATAAACTGTCTCGTCGATATGCTGCGTGATATGGCGGATATCATAGTGTGTGCCCCTGAATCGGCACGCTCTGGTTTTGCCACAGCCTTCTCAGCCACAGTGCCTTTGCGTCTGAAGCTGCGTCGCAAGGAGGAGGGCTTCGAGATGTGGTCGTGCAACGGCACGCCGGTAGACTGTGTGAAGATAGCCTTGGAGGAATTCTTTGCCGACCGTCGTCCCGACATGGTGATAGGCGGAATCAATCACGGCGACAACGGGTCGGTCAACGTGCACTATAGCGGCACGATGGGCGTGACGCTTGAGGGCTGCATGAAGTACATCCCGTCGGTAGGATTCTCGTTGTGCGACCATCGCGACGATGCCGACTTCACGCCGCTGCGCCCCTATGTGCGCCAGATAGTGCGCAAGGTGCTCGACGAGGGACTGCCCAAGGGTGTGTGTCTGAACGTCAACTTCCCCAAAGTCAGCGAGTTTAAGGGTGTCAAGATGTGTCGTATGGCTATGGGAACATGGTATAACGAGTGCGTGAAAATGCGCCATCCGCATGGTTACGACTACTACTGGATGACTGGAGATTACCGCAACGACGAGCCGGAAGCCACCGATACCGACAACTGGGCGTTGACGCATGGCTATGTGGCAATAACGCCTACGCGTATTGACGTGACCGACTACGAGACGCTGAAGAATTTTGAATTTTGAGTTTTGAATTGATATATGAGATACTACCTGATTGTTGGCGAAGCCTCGGGCGACCTGCACGCTTCGCACCTTATGGCTGCCTTGCGCCGTGTAGACGATGCCGCCGAGTTCCGTTTTTTCGGCGGCGACAAGATGTCGGATGTCGGAGGAATACGTGTGCGTCACTATCGTGAACTGGCATATATGGGCTTTGTGCCCGTACTTATGCATCTGCCCACCATCTTCCGCAATATGGCAAAGTGCAAGCGCGACATTGTGGAGTGGCAGCCCGACGCACTTATACTCGTCGACTATCCGGGATTCAATCTCGACATAGCCCAATATATCCATTCGCATACGCAGATACCAGTCTACTATTACATCTCGCCCAAGATATGGGCGTGGAAGGAGTGGCGCATCAAGAACATCAAGCGCGATGTCGACCAGTTGTTCTCGATACTGCCGTTTGAGGTGCCCTTCTTCGAGCAGAAGCATCATTATCCTATACATTACGTAGGAAATCCAACGGCAGAGGAGGTGCGCCAGTTCCGCGAATCGTACACGGAGAGCGGCGATGAGTTCCGCCGCCGCCACAACTTGTCGTCGCGCCCCATCATAGCATTGCTTGCCGGCAGCCGCCGTCAGGAGATAAAGGACAATCTTCCGGCAATGATAGATGCCGCGTCGCGCTTTGCCGACCATCAGATGGTGCTGGCATGCGCCCCCGGAATACCCATGGACTACTACCGTAAGTTTGTAGACGGACGAGGCGTAGAGCTTGTCAAGGACGACACGTACGCCCTTCTCTCGCACGCACGTGCCGCCGTGGTGACCAGCGGAACGGCTACGCTTGAGACAGCCCTGCTCAATGTGCCGCAAGTGGTGTGCTACGAGACTCCGCTGCCACGCCTCATAGCTTTCCTGCGCCGCCACATACTGAAGGTGAAGTATATCTCGCTGGTCAATCTGATAGCCAACCGTGAGGTGGTGAGCGAACTTGTTGCCGACACGTTTTCTGCCGATAACATCGCAGCCGAACTGTCCCGAATCCTTCCCGAAGGCGAATACCGCAGCCGGATGCTTGCCGGATATGGCGAGGTGATGGGCAAGATAGGCGAGGACAGTCCGTCGGAATGCACCGCACATATTATATATGGACTGGTGAAGAAGAGCTGAGCGGTAAAAAAGTAGGTGGTTATGACAACCGTTGTTGAGTCGAATGTTGCAAGTAACACGCCCCGAAGGGGCAGAAGCACATAGCCCAGGGCAGCGCCCTGGGGAAAGTTAGCTAAATAACAATGCGCCCTGCAAGGGCAAAAGCATTGACAATTAATGCTTTTGCCCTTGCAGGGCGTTGTGTTATTATTAATCCGTCTACCCAGGGTGTTGCCCTGGGCTATGTGCTTGTTGGGCTTTCAGCCCGCTTTGTTTATGTCTTGAATCAACCTCCTTATGCTTCTTTCCCACCACAACTGAAGCACCGCTTCATGTACGATATTTGCATTTCTGACCGCTCAAAACTGCCAGTTGAACGAGCAACGAAGTCTTTGGCTCGAAATTTTTGAGTTTTGCGCGTGCAGCACAGATGTTGCTGATATACAGACGAATACAATGATTTGTGTCGCGAATGTGCAATCGGCGGAATGCCAAAAGGACTACATTTCACGGCAAAAGGGGTACTTTCATAACTCAAAAGGGGCTTAATAGCAATGCAAAAGGGGCTTCTTTGCTCTCCTGAACGATAACTTAGGAGTGCAAAGAAGCCCCTTTTGGTGTTTTGAGGTGACTGAAACGCTTTCGTGGACGATAAAAACCGCCCGTGAAATCTCCAGAATCAGATTTTCGTTTGTAACAATTTCTTACTGTCAATACAATATTTGCATGTGCAGAAGAACTCTCAACTCTCACCTCTCAATTTTCAATTCTCCGCCCCGTTCCACTTGCTTACAAACTCCGTAACCTTCTTTATGTATTCCGATTTGTGGTCGCGATAGGAGAGGGCATGCTTGCTGCCGGGCGCAATCCACAGCTGTTTGGGTTGAGGCTTGGCTTCGTAGAGCGGATAGACCATAGCCGTAGGCACGTAAGTGTCATTGTCGCCGTGGATGAATAACATCGGTTTGCGGCACTTAGCCACCTGCTTGAGCGGTGAAGCCTCACCGAACGACCATCCGTACTTCATCCTTACCACCCACGACGCAGTATAGAGCAGCGGAAATTCAGGCAGCGAGAAGCGTCCTTTCAGTTCGTGGGCGAACTCGTCCCAAACACTTGTGTAGCCGCAATCCTCAACAAAGCACTTAACATAATTGGGCGTCTGCTCGCCGCTTACGCACATGGTAGTGGCTGCACCCATCGATATGCCATGCACCACGAGGCGCATCGAGTCGGCAGGCGTACGGAACATGCCGGGTGCCAGACCAATCCAGTGCATCACGTCGAGGCGGTCCTTCCATCCCATCTGTATGTCCTTGCCGTAGCTTTGACCGTGAGCGTGCAGGTCGGGCAGCAGGATGTTGTAGTTGAGGAAATGGTTGTAGATGCGTGCAATCATAAGCATCGAAGTGGCATTGTCGGTATATCCGTGCACCAGTACGGCAGTAGCGCCATGCGCCTTGGACGAACGTGCGAATATAGCGTGCGCCCTTTCGCCCGTAGGCATCACCACGAAGGTGTCGCGCAGCGCCCACTCAGCCTGCAAGCTGTCAATCCACTGCCTGAGTTCGGGATAATCGGCTATGGCACGATTGAAACTGCTGTCACGATGGCGCGGCGCATCCACCAGCGCATAGTTGACCAGATAAATCGAACCCGCAGCCACCGCAGCCACGAGCAGCACAACGACAGCAGCCGCTGTCAGCAGAATTTTCTTTTTCATATATGTTTCTTTTTGTATTCAATGTTTCGTTATATCCCCATTTGTAGTATAATGCGATAAAGGTATTAGAAAAATCTCAGATAACACAGCAAGGCAGCCGAAAATATTTATTCAATGTTTCATTTGCGTTAAAAAAAGCCCGTCAGCGTGCAAATAAAGTAGAAGTAAGGCGTGCTTATTCGTCATTTTTATTTACCTTTGCAGCCGAAAATCAATATATACGCAATATATGGACGACTATCACGCGGAAAATATGAATTTGTAGTGCAGGAGGACAGCAACTCATAACGGCTGGTCTCCCACACATTGTTTTAACCCATGGAGACCTATCTTTATGAGAACATTTTGGAATACAAACTCTACACTTAAGACCATCGACGAATGGCAGCCCAACTGCTGGATACAGGTAACGTGTCCGACAGACGACGACCAGCAATTTCTGGAAGACAAATTCAACATACCCGACTATTTCCTGTCCGACATCAGCGATGCCGACGAACGTGCACGCTACGAGTATGACGACGGATGGATGCTCATCATCCTTCGTATACCGTATGTCAAGGAGATACGTTCGCGTACGCCATACACCACCGTGCCGCTTGGTATCATACACAAGCGCGACGTTACCATCACCGTATGCTATTTCGAGACAAACATGATGATCGACTTTGTGTCGTACCAGCAGAAGCGTGGCGAGGGATTCACCGACTATGTAGACATGATTTTCCGACTCTTCCTTTCGTCGGCGGTATGGTATCTGAAGCGCCTGAAGCAAATCAATACCCTCATCGAAAAGGCAAAGCACAATCTCGACCATAACGTGAACAACGAGTCGCTCATCGCCCTGTCGCGTCTGCAAGACTCACTCACATACTTCGTGACGTCAATTCGTGGCAACGAGACGCTGCTCTCCAAACTGAAGTTCAAGCTGCAAGTGGACGAATTGGATGCCGACCTTATCGAAGACGTAAACATCGAGATGTCGCAGGCACGCGAGACTACCAACATCTACTCGAACATTCTTGAGTCGACGATGGATACCTATTCCAGCATCATCAACAACAACATGAACACAGTGATGCGTACGCTCACCTCCGTGTCAATAATCATGATGTTGCCTACGCTCATATCTTCATTCTTCGGAATGAACCTCATCAACGGCATGGAGGAGAGCCGTTTCGGATTCCTCATAGCGCTGCTCATATCGATAGTGATATCGGCTCTGTCGTGGATAATACTGCGTCATAAACGACTGCTATAAAGCCCCAAACGGCTGTTAATATACAATTAAAACGACCCGAATAGTACTGATTATTAATTATTGGTATTGTTCGGGTCGTTTTGCGTTTAAAAAATCCGATTTTTCGTTATAGTCTGCTTTTTTTTTACTAATTTTGAACCAAATAAAACTATAACCAGTGTCTTTATGACACAGTAACCTTAACGATAATGACTATTAAATTCAATCTTAACTACCAAACCACATTTGGCGAGGAACTGTTGCTAAACGTCAAGGTGACAACAGAAGACGGACAGGAGAAGACCGCCGTGTTCAGCATGTCTACCACCGATGGACGCCACTGGCAATATACTTTGGACAAAATAGACACTCCTTCAACTCCTTATATAGATTATTTCTTCTCACTCAGCAACGCTGGCAAAGAGTTGCGTCGTGAGTGGATAACCGTGACACATCGCCTCGACCTCAACATGAGCGGGGCCACTAATATAATCGTAAACAACCGTTGGAACGAGATTCCGCATGACTCCTATCTGTACACATCGGCATATACCGAATGTATCAACCGCCATCCGCGCCACTCGGTAGGACGCTCAGCATACAGCCGCACGGTGCGTCTGATAGTGCGTGCGCCTCAGTTGCGACTGGGCGAGAGGCTTGCCATCGTAGGCGAGCATCCCTCGTTGGGAGCATGGAACACCGAACACGCCATTCCGATGCACGAGCATAACTACAATGAATGGCAGATCGACCTCAACGCCAACGCTCTCGGTGTGCCGCAGCCTGCCAAGAAAAATGCTGAGGCAGCACCGATGCGCAGCATTGAATATAAGTTTGTGGCAGTCAGCACCGACGGCAAGGTGATGTGGGAGACGTGCGACAACCGTAAACTCAAACTCGATGCGATGGAGGCAGGCGACGTGTGCGTGATAGAGGAGGACCAGTCGTTCTTCGCCATGTGCAACCGACGTCTGGCTGGAACACTCGTGCTGCTCTTCTCGTTGCGCACCGAAGGCAGTTTCGGCGTAGGCGACTTCGGCGACCTTGCCGCAATGACCGACCTCGTGGCAGACACCGGTCAGCGAGTGCTGCAGCTGCTGCCCATCAACGATACTACCACCTCGCGCCAATGGACCGACTCCTATCCATATTCGTGCATCAGCATCTTTGCGCTCAATCCGATATATGCCGACCTCAGACAATTGCCGCCTCTGGCAGACGCAAAGAAGCAGGCAGAGTTTGAAGCGATGCGACAGGAACTCAACGCACTCCCGGCTGTAGACTACGAACGTGTGATACGCGCCAAAGAACAGTACTTGCACCTCATGTTCGAGCAGGAGAGCGAGCGCACCATGCGTTCGGCTGCGTTCAAGAAGTTCTTCCGCGACAACGAGCGCTGGCTCGTGCCATACGCACAGTACAGCTATCTGCGCGACGCTTACGGCACAGCCGACTTCAATACCTGGCCCAGCCATCGTGAATGGACCGAGGCCGAGCGCGGACAACTGTCGAATCCGCGCACCAAGGCATACAAGAAGCTTGCCTACTTCTACTATGTGCAGTTTGTGCTCAACCAGCAGATGTGTGCCGCACACGAACACGCTATGGCTCGCGGCGTAATTCTCAAGGGTGACATACCTATCGGTGTCGACCGTACAGGATGCGACGTGTGGTTCGAACCGCACTACTTCAACCTTGACGGACAGGCAGGTGCTCCGCCTGACGCATTCTCTGCCAACGGACAGAACTGGGGATTCCCTACGTACAACTGGGACCGTATGCTTGCCGACGGATGCCAGTGGTGGGTGCGCCGATTCCGCAATATGGCTAAGTATTTCGACGCTTACCGCATCGACCACGTGCTCGGATTCTTCCGTATATGGGACATTCCGGCAGACTGCGTACATGCTCTGCTCGGACAGTTCTCGCCGGCTCTGCCTATGACCAAGGCAGAGATAGGCAGCTACGGATTTGAGTTTGACGAGGAACGACATACACGTCCGTTCATCAACAAGTGGGTGTTGGAGCGCATCTTCGGCGAACGTGCCGATGAAGTGGCACAGAACTATCTGCAGCCCGTTGCCGATGACGGCACCTACAGCATGCGTCCCGAATACGACACCGAGCGCAAGGTGCAGGCAGCCTTTGCCGCAAAAGACTCGGCTGCCGACACAGCGTTGCGCGACGGATTGTACAAACTCATTGAGAATGTATTGTTCGTGCGCGACCGCAAACGCAACTATCTCTATCATCCGCGCATCACGGCACATCTCACCTTTGCCTATGCTGCACTCAGCGACGACGACAAGCAGCGCTTCTACCGACTCTATGACGACTTCTATTATCGTCGCCACAACATGTTCTGGTATCGTGAGGCTATGAAGAAACTGCCCCGACTGGTGCAGGCTACACGCATGCTTGTGTGTGCCGAAGACCTTGGTATGGTGCCGGAAAGTGTGGATTGGGTCATGAAAGACCTGCGCATTCTCTCGCTCAACGTACAGACTATGCCCAAGGAGTATGGCGTGCGCTTTGCCGATCTGTCGAAATATCCCTACCGCTCGGTTTGCCTCTTCTCGTCGCACGATATGCCGACGCTCCGACTGTGGTGGGATGAAGACCTGGAGGTAGCGCAAGACTACTACGAGTCGGTGCTCTATCATACGGGAACGGCACCTCATCCGCTGCCGGGATGGTTGGCTCGTGAGATTGTTGTGCGTCAGATGCAAACCCCGTCGATGTTGTGCATAGTGCAGTTGCAAGACTGGCTTGCCACAGACGAACGCATTCGCCAGGCCGATCCTACCGGTGAACGTGTCAACGTGCCTGCCAATCCGTTCCATTACTGGCGCTACCGCATGCCAATGACCATCGAATCGCTGAAGGCAGACCGCGACTTTGTCAACAGCATCAAGGATATCGTCGACGAGACTGGAAGATACTAATAAACCAAATACAAATGCTTAAAAAATTTCTCTACACCGTTGCACTCGTTGCAACTTCATCAACAACAGCCATGGCCCAGCACGGGCTCAACTACTGGTTTGACACTCCAGCCACTATGCGAGGACAAGCCGTGTGGTATGGTGGTAATCCGCAAATGTGGAAAGGCGAAAACAAGCCTGAAAGAGCGGGCGATACTGTGAAGAATCCCGACCAGGAGTGGGAGTCGCAGTCGCTGCCTATAGGCAATGGCTCGATAGGTGCCAACATCATGGGTTCTGTTCCTGCAGAGCGTATCACCCTCAACGAGAAGACACTCTGGCGTGGCGGACCTAACACAAGCAAGGGCGCACGCTACTACTGGGATGTCAACAAGCAGTCGGCTGGTGTCATCAAGGACATACGCCAGGCTTTTCTTGACAACGACTTGAAGAAGGCTGAGTTGCTAACACGCAAGAACTTCAACAGTCCGGTGCCCTACGAGGCAGATGCAGAGAACCCGTTCCGCTTCGGCAGCTTCACTACAGCAGGCGAACTTTATATCGAGACCGGACTGAGCGAGGTGGGCATGACTGGCTATCGCCGCTCGCTCTCTATCGATTCGGCTCTGGCTGTGGTGTCGTTTGCCAAGGATGGCGTCGGCTACACACGCGAATACTTTGTCAGCTATCCTGCCAACGTGATGGCTGTACGCTTCAAAGCTTCGCGTAAGGGAATGCAGAATCTCGTGCTTTCGTATGCCAAGAACCCCGTTTCGGAGGGCAAGATGATAGCCGAAGGCAACGACGAACTCTTGTGGAACGCTCGTCTCGACAATAATAATATGCAGTATTGCATACGTATGAAGGCGGTGGCAAAGGGCGGTACGGTCGACAATCATAACGGCAAGATTACCGTTAAGGGTGCCGACGAGGTGGTGTTCATCATCACAGCCGACACCGACTACAAGCCCAACTACAATCCCAACTTCGACGATGCAAAGGCTTATGTAGGCGTCAATCCTGAGTCTACTACACGCCAGTGGGTCGACAAGGCTGTAGCCAAGGGCTATGAGTCGCTGTTCAACGAGCACTACAATGACTACGCCAGTCTGTTCAACCGCGTGAAGCTCAACATCAACAACGCCACAGCCAACGTTAAGGACATGCCTATCAACCAGCGACTCAGCAACTATCGTCGCGGTCAGAAGGACTTCTATCTCGAACAGCTCTACTATCAGTTCGGTCGCTATCTGCTCATCGCTTCGTCGCGTCCGGGCAATATGCCAGCCAATCTGCAGGGTGTATGGCACAACAATGTTGACGGACCTTGGCGTGTCGACTATCACACCAACATCAATCTGCAGATGAACTATTGGCCGGCATGCCAGACCAACCTCAGCGAGTGCGAACAGCCGTTGTTCGACTTCATACGTACTCTCATCAAGCCGGGCGAGGTTACTGCCAAGGCCTACTTCGGTACACGTGGATGGACAACATCTGTATCTGCCAACATCTTCGGATTCACATCGCCGTTGTCGAGCGAGGATATGTCGTGGAACTTCTCGCCGTTTGCCGGTCCGTGGCTTGCTACACACATGTGGAACTATTATGACTACACACGCGACCGCCGATTCCTTGCCAATGAGGCTTACGACATAATCAAGGGTAGTGCCGACTTTGCTGCCGACTATCTGTGGCACCGCAAGGATGGAGTATATACAGCTGCGCCTTCTACTTCGCCCGAACACGGACCGGTAGACGAGGGTGCTACGTTTGCACACGCTGTAGTGCGCGAGATTCTGCTGGATGCTATCGAAGCAAGCAAGATTCTCGGTCGCGACGCTAAGGATCGTCGTGTTTGGGAGGATGCTTTGAAGCATATCGCACCTTATAAGATAGGTCGTTACGGACAGCTTATGGAATGGTCGCGCGACATTGACGACCCGAAGGACGAGCACCGTCACGTCAATCATCTGTTCGGCTTGCACCCGGGCCACACCGTTTCGCCCGTCACTACTCCCGAACTTGCCAAGGCATCGCGTGTAGTGCTTGAGCATCGTGGCGACGGAGCTACAGGCTGGTCGATGGGATGGAAACTCAATCAGTGGGCACGTCTGCACGACGGCAACCATGCCTACAAGCTCTATGGCAACCTGCTTAAGAATGGCACACTCGACAATCTGTGGGACACTCATGCTCCGTTCCAAATTGACGGAAACTTTGGTGGAACTGCAGGTGTGACCGAAATGCTTATGCAGAGCCACATGGGATTCATCCATCTGTTGCCTGCTCTGCCTGACGCTTGGGCTGAAGGAACAATCGAGGGTCTGCGTGCCCGTGGCAACTTCACCGTTGGCATTGTATGGAATGGTGGCAAGCTTTCTAAGGCAACTGTTTATTCAGGTGCTGGTGAGCCATGCGAGGTTCGTTATGGCGATCAGACCGTACGCTTCAAGACCCAAAAGGGCAAGACCTATAATGTTACCAGCGTGAATGGTAAACTGATTGTGAAGTAAATAATGTATAAATAAAAAACTGGCAAGTCGACCAATTGGTTAGCTTGCCAGTTTTTTTGTATATGGTTAATCCGTAGATTACTTGTTGTCCTCAATAAGGTTCTCGCCAGTCATATCGGCAGGCTGCTCCAGTCCCATGATGTGGAGAATAGAAGGAGCAACGTCAGCCAGACGACCGTCCTTAACAGTTGCTGAGTTGTTGTCGGTAACGTAGATGAACGGAACCGGGTTCAGTGAGTGGGCTGTGTTAGGAGTGCCGTCTTCGTTAAGAGCGTGGTCGGCATTGCCGTGGTCGGCGATGATGATAGTCTCATAGTCGTTGGCCTTAGCTGTCTCAACAACCTCCTTAACGCAGTTGTCGATAGCGTGAACAGCCTTGGCGATAGCGTTGTAGATACCAGTGTGGCCTACCATGTCGCCGTTGGCGAAGTTGACAACGATGAAGTCGTACTCCTGAGTCTGAATAGCACCAACGAGCTTGTCCTTAACCTCGTATGCGCTCATCTCCGGTTTCAAGTCGTATGTGGCAACCTTTGGTGAAGGAACAAGGATACGGTCCTCGCCCTCATACGGAGTCTCACGGCCACCGTTGAAGAAGAATGTTACGTGCGCATACTTCTCTGTCTCGGCAGTGTGGAGCTGACGCTTGCCGTTGGCAGCGAGATATTCGCCGAGAGTGTTTGTTACGTTCTCCTTCGGGAAGAGGATGTGTACACCCTCGAACGAAGCGTCGTATGGAGTCATGCAGTAGTACTGCAGATCTTTGATAGTGTGCATGCCTGCCTCGGTGTAGTCCTTCTGTGTGAGCACCTCAGTAAGCTCCTTGGCACGGTCGTTACGATAGTTGATGAAGATGACAACGTCGCCCTCCTGGATTGTACCGTCAACGGTAGAGTTGTTTATCGGGAGGATGAACTCATCAGTTACGCCCTCGTCGTAGCTTTCCTGCATTGCCTGAACCATATCAGCCGACTGCTTGCCCTTGCCTTCAACGAGCAGGTCGTAAGCTTCCTTGACGCGCTCCCAACGCTTGTCGCGGTCCATTGCATAGAAACGGCCTACGATGCTTGCGATGTGTGCACCATTGTCAGAGCAGCACTTCTGTACCTGCTCGATGAATCCCTTGCCCGACTTCGGGTCGGTATCACGGCCGTCCATAAAGCAGTGTACGTATACGTCCTTCAGTCCGTACTCCTTACCAATCTCGATAAACTTGAAGAGGTGGTCGAGTGAAGAGTGTACGCCACCGGTAGAAGTAAGACCCATGAGGTGGAGCTTCTTGCCTGTCTTCTGAGCGTAGCTGTAAGCGTTAATGATTTCCTTGTTCTGGAGGATAGAACCGTCCTTGCATGCGCGGTTGATCTTAACGAGGTCCTGATAAACGATGCGACCAGCACCGATGTTGAGGTGACCTACCTCCGAGTTACCCATCTGTCCTTCGGGCAGACCAACGTCTTCGCCGCAGGTGAGGAGCTGTGAGTGAGCACTAACAGCTGTGAGATAGTCGAGATAAGGAGTCGGTGTGTTGTAGATAACGTCTCCCTTGCCATGCTGGCCGATGCCCCATCCATCGAGGATCATCAATAATGCTTTCTTTGCCATAATTATTATAAAATCTTATAAATGAATTGTTCTGTAATCTTCGGGTGTATTCAACGATTGTCAAGGAAAGCCAATCTCCTTGTCTACTCGTCAATATGCAAAATTACAATTTTCGCTTTAATTGGCAAAATAACGCAAAACAAGTTTAACAACAATTATATTGTAGTACTTTTACTCTGCATTTCTCGCCATTCGCGTGGTGACATGCCAGTGTTGTCGTTGAATATCTTGTACAGCTGGCTGCGCGATGAGAAACCGCAATATACCGATATTGTGTCGTTGTTGTATTCGGGGTGTACCTTGATTAGCCGTTGTGCTTCGGCAAAGCGTATGCCAGACAGCCATACACGGAACGTAGAGCCGAGCTGTTGGTCGAAGTATTGGCTCAGTCGTATGCGTGATATACGTGTCTGTTGGGCCAGCTTGCTGATGTTGGCTGATGTGTCGCGAAATCCGCCGTCGGCTACCCATTGTTCCAGTATTTCGCTTATTTGTTCGGCTTGTTGTGCTGATACCGTTGTAGGGTCGTCGTTTATGATATCTTGGGCTTATGTTGTCGGTTGCCGTGTTGTTGGCATCGTCTTCGTCCAGAACGTCTTTCACTGAAGCCATATTGAACCCCAGTGCTACGAAACTTGAGACAAACAGAAATAATGCGAGTAATATAAGCGGACCTACAACAAACAATGCAGGTCGCCATGTTATGGCAAAAATCATCGATAGCGCCAACATACACAGCATTCTATAGCTTGACGAAACATAGCGGTCGTATGGTGAGATATCACCGCCCGTCTCGTCGTTGATACGATGTGTGGTGCGTCTTAGTATAATTGTGGGCGAAACGATGAAATATATCATACTGATAGCGAATATACCGAACATTAAGTGCCTGAAATTGCCCAGTGCCATGCTGTCAGTGACAATCCATCCCGTACCGAACACACCTACTATTGCAAGGCACGCCAGTAAGCCTATTATGACATAACGCCGTGTGACTTTTCGTGAACTTTGTATCTGTATTATCGAGCACGCCATAAAATAGTTGGCAATAGGATAGAAAAGCATGTTGAATACGGTGCCTACGTTGTTGTCATTGGCTCGCAATTTGAATTTGATCTGTAGCGCGTAGTGTGTTATCAGTACTATCGCTGTCGCTATAAGCAACAGTCGCGACTTCTCATATTGTGGAGTCGTTGAAGTCTGGTATAGTCGTGACACGATAAGCTGCAACATAATCATTGCGAATACAAGCAGACAGGTGTACTGTAAGGTAAATAGTGAATCCATAACTAAACAGAAGTTTTTTAAAGCAGTATTGTAATAAACTTTCTCCAATTTTTGTAGTCACAAAATTACCATTTATTTTTAAGAAAAGCCAGTTTCTAATCAAATTTTTTTATTCTTTTTTCTTATCAGAAATCCTTGATATGAACGCATAAAAAAAGAAGGGTGTTCAAAACTTTTGTATTTTGACACCCTCACTCTTCATTTTCAACCTTTATATATTTTGTTGTAGAATTGTGTTTGATAGCGTTGTATTAGCGACGGCTTCCGAATGAGCCGTGGCTTCCGCCGCCATTGCTGTTTCTGCTTCCGCCGTTTGAGCGCGTGCCGCCACCGAACGACGAGCCTCCGTTGCTTCGACTGCCTCCGAAAGAGCCACGTGATCCGAACGAAGATCTGTTGTTTGAGCGCGAACCGCTACCGAATGAAGACGAGTTGTTGCGGTTGCTGTTGCCGAACGATGGTCTTGACTGATTGGACTGGCTCGAAGAGTTGGGGCGTGTGAACGTATTGCGCGGTGTGCCGTATACTTCGTCGCCTCCACGACGCGAACCAAACTGTCCACGATTCGTATTGTTGTCGGTCAACGAGCGTTTTACAGTAGTGCGTGTGCTGCTGCCACGGCTACCGAACGAGCCTTGCTGACGGTTGCTCTGGCTTCCGAATGAGTTTTGCGGACGACCTGAGATATATTGCGGTTCGCGTGAGCCGAACGACTGTCTGTTGCCACGTCCGTAGTCGCCGCGGTCGAATCCGTCGCGCATTCCGAAGTGGTTGTCACCACGCCGCGGACCATAGCTACGGCCGTGATACCATGAGCGTCCGCGGTTCGTGTGCCATGAGTGGCCGCCGCAATAGCTGATGTACACTGTCGGGCGGTCAAAGTAGAAGTAGTCGCGGTGCGGGTAGCGGGCGTATATGCCGAAGTGCCAGTAGCCGGCGTTGAAGTAGAGCGGACGATAGAAGTAGGCTGCGTCGCAGAAGGCGCGATACTGCCAGTCGAGCAGAACGTAGCTCATGTCGAGATTGCGATAACGCCAATAAGCCCCATACAGGTCGTCGACAGTATTTACACTCATAAGGTAGTCGAGGTTTATCTCGTATGCTGCCTCATACTGGTCGTTGGTCAGATTGAGCTCATAAGCCATCTTGTCGGTCAAGAACAGGGCTTGCTGGCGGGCCTGCTCATAACTCATAGCGTTTGACGACATTGTGAACGCCATCAGAAGCATTAGTATGGAAATCAGCTTTTTCATAATGTATATGTTTTATATTGTTCGACAAATGTTTTCTTTTTACACTTGCAAAGTTACATACACATTGTTGGCTGGCAAAAGGATTTTCCCTAAACGCGGGTGGGAAAATCCCTATTGTTGGTTTTCTGCCTTTTGTGCTTGCTGGTTTTCCCCCTCTACAGTAGTGCTCACGCTGCGCTCGAAAGCACGGCGCAGGCGGTGCAGCTTAATGGCGTTGGTCAGCTCAACAATACCGTATACAATCATAGTCCAACCTATTACGAACAGCGGAGCCGACGCAATCGACGACGGCGACACTATTGCCACGATACCGATAAACAGTGTCAGTGCTGGCATAATCCAGTAGTAGAATCCGATGCGTGCCATGCGCGAAGCCGCCACAAGATTCACCATCTGAGTCACGGCACCCAAAATGAGCATTGCCGCAAGTATATACATCAGGCTTTGCACAAACGTGTTTGGCATCAGTGCGAGTATCAGTCCCAAGATGAGGCTGCCCAGTCCTACAATGGGGAATGTTGGTCTCAGTCCCGTAATCTGTCTGCCGTTAGCATCAAACACCTGTACGTCGCTGCTCTTGCCACGTGCTATGAAATATGCCACGCACGAGAACACTCCCGACAGGAAGAAAAGCACGCCTATGGCTATTGTTATCCATGTCACTGTAAGTTCGCGATATTTCACAATCAGCGCTCCTACTATTATAGCGCACAATGCGCGTACAACCGAACTTTGAAATACTTTCATGTCTTTATGATTTTTGATTATTGTATATAATATATGTATATGGCAAATTTATACATTATTATCTACATAGGCAACTGTAATGTCGTTTTTATGGCTCCATTAATAGCAAATAGGGATTTCCCTACTTACTATTATGGATTTTATACGTTGCCGTATTATTATGTTTTTCTATCTTTGCATCAGAAAACAATTAAAACACATACATTATGAAACGAGTTTATATTTTCCTTACAATGGTAATGTTGGCATTGACACCGGCAATGTTCACAAGTTGCGATACCGACGATGATTATTGGTATGACGACTATTATGGCGACTGGTATGACAATTATGACTGGTACGACAAACCATTCGATCATGGCGATAACGAGCTTGTTTCGATGGCTCGCACCCTCAATGGTACATGGACAGGTAATGCCAAGAGCGATTTTAAAGAAGATGGTCAGTGGTATACTGCTTACTTCGATGTAGAGTTCACCTTTACACAGTACACTTCCAAGTCGTGCAACGGTACAGGTTACGAGACCGACTATGCCGACAATGGCGAAACCAATGTCAGTCGCTTCAAGTGGTATATCGACCCGCGTACAGGCGACATCAATATAGAGTATATCAATAGCGGTTATCGATACGTTCTCGATGCCAATGGCAATTCCGATACATCCGGTTTCTTCCTCGGATGGAGTGATAAAGAGAAGCAGGATTTGTTCAACGGAGTTATGGAAGGCATCAACGTTGACGAGTACATAACGTTCGACTGCGAGCGTGTCACAAGTCGCGGCACACGTGCTCTTGGTTCTGACTCTGTACAGACAACATCGCAGGGCAAGTCGTACGGCAAGGGCCTCACACTGAAGCGCATCGACAGTAACATGCCGAAGACTCTGCGTCGCAGATAATATATGAACGGCGGACTCCCGTCCGACGCACAGCAAGAATATTAAAACAGCAAACTTTAGTAGCGGAGGCCGGAAGACCTCCGCTATTGTTATTGTGTAAAATCCCCTTCTTTTCCATTGTTTATATTCCTTTATTCCGTAACTTTGCACTTGACAAACAAAGTGAGAAAGACAATGGGTAAAGAAAATGATATATTCCAAAGAGCCGAATTGCTCTTGGGCAACGATGTGATGAATCAGATAGCCTCCAAGCGCGTCATCGTGTTTGGTGTTGGCGGTGTGGGTAGTTGGTGTGTTGAGTGTCTGGTGCGATCGGGCATACGTCGCATCACGATAGTCGACTTCGACAGCGTGTGTGCCTCTAATGTCAACCGCCAGCTTATGGCCACTACCAACACCATAGGTCGCGTCAAGGTTGAAGCTTTAAAGGAGCGATTGCTCCAGATCAACCCTGATTGCGAGGTCACAGCCTTGCAGAAGATGTTCACCGAGGAGACAGCCGACGAGTTCTGTCTCGACCAGTACGACTATATCATCGATGCCATCGACTCACTTAAAGACAAGGTGGCGCTCATTATGCGCGCTTGTCAGACCAATGCCGTATTCTTCTCTTCGATGGGTGCAGCCTTAAAGATGGACCCAACCAGAATACGCGTGGCAGAGTTTTGGAAGGTGCGTGGCTGTCCGCTTGGTTCAGCCCTGCGCAAACGCATGAAACGAGCCCAACTTAAGCCAGCCCATAAGTTCCAGTGTGTGTATAGCGAGGAATTGCTTGACAATGTCGGTCCGCAACCTGAATCAAACAAGCAGACCAACGGCAGTATGTCGCACATTACAGCCATCTTCGGCTTCACCATAGCAGGATTGGTTCTCAACGATATTCGCGATAAAGCACTAAAAGTCGACAACGAACACAACAATTAAGCCGTTTTGCAGTTAATTATAATACAGATATCACTGTTTAACGTATTCACCAAATAATTCATAATGAGAAGATACATAGTATACATATTACTCGCATTTCTGATGCCTTTGGCGGCAGCAGCACAGTCGATGACCGACGATCAGGTTATGTCATTTGTAGCCAAGGAGCATGCAGCCGGCACATCCAATGCCCAAATCGTAACCAAACTGATGCAGCGTGGTGTTGACATTTCGCAGATACGCCGCGTGCGCAACAAGTACGAGAGTCAGATGAATCAAGGTTTATTGGGTTCCGTGGGTTCAAAGAAAGGTAGCAACGCCTCACGTATGCGCACCAACAATGGCAAGACACGCAATGACTATGGCAAGAATGCCGATGCTGAGGCTGCCGAATACTCTTCACAACGAGTTAAGGCGCAGCCCGACCACAGCTATACACATACCTACGACGAAAACGATGAGGAATATGTCGATTTCCAGAAAGAGATGTCAGGATTGATAAAGAGCGACATCGACGAAAATACTGACAACCCATCGAAGAGCACCAGCCGTGTGTTCGGTCGTGACATCTTCAATAGCAAGCTCCTTTCGTTCGAGCCCAACATGAACATAGCCACACCTCAGAACTATCGTCTTGGTCCTGGCGATGCCGTAATTATCGACATCTATGGAGCATCACAGAAGACCGAGCAATGTACCGTATCGCCCGATGGCGACGTTACAATCGATGGCTACGGACCGGTTCAGGTGTCAGGACTCACCGTGGCACAGGCCAATGCACGCCTGCGTTCTACGCTCGGCAGCCGCTATACAAGCAGCCGTGTACGACTCACAGTAGGTCAGACACGCACTATCCTTGTCAATGTGATGGGCGAGGTTCGCTTGCCTGGCACATACACGCTGTCGGCATTTGCCACAGTATTCCACGCCCTTTATATGGCTGGTGGCACCAACGAACTCGGTACGCTGCGTAACATCAAGGTGTATCGTAGCGGTCGACTTGTTACAGTGGTTGATATCTACGACTATATTCTCAACGGTCGCCTTACGGGCAACGTGCGTCTTGCCGAAGGCGATGTTATCGTGGTAGGTCCCTACGACTGCCTTGTCAACGTTTCGGGCAAGGTGAAGCGTCCTATGTTCTACGAGATGAAGAAGAACGAGTCGGTAGCTTCACTCCTCAAATATGCAGGTTCGTTCACAGGCGATGCCTATACCAAGGCAGTACGTGTCAATCGCAAAACCGGTCGCGAGTATTCGGTATATAACGTTGGCGAGTTCGATTTTGCCAGTTTCCATATAGCCGACGGCGACTCGGTTGAGGTAGACTCCATACTGCCTCGCTTTGCCAACACCGTTGAGGTGCGTGGAGCCGTGTTCCGTCCCGGCAAGTACAATCTGGGTGAACAAGTCAACAGCGTGCGCACTCTGCTTGCACAGGCAGAAGGCGTGACTGAGAAAGCCTTTACAGCCCGTGCCGTAATGCATCGTATGAAGTCCGACCGCTCGCTTGAGGCCATACGCGTCGATGTAGCAGGCATTATGAGCGGACGTGTAGCCGACATACCATTGAAGGAGAACGATGTGCTCTTCATTCCCACCCGTCCTGAGGAGATACAGGAGCGCACCCTTACCATACGTGGCGAGGTAAACTTCCCCGGCACTTATCGCTATGCCGAGAATGAGACCGTTGAAGACTTCGTGCTTCAGGCAGGCGGACTTACCGACCGTGCCTCGTCTGTCAATGTCTACATCAGTCGACGTATCACCGACCCTAAGGCACTGCGTCCCGACTCAGTCATAGCCCAGACCTTCACCGTGTCGTTGAAGGACGGTTTCGCCATAGATGGACGACCCGAATTCAAGCTTATGCCTTTTGACGAAGTGTACGTAATGCGCAGCCCTGCCTATAGCGAGCAGCAGAATGTCAGCGTTGAGGGCGAGGTGGTGTTTGCCGGAATGTATACCTTGCCTAAGGACAATGTACGATTGAGTGAGCTGTTCCGCAAGTCGGGCGGTTCCAACGGACTGGCCTATATCAAGGGAGCACGCCTCATGCGTCGTGCCAATGAGACAGAGAAGGAGCGCATGCGTGCCGTACTGCGCATGCAGCAGGAGCAGTTGCAGAAGAATCTGCTTCAGCTTTCGGCAAGCAGCAACAATGCAGGTGGTATACAGCAGGCTGCCGAGGGAGCCAAGAATGCCGAGCTTGCCAAGTTCAATGTGCCCGACGAGTATCCTGTAGGCATCGACCTTGATGAAGCTTTGAAGAATCCAGGCAGCGATGCTGACGTAGTGTTGCGCGAGGGCGACCGCCTCATCGTGCCTAAGTACAACGGAACAGTCAAGGTGAACGGTGCCGTGATGTACGCCAATACCATTGCCTACGAGAAGGGCAAGCGTGCCTCATACTATATCGACCAGGCAGGAGGCTATGCCACCGATGCTGTCAAGAACCGCGCCTACATCATATATATGAACGGTCGTGTAGCCAAGGTTAGCCATGGCGCACGCGTAATGCCGGGTTGCGAGATTGTAGTGCCAGCCAAGCTGAAGCGCAAGATGAGCATGGCTGAGACCATGAGCCTCGGAACAAGCATGTCGTCGATAGCCGCCATGATAGCTACGATAGCCAATCTGACGAAGTAAAGAGTAAATAAGCATAGTAAGCACCTTATTATAAGGAGGAATAAATATGAGATATCCAGTAGGAATACAGAATTTCGAGAAACTGAGAAAAGACAAGTTCTTGTATGTCGATAAGACGAAGTTGATATATCGTCTTGTTGACGAGGGACAGTATTATTTTCTTAGCCGTCCAAGGAGATTTGGTAAAAGTCTGCTAATATCTACTCTTGAAGCTTACTTCAGCGGAAAGAAAGAACTCTTCGAGGGGCTTGCTATATACGATTTGGAGCAAGATTGGCTCGAATATCCCATCCTTCACATCGACTTGAATACAGCCAATTTCAGAGAAAGTGGCAGTCTGTATGCAATACTCAACGATTATCTATGCAATTGGGAGAAGAAATATGGCAAGTCAGAGTCGGAAACAACACTCGCTCTACGCTTTAAGGGAGTTGTAGAGCGTGCTGCCCAAAAGAAAGGACGCAATGTGGTGATTCTTGTCGACGAATACGACAAGCCTATTTTGCAGACATTTCACGATAAGGAATTGCAGGAGAACTATCGTAACGAGTTGAAGGCATTCTACTCTGTATTGAAAACTCAGGACAAATATATCCGATTTGCATTCCTTACGGGTGTAACTAAGTTTGGTAAGGTGAGCGTGTTTAGCGACCTCAACAATCTTATGGACATCTCTATGGACAGCCGCTTTATCAGTATCTGCGGTATAACGGAGAAGGAACTGAAGGCTAATTTCAAAGAAGGAATAGCAGAACTGAGCGATGCTACCGGTAAGACAGAAGAGGATACACTTGAAGAGCTTAGGATTAATTATGATGGATATCATTTTAAGTCTGGCAGCATAGGAATATATAACCCATACAGTGTTCTAAACACAATGTCAAAGTTGGAGTATAATGCATATTGGTTTGAAACCGGTACCCCAACATTCCTTGTAGAACTCTTAAAGCTTCATCATTACGAGTTGGAGAACCTTACAAAGGAGCAGATATCTGCCGACGTTATAAACAGCGTTGATTCGATGTCTACCAATCCTATTCCCGTGATATATCAGAGCGGTTACCTTACTATAAAAGGTTACGACGAGCGTTTCAAGAAATACCGACTTGGTTTTCCCAACAAGGAAGTGGAAGAAGGTTTTCTCAATTTCCTTTTGCCGTTATATACATCGGCAGGCAATAATTCGCCTTTTATGGTCGACGAGTTTGTTCAGGATGTAGAGTCAGGCAATCCCGAACGCTTTATGCAGCGCATGAAGGCGTTCTTTGCCGATACAAGCTATCAGGTAGCGGGCGATGCTGAGCTTTACTTCCAGAATGCAATGTATCTTGTCTTCAAGATTATGGGATTCTACACTCAGGTGGAGCGTCCAACAAGCGACGGTCGCATCGATGCCGTCATTCAGACTCCCGACTATATTTATATAATAGAGTGCAAACTCGACCGTACAGCCGAGGAAGCATTACGCCAAATCAATGACTCCGGCTATGCAGAGCCCTTCGCCATGGACAAGCGCCGTATATATAAAATAGGTGTCAACTTCTCAAGCCAGACACGTGGGGTAGAGCAGTGGGTTATTGAGTAAGGTCAGGTGTCATATAATAAAAAAGTATGTAAACAAGCCAAAGAACGCATTAGGGCATTGCAAAGGTAATAACTGGCACAAGGGAATGCAAGAGTAAGAGAATTTAGTAGTAATAAAAAGTGTTTGAATGAACATTATAAAGGACATAACAATAAGAAATTACCGCGGAATCCGCTATGCCGAAGTGAATGGCATGGCGAGGGTGAATGTGTTCCTCGGTAACAACAACTGTGGTAAATCTTCTGTATTGGAGTCTGTGCTCATGCTTTTGGGTGCAAACAGTCCTGCGTTGCCCTTGGCGGTAAACGTGAACAGAAACTATTCAACAGTAGACAAAAACGACTTTACCTTGTTCTTCCATAATTGTGGTGTTGCCAATGTCATAAATGTAGAAGCATGCCTTGCTGACAATTCATCTATGCGTTTGGATATGACGTATTCGGAATCTACGATTGATGAGATTCCCGTTTCTGATATGCAGAATGGTATGATTGAAACGTTGAAAAGATACACTCTCAATCAGAAATATACATATGGCGCAAAAGAATATCGTACAGCATTGGTGTATAATGCTAAAGATTCTAAATTGTCTTTTGTTGCTGCTGAAGAAAATGCGAAGTGTCCTTCTGCATTCTATATGGCACCACGTTATAACTTCAATGACTACATTAGCCATTTCAATCAAATTGTAACAGACAAGGAAAAAGCCAAGGTAGTAGAAGTGTTGAATTCTATAGAGCCGAGAATAAAAGACGTAACGGTAATTGGTCACAATGTTATGGTTGACACTGGCCTTGACAAGCTTATACCGATAAATCTTATGGGTGATGGTACACGTAAGTTGTTTACTATAGTGACAGCGTTGTATAATGCAAAGAATGGAATTCTTATAATTGATGAAGTGGACAATGGACTTTATTATAAGTCTATGAAATCCTTGTGGAAATCAATATTAAAGATGTCGCAAGAATATGATATACAGGTATTCCTTTCTACTCATAGTGTAGACTCCCTAAATGCATTGAACACTTTGCTTGAAGACGAAATGCCGGAATGTCAGAGTGATGTCAAGATATTCACGTTACGCAAGAATATGCAGGATGAGTTGAAATCTTATGATTATCAATTCGAAAAATTCAACTATTTGCTTGATAGGGAGGAGGAAATAAGATGAGGAAACTGCATATGAAAAGTATGTAAACAAGCCAAATAACATTTCTATAGTAACCATAAAAATTGCATTATTATGTCGGTAGAGAAATTGAAAACAATGAATGAGCGTATGCAAAGGGAAATGGACAAGTTATGGGATTCTGGCTCATGGAGTGAGGAAAAGTTCGAAGCAATGAAAACCGAACATTTGCGTACCTCATACTATGAGGATTGATGTTTCTTCACTTATGAAGCATGCAACAAAAAGTATGTAAACAAGCCAAAGAACGCGTCGGGGCAGTGCAAAGGTAATGACTGGCGCAAGGGAATGCAAGGGTATATATGATTTTTATTGGTTAAATGAGAATAATAATATGTTTTAATAATTTACAATAAAACTTGTGTATCAGCGTTTTGTTGATAGGTATATGGTGTGCTATGAATGAATTGTAATTACTTTATGTTATAGTGTATTAACAAGTAAGTAACTGTTCAAAATTAATTTTACAAATATGAATAATTCACGAATAAGTTCGTACCCACAGAGGCCAAGGCCCTGTTCGTACAATAGAAAAGCGAGTCCGTAGTCTCGTAATCTATCGGTCTTATCCA
>ERZ859937.44-NODE-44-length-66362-cov-4.434645_pt1 | contig 66362 bp, 76 predicted proteins | sample MGYA00509985_ERZ859937 | MGnify/ENA primary metagenome ERZ859937 (study PRJEB30046, sample SAMN00715169) | human gut metagenome | study: EMG produced TPA metagenomics assembly of the A metagenome-wide association study of gut microbiota in type 2... | reverse complement strand
GGTAATAGAATATATTTCAATTAAACAAGGATTAAAACATGAGTAATAAGTATAAACTAATATCACAACCTTTAGGTAATAGAATATATTTCAATTAAACAAGGACTAAAACTAGAAAGTAATATACATTCATAGTTAACATTAATATATATTAATTGTATATAATACATACAATTCATTAATAGTATTATCTATTATTGTTATTCTACTGTATATAGAATTTAACAATTTACATAGCATGGTAGCTGGTAACTATCATGCTATCTTTTTATGTTAACAAATTAAGGTAAATAAAATATATAAAATATAAAGGAGGAGGTTATACAATGTATGATGTAAAAGAATTTAAATTTGCCCAAGACAAATGTTGGTTTAGGAAAATATGCAGTAATTATACAAAACAAACATGTAATTGTGGTTGTGCATTATATTGCCAATATTATTATCTAGTAAATCTAGCTAATATACCAGAGCAATTACAATATTTAGAAAATCAGAAATTAAGTGCTGGAGTTGATTTAGCAAAATATAAATATTTAGCTCAAGTGAAAGCTAATATATTAGATTTTGTGCAACAAGGACAAAATTTGTTCTTATATAGTAAATATTATGGAAATGGTAAAACTACATGGAGCATAAAATTAATGAGTTCATATTTCAGCAAAATTTGGTCTGGTAATGGTACAAAGTGTAGAGGACTATTTATTAATGTTGATGATTTTCTAATGAAGAAAAAATCTGCAATATCACAAAAGAATTATAGATTATTACAGATAGAGGAATTGATACCTAATGTAGATATTGTAATATGGGACGATATAGGTTGTACAAAATTAAGTGACTATGACCATTCAATTTTATTTCCACTTATCAATAGTCGAATAAGTTCTAATAAATGTAATATATTTACATCAAATGTTATTGACGATGAATTTGTTAATAATGTGGGTGGTAGACTTGCAAGTAGAATATTAGAAACTTCAACAATAGTTGAATTTAATAATCCACCTCAACGTACACCAAAGGGGGTCAGAATATGATAGAGTTACAATGTATAAATAATATATTAGCAGAAAATAATATAGATTCATATTTGGAAGAGGGTATTAATGCAGACTTCTTTCCTAACTATACAAAAGAATGGAATTATATATTAGAACATTATAAGAAATATGGTAAAGTGCCAGACCAAGCAACATTCTTAGCAAACTTTACTGAATTTGACTTACTAGATGTATTAGAACCTCAAAAGTATCTATTAGAAAATTTACGAGAAGATTATGTATTTAGAAATGCTGCTGACTTATTCAATGAATCAGTTGAGTTGCTTAAACAAAATGCCTTTGAAGGACTTAGAAATATTTTATCCAAAGGTGAGAAATTACTTGTTAATAACTCTATCACACAAGGTACAGATATAAATAACATAGTTAATCAAAAAATAGCAGATATCAATTCTAAGAAGGGTACAGAGGGTATTTTGGGTATATCAACAGGATTAAAAGAATTGGACGATATACTTGGTGGTTGGCTACCTGGAGAAGAGTTAGTAACTATTGTCGGTAGAGTAAATCAAGGTAAATCTTGGTTATTACAAAAGTTTTTAACTGCTGCACATTCTCAAGGAAAAAGAATATTATTATATTCGGGTGAAATGAGTGCCATGCAAGTAGGATATAGACATGATACACTTGCGCTAAACTATTCAAATAGACAACTAACTAGAGGTACAATTTCAGATGTTCAGTTTTCTAATTATGAAAACGATTTGCAAGAACGAGCAAATAGTCTACAACCTTTTATTGTTGTTACTCCAAAAGACTTAGGCGGGAAATATATGACAGTAAGCACATTAAAAGCACTAATTAAAAAATATACTCCAGATATAGTAGGTATTGACCAGTTATCATTAATGGATGACGAAAGAAAGGGAGAGAATAGGAGACTACAATTAAGTAATATTACAATGGATTTATTCCGTATATCAGAAGAGTTAGGACTTCCTATACTAGCAGATGCTCAAGCAAATCGTAATAAAACTAATACAGAAGAACCTGAAAACCCAGAACTAGCAGATATAGGAGAATCAGACGCAATAGGACAGAATAGTAGTAGAGTTATATCACTTGTTCAAACGAAGTTGGGATTGTCACTACTTATAACAAAGAATAGATATGGAGAAAATAATAAAAAATTCATATATAGTTGGGATATAGACTTAGGAACATTTAGATTTGTATCAGAAGAGGGTCAAATAAAATCTGAACCTGAATTACCCTTTAAAAATAATTCAACTAATATTCCAACAGGAATTCCAGATGTAACAGATGTGTTTTAAAATTTTAGTTAACATATTTTTTCTATAATCGTATATAATATATGTAAGGAAGTTATTCCCCATTAAACTTTCTCCTTATAATATAATTTATGAGTAACCGCAAAAAAGACCTTAGCTATAAGCTAGGGTCTTTTTATGTTAACAAATTGTGTAAAAATTGTATATAATATATAAATTAATAAGGAGGAGATTGTATGTTTAAGACGAATGGTTTATGTGTAGATGTAGATGGGTTGACATTACTTAATGATTTACAACAAGACTTGCAACTAAATAATATACAGTTATTACATTCTATAAAACCAGTAAATGACAATATTATGATTTCTTGTCCTTCACATAAAGATGGGCAAGAGAGAAAACCAAGTTGTGGAATGTCTTTAGTTGATACACGTGCATCTGGTAAAATCATACCAGCAGGAACTGTACATTGTTTTACATGTGGGTATACAGCAGATTTAACTAGTTTTATATCTTTCTGTTTTGGTTACCAAGACGGAGGATTATATGGGAACAATTGGCTAAAAACAAAATATAGAACTACACTATTAGAAACACCTAGAGATTTGCAATTAAACATAGATAGAAGTAAACCAGTTGAAAAATATCCTACAATACCAGATACAATATTAGATAACTATGCTTATTATTGTAAGTATTTGGCAGATAGAGGTATATCAAAAGAAATATGTAATAAGTTTAGCATAGGTTGTAATCCAGAAGACATGACTATTACTTTACCAGTTAAGGATTTAAAAGGAAATATAAAATTTATTCAAACACGTAATATATATAGTAAATTTTATTTTATCCCTGCTGGGGTAAAAAAGACAGATTTTATATTTGGTGGATATGAATGTATAATTGGGAATTATAAGTCGGTATGGATAGTTGAATCAATATTTAATGCGTTAACTCTTTGGGAGTTAGGAATACCTGCAGTAGCATTATTAGGTACAGGTGGAGGACAACAATATAATCTATTAAAAATGTTACCAACAAGGGAATTTATAATAGCACTTGACAATGATGCAGCGGGAATTGAAGGTACTTACAAGATAATAAGAAAATTGAATAATACAAAATTACTAAAAATACTACAATATAATAGTAACGACAAAAGAGACATAAATGATTTAGGAGCTGAAGTATTATCGTTGCCGTTAAAAAATATTTTATAAAAATTACTAAAAAGTATTTGACTTATTACATACTTTAGTATATAATTTAAGTATAAAATAAATTAACAAATATGGGGGTTATATATTATGAAACACGAAATATTTTTAAATATTATGGATAATTTTACAGGAAAGAAAACAACTGAAGAATTAATTAACGAATATCACAAAGGCAATAAGGATGTGATAATAGCATTCGTATATGAAACAGGACATGGACAATTTAATTCAATAGCATCAAAATTTTTAGGATTAGATGAATCTACAAAAGAATCAGTTATACTTGAACAAATCTGGAAAGCCTTAGAAAATTATAAATTAGGTAGTCATGCACAACTAACAAGTCTTATTTGTACTTATATATACAATGAGTTAAGACATCTAACTCAATCAGAAAAAATGCAAAAAAGAGTATTAAATCAATGCACACATACACAACTATTTTCAGATTACTTTTCAAGTGATACAGATGGAGATGAAGACAAAAATAGTTGTATGGGACATACTGATAGAAAAGATTTTGATGAAGTAGAGTTACGATATTACATTGATAGTATAGACATGAATGATAATCAAAGAAAGTTCTGTAATGCTTTACTAGAAGGTTGTAAACCAACAAAATCTGCAGTCGCTGCTCAAATAGGTATTTCAAGAGCAGGGGCTAATGTAGTAGTAAAAGCATTACAAGATAAATTAATAGATTTAAAAGCTGTATAAGGAGGAATGAATATGGAATTAAAAGACTGGAACTTGAGTCAATTAGGAGAGGATATTTGGAAGAAAAAATATCAAAATGGTGATGAGACATTCGACCAATGGCTAGATAGAATATCAAATAAAGATGCTGATGTTAAAGATTTAATAATAAATAAAAAATTTATATTTGGTGGCAGAATATTAGCATCAAGAGGAGTGACAGATAGAAAAGTAACTTATAGTAACTGTTATGTATTACCTCAAGTAGGTGACAGTATAGAAGATATATATGATACAGCAAAACATTTAGCAAGAACCTTCTCATATGGTGGAGGTTGTGGTATTGATATATCACAACTAAGACCAAAAGGAAGTCATGTTAATAATGCAGCATTAACTACAACAGGAGCAGTAAGTTTTATGGAGACTTTCAATAATGTATCTAAAACAATAGGGCAAAAGGGTAGAAGAGGTGCATTAATGATAAGCATGGATGTAAATCATCCAGAGATAAAAGATTTTATTAACGCTAAAACTCAAAATGAAAAATTAGAAGGTTGTAATATATCCGTAAGAACAGATGATTTATTTATGACTAGAGTTATAGCAGGCGATGGTAATGCTAATGAGCTAATGTACAAATTAGCAGAGAATAACTGGAACTGGGGAGAACCTGGAATGTTATTTTGGGATAACGTAAATACAGAAACATTATTATCTGAATATATTAAGAATGGTGAATTTGAGTTTGCAGGAGTAAACCCCTGCGCCGAAGAAACTTTACCAGCAGGTGGTAGTTGTTTACTAGGTTCATTAAACTTATCAGAATTTGTAAAAGACCCATTTGGCAAAAAACCCGCATTTGATATACCTGAATTTAAACGAGCTGTAAAAATCGCAATAAGAGCATTAAATCAAGTATTAGATGAAGGACTTCCATTGCACCCACTCCAAATACAAAGAGACACAGTTTCAAAATGGAGACAGATTGGACTTGGTATTATGGGATTTGGGGATATGTTAATCAAAATGAGAATTCCATACGGTAGTGATAGATGCTCGAATTTAATAACATCAATCGGTATGGCATTATGTAATGTGGGACTTAAAGAGTCTGCTTTACTTGCAAAAGAACTAGGTCCATTTGAATCATATAATGAAGATTATATACTCAATTCATTTTATATGCAAAGTAAAATAGAAGATGGTGAAATTTATGACGAAACTATTAATTTAATAAAATCATATGGTTTAAGAAATAGTCAATTATTTACAATAGCTCCAACAGGTAGTATTGGTACAATGCTCGGAATATCAACAGGAGTTGAACCTATATATGATGTCAACGGATTTGCAAGAACTACAAAATCATTGAATGATGAAGATAAAGTATATATGGAATATCCAGCTATTGTTCAATGCGCAATAGAAGCTGATGACATAGATATGCTAAACAATAAACCAGCTTATCTAATAGGAGCAAAAGACCTAGATTATATGAGTAGAGTAAAAACTCAAGCGGATTGGCAACAATGGATTGATGCTAGTATATCTAGTACTCTTAATTTACCAAATAATGCAACTGTCGAAGATGTATTCAAAGCCTATGTATTAGCTCATGAGCTAGGTTGTAAAGGCTTGACTGTATTTAGAGAAGGATGTAAAAGAGAAGGAATTCTAAAAGGTGATGTAAAGACTCCAAAAGAAATAAAACCTGTTCCAGTAACTAATATAGATACTGATATAAATCATTGTATCGCCTTTGGGTCAAAATTACAGACAGGTTGTGGCTCATTATGGATGACTGTTTATTTCCATAAGGAAACAGGTCAATTATGTCATATTTTCTTAAATAAAGGTTCGAAAGGTGGTTGCAATAGTTATATGACAGGTTTATCTAGATTAATCTCACTTGCAGGTAAAAGAGGTGCAAGTGTTGAAGATATTGTTGACCAACTAAAATCTGTCATAGCTTGCCCTTCATTTGTAAGTAAGAGAAACACAGATGCATCTATAAGTCCTGGCAGAAGTTGTGCAGAAGCAATAGGTGTTGAACTGTTAAATCTGCATACTATGTTTAAAGAGACTTATCTTAATCAACCTGTAATTACTGAATTAAAAATTAATGACGAAGTTAAAATTGAAACTGTCAAATGTCCCGAATGTGGTGCAGATTTAAATCATACAGGAGGATGTATTAGTTGTTTTAATTGTGGTTGGACAAAATGTGATTAGGAGGTTTTACATGGTAACTATAGATTTTATAATAAATTTTAGCTTAGGTTTTATATGCGGTTTTGTATTTTTCTTAGTAATAATATACTGTCTAATTAGTTAACAAAATATGTAAAATATTCTATATAATATGCATAACCCAGAGAGGAGGGTTATAAAATATATCCTCTACTTTAAAAACTTATAAAAATTTTATGAAACTAGGAGGAAAGAAAAAATGGCAAGAATAGGAATTGGAAACGCAGGAAAATATCAAAGTTCAGGAAATGGAGGATACTTCAGTCTAAAAGATGATGGAGATAGTGCAGTTGTTAGATTTTTATACAATCAACCAGATGGGTCAGATATAGATTATTTTTTAGTACATGAAGTAGAAGTTGAAGGAAAGAAAAGATATGTAAGTTGTAATTCAGTTGACGCAAATGGTGAAGCACATGCAGACGATTGTCCACTTTGCAAACATGGGAATAAACCAAAAGAAAAATTATTCTTACAACTTATTACATCAGATAGACCAGATGAAGTTCAAATATGGGAAAGAGGAGCATCATTTGTGCCAAAAATAATAACATATTTAAATGAATTCGGAGATTTATCCACAGTTAAAATTAAAATTATAAGACGAGGTAAAAAAGGTGACCAAAAGACTCAATATGAATTTATGCCAATGGGTAAAGACAATACAAAATTAGAGGACCTTCCTAAAAAACAAGAACTTGAAGGAAGTTTTATAATTAAAGCAACATTAGAAGAAATGCAACAAATAGTTAATGGAACATATAAACCACAACAAGCAACACAACGACATCAAGCACAAGAACAACAATTCGAACCAATGCATAGAGGCAGTCGTTCAACTGCACCGAGTGATGTATTTTAGGAGGTTATTATGAATTTTAAACAAGCATTAGAAGAAATGAAAAAAGGAAATAAAGTTAAATTACCTTCATGGGGTGGTTATTGGTGTTGGGATGACACTAAGCAAACTATTATGATGCACTGTAGACCTGAAGATGCAGATAAAGGACAAGGTTCTATATTAGACATAAGAGAAACACAAAGAGTTCAATATACTCTAAGTAATGTTTTATCTGATGAGTGGGTAATTGCTGATAATGAAAACTGTACTTTATTAGGTGGTACTCCTACTTTTAACTTTGGTGAAGCTATAAAATATCTAAAACGTGGATTAAAAGTATGTAGACAAGGTTGGAATGGAAAAGGAATGTATTTAGCTCATGTAAATTCTTATCAATATAAAGTAGATGGAGAAGTGCATAAAGGTAGTTTATTTTTAGCACCTTGGATAGGAATGAAAACAGCAGACGGGAAATTTGTTCCGTGGCTAGCAAGTCAACCTGATATGTTAGCAGAAGATTGGATGTTTACTGAATAAAGGAAAAATATAAAAGAGCATAAACATACAAATAACCACTTCACTTAAGAAGTGATGTATTCTAAGGAGGTTTTTAAATGAATTTAAAAAATACTATAGAATTAATGCTAAGTAATGATTTCAAAGAAAGATTTAAAGCAGAATATTATCAATTAAATAAAAGAATAGCTGGATTACAAGGAATGTTAATAAAATATAGACAAGGTACTTTAGATTTTGTTCCGAATTGTTCTTATGATTTATTGCATACTCAATTAGTATATATGGAAGCATATAGAGATATATTAGAAGAAAGAGCTAAAATAGAACATATAGATTTATCTGTTGAACCATATTAATGTATTCATTAGATAACAAGATATAACCACTTCTTAATTGAAGTGGTTATTTTATAAGGAGGTATATTATGAGTAGAATTGGTGATATGTTTTGTAATTTAAATGCCAGAAAAACTCAAGAAGCACAGAAAAAAGCACTTGCGATGTTGAGTAAAAAATCAAGTAAAAAACAAGTCGGAAAAATAGTACCAAAGACTATAAGTGGAAAAGTACAATTAGCAAAAGATATATCAGAAGAAGTATATAAGAATAGATTAAGTCAATTACAGTTATTAGATAATTATGAACATATAGAGGATTATATAGATTGTGCTATCAAAAATGGTATAATAGCAGTAGATACAGAAACTAATGGACTTGATAGAATAGATGGCAAAATAGCAGGGGTATGTTTATATACTCCAGGTCAAAAGGGAGTGTATATTCCAATTAGACATGAAAGCTATATGACTGGAATTGAGTTACAAATTAATATCTCAAAAGACTTCATGAAGGAACAATTTGAGCGAATGAATGAAGCTGGAGTTAAATATATACTGCATAATGCCAAATTTGATATGCATATATTATGGTGGATGGTAGGAGTTAAGATTATACCATATTGGGATACCCTAATCGGAAGTATGTTATTAAATGAAAACGAACAACATGGATTGAAGCAACTATATAAAAAATATGTAGATAAATCAGAAGAAGATAATAAAGTCGCATCATTTAATAGCTTATTTAATGGGATTGAATTTAATAAAGTTCCTCCAGATGTTGCCTATATGTATGCATCATTTGACCCTATAATGACTTATGATTTGTATAAATTTCAATATGAATTTTTAGACATAGAAGGGACATATTGTAAGTCAAAAGGGCTTGAAAGAGTTGCTGCGGTATTTAGAGAGATAGAGATGCCTCTTATTGAGGTTGTCTTTGAAATGGAATGTACAGGTGTACAAATAGATACAGATTTAGCTGCTAGATTAAAAGAACAATATACAAAACATATGGACGCTGCGGAGACAAAATTCAATTTAGAAATAGATAAATTAAATGATAAGTTCGATAAATTGATGGTGAAAAATCCTGGTGCATATAATAAATTATTTAAAGATGGAATACGAAAGGTAAATATAAGTTCACCAACTCAGTTAGCTATTTTATTCTATGATGTATTAGGATTTGAAAGTCCGGATAAAAAGAAACCTAGAGGAACAGGTGAAGAAATTTTAAAATCTTTTAATCACCCATTAGTAGATAGTATATTGGAATATAGAAGTATGAGCAAACTATTAAGTACTTATATAGATGCAATACCAAGTCATATTGCTAAAAGGGATAACCGATTACATGCGAATTTCAATCAATATGGCGCAAAAACTGGTAGATTTAGTAGTAGTGACCCAAATTTACAAAATATCCCCTCACAAAAAACAACATTAAGCGATGGAACTATAATAGATGCAGGGCATGATATTAGACAGATGTTTATAGCAGGAGAAGGAATGGTCATTGTAGGTGGAGATTATTCGCAGCAGGAACCGAGATGTCTAGCTCATATGAGTGGTGACGAGCATATGATAAATGCCTATTTAGAAGGAAAAGATTTATATGGCACAATCGCCAGTAAAATATATAAAATGCCATACGAAGAATGTCTAGAATTTAGACCTGATGGCTCTGTTAATCCCGAAGGTAAGGCGAGAAGAACTTCTGTAAAACCAGTATTATTAGGAATAATGTATGGTAGAGGTGTACCAAGTATAGCTGAACAAATGAAGATAACACCAAAAGAAGCTCAAAAGATAATTGATGATTTTTATACAGAGTTTCCAAAAGTGAAAGAATTCGTAGATTTTGCTCAATCGTTTGCTAGAGATTATGGATTTGTAGAAACTGCTTGGGGTAGAAAAAGAAGACTATCTGATATGCAACTACCACCAATAGAAATAAAACCATGTGTTAAATCATATAGTGATAACTTTGACCCATTCGCATTTGATACAAAAGATACAATATCGCAAGAAGATTATGTGCCTAACGAAATCTATTCAAAATATTATAACTTACTTAACAGAGCTAGAGGACAATCACAAAGACAGCAAGTACTAGATATGGCATTACAAGAAGGCTATTCCATAAAAGATAATAGAGGTTTTATCGAAGATGCTAAAAGACAATGTGTAAATAGTATAATCCAGGGAAGTGCTGCAGACATGACGAAAATCACTATGATAAAAATCTATAATGACGAGGAATTAAAAAGACTTGGTTATCACCTGATAATTCCAGTTCATGATGAAGTACTTGGAATATGTCCTAAAGAAAATGCAAAAGAGGTTAAGAATCGCTTAGAGGATATTATGGTACACATAGTAGATGGTGTATTTAAAATTCCAATGAAATGTGATATTGAGGTTACCGAGAGATGGTATGGAGAAGGAATTGAAATATAAAACTTGTAAGTTAACAAATTCATTTAGTTTTTATATATTATATGTAAGAAATAATCAAATAAAGGGAGTGATAAAGTGTCTAAAATTAAAGTATTTGAGGCATTTGCAGGTTATGGAAGCCAATCTATAGCACTACGTAATATTGGTGTAGATTATGAAGTTGTTGCAATATCAGAAATCGATAAATATGCAATACAAGCATATGAGGCAATTCATGGAAAAGTAAATAATTTGGGGGATATAAGTAAGATTGATGTATCTGATATTCCAAACCATGATTTATTTACTTATAGCTTTCCTTGTCAAGATTTGTCAGTTGCAGGTAAACAGAAAGGAATAGTTAGAGGTCAAACTAGAAGCGGCTTATTATATGAATGTGAAAAAATAATAGAACACTGTAGACCTAAGTATTTGTTGATGGAGAATGTTAAAAATCTAGTCGGTAAAAAATTTAGACCTAAATTTTATGAATGGTTAAGATATTTAAAAAGTTTAGGGTATACGAATTATACACAAGTTCTAAATGCTAAAGATTATGGTATTCCACAGAACAGAGAGAGAGTATTTGTAGTTAGTATATATGGTGAGCATAAACCTTATAAATTTCCTACTCCTATGCATTTAACTACAAGAATATCAGATATATTAGAGGACTCAATTGACCCTAAATATTATATTAATAAACCGTTCCATTTAGTGAACAAGGCACATCAAGCTGAGTTAGATATAAAAGGACATGACAGTAATAAACGTGTATATTCTCCTAATGGCGTTGCTCCTACATTAACTACTATGGGAGGCGGTAATCAAGGACCTAAAATATTAGAACACAAGATAGTTCAAGATGTGTCAGTTCGTAAATATGATGTAAATGGAATAGCACCTACATTAACTTGTACAGGCGAAGGTGATGCTAAAAAAATTGTACAATATAGCAAACATCGTACAATAATTTCAAATGATGAAGAAATATCATTACCATGTATAGCAGCAAGTAGAGGAAGAAACCCAGAAAATCCTTCTAGTAGAGTAGCTGGAGAACATACTGAACAACGACTTGAGTTTAATACTGAAGGTATTAGCAATACACTAACAACAGTCCAAAAGGATAATTATGTAGTAGAGCCAACTTATAGACAGCCTAAAATAATGCACAAAGAAATTAAAATTGATGAAAATATATTACCAGGTGTAAGAAAAAATTTTGAAAGAGAAAAAGAAGAAATTAGCAAAAGTGATAAAGACATATATCAATGTGAATGCAAAAGTGGGTGGCAAGATAATAAAGTAGGCATTAAGGTTGCTCCTACTTTAAGAGCGAGTAGTTCACATACTTGTGTTTACTCTGATTATAGAATTAGAAGATTAACTCCAAGAGAATGTTTTAGACTAATGGGACTAAATGACAGTGACATAGATAAAATACAACAATCAGGTATAAGTAATAGTCAACAATATAAATTAGCTGGAAATAGTATTGTTGTTAATGTATTAGAGGGAATATTTAAGAATTTATTTGAAGTTAAATAATAATCAAAGAACTAAGGTTAACAATCTTAGTTCTTTTTTATATATAATATACACAAACAAAAATAGGAGGTTATAAAATGAGAATAAATACAAACAAACTACGTAATATGCTTGGTCACATTACGAAAGTTAAAGCAAATCCACTATTAGAAATATCTAACTATATACAGTTAGTATGTGACAAAGACGGTATTAAAATAAATGCAACAGACGGAGATAATCACATAACAGTATTTGAAGATGGAGAATATGATGAATCAATAGACTATATTGTAAAAACTGACCAATTTGTAAGTCTTATTAATAAGACTACAACAGAAAATGTAACATTGACTGCAAAAGAAAATTATCTAGAAGTAAAAGGAAATGGTACTTATAAAGTTGAATTAGTACAAGGTGAAATATACCCAGACCACAAAATAGAAACTAATGGAGCTTTAAAAATAGATGATTGTGTAGCATACAACTTAAAACATGGACTTAATGTAGGGAAGAATGTAAAATCACAAACTGCAGCAGATGGATGTTTATTTGGATATCTATTCAGAAATAACCATATTATAACTGCAGATGCGATAAAAGTTAATGCATCAGATTTTGATTGTCAAGGACTCGAAGTATTAATACCACCGTCACTAGCGAATTTAGTTCAAACATTATCTAGTGAAAAAGTAAATATCATTCATGATGTGAATAATAATTCAATAATGTTTAAAAGTAAAAACATAGTGATAAGTGGTACATTGATGGAAGGAGTAGAAGAATATCCAGAATCAATACTACCTATGATAGAAGAAACTCAACCAAGTTTATGTGTAGTAGATACACAAGAATTTTTAAAGGCATTAAATCGAATTGGATTATTTATTGATATATATGATATGAATACATTACAAATAGCATTTGTAGGTGATTTGATTACATTACAAACAGTGGGAGGGTCAGTTGAAAGTATAACAACAAAAGATAGTCCAAGACATGAAGATATAGTATACGAGGTTAATATAAAATACTTACAAGATTTAGTCAGCTCCGTTGATTCTCCTACAATAGATATTGAATATGGTAATCCTGATTTGATAAAAATAGTTTCTGATAAGGACCAAATGCTATTGTCTACATTAGATAATGAATAGGAGGTAATAAAATGGCAAAATTAGGCTCACTAGCAAAAATGATAAAACAAGCTCAAGAGAATAAAGTTGCAGAACAATTTATAGAAGACCTAATTTATACCATTGAGGAAGCAGATAGGAGTTCAGTCAGAACTCCTACTCAATCCTTCAAACCTTCAGGTATAAGTGGGTGCATTAGAAGTTTGTACTATCAATTGAGTGGAATAGCACCAGATGATACAGATTCAGGAGTTAATTTGATAGGTATATGTGAAAGTGGAACAGCTAGACATGAAAGAATACAAGATTATATCATGTGTATGCATAGACACGATATTAATTGTGAATGGCTAGATGTAGGTAAGTATTTGAAAGAGAATAACATTAAAGACCCAGAGGTTATAAGTCAAGTAGGAAATGAAACCAAATTATATTCAAAAAAATATAATATGCGATTTATGTGTGACGGCCTTATAAAATATAACGGTGAATTATATATAGTAGAAATAAAAACTGAATCAACTCATAAATATAATAGACATACAGATGCATGGTCAGAACATAAACTGCAAGCAACTTGTTATAGTATGACAATTGGAGTTCCCAAAGTATTATTTATATATGAAGACCGAGATAATTGTACTAAAAAGGGATATCTAGTTGAGATAACAGATTTAATGAAAACAAGGGTACAAAGTATAATAGATTGTGTTAATACATTTATAGAAAATCAAGAAGTACCTCCACGAGAGTTAAATAAATGTAAATACTGTAAGTATCAAAATCAATGCAGAAAAGATGGTGAGTAATATGACCGAAGGTAAAAGATGGGAAGAAAATTTTAAAAAAAGTATGGGGTTAAGCTGTATAAGATTATATGACACTACTAATGGATTTGCAGGAGTTAGAAATCCATGTGATTTCATTTATTATAAATATCCATACCAATATTTATTTGAATTAAAGAGTATAAAAGGTACTTCAATATATGTAGACATGGACACAACAAGAAGACAAATAGATTCATTAGTTGAATTAGGAAAAATAGATGGAATATTAGGAGGTCTATGTGTCCAATATAGAGAATCTGCAAGAGCGTTCTTTATACCTGCTGTAGTATGTAGAGAATTTTTAGATATTAGATGTAAAAAATCAATATCCCTTAATGATTGTGAAAAACATGAATTAATAATAGAAATACCTTTAGAATATAAAAGAACAAATTGTGTTGTGGATAAAGTATCATTTGATTCTAAATTATCAAGTCTTATGTATAATTTACGATGGGGTGGAAGAGAATGCGCTTACAATTAATTGAAAAATTTAATTCAGAAACAGAGGATATAATATCAACTGTAAATAGCATAACTAATAAATTTACTAATCAATTAGATGAATGTATAAAAGAAGTTAAAGAGTTGTTAAATTCAGGGGATGAAATATCTCCTGAACAACTTAATTATTATGTATCCCTAATTCCAGTTTTGTTATATGATTTAACTGGAAAGATAACTGAATTAGGAGTAAAGTCGGATGCTGCTAAAATGCAAAGAAAACAAGTATTTAATGATAGTTATGTAGAACAAGAACATGGCACAGTATCAAAGAAAACATCAATAGCTCAAAATGCAGCTATGAATGAACAGTTCATTGAGGATATAATGCTAAGAGCTTACAAAGAATGTGAAAACAAAATAGAAATAGCAACGATGTTACATTCAAGTCTAAAAAAAGTACAAAGTTGGAAAACTGCAGAATTAGAAATAACTAGAACAAATATATTTAGATAGGAGGTGATTGAATGGAAGTAATTAAAGATAGTTATAAATTATATCAGGGAGATTGTCTGGAAGTAATGGATGAGCTGATTAAAGATGATGTTAAAGTTGATATGATATTAACCGACCCACCTTATGGGATTGATTTAACACCTCAAAGAGAGAATGGAAAATTTAAAAACACAAAAGTTATAAATGATAATAATTTATGTTGGTTACCTAAATTTGTAAATCAGATATATGCCTTAACTAAAAATACAGCAATTATATTTTGTGCATGGCAAAATATAGATAAATTTAAAATCGAATTAGAGAAAAAATTTACTATAAAAAATATATTGGTATGGAATAAAGATTGGTTTGGAATGGGAAACAATTATAGACCAAATTATGAGCTTATATTATTATGTTGTAAAACTAATATAACAACAAAATCGAAAAACAAATCAAACATATTAACTTATAGAAGGATACCACCTCAAAAATTAAAACATAGTTGTGAAAAACCTGTTGGGTTATTAGAGGATTTAATTTATGAATTGACAGATGAGAATGATATAGTATTAGACAGTTTTATGGGTTCCGGAAGTACTGGAGTTGCATGTCTAAATACAAATCGCAGATTTATCGGAATTGAATTAGATGAAAAGTATTTTACTATATCGTATACACGATTAGAAAATCCAATGTATGAACAAAATCAAAATAAAATAAATGATAAACAAAAAACTTTATTTTAGGAGGTGAAATATATGAACGCAATAATTAACTATATAGAAAAAACAAATCATGGTTTAACATTATTACAATTAATGAAATTTTGGAGGGTATAAAAAATAAATAAAAAGGAGAATGATGAATAATGAAATACACAGTTAGAATTAAAATATCAGAAAATAATTACGAAGATAATACATTTAGTAACAGAATGGATGCTTTAGACTTTATTTATAGAAAAGGCGCTACACAGGGGATAGACGCTCAATTAGTCGAAATCAATGATAGCAATTTTTTCAAATACGAATATACTCCAAAGTTAGTTGACTTAACTAAATATTTAAATGACCATGATATTCCTTTTGAAGTGGATAGTGGATTAAATCTAATTATAAATTTCAGAGATTTAAATACTAAAGATAGATAGGAGGTTTAAGATGGCGAATAAAAAAGTTAGATTGAAGAAAATGAGACCAAGTGCAAAAGTACCTGCTAAACAAGAAGGTAATTGGTATGATTGTTATGTAAATAAAATATCAAAAGTATCAGGGTATACATTAGAAAGAACAACCTTCAATGCAAATGTATTTGACCATATAGAAGAAACATCATATGCAACAGTACAATATAGAAAAGGTGACGTATTAATATGTAGCTTAGGATTTGCTATGGAGTTAGGAAAGGGATATGAAGCGCATATTATACCTAGAAGTAGTACATTTGCTAAGAAAGGCTTAATATTAACTAATAGTGTAGGTTTAATTGATTCTTCATATTGTGGAGATGAAGACGAATGGATTGCAGTATTTTATGCTACACGTCCAGGAAGCATAAAAGTCCATGACAGATTAGTTCAAATGACAATACAAAAATCAAATCCTAATGTAGATTTTGAAGAAGTAAATACATTAGGAAATGAAAATAGAGGAGGTTATGGCTCAACAGGTCAATAAAGTTTCGACCCTTGTAACTTAACAGTTGCAAGGGTTTTTTATATATAATATATATAACTATAAAGGAGGCATTTGTATGCGAAGTATAGACTTAAAAATGGCAGAACTTAACAAAAAATTTAAAGCAAACATAATCAATATTGGAACAGACATAATAGAAGTTGATAAAATACCATTCAGTTCACCAACTGCTAATTGGATGACTTATGGAGGAATTCCAGTTGGAAAAATTACAGAATTCTATGGTGGAGAAGGTGGAGGAAAAACCACATCAGCATTAGATATATGTGCCAATGCACAAAAGCAATTTAATAAAGTGTATAAAGAAAAATTAGATTCACTAAATAATCAAATAACAGAACTGGAATCTAGTGAGTCCAAAGAAAATAAAAAGAAGATAGCAAAACTAATAGAAGAAGTTAATAGGTTAAAAGAAAAAGGTCCAAAAGTAGTTGTATATATAGATGCAGAACAGACACTAGATGTGAAATGGGCGCAGTTACTTGGAGTTGATACTGAATCAATGATTTTAGTAAGACCACAGGAACAGACTGCAGAAGAAATTCTACAGATAGCAATAGATTTAGTGTCAACTGGAGATGTAGGTCTTTGTGTATTAGATTCAATACCTATGTTAGTATCTCAAAATATATTTGATGAATCTCTTGAGAAAAAATCTTATGGTGGAATATCTCAAGCATTGACTATGTTTTGCAGTAAAGTCACACCTCATCTAGTTCAAAATCAAAGTGCATTTATAGGCATAAATCAAATAAGAGAAGATTTGAGTAGTATGTATAACACAACTTCAACTCCAGGTGGGAAAATGTGGAAACATGCTTGCAGCTTAAGATTAAGATTTAGGAAAGACACCTTACTTGATATGAACAATAAAGAATTAACAAGTCGTGCAGAAAATCCAGCAGGAAATAAAGTAGCTATTGAAATATCAAAAACTAAAGTATGCAAACCAGATAGACGCATAGGTTATTATACATTAAATTATACAACAGGTATAGATACATTAGCTGATACGATTACAGTAGCTTTACAATACGATATATTAAGACAAGGTGGTAGTTGGTATTACTATATAGATGAAAACGGAGATATAGCAAAAGACATAGAAAATAACGATATAAAATTCCAAGGTAAAGAAAGATTACTTGAGAAATTAAGAACTGATGAATTATTCAAAACTCAACTTCACGATAGATTGGTAAAGGTGATGTACAATGAATGTAAATAATGCAGAACTTATTCAAGAACTTGTTATACAAATACAACAATCTGAAGGCGTTGAGAAACGTCTTCTCTTAGACAAACTAGCACCAGAATTAGATGCTTTTATATGGAGTATATTGAGAACACATGGCGCAAAGCAAATACCACAGGATTCATTTCAAACAGCATGGATTGGAGTTATGAAAGCTATAGAAACTTATGACGCATCAAAGAATACAAAATTTTTAACTCATTGCTATTGGCAAATATTAAGTGCATTAAGTAAATTGAAACTATATGCATCAAAATATGAGACAGGTCAAGGTACATGGTCACTCTCAAGTCTGGATAAAGTTATATCTGATACAGATAATGTCATGTTACTTGAGAAACTGAAATCTTCAGATAATACTTCAAGAGATTTTATGCTGAAAAATCTAGAAGAAAATGCAAGACAGTTAATAGAAAATAATTATACAGGCACTAAACGATTAATACTATTAAAATATCTAGATGGTACTAGACCAGTTGATATAGCAGCTGAATTAGGAGTATCTAGAAGTCATGTCTCTAATACAGTGAGTATATTTAAGCAAAAATGTAGAGAACAGTTAACATAAATTACTATAAAATGTATATAACATTTACAAGGAGGTAATATAAATGGAAAATAAACCAACAAGACATTACAGTAGCATTCAAGAGCAGAAGATAGCAAACTACTTAAATGGAAAATTAACAATTAATAGTGGTGCTAGTTATAAAAAAGGAGACATTCTATTAGAAGATACTATAATTGAATGTAAAACAAGAACAAAACAAAGTATATCACATAGTATTAAAAAAGAATGGATATTAGACTTAATAAAAGAATGTATAGAAATGGGTAAAAACCATTGGGCAATAGTATTTGATTTTGGAACCCAAGAAATAAATAAACAATACGTAGTAATACCGATAGATGATTACAAAGAATATTTAGTATTAAAGGAGGGACGAGATGTCTAGAATGTCAAATAGAGAACAATTCATTAATATCATGAAACAGGTAAAAAGACCTGGAGTTGATAAATTACTAGATTGGTTGGAAGATACTGATTTTTATTCAGCACCTGCGAGTACGAGATTTCATGGAAGTTATCCAGGTGGATTGGTCTATCATACTCTTAATGTAGTATATGAGTTAAGAGAATTAGTTAAATTTTATGAAGTTGAAGGCATACCAAAAGAAAGCATAATAATAGTAGCATTAGCTCATGACTTCTGTAAGATAAATACTTATGAAGAAACAATGGTAAATGTTCCTCCACAAAGAAGTAAAACAGGCAAATGGGAACAACAACTTGGATATAAGAAAAATGAACCACTTAAACTAGGACATGGGACTAAATCATTAAGTATTTTACAAGACTTTATAACACTTGAAGATTATGAAAAAGAGGCTATATTCTGGCATATGGGAGCATATGATACTAGTGTATTAGCTAGTATACATGATTTATATGATGTATTCGAAGAAAATAAATTAGCATTTCTACTTCATATGGCTGATATGGTAGCAACTTATATTACAGAATCAAAAGGGGGAGAGGAATAATGAACTTAGCAACAAAATATAGACCGAAAACATTTGATGACATGGTATGTCAAGATAATGTAAAAATAGTACTTCAAAATCAAATAGATATGAATGAATTCAAGCAATCTTATCTATTTTGTGGGAGTGCAGGAACTGGAAAAACAACATCAGCTAGAATATTTGCAAATGAAATAAATAGAGGTAAAGGTCGAATAGTAGAAATAGATGGAGCATCTAATAATGGCGTTGATAATATTAGAAACTTAATTGATAACTGTAAAATGAAATCACTCGATGGAACATACAAAGTATTCATTATAGACGAAGTTCACATGTTATCAATAGGAGCATTTAATGCCTTATTAAAAATATTAGAAGAACCTCCAAAAGGAACTATATTTATATTATGTACCACAGACCCACAAAAGATACCAGGAACTATACTGTCAAGAGTACAAAGATTCGATTTCCAAAGAATACCAACTGAACAAATATTTGATAGACTTAAATATATAATTGAACAAGAGAATAAAGAGGGTAAATCAATAGAATATCAAGACGAAGCATTAATTTATATTGCACAATTAGCAGAAGGTGGAATGAGAGATAGTATTACAAAACTAGATACAGTATTAGGATTTACTCATAATATAACATTACCAGCCACAATAAAATGCTTAGGTTTTACATCTACTGCATATATTGTTGATATATTCGACAGTATAGTTAGAAAAGACCCTCAAAGTATGCTTGCATCAATAGATTCAATATTTTTAGAAGGTAAAGACTTAAAATTATTTGTGAAGGATTCTATCAAGACTTTACTTGAAATTATTAAGTATAATATGAGCGGCTATTATAGTTTACCTGAAAGTTGTAAAGCACAAGTTGGTTTTATTATATCTCAATGTACATCTGGTAATTTATTATCTATTCTAGATACTTATACTAATTTATACTATAAAATCAGATATGAACATAATCCTAAAATTCTAATAGAAAGTGAGTTGCTGCAAGTATGCGAATATTAGGTATGAAAGATTGTTTAGAACGAATTGAGAAGTTAGATAGACTTCCCCAGTTATCCATAATATCAGCACCGAAAGGTGCTGGTAAATCTTTATTAATAAAGAAATTAGCAGAAAAGCAAAATATGAGAATCCAATATATAGGAACAAAAGTAGATAATATAAGAGACTTTATTCAAGACTCAGTAGCACTTGAACAACCTACACTATTTGCTATTACTGATGGCGATTCAATGTCAATAGGTGCTAAAAATGCGCTTTTAAAGATAACTGAAGAACCTCCAAAGAATTGTTATATAGCAATAGAAATAAGAGATATAAATACCGCACTTGATACAATCCTATCTAGAGGTACACTATTTGAAATAGATAGATACTCATATAACGATTTAAAACAATTTGCAATTGAGCATTTAGGAATGGAAAATAATGAAGATATTTCAAATATATGTCAAATATCAGCAACACCTGGAGATGTAAAATTATATCAAGAAGTAGGATATAGGGATTGTTATAATTATGCAGAAATGGTGTATAACAATATAATGCGAGTTACAACAGGGAATGCGTTCAAAATTAAGACCAGATTAGATTTCATGAGTAAAGGTGAAGGCTTTCCAATAGATATGTTTTTTAATATATTACTATTTGTATGTAGACAGCATATAGAAGATGAACAAGCTAAGTATATTATTAGATGCACTTTAAATGCATTAAGTATGCTAAAAGTGAATGGAGCTAATAAAGAAATGGCATTTGATGTATGGGTATTAGATTGTAGATTAAGAAGAGGTGAATTTAAATAATGTATATACCAAAAACAGAATCAGATATAAAACAATCAGCTTTAGATTGTGCAAGAAGTTGTGAAATGTGCTTTGATTGGCAAAGTACTTCAAAGTGGGTAGAGATATTTGCAAATAAAAGATATGATACTTTAAGCAATATTTTGCGATATGACTTTCAAGTAATACTTCCAAAGAAATATAGAAAAGTATATGTCGATGTATTTGTCAAATATATGTTAACAGTAATCGAACGAAAGAAAAAAGAACATGAAGTAAAAGAAAGAGAGGAAAAAGCTAAGCAACATGCATCCAAGAGAAAGGGGAAAAAATAGTATGGAGTTAGTAGAACTGAATAAACAATTAAGAGCAGGAACCCCTGGAAACTTTTATATCTTTGTAGGAGATGAGATAGGCCTTCAAAATATCTATTTAAAACAATTCGGTGAATATAAAAGAGTTGATACTGTAAGTGAAGTATTAAGTAAATTGACCATAAAAGGATTTGGATTTAATAATGGTTTAAAAGAGATATATGTAGTGAGAGATGATTTAGATTTTCTAAATAATAAACATCTAGAAGAGAATATTAAACAACTGGAGAAATCCAAATTAGGTACATTAATATTACAAATAACAAATGTAAATAAGAAAAGTGCTTGGTATAAGACATTAAAAGATTATGCTGTAGAATTTAACAAATTAACTCCTACCCAACTTATACACCAGATACAACATTATAACCTCACAGATAATAAAGATACTTTGAAATACTTTGTTAGCGCCTGTAATAACGACTTTACAACTATTTTAAATGAAATAGACAAGTACAATAGATTATACGCGGCAGGAGTTTATAAGACGTTCTCAATAGATACATTACTTGATATGATGCCACCAAAATATGATTATACTGTATTTGATTTTATAGATTTAGTTCTTAAACACGACATGAAAGCTATACATGTGATGGATTTATTGCTTGAGCAAAATCAAAGTCCATTAGGTATATTATCACTATTATATCAAAATATATCAAAAGCAATATTAGTGATAGGACATAAGGGTCAACAAGACATTACAAAGAAAACTGGACTTCCGTATTGGCAGATAAAGAAAATATTAAATAATGTCAAAATAAGTCCAGGTGGTTTACTTGCTGCACTTAGATTCATTCAACAATATGATAATGGAATAAAAAGTGGACGATATTCACCTGAGATAGGACTTCAATGCTGCATATTAAATATTTTATCTAATAACTAATTAAAATCATGCTAGTTAACATAAACTAGCATGATTTGTATATAACATATAACAGTAATAAATAAGGAGGTAGTATAAAATGGATACCAATCTTGTTGAATTAGTAAAAGCACTTAAATTAATTCGAGAAACTTGTGAATCTATATCAAGTAAGGAATGTGATAATATGCGAGAATTTGGAAACTGTCCTATATATAAAATATTAGGGAATTGCACTCTAGACGAAGTTCCAGACGATTGGAGTATAAAGGAGGAATTCAACAATGAAAATAAATAAAGAGTATGAAATATTAGTTGACTCTATAGGTACTTACATTCTAAGAAGACACTATATATCAAAAGTAGGAACTCCAACATGGCAAGACATAGGATATTATAGAACATTAGAACAAGCTAGAAAAGGGGTATTAAAAAGAGAAATAGCTAAGACAGAATTAAAAGAACTAGATACTGTATTAAAAGCAATAGACAATGCAGTTGCAATAATAAAAGAATTACCAGTTAAGGAGGTTAAATAATATGGGAGTAGGAGAAGATAAAACACCAAGAGTGTATAAAGATGTTCCATTCGATTTAGTATTACGTTTATGCCAATTATATGATAGTAGAGATAAATGGGATGAATCTAGCCCTGCCTATGAAGAATATACAGAAAAAATTCAAAAGGTGAAAACAGTATTAGAATATATTGCAACAGGAGGTGTAAATTAATGTTTACATTAGATGATTTTAAAGTAAAACTAGTTAATGGCGAAGATGTAAAAAGTTTTATTAAAAAACACGGTGAGTTTGCAGCAGTTTGCTATAATACTCCAAAAGAAAAAGCTGAAGCTGTAGGATTACATTGTCTAAAGAGTGGACATTTTAGTGGTAGTAGACATTTACATTTTGTATTTGAATTAAAAAATGTACCACGTTCAGCTGTTGACCAACTAGTTAGACATAATATAGGATTTGTTACAAATGTCCAATCATTAAGATATTGTAACAAAGATGGAAAAGTAAGTTTATACGCAGCTCCAGAGATAGCAAAAGATATATATTTAGTAAATTCTTTACACAATTACGAAGCACAGGTACAAGCTAATTACGATTATTTTCAAAATAATATGAAAAACAACGGTCATACAAATGAACAGTCTAATGAAATAGCAAGAACAGTATTACCAATAGGAGTAGCAACAGAATGCAATATAGCAGTAAATATAGAATGTTTAATTCATTTAGCAAATGTAAGACTATGTACTAGAGCAGAACTTCCAATTAGAACAATAATAAAAGAAATGGTTAAACAGGTCGTAGAAGTAGAACCACGCTATAAACCATATCTAGTATCACAATGTGTCAAATTAGGATATTGTCCTGAAGATAATAAGGAATGTGTAAGATATAAGGAGGTAGTAAAATGAAGCATAAACAAATAAGTACAACAGGTGCAAATGTTATTACATTAACAGGTGTGGCTGCTATGCTTGCAATAGCAGGATTTAGTCTTCCAGTTAGTGGAATTATATTTGGTGGTACAGCATTAGGCTGCTATCACTTAACTAAAAAAGAAGGGGGTAAATAAAATATCTGTAGCAAAATTATTACTAAAAAGGAAGTAGTGGAGGATTAATATATGGATAAAGTGGAAATATATAATAATATAATAAACACTATGTGTGAAACTTATAGAGCTAAAAACAGTGATTATGGTGATTCAGTAGGAGACACATATAATAAATTCGGTGATGTGTCATTCTTAACTAGAATAACTGACAAATACAATAGAATATTATCACTTTCAGATAAAGGTGAATGTGGCGAAGTGAAAGATGAAAGTCTAGATGATACAATATTAGACCTTGCTAATTATTGTGTATTATGGCTCATTGAACGCCAATTAAAAAGTTCACATAAATAAGTTAACATTAATTATATAGAAAAGTATATAATATATACAAAATAAAAAAAATTGGAGGTAATATAATGATAGAAATAGGATTAACTCAAGAACAAAGTGAAGCTGCTATAGAAATGGCAGAAGAAAAGATTGATATAATACTTGAAAAAGGCCCTAAAGAAGTACTAGAAACAGTAATGACTCTAAATGTCAGTCAAATAGAATCATATCTACACGATAAAGCATTAGAACAATGTCAAATAAATGCTTTTCTTAAATTATTAAAAGTGCATGATGCAATAAAAGATATATGCACTCTTGAAAAACATTATATAAAAGAAGTTCCAGAAAAAGCAAAAGAAGAAATATCTGACATGCATGATGCATATGCTGACTTAAATAATAATTATGTTGTGTATATGTTAACTCAATTAGCATTAGATATATTAGATGATGATGAAATATATGAACTATTAAAATAAGATGTATAAAAATTAAATAAATGTAAATAATAGTAATAAATAATATTAAATCACTAAAAATGACTTGGGGGCGGTCAATAAATGCCCTTTAAATATATTATAAAGGAGTGAAAGTAATGAGTGAATTAGTAATAGCGATTATATTAGGAGTATCAATGACCTTAACAGGTTGTACAAAAGCAGGGGAGTCAACTGTAAGTGATTATGAACAAGGTGGTTATTTTCAAGAAGAACAACAGCGAGAAGATACAGAAGTAGATAAACCAAAGGCAACTACACCTCAGCATAATAAATTAGACTCTGAGCAACCTGCAGAACATAAACAAAACAATATTAGAATAAATAATCAACAACCAAGTAAAAAATCTACAAAAGGCACAGACAAAGTTAAAGATAGTTCAGGTAGTAAAAATGAATATGAACATAAACAAGATAATCAATCAACACAACAAAATACACAACAAGAAGCAGTAGATATAGAATGTGCAATATGTGGGCATCAAGTACATAATGGAGAAGGCATTACACTAAATGACTATCCAGTACAAGATAGTGACGGACATATTGTATCAGGTGCTGTAGTAGTCCATAAATATTGTTACCAACACGAATTAGATGATAATTCAAAACATGATATATAATAGTTAATACTTCCTATAATAGGAAGTATTTTTTTTTCTATTTAAAATTTTTTAAATAAATTTATTAAACTCACTTGACTTATTACATACTTTTGTATATAATTTAAGTATAATAAAAAATAAGAAAAGGGGATAAGAAAAATGAAGAAACAAATAGTATTAGAAGGATTAAATAAAAAAGAAATAAGAGAACAAATACATAACTTAGAAGAAAAAGGAATGTACTTTGGAAGATGTATAGCAAAAGCTGAACAAGATGGAATAATAACAATGACATTTAGAGTAGAAAATCAATTCATGGATACAAAAGAATACAACAAATTAGTAGAAGTAGAACATGACCCAAGAATAAAAACAGGTGCAAGAGTAAGAGATATAAAAACAGGAGAAGAATTTACATTAGGAAGATTATATGAATATTCAAGAAGTCATAAAGTAGTTTATTGTACATCAGACGGAAGAAAATGGCAACCAAATACAGTATATAAAAGATGCGAATATATAGGTCAATAAAAAATTCTAGGGTTGGAGGTTATCCCTAAAAACCTCACTATAAAAATAAAAGGAGATAAGAAAAAATGAAAAAAGAAATTAAATTAACTCAAAAGCAAGAACAAGTATTAAAAGGTTTATTAAAAATAGAACAACGTAATGGTGATAAAAAAGTAACTGTATCAGATATCCATTGTAATATGACAGCTGTTACTAAAATAGTTGCTCCAAACTGGTTTGATAGAACTTTCAATAAACTTGAAGAATTAGGACTTGTGGAAAAAGAAAATATGGATTTTATAGTACCTGGTGGATATAGAAAAGGTATAGTGGAAAAAACTTATACTTATATTATCACAGACCTTGGATTTGAATATTTAGGAATTGCAAACTCAACTAAAACTGAAGAACAACCTAAAGAAAAAGTACCTTGTAAACTTGTATGTAAAGACCTTGTAAATTTGTATGTAAAGAGTGCAATGCTATAATTGAATCAAGTAAAAGTTATATCAACAATGTATTACATCATTACTTTTATCATAAACAATGCGGTGGAAGTCGTTTAATATTAGAAACAAATCCAGTTAACAATAAATAGTAAAAATTGTATATAATATATAAGTTGCTACTGAGTTTCAACTATAAATAGAACTCAACAGAATATATAATTAGGGGTGAATAAGATATGGCATATAATATTGAGGGAATACCTTTTTATATTATTTCTCAAAACAAAAGAATATCAAGAGAAATAACAAGTAAATATCAAGTCTATGGCGAGCTAATAAATTTAGGTTGTATATTTACAACTCCACAGCGTCATAAAATAGACAACTGTCTTACACAAAACATCATTCTAAAAGTGTTAGGTGTACATGATACAAAAGAGATACAAACCTGTAAATATATCTATAATGCACATGAAATACTGCCATTAAGAATAGTACTTAAAAAAGACATTGGAGAAATAGACCCAAGAATATTATTAGAGTCAAATAAGGAGGTGTAATTATGGATAACATCACATTACTTAGAATAATAGCAACTATAAACCCAACAATGACATTCAAAGAGCTACAAGAGGGGTTAAGCAGATGCTAAGGGTAATAATAGTACTTCTAGTATTATTAATATTAGAAGTACTAATCGAAATAACATGTTTTAAGGAGGACAAATATGAGTAGAAGAAGAATAGCGAATATAAGAAATATAGATAAATTAGGACGTATTACTATACCAAAAGATATCAGAAATATGTTAGGAGTAACTGAAGAAACATTGTTTACTGTAGAGTATGATGTAGATGCAAAAGAAATAAGAGTGATACCACTATCAGAAGAATTATGTGATAAGATAACATATAAAAAATAAGGTGGTGAATAAAATGCTTATTAACCTACAAGGAGAATATGCAATAATCTATAACGAAAAGCTATGGGGCAAAAATACAATATGTTGTGCAGATGTATTATGTGAATATAATAATCATATATACTGTAAACATTGCATATTAAAACAATGTGTAAGAACAATACCTCAATTAATATCAGAAGGTGTTATAATATTTTTAGATGAGGAGGAATAAAAGATGACTAAATATAATATAGGTGACCAAGTAAGAATTAAATCAGCAAAAGAGTTAAAGGAATTAAGATACTTAGGACATGATATAACATCTGAGATGATAGAATGTGGAGGTGAAATAGTAATTGTATGGTATATAGTACCAAAATCTTTATGGATAAATCCTTTAATGCCAGAATATAAAGTAAGAGGTGGACTAGGATGGACATGGTATGAAAATCTATTAGAGCCAATAGAGTAAAAAACAATAAGGGAGAGAGATTAAATGGAAATAAAAACTAACAAATATGAATTATACCAAGGGGACTGTTTAGAAGTTATGAAAGAAATACCAGATAAATCTATAGATATGATATTATGTGATTTACCTTATAATACAACTTCTTGTAAGTGGGACGTACTTATACCTTTTGAAAAATTATGGGAAATATATAAGAGAATAATTAAAACAAGTGGAAATATTATTTTATTTGGTTCTCAGCCATTTACAAGTGAACTAATATTGTCAAATAAAAATTGGTTTTCTTATTCCCTTATATGGGAGAAAGAACAGGGTACAAATTTTTTATTAGCTAATAAAATGCCTTTGAAAATACACGAAGACATATGTGTTTTTAGAAAACCAAATAATTATGGAGTTGATGAATTTATTGAGTTAAGAAATATTTTTAAAGATATACTAGCAAAAATAAATAAAAGAAAGACGGAAGTAATAAAAGACTTAGGGCAAGGATTAGACCATTGTTTTAGATTTAATAGTAGTCAATGGAGTCTGCCTACTAAAACTAATTATGAAAAATTAATAGAGTTTTATAACCTTCAAACTGTTCCAAATTATGATGTTTTAAAAGAAAAATATGATTCAGAGTTTTTTAGAATATATAATCCTCAAATGACAAAGGGGAAATCTTATATAAGCGGAAAAGGAACAAGCGGAGATGTTACAAATAATGTTATTAAAACACAAACCATTAATCATGGAACAAGAAATCCTACTAGTATATTAAAATTTAATAGAGAAACTGGATTACATCCCACACAAAAACCAGTAGCTTTATTAGAATACCTTATAAAAACTTATACAGATGAAGAAATGGTAGTTTTAGATAATTGCATGGGGAGTGGTAGTACTGGTGTAGCTTGTATGAATACTAATAGAAAATTTATAGGAATTGAATTAGATGAAAATTATTTTAATATAGCTAAAAATAGAATCAAAAATGCAACAGTAAGACTAATAGAAATATAATTAAAAATAATATAAATCAAGTATATAAAGAGTAGGTAGAAAATATCTACTCTTTTATTATTGCAAAATTTGGGGTGGAGAAATGTATATAAAATGTTTACAACTTGTATCTAAAGTATATACACAGTAATAACAATAAAACCATTAAAGATAAATATCTAAAGATAAATGTTGATAACACATATATAAACAAAACAAGGTTAATTAAATATAATATAAGTAAAAACAAGAGAGGAGCCAGAGTGAATGTCACAAGTAGTTAAGGAAGTAAAACCGTTAGTAATAATATACTCAAGTAAAGAGAAGAGATATATAGTTTATAATACCAATAAAGAATGGAAGTGTGGTCATACTCATATAGGAACATTAAAACAAGCAGAATACTTATGTGATTGTATTAGAAAAAGCAAGGTCCCACACAATGTTAATAAGTATTTTATCATTAGCTTACTGCGATTAAGTCACGATAAAGGATATTCAGACAAATTGAAGACAAAACTCAACAGCTTTAATGGCTCAAAAGGGTATAGAAATACCCCATCAAATATAAGGAAATAAAGTGAAATTAAGATTTAGTTAATTAAATAAAGACAGGTGTCAAAAATCCCCTAGGAAAACACTTTTGTCGGTTTATTTAATAAAGTAAAATCAAAATATACTTTAAAGGAGGTAAAAATGACAGCAAAGAAAAGTAACTGGAATAGTATATGCACTGTAAATGGAATAAAAATGTCAGTAGCACAAAGAAATAAAATCATAAAGAATAAGTATATTTATGAAGATGTAAGTTTACAAGATTTAGCAAAGGAATTCAATATTAGTTATCAAACTATAAGATGTCTATCTAGTAAAGAAAAATGGAAAGATGAAAAAGATAAGATTGTAGCTGCTTTAAAAGACGATATAGATAAGCAGACCTATGATGTATATCTAGAGGCAGGAGTAGATATTAACATGCAATATCATGCTTTATGGCAAGGATTGTACAATAAAGCAGTTCATATGCTCAATACTGGAGAAGGGCTGATGAATGGCAAAACAGGAAAGCTAGATGTATATAGACTTAATCAATTAGCTGACGTAATAAGTAAAGCACAACAAGGTCAACAATTTACATCGGGTCTATTAAGTAAGGAAGTTCAAATGGAACTTGACATAAAAACTCAAAAACTAGAAATTGATAAAGGTAAATATGAGTTACAAAGAAAACTATTAGGAGAAGATGATAACTTAACAGTAGATACAACAGGCTTAATGAAAGCATTAGGCATGGCAGTTGTTAATTCAGGAATAGGTGAGGAATAATGCCAAAATTAAAGGATAGAATAGTACCATTTGACTTTGTACCTTTTAGTCAAAAACAAAGTATCGTAATGAGTTGGTGGACACCAGGAAGTAGATATAAAGATTTTGATGCTATTATATGTGACGGAGCTGTAAGAAGTGGTAAAACTGTATCTGAGGCACTGTCATTTGTACTTTGGAGTATGAATACATTTGACGGAAAAAACTTTGCACTATGTGGGAAAACAGTCGGAGGACTTAGACGTAATGTAATTGGTCCTTTAAAACAGATGCTAAAATCAACAGGATATATTATAGAAGATGCAAGAAATGAAGGCTGTATATGTATAGGAGCTACAGATTCAGTAACAAAGAAAAAGACAACTAACTACTATTATATATTCGGTGGTAAAGATGAGAGTTCACAAGATTTAATACAAGGGATAACATTAGCAGGAGTATTCTTTGATGAAGTTGCATTGATGCCACAATCATTCGTTAATCAAGCAACAGCTAGATGTTCTGTTCAAGGTGCTAAGTTTTGGTTTAGTTGCAACCCTAACTCTCCATTTCACTGGTTTAAAAAAGAGTGGATAAATAAAGTCACAGAGAAAAAAGTACTATACTTACATTTCACAATGGATGATAATCCGTCATTAAGTGAAGAAGTAAAGAACAGATATAAAGCATTATACACTGGAGTATTCTACAAACGATATATATTAGGCTTATGGGTAGCTGCAGATGGAATAGTATATCCAATGTTTAACCCAGACATACATGCAGTCACAGTAAAAAGAAACTGGACTAGAATATTCGTAGCAGGAGATTTTGGTATTCAAAATGCTACTACATTTGGAATATTTGGATATTATGCTCCAGAGCGTAGATACCATCAACTAGCAAGTTATTATCATAGTGGTAGAGATGAAGGACAAAAGACTACGAAAGAATATGCAGATGATTTAAAACAATTTCTAGCAGATAATTTAGTAATACCAGAATACATTACACTTGACCCTTCAGCTGCTCCAATGATGGTGGAATTAAGAAAAGACCCATACTTTGCTCGACATGGGATAGATATATTACCAGCAAAGAATAGAGTAGACTTAGGGATACAAGTTGTATCTTTTTTACTTAATGAAAGGAAATTTACACTTGACCCAAGCTGCACAAAAGACATTGAAGAGTTTACAACATACGCATGGGATAGTGACAAGCTGGATAAAGGCGTAGAAGAAGTTATAAAGATAGATGACCATGCAATGGATAAAATTAGATATGCAATTATGACAGATTCAATTATAAATGGGACATTAGATAGAGAGATAGCAATACTTGAAAAGGAAGGAGAATATTAAATTGAGTGATTATAGAGATTTTAAAAATAGTTTACTTGGACTATTTGCTAATGATTTAGAGTTTAGAAAAGAATTACCCGAAGTTCAAGATTATTATGAATTTTATGAAGGTAGAAAATGGACAGGAGAAGATGATTTAACTGATAGTACTGGTCAATTATGGGCAGTAAGTAATAGGGATTATACTCCAACTAGAGAAATACGAAACTTAACTAAAAAGTTACTGAAAAAACAAGGAAGATTCATGACATCAGTTCCACCTACTTTAGTATTAAGTAGTTATGACGATAATGCAAATAGAGATGCAATAGACACAAAGAGGGGGTGCATAGAGCATATCCTAAGAGATACAAAGTTTTGGAACAAATTCGGAAAAGCATTTATGGACTGTACAATAGGGAAAAGAGTATTACTTTGTATGCTTGCAGATGTAGATGCACAAGGAAAACCTCTAGGCACAGTGAAATTTAGATTTTATACTATGCCAGAGTTTATCTATGAGTATGATGAAAATGATATTGATGTATTGAAAAAAGTAGAAATCGCATATCAAGATAAATCCACAATAGGAAAAATACAACGTGACCAAAGATGGCATAAATGGACTTATGAAATGAGGGATGATGGATATTGTTGGGCTACTTATAAAATAGTAGATGGAGCAAATATAACAGCATTTACTACAATAACAAATAATGTAAGTGACAATGAAGACGATAACACAATAGAAGCCTTTGAATTGAGCACAGAATGGAATACAGGGTTACAAGAATTACCTTGCCGAGTTATACTCAATGACGGCTTAACTGGTGATATAAGAGGATATAGTGATGTAAAAGACTTAATGGATATGGCCACAACATATAACAGAACAATATCAGATTATAGAGATGCACTTAGATTTAAACTATTTGAGCAACCTGTATTTACTGATGTGAAATCAACCTGCTTAAAAGATATAAAAATAGCACCAAATACAATAATTGACTTGAAGTCTGACCCTACACTTGGAGATGGTACTGGAAGTAATTCAGTTGCAAAATTTGGAACATTAGGAAGTACATTTAGTTTCCAAAGTGCAGTAGATAGCTACTTAACACAACTAAAAAAGGATATGTACGAGTTAATGGAACAACCAATGCCAGAGGCAATTATTGATGTACCAAGTGCAAAAGCATTAAAGATGGTGTATTATGACCTTATAACAAGATGTGAGGAAAAATGGAGAACATGGGACGAAGTATTAATATGGGTTGTTCATATGCTTGAAGTATATCAAAGTTTTGGCCTATTTAAAGATGTGGTGGGAAGCGAGACATTGAGTATGGAAACAACAACATATTGGAGACATAATTATCCACTTCCAGATGATGATGAATCATTAAGAACTATAGGAATACAAGAAGTAGAAGCAAATGTACGCTCACATAAATCATATATTGAAGAATTTGGAAATAGTGAAGACGCAGAAGCTGAATTTAACCGTATTATGGAAGAACAAGAACAAATTCAAAATATGCAAAATATGATGATGGGTGGATTTGAACCTGCTGACAATACTCAACCGGATGATAATAATGATGACGATGCTAAACCAGATGATGATACTAACAAAAAAGATAAAAAATAGTATATAATACTTACTATTATTTTTAAGGAGGTATTAGATATGGGCAAAGCATCAGACGAATATGTTAACCATCAAATACATGTGGTATGTGATAATTGTGCTAATGCAATTAAAGTAAAGACTAACGAATTATTTTATGACAGTAAAACAAAATTAAGAGTAGAAGGATTTGAATGTCCTAAATGTGGTGCAATATATGTCACTTTAATTTCAGACAATAAATTACGCGCACAAATTCATAAACTACAAGAAAAGCAAGCAGCACTTAGACAACAAGTGAAGAGACAAGGATATGATTATCAATTTTATGAAACTAATGATAGAAGTATCCCACAAGCTATTGTGAGAAGATGGCAAAAGAAAATTATGACACTGAAAAAAGAAATAGATATGATGATTGATAGAAATAAAAAATATGAGGCAGTTTTAAAAGAAAAATATTTAGAACAGGAGGGAGAGGTAAGAGATTATGTCTACTCAAAAGTCAAATGATTATTTAAATAGTATAGATAGAGCTGCTAGACGTATAGCACAGAATACAACAAAGACACAAGAACAATTAATTATGAGAGCATATAAACAATCATTTGATGATGCATTTTCAGACTATTTAAAGCAACTAGAGAAGGGTAAATCCCCTTCTCAACAGTATTTCATGAAATGCAAACTTGCATATATACAACAACTATATAATACAATGCAAAGTCAATCAATGATATGTAATGAAAAAATACCAAAACGAATATTAGACCAATATGCTCAAGTAATGAAAGACATCACAAATAATAAAGATGTTATAGATAGAATTAATAAGAATGTCGATGTAACATCACGAAATATTGTTGAACAAATGACTAAAGGTGAAATATATAAAGGTGGAATTGGACTTGATAGTAGACTTTGGAGTTCCACAAATGCAGCAGGACGTAAAATAGAAGATGCAGTCACAAGTTGTTTAGCTCGAGGTATTAGTCCAGCTGAAGCATCAAAAATTATTAGTCAATTTGCAAAATCAGGTCATCATACATGGGATAGTAAAAAGATACGAGAAAAATTAGGAAGTGGATATGCCAGTAAATATGGAAAAGGTGGACTTGACTATGAAGCATTAAGACTTATGAGAACAACCAATACCCATATGGCACAATTATCAGTTATGAATTCTGATAAAGTAAATCCATATAATCAATTTGTAAAATATCATACAGGGCACGCAGGAAGTAGAACTTGTTCAATGTGTAGAGATAGAGACGGAAAAATATTTCCAATACATGATGCACCTCTTGACCATCCAAATGGACTTTGTTGGCTATCACCTGTAATGAGTAAAGACGGAAAAACTGAGTTATCTTTAGCAGACATGGTCGACGATATGAATGATTATTTTGACGGCAAACCTAATAGTGGAGTTATGGAACAATGGCTACAAGATAAAGGCAAAACTAACCCAATGAAACCAACTCAAAAACCACAAAAACCTACAATACCAAGAGGACATCTATACACAACAGAACAGAGAGAACAGAAATACAAAGAATTAGAATCAAAATTACGAGAACAATTAAATCCAATGTTGGAACAAGAATTTCCACAGAGGGGACGTTCAGATAGAGCAAAAGAGAGACACTTGAAAGAAATAGCACAATATAGAGCATCTACAGTATATGGTATTATGGATAATTTACAAAAATATCCAAAATCTATTCAGGATTTATATTTGCATACAGTACAACAATTAAAAATTGAATATGCAGGAAATAGTGGTGCTTTTTACTCACCTGGTAAAAAGTATATTGCATTTAGTATAGAAAAAGTCAATAAAGATAAAAGAGGTCCATTCAGTACGGTATTCCATGAATGGGGACATTTAATAGATAATCAGATTAATCCTAGTATAGTAATGACGGAGAAACATACAAAAGATTTCTACAAAGTACTTAAAGCAGATTTAAAAAATTCATTAAAACCTCATGTTGACGATTTAAAACGAGATTTTCCAGACCGTTCAGCTTATACTTATAAAAAATATTCTGAAAATAGATTGTCATATGAATTATATCAATGTAGTGATGCAATAGCAGGAGTTTCAGATATATACGGAGGATTAACAGATAATAGAGTTTCTGGTGCATGGGGACATAGTAAGTCATATTGGAAACGAACTGACCCGAAAGCTGAAGTATGTAGTGAAGCATGGGCAGACATACTTCAAAGTTATTCTTCTAAAGAGGCACTTGAATATATATCTAAATATTTACCAGGTGGTAAAGCATTTGTAGAGAAAACTATCGAAGAATTAATTGAACAAATTAAGAAAGGAGAACTAAAATAATGAAGGATACTACAATAGAAAAATTAAAACAATACAATCAAAATTTCGATGATATATTTCCATTAATGCAATACAGTTTTACAGAACAAGAAATAGTAAGTATAATAAATAAATGTATTATAAATAATAAACCAGTAGAATATTATTATCCATTAGATGATGACGTTATATATTAGAGTATTATAGCTAGGTACACAAGTATCTAGCTATTTTTATGTTAAGTTAACAAAATATTCATATTTCATATAATATAGTTAGTAGTAGACCTGGGCTACTGTAAAAATCCCTTGTATCGTGAAAGTTACCTTGCTCTTTTCAAAAGCATTGTATAAGGAGGTATTAAAATGAGTAAAGATATTAAAGATTTCTTGCAAGGAGTAGACAACGCAGATGCCGTTGCTAAAATTATATCTGATAACTTAAAAGATGCTAAATGTAAATTGTTTATAGATGATGGAGATAAGAATATCTATGTACCTAAATCTAGATTAGATGCAAAGATAAGCGAATTAAATACCGCAACTCAAACAATAACTACATTAAACGCATCAGTAAAGACTCTTGAAGCTCAAGTTAAAGACGACGATAAAGCTAAAGAGACTATAAAAGGTCTTCAAACTGACCTGGATAATTATAAGAAAGCATTAAAAGATAATCAAATAGATTCGGCACTTCAAATGTGTGCATTAGAACACAAGGCTCATGATGCTAAAGATTTAAAAGGATTTTTAGACATGGGCAAAATATCAATAAGTGAAACTGGTGAAGTCATAGGTATGAAAGAGCAAATAGAAAATTTGAAAAAAGAAAAAGCATATCTATTTGAAGCTAGTGAACCAGATAATAGTCATCAAAAACCAGCATCACCTTTCAATGGTACAGGCGTACCTGGAAAACAGGCAAACGGATTTGTATTCAATTCACAGACAGCACAACCTGGTGATTTCGGTAAAATGTTAGCACAACAAAATGGAGTGCCAAAAGCACAAGAAGGAAAGGCAGTAGGGCCTGAATACTTCTTTGGCGAAAATCAATAATTAATTAAGGAGGAATAAAAATGCCTAAATTACAACAAAGAAAATATTTAGCACCAGAACCACAATTTTTAGCATTTCCAGACCACTATGTAAATATACCTGGAAAAATAGAATTTGATGAATTAGCAAAATTATATGCAACAATGTCAAAAGCTGAAACACAAAAATTAGCAAATGTATATACTGACTCAACAAAAGTATTACCAAGAGGGTTAGCTGTTCATATAGACGGAGACGGAAAAGTAACATCTCCAAAAGCCGCTACAGAAGCAGGAAATGATGGAGTAACTCCAAATGCCGTTTTATTTAACACTATTGATTATAAAAAATATGACTCAACAACTGACCCAGTTATAAATGCATCTATATTAGTACATGGATTTGTAAGAGCTGATAGATTATTCGGTTCAGAAAAAGCTAATTTAGATAATGCGATGATATGTGTCGTAAATAAATAATAAGGAGGGAAAATAAATGGCTATAATAAAAAATTTATTCGATTATATAAACGCAACTGATATAGCTGCATATGTAACAGAAAAACCAGAAAATAAAATCCCTTATTTTGCTGAAACATTATTCCCAGCTCAAAGACAGTTAGGTACAGATATATCTTGGTTAAAAGGAGCTAATGGCCTTCCAGTAGCTATCCAACCAAGTGAATATGATGTAAAAGCAAGATTAAGAGAAAAAGAAGGATTTGAAGGCGTAGCAACTGAAATGGCGTTCTTCAGAGAAGCTACTAGAATCGGTGAAAAAGATAGACAACAATTAAATATGTTATTAAATAACCCAGAACAACAAATGGCAATGCCTATAATAAGAAACATTTTTGATGAAGTTTCTAGATTAGTTGAAGGTGTCAGAGTTCAAGGTGAATATATGAGATGTCAATTATTAACTGGTGGAAAAATAGATGTTACTTCTGCTGATGGTAGAGTAAAATATGTGTATGACTATGGACAACAAAATCTATTCAAATGTAAAAAAGGTCAAGATGCATGGGGTGAAGCAAATGAAGCAGCTGACCCTGTAAGAGATATAATAGCTTGGTGTGATTATATGGAAACATTAAGAGGAATAAGACCTACAAGATTAGTAATGAATAGAAATACTTTCTTAAATATGGTACATTCTCCTAAAGTTCATAAAATGATGTATCCAAATGATTCAGCACTTAATTATTATGTAACTGACCAAAATGCTAAATCATTTATAGAAACAACTACAGGTTGTACTATATTTGTATATGCTAAGAAAATAACAACATTATCTCATGATACAGGTATAGCAACAGGAACTCCAGTTGACTTAATCCCAGATGGAAAAGTTGTTGTATTACCACCTAGAGCTTCATTAGGTTCTACTTGGTATGGTACTACTCCTGAAGAAAGTGACCTTATGACAGGTTCAGATGCTCAAGTATCAATAGTAAATAATGGTACTGCAATAACAACTTATAAAGAAAAACATCCAGTACAAGTAGTTACAGTTGTATCAAGTGTTATGATACCATCATTTGAAACAATAGACGATTGTGCTGTTGCAGATGTTACTAAAGTATCTGAAGATACAAGTAACATGATAAAATAGTTTGCTCATTTTTAATATACATAGCCAAGGGAGGGAATGAGATTAAACCCATTCCCTTGGCTTTTACATTATGGAGGTGAGTAAGTTGCTAAGTGTAGAAGTACTAAAAATTATGTTAATGGAGGATAGTAGTCCATTACTTACAGACCAACAACTAGAAATGTTAGCTGGAACATATGATAATATTAATGAAGCATGTTACTATGGATGTTTAATGAAAGCAACTTCAGCAAATAGCTCACTTGAAAATATAACAATAGGACCTATTTCCATTGAAAGTACATCAAGTGATTTCTGGCTTAAAATGGCAGATGGATTTTATAGAAAATTTTTAAGAGACCAAAATGATATAGGGTTAACAGGCATGACAATGAGGCGTTCAGATGAGTTATGATTATAAGCGTTTATTGCCAAGAATACAGAATATCATTAACAAGTATGGAGTTGATTTAGACGTATATCGAGATTTATATACAACAGAGATAGGAGTTCAAACGTACAAAGAGACACAACTACTAACAAAGATAAAAGGTGTACTCGATAACTCAAAATCTTCTAGCTCAAAGGCAGAAACAGAAAATCAATTTCATCAATATACTATAAATGGAACTCTATATTTTGCATATTTTGAAAATCCAAATTATTCAATTCAACCTGGAGATTACGTCGTAATTAATGATAAAAAATATATATTAGATATGCCTGTTGATATATTAGAAGTCGGTCTTTTATATCAAGTCTCAGTAAGAGGTGTTAAGTATGAACGTTAATGTAGAAGTAGATGACCAAATAGTTATGCAACATCTAGAAAATATGACTGATAGATTAAGAACTCAATTAGAAGTATTAGGTAATGCAACAGGTCAGAAAATACAACAATATGCGCAGGAAAATGCACCATGGACAGATAGAACAGGAGCTGCTAGAGAAAGACTGAAATATAATTCTGATATAGATGAAAATGGGTTAGTTATATCAATATTTCATCAAATGGAGTATGGGATATATTTGGAATTATGTAATAATGAAAAATATGCGATATTAAAAAATGCCAGAGATGCTACATTGCCAGAATTCATAGAAGCTGCTAAAAGATTAAGATTATAGGAGGATATAATGATTAGAGAGACATTACATTCACAACTAAATAAAATACTCCCAACCTATTCAGTTGGATTTGATGTTAGCACAATAGAAAAAGATTGTTGTATTCTTAGAAAAAATATAGATTTAGTTGCTGTATCAAATAGTAACGCAGGTTGGGATAGTTGGACTATTGAAATATATTCAAAACAGAGTCCATTAAGAGTAGATGAGTTAATTAATACTATAATAAAAGTATTAGAAAATACATCAGCAGAATTAGTGTACGGTGGAGGAGCTGAATACTTCGATAGACGATATCAAGCCTTTTCATCTAGTATACAAATAAGAACTCCGAAGACATTCGGAATCAAAAATGCAAATTAAGGAGGTTAACATATGGAAATTTTATATAATATAGAACGAGTTGATTTAACAGAGCTTGACCCATCAACAGGTAAACCTGCAACTGGTGAAACTGCAATAAAAACTACTATAAAAACTGCTAAAGAAGCAAAATTAGCAGCTGTAATATCAGAAGGAGCAGAAGAAATATTAAGAAATGCAACAAGTATATTAGCAGTAGTAAGAGAAGACGATTTATTATATGGATATGACTTTACATTCACTGATAATACATTCGATATAAAAGCTGCTCAATTAGTTGCAGGATATGTAAAAGCAACAGGAACAGGTGCAGGAGAAAATGATTTACAGACTCCAATGATGGCTCAAGGAAACCAAGGTAAACCTTTCATGGCTGAGATATATGTAGCTAACTATGAAGGCGATTCAATAAAAAATTATTGCAAAATAACATTAAATAAATGTCTTGGTAAATTCCCAGATATGACAGTAGGTTCAGAATTCTATGCACCTGAGTTTTCAATAAAAGCTAGAGAAAATACAAAAGCAAGCTTACCTATAAAATCTATTGCATGGGTAGCTTCATTACCCAGCTAATGTCTCACCTCATCAAAGTGATGATGTCGAGGATGAGGCTAAACCAGTAGTTCAACTTGATAAATAATAGGAGGTATATTAAAAATGAGTAAAGTAATAAGTGCAGAAAATTTTAGAAAGAAAGCAACAAGAATAATCTCAATTCCTGGATTTACAGATGATGAATGTTTTGATGTTATGATAAAATCTGTATCAGTAACAGACATGCTAGTAAATGGAAAACTTCCAAATTCACTTATAAAAATAGTATCTGATATGTTTAAATCTAATAATGTAAAAGTAAGTAAAGATGGAGAATTCAGTGGTGACACAATGGAAATGCTAGATGACCCTGACAAACTTAAAGAACTTATGAATATGATGAAAGTAATAGCAAAAGAGGCATTAGTAGAACCAAAATTTGACGATATAGCAGATGTAATAACAACTGAACAAATACAAAAGATATTTGAACAAGCATCAGGTGGTGTAAATAAAGTAATGCCCACTGGTAAAGAGTAGAAAGGTACTAGATGTTATATCAATAGCAAAGGTCTTTAATACTCTACCTAGTGATGTTATAGGGTTAAGTAAAGATGACCCATACACAAGATATTGTTTTGATGAAGCATGTACATATTTATATAGTATGATGCAACCAGACAAAGATGGACATACAAAAGAGCCAATATTTGAGGAAGATAGAAAGAAAAAAGAAACTAAATATAATAATCCAGGTTTAGATTTATTATTAGGTAAAGAATAAGGCTATGAGGCTATTACAGCCTTGTAGCCTTTTTAATATAAATGGAGGTGAATATTATGGCAGGGACAGATTTGGGGACTATCGTTGCACACCTTAGATTAGATGTACAAGAATTTCAGAATGGTATACAACAAGCACAAACTCAACTAAATGAAGCAAGTAGTGGTTTTGAACGTATATCAAATGCAGGTAGAAGACTACAAGGAATAGGAGCAGGATTAACAGCTGCCGTTACTGTACCAGTAGCAGGAATAGCAAAATCTGCATATGAAGTAAACAAAGCATTTCAGACTTCAATGTCAAATGTTCAAGCATTATCAGGTGCAACTGGAAAAGATTTACAAGACCTGACTAATTTAGCTAGAGAAATGGGAGCTACTACTCAGTTCAGCGCCTCAGATGCGGCCGACGCACTTGGCTATATGGCTCTTGCAGGCTGGGATGCACAACAATCAATGGATGGTTTACCTGGTGTGCTGAACCTTGCTGCTGCATCAGGTATGGAACTTGCAGATGCCAGTGATATGGTAACCGATTATTTGTCAGCATTTGGGGAAGGTGCAGACCAAGCAGGTAGAATGGCAGATGTACTTGCATACGCTCAAGCTCATTCAAATACTACAACTGCAGGTCTTGGAGAAGCATTTAAAAACTGTGCTGCAAATGCACATGCTTTTGGACTTGATATAGAACAAACTACTGCATTAATAGGAAAACTATCTGACCAGGGGCTAAAAGGTAGTGAGGCAGGTACAGCGTTAACAGCAGTAATGCGTGATATAACTCAAAAAATGAAAAATGGGTCAATACAAATAGGTAAAACCGCAGTTTCTGTACAAGATTCAAATGGTAATTTCAGAGATATGACGGATATATTAGCAGATGTAGAAAAAGCTACTAATGGTATGGGAGATGCTCAAAAGAATGCCGCCTTGATGGGCACCTTTACTTCAGACTCAATAAAAGCATTAAACATATTATTAAATACAGGTAGCGGAAATGTAAAAGACTTTGAAAAAGCATTGAGAGGTAGTAAAGGGTCAGCTGAGGAAATGGCTAAAACTATGAATGACAACTTAGAAGGTGACTTAAAGAGTATGAATTCAGCTATTGAAGAATGTTATTTGACTATGATGGAAAAACTAGACCCAGTACTACGTCTAATAGTTCAAGGTATTACAAAACTTGCACAGGGATTTGGAAAAATACCACAGCCTATAATGATAGTTATCATGAGTATAGCAGGAATACTTGCAGTATTAGGACCTTTACTTCTAATTATAGGTACTGTAATGACTCAAGCTGAAAAATGTGTTCAAGTTATAAATAGATTTAGAGCATTTAGAGCAGCAGGTGGATTTGCTCGAGTATTTAGCATTGCATTAAATGGCGTACGAGCCGCATGTACAAGGGTAGTTAGTATTATCACAGGTACAGTATTACCTGCATTACAGTCTTTATGGGCAGCATTACTAGCAAATCCAATAGTACTTATAATAGCTGCGATTGTAGCACTTGTTGCAGGATTTACTTATTTATGGAATCATTGTGAAGGATTTAAAGAATTTTGGATAAAACTATGGAAAGATGCTTTGATGGCTATTAAAAGTTTTTCTCCAGCACTAGCAGGAGTTTTTCAAGGTATTGGAAATGTTATATCTGGATTTGTAAATATAATTCAAGCCGTATTAGGTGGTATTGTTGACATCGTTAAGGATATATTCTCTGGTGACTTTGATAAGGTAGGTGAAGACTTTATCAAAATGGGACAAAAAATATCGGATGCAGTTGATAAAATATTTAAAGGATTTGGTCAAATAGCAGAAAACGCTTTGCAAGGACTACAAGATGTATTCATGGCTGGATTGCAGTCATTATTTGACCCTATTATAAATTGGGGATATTCAATAACAGGTGCATTAGGTGATGCAATGATTGATATATATGCGATATTTGAAGATAATTTTAAACTCATATTTGATTATTTAAGCGATTTAGGTTCTATATTGAAAGATTTATTCTCAGGCGATTTTGAAGGCGCTCTACAAGGCGTACAAACACTATTTTCGCATTTGGGTGAAAATATAATGACTATACTTCAAGATTTAGGATATCTTATTGTTGATATATTTAGAACTATAGGTCAATTAATAATGGGAGCATTAAGTTCCGCATGGAGTTCAATAACAAGTTGGTTTAGTCAATTAGGTTCATCTATACTAAATGCACTATCCAATGCAGTTAGTGCTATCGGAGATTTCTTTAATAATCTACCAAGTATGATAGGTAATGCTATTGGAGTTGTAGCCGGTGTTATCGCAAGTGCAATAGTTAATGGATGGAATTTTATAACACAAACAATACCTACATACTTATCTCAACTTGGTGAGTGGTTCTCACAACTTCCAACAGTTATAGGTCAATGGCTAACAGATACGTATAATAAAGTCACAGAATGGGCAAGTCAAATGGGAAGTAAAGCTCAAGAAGCTGCTCAACAATTCATAGAGAAAGCATCAACATGGTTTACGCAACTACCTTCAAGAATAGGTAATTGGTTATCACAAACATATAATAGAGCCGCCCAATGGGCAAGTCAGTTACCTGGTAAAGCACAACAAGCAGGTTCTCAATTTGTAAGTAGAGCAAGTGCTATGTTATCTCAATTACCAGGGCGAGTATGGAGTTACCTTTCAAGTTGTATATCAAGAGCAATATCATTTGCATCACAATTTGCTAATAAAGGACTTCAAGCTGCTAACAACTTCAAAAATAAAATAATTAGTGGACTTCAAAGTATTCCATCAAGAGTTGCAGGTATAGGCAGACAAATTGTCCAGGGCTTATGGAATGGTATTAAAGGAGCAGGTGGATGGTTACGAAGTCAAATAAGTAGTTTTGCAAGTAGTGTAGTATCTGGGTTTAAATCTTCGTTTAAAATACATTCACCATCTCAAATTATGAGAGATGAAGTCGGTAAATATTTACCACAAGGTATAGACGTAGGTATTAAACTAGGAAGCAAAGATACATTAAAAGCAGTAAAAGATTTCTCAAATCAAATAATAGAAACAGCTAAACTTGGTGATATTACTCAAGCAATGTCTATAAATACAGGTGATGTGAGCACTCAAAATATAGTTCAATCAGATAATACTGTAGCTGCGATTGATGAATTGAGAAGGACTGTACAACAACAAAATACTGAATTTGACTATAATAAACTAAAAGATTGTTTTGTGTCAGGTGCTAGAAATATAGATTCAACTATACTAATGGATAAAGAAGTTGTAGGTAGAAAAGTAGCAACACCTGTAAAAAATTATAATGACACAACAACAACGCGACTAAATAGATTGGAGGGTATAACACAATGGTAAATTATTTCATGTTCAATAAAAGTGAAATAAATGAATTGTATCTAGTCACAGATATATCAAGAGTGTTATTACCAAAAAAGAAAATAGAGACTCTAGATATAGCATCTAGAGATGGTGAAGTATTCAATGGGAGCAAATATGCTCCTATTGAATATAACATAACTATTTTAGTGACTGGTAATGACGAATTTGATTTACAACAGAAACTACGTGATTTAAAAAATTTATTATATAGTAAAGTACCTGTGGAAGTTAGATTATTAGATGAGACCAAGTTTTCATATGGGATAGTAGATGACAATATAGATTTAGAACCAAAATCAGCATTAGATATATTAGCAAAAATACATCTAATTTGTCATATGCCATTCTTTTATGACGTAGACCTAAAAGTAGCTGATAATACTCAAAATAATACATTAGTAACTTTAGAAAATATCGGAGATGTAGAGACAAAACCATTTTTTACAAATGTATTTTCAAATAATGCAAATTTCTTACAACTACAAAATCAAGTAAATAAGCAAACTATATTGATAGGGGATTATCCAAGTTTGGAACTTCAAAATAAAGACTCAAGTTCAACTGCACTAAATGACCCATGCACAACAACATCAAATTGGGTTAGTTCAACTGTACCTATTGATAGTAACAGAAGCAGTGGTGGAACTCTAGCTGTTACGAATGGAGGTTCTGGATTATGTATAGGTACTTTACCTTCCAGTGGTTCTACAGATAATAATGTATGGAAAGGTGTGCAAGTTAGACGTAATTTAACAAATGCACTTGATGATTTTAAACTAGAGGCATATTTTACGATGACATCCACTGGTCAAAATGGTGACCCCACTATAGTACCCGTCGACAAAGAAACAGTATATGCAGGAGGTACAAAAACTATTTATGAAGTTAAATCAAAGACTCTAAACTGTAGAACAGGACCAGGTACTTCATACTTATGTGTTGGCACACTGAAAAAGGGAGCTAAAATAACAGATTATCAAATAGTTAATGGTTGGCTAAAATTTAAGAAATCTTCAATAAATAATGGGAACACTGTATATTGCAACAAGAATTATTGCAAGACACAGACTGTGTCTACTACTATTACAACTACTAAAAGAAATGTAGTTGTAAAACAGGCTACTAGTATAAGAGCATCAGCTTCAAGTGATGCAACTTCCTTAATAGTTGTTCCTAAGAATGGTGTTGTGCGAATAATTTCAACAAAACAATATTCTAATAAAGATAGTGATGGTGTTGTTAGAACTTATTATAAATTAGCTACACCTTATAAAGGGTATGATGGTTATATATGCTCAGGAAACTTATATGAAATGACTGACGACCCTATTATATCTATTACTTATGATACACCAATCGAAACAGCTGACGATAAAACTGGTATTTTAGAATTATATGGTATGGGCGTAAATGGAGAAAGGATATTTAAATTCGAAATGTGTGATGACCAAGAATATTTCGAATACAACTGTCCGAAAGTTTATGTAGGGTTAAAATGTGAATATCAGGACGAGACAAAAGTCAAAAAACCTAATAGCTATACATCAACAAATAATAATGAAGTCAAAGTCACAAATTATATGTCAGGTGTGCTAGGGAACTGGAATGACTTTTATGGTAAAATATCTATTTCTAGGATAAAAGATACTGCTGGTAATCATGTATGGACTGTATCATTGAACAAATTATCAAATGGTACAATAATAGCAAATAAAAAATTTACAAAAATAATTAATAATACAGCTACTGAAAATCTATCATACTTTGTATTATATCTAGGTACATATGGCACATTAGATAAAAGTGCAGATATGGCACTTAATAGCTTAAAGGTACAAGGTGTTGAAATAGTAGATACAACAGTTAATAATAAAATAGAATTTCATGAAGGTGATGTAATTGATATAGATTTTGAAAATAGAAATGTGTATTTAAATCAAGAATTAAGAAATGACTTAGTCGATATAGGAAGTTATTTCTTTGATATAGAAAAGGGTATAAATCCAATAAAAATATTTACGAATGATACTAAAATTTATTCAAGTGGTATTATTCAACAGAAATGGATAGGAGCTGAATAGATGTGCAAATATATGTATTAGATAATAGAAAATATAATATAGGCTCAATAGATACAGATAGTTCTAATATGTCAAATGACAAATTTATTCAGTATCTAGATACAGGAGCATATACTTATGAATTTGATATTATATTAGATAATAATAATTCGCAGTTGTTAGAAGAAAAAAATTATCTAGTATTCTATTGGAGAAAAAAATTGAAGATGTTCCAAATAGAAACTATAAAAGATACAGAAGGTATTTTACATGTTACTAGAAATGTGTATGCAGTTCCATGTACTTTAGAGTTATATCAAAATCATGTAAGACCTATAGTTATCGAGGGTACTATAGAAACTTGTTTAACAAGTATTTTACAAGACACAAATTTTAAAGTGGGTAATATTTCACCTTCATTAGCTAATGTAGGGAAAAGTATGAATATAACTTCAATAACTCCTGTTTACACTGTGTTACAAGACTTAATTGCATTATTTGATAATATTGAATTAAGTATTAGAGTTGAATGTAAAAGTAGTATAAACGCAAAATATGAATTTTATGTTGATGTGTATGATAATGGAGAACTTGGTAATAAAACTGATTTACGTATTGAATATGATTGGAATGAATATGGACTTAAAAAAGAAAGTGATGGCAGTAATTATTATAGTGGATTAATAGCTCAAGGAAAAAATGGAATTACTTTCTCTGATATTGCTTGGGACATATATAGAGGTGACCCACTTAATAAACCACTTGGGCAAGATTATTTAGTCGACCCTCAAATACATGAAATTTATAATAATGGTGGGAAGTATATTTTAGGTGCTTACAATTCAAATACAGCATCCACTCCAATAGATTTACTTTGGGAAACTTATGAAAAACTACAAGAAGTAAAAAGTATAAAAGTTAACTTTGAAGTACCTATATATCTAGAAAAGTCAGAGTATGAGAATATAGAAATAGGAGATACGGTTGCTATTTTTAACCCAAAATTCAATCCAGACATTACACTATCAGCTAGAGTTGGTACTTTACAAATATCATTTACCGACCCTACACAAAATAAGATAACATTAAGTAATTATAAGTCTGTAAAATCTAAGATAAGACATTATTCAAAGGATGATATAATAAAGGAAGCAGTATCAAACATATTAAATTTAAGAGTTGGAAAACTAACTCCAGCAGATAGATTAGCAATACAAAATTTATTAGCAAAATTAAATGTTGATAAAGAAAATATGGATAAAATTATAGATGACTTAATAAATAAATTAAAACCAGATATTCCTCAACTACCCGATGACATTGGAGAAGACTTAGAAGATTATACAGCTATTAAAATAAATACATTAGACAAAGGATTATGGCTTGGGGATAAAAGAATATATGATTTGAAAAATTATGGGGTCATAAAAATATCTGAACAACAGGATGAAGATATTACTACAGATACGAAAGCATATGCAGAGGCAATAAAATATTATTCAAAATTTAATTTAGGTAAAAAAGTAACTGACTCTGAATTTACTTCAATAATAAGTTCCTCTAATAAGTATAAAATACCTACTATTGTAAATTATTGGGCGCCTAAATTTGGCCTAGACCCTTATATAGTTTTCATGTGTATCTGTGGAGAATCAAGAGGCGTTCCTACATCAGCTACTTCATATAGTGGTGGAGGATATGGACTTATGCAATGTGAAAGAAGTGTATATTTTAATAAAAAGCAAACACTAACTTTTATTGATGGGACTACAAAATCATTTACTCCATCGTATTCGACTATGCAGCCTTATAAAGGAGGTAATACTACTATAAATGGTGTTACTGTAGATAAGAATATATCTAATCAAATAATGCTTGGGTGTCATGAGTTACGATATTCAGCAGACTGGTGCCACTATAATATATTTGCTATGTTGATAGGTAATAATATGGGAATAGGAGCAGCAGCTTGGATAGTAAATAAATATGTAGCTGAAAAATACGGATTCACATTTAAGAATAGTTATTTAAATTTTTATAGTCTTCCACTTGATTATCGAACTAAATGTTATGAAGTGCTTGAAAGTGGTACAGGGGATTTTGCCTCATATCGTAAAGATTGGGTAGATTACAGAAATTCAATAGGTAAACCAGCTGGAACAGTTGACAATATAGAAAAATATTTATGTTTTTATAAATCAAATAATGGAAGTCTTCCATATATATTAGATAAACAAGGTAAGAAATATGGACTTGGAGTCAGTAATACAGGAGATAGTAAACCTGGTCAACAAGAAACTACACAACCTACAGGGTCACAAGTAAGAAATATAATAGTAGAAACCGCAAAGAAAATAGTGTCACAACACGTTGACCAAAAAATAGCTACTTATGACCAAAGTAATAGAACAGTAAACTTCAAAAAACCTAATAAATATCGAGGTACTTTATATGGAATTAAAAATCCTATTTGTTATGATTGTTCTTCTCTAGTATCTTGTTGTTATTTAGAAGCAGGTATGAAGTCTGTATATAATAAAGGTTGCTATGCTGGAACACTAGTAGCTGGAGCTACAGCAAAATCTGGTTATATGATGTGGAAAGTAGATAGTGCAGGGATAGCAAAAGCAAAACCTGGTGATATAGTAATGGATGCTAATTTTACTGTTACAACATCAAATCTAACACGAGCTAATATGATAAAGGTAAATAAAACTCACCACACATTAATTTATATTGGAGATGGAAAGGTTGCGCATGCTAGTAAATGGGCATATCATCCAAATGCTATAAAAATATCAAATATTAGTTATTATCAAAATAAGGGTTCTGCATTCTTTTTACGTCCTTATGAGTTAGTAGAAAAAGATAAATTAGTATCAACTACAGAAAGTACAGGAGCAGCGGGTGAGATAATCCAAGACGACCAAATAGTCCAAAATAAGGATTTAAATGCATTTACAGCAAAAGGTGTTCCAGGTGCAACAGCAGATTTATTCCATGAAGATAATACCTTAGTATCTTATATTCAAGTAGGTGAAACTACAGACACATTACCTTATCCTACTCAACCAGAATACATATTTTTACATTTTGGAATACCTCATGTTAGTGTAGACGATGCTCAAAACGTGATAAACCTAATAGAAACACTATTATATAAATATCCAAAAACACCAATCTTTATAGCGAAGGAATGGCATGCAACATCTGTATTAGCTGATTATTCTACTATTAACACTAATGTTGATGAATATAATGCAATATTAGAAACATATGCAAATTCTACACAATATGTAATATTCTTAGATGTAGGAAATGTACCAGCTACTTCAGATGGATACACTTGTTCAAATAAAGCAAGTACTCAAACTTATTATAATCAAGTGAAAACTGCTATAAAAAATAAAGTAATTGGCTATACACCTTCAGAAGATACAAAACCTGAAGATACTGCCAATAATGTTGAGTATGTATTAGAATTTAAAGATAATAAAGACTTTGGACTTGTTAAAAGTATATTCATTAAATTTTATTCAGCAGTCGCTAAAACATTCTGGGCAAGATATAAATTTAGAACACAAAAGGATACAGAGCCAACAAAATTTACACATAGCAATATCGTATATTATACTGGAGATGATTGTTCTAATGGAGCATTAATATGCAAAGCAGATACTGAATATACTATTTTATGTCTTTCAAACCCTGACACAACTAATCAATACAATGGTAAAAAATATATTGGAGTTGTAACGGCAAATCGTGGAGATGGTAATTATACAGATTGTGGAAATTTTATAGGTAGAGATAAGATGATTGAGATAGCTGAAACATATTATACAAATCGAACTAAATTTGTATACAATACAAAAACACCATTAACGTATACAAACCCATATAAGAATAGAGCTAAATGGAAAGATAGTGATGGTAAGTATCATATAGATTGTTCAACTTTTGTTGCTTTATGCTGTAAGGGTATTCCTTATGAAGAATCACCATATGCTAAAAAATGGACTTCTAGAGATAAGAAAAGTTCAACGCTAACTTGGGCATTCAATCCAGGAAGAACTGCTGCTGATATAGCTGAATATTGTGTATCAAAAGGTTGGGTAGCTACAGGAATTGACGTTGAAAACTGGACTAATATAGAAAAAGGAGACCTTATTTTCTGGGATAGAGATGGAAAGGATTTAAATAGATTCATGTCAGTTTCTCATGCCGGTATATGTAGTGGATTTGATGCCGATGGAGATGCAACTACGATAGAAGTAACAACAGTAACAAATGCAGTATATAAAAGAAAGTTAAAGGATAATAAACCTGGAAATGTTATATTAGTATGTAGAATAAGAAAGGATTGATAATATGGCTAACTTAGAGCATATATTAGAATTAAATAATAAGTATAAAAATTCATATGGTCAACTTGAGAAAATTCTACTAGATATACTAGAAAAAGGAGAAATATCTCAAGACGATATAAACGATATGGAAAATTCTTTTGAACAAGAAACTGAGGATTACAATAAACTTAATGCAGCACAAACAAAATATCAAGATAAAAATTTCCAAGAACAATTGGACGATTTAAAAAATAATAAACTAGATATGAATATAGATACAGTTGTTGATTTACTTACAAATGGCGGTAGAAGTACCGCCCTCTCTGTAGGTGCTGATGGTACGATAATATTGAATGCAGCAACTTTATCAGAATTAAATCAAGTTAGATTAACAGTAGATGAACAAAAGAAAAGAATAGACGGAGTTATAGCAGATACAGAAGTAGAACAAGCTGATGGAAATAAAGTTAAATTAAAAGTTCTATATTCAACATTATCTCAAACTGTAAATGGCTTAGAGTCAAATGTTGGTACTATAGAAGGAGTAGCCAATGATGCTAATTCAAAAGCAGAGGCTGCTATTACAAAAGCATCACAATTAAAACAAACTGTTGATGGTATTAAGTCCACTGTAACAAGCACTACTACTGTAGTAAATGGCTCTATAAAAGAAACTTATAACGAATTCTATTTATCTGACAGTAATACTTCTGCAACTGGAGGCACTTGGTCTACAACTGCACCCGCCCCACAAGCAGGTAAATATATATGGTTAAGAGATGTATATGTAACAAACAAAGGCGATAAAACTTATGGTAACCCAGTATGTATTACTGGAGCTAAGGGAGATAAAGGTGACCGAGGTCTTCAAGGAATACAAGGAGAAAAGGGCGAACAGGGGGTACCTGGTAAAGATGGAGATGGGCGAACATCTTATTTCCACATTAAATATAGTAGTGTAGCTAATCCAACTTCCAGCAGCCAAATGTCAGAAACACCTAATGTTTATATAGGAACTTACGTAGACTTTGACCCTTCAGATAGTACTGACCCTTCTAAATATACATGGTATAGATTTCAAGGCTTACAAGGTGAAAAGGGAGAACAAGGTATACCTGGAGTTGGGACAGATGGGAAAACTAGTTATTTACACATTAAATATTCTGATGACGGGGGCCGAACTTTTACATCTTATAACGGTGAAACTGTTGGGGAGTATATCGGAACTTATACAGATTTTAACCCAAGTGATTCACATGATGTAGGTAGTTATACTTGGGCTAAAATTAAGGGCGACCAAGGTAGTGAAGGTATTGGCGTAAAACAAGTGCAGATACTATACTATGTACACTATAGTAAAACATCAGCTCCAAGTACTTCAGCTGCAGGGTGGGCATCAAGTATACCAGCTTATCAAGAAGGTAAATATTTATGGCAAACTAATAAAATTACTTATACTGATAATTCGATATATTTTACTACTCCTGTATATTTAAGCAGTTGGGAAGCTAATCATAAGGCGGAAACAGCAATATCTATAGCTACCCAAACAAGTGAAAAATTTGAATGGCTAGTAAAAAAAGGCTCTACACAATCAAGTTTAACATTGACAGATGCAACAATCGAAGCAATAGCAAACTCTGATATAAAATTGAAGGCAAAGAACATTTCACTCGAAGGTATTATCACTGCAAATGGAAGTTTTAGGATATTAGAAGATGGTAGAGCTGAAATTGATTCGTTATCTGTAGACAAAGAAATATCTACAGATGTATTAACAATTAATACAATTAATAATTCAAGATATCAACAAGTACTAGACGATGATATAAACATTACTATATATCAAAGTTGGCCAAACTCTGAAGAATTTGAAGAAGGTTCAAACTATCAAAGTTTCCATGAGTTTGCTGATGCATGTCCAAAAAACTTAAATGGTTATACTGTATATATTCGACTACTATCTAATTTGAATGAGAATGTAGATTTAACCAAATTCCATAGTGGTATAATAAACATAGACCTAAATAATAAAACTTTATTCGGAAATTTAAACATATACAGCCCAACACTTGAAGTTGAGTTCAAAGAAGATTCTAGTGGAATAATAATGCCTAATTATGGTATTGAAGGAGATTCAGGGAATTATGCAATATACGCAAACAATACATCATTGAGATTAAATGATATCACTGTATACGCACCGAAAAATGGAACTGGTAATAAGAGTGGAATAGAAATCGTAAGTTTTGCAAAATCCAGAATAAATAATGTTACTTTTGTCAATTGTTATAATGCAGTAAGAGCATTTACATGCTCAAATGTGTATGTTACTAATACAAAAGGGTTAACTTCTGATTATGCATTTATAAGCAGTTCAAATTCAGTAATAGGATTTGGGACTGCAACAAACTGCGGTGGTAGTGGTGGTAAAAATACACATACTACTACTAATGGTAGAATATATGCAACAGGCGCTAAATTCAGTACTGCATCAGTAAGTGGAGATAATATTTCATCAACAGGTAGTACTACTACTAAAACTGTTACAATCAATGCAAATTATGGTGATACTTATAGAAAAACTGTATATAATAGTTGGAAGAGAGACGGAACAGTTAGACAAGGGGACTATGGTTATGGAGATTGTGTTGGTTGTTGGTTCTTTGGTAATAAGTTAAGTGATTATGCTAGAAAAAACATAAGCAAAATAACAATAACATTCACACGTCAAAGTGGTGGTAATTATGGAGATGTTACACATGGAGTTAGAACACATAACTACACTTCAAGACCAAGTGGAACACCTTCATTTAGAAGTGATTTTAGTAAATCAGTATCAATAAGTGTAGGCTCATCTGGAGTAATCACATTAACAAGTAGTACAGATATAGCAAATTTCATGAACGCCAAAGGCATAGGACTTGTACCTGCATCACAAGATAAATCACATTACTCAGTATGTTCTGGTAACTGTAAAATTAAAATAACTTATACAGAATAATAGTAATAGGAGAATATTAACTTATTCTCCTATTTCAAATATAATGAAATAGAAGGAGGTATAAATATGTCTGAAATAGAAATTATGATTAGTCTTTATAAAAAGGAATTAGCAGACAAAATAGAGGAATGCAATCTATTTAAAGCTAAATACCTAGCACTACAAGAACAATTTAAAAAATTAAAAGAAGAAAAGGAGGAAAAAAATGATAAAGCGAGATAGTACAATAACTGTAAATAATAATGTCGCAACTCTCGACAATGACATTTATTTATATAAATATGACAAGAATATTCAAATAACTTTTACTATTGTGAACAGTAAATATATGTATGATAATGACAGTACTAATAGCTTAGTAGCTAATGCCCAAGCGTCATATGCTCAAGTAAAATTCAAGAAAGATGACGATGCTACGAATACTATTGAAATTGAATTTGACATACAAGCTACAAAAAAGGGTGCTGTAATATTAACTATAGGCGAAGAACTTACAGATGAAGATACAGAAATAGGCGACTATAGTATACAAATAAGATTACTTGATAGTAAAAAAGAAGCTGTATTAACTTTACCTCCTATCAAATCATGTATTCATATACAACAGCCTTTATTTGAAAAATTAGGAACTACTAATGTAGTAGATGATGCAGTAGTCGACCAAGCATTAACAACATATGCAGCACCACTTAAAGCAGTAGAAGACGATGGAACTTTTGCTAAAAAAACATGGGTATCCAAAGAAAAAATAACAACTGCTGAATTAAACAGAATGGAAGATGGAATCGGTTATAATAATACGCAGCTTAAAGATATCAAAAGTACACAAATAGTATTAGAAAAAGATGACACATCATTTAAGGGTATAGAAGACACTACACATGACACTTTAACTACTACAAATAAAACTATTATAGGTGGTATTAATGAAGTTAACTCGCAAATTAAAAATATTGCTTCTAAAACTATTGATACTATTTCTAGTAAAGTATTAGCTACTGTACCTGCTAGTAATATAAAATTAGATGATGAAATTACTATAAATAATGTTTCTATTAATAAAGATAGAAAATATTATATAGAATTTTTAGGTAGTAAGAAATTATGTAGTTTGGAAATAAGTGAAAAAAAGGGACCAAACAATTTGAGTGTGATTTTATGTACTATTACATGTAATATAGGTGATTATACTGTAGTAGCAAATAGTGCTTCCCATCTTAATAATATAACAATATATATTGGTAAATTATCACACTCTGGTGAATCTAGTGTTACTACTGAAACTATTCCTAATGCTACTGATTTAGTTATTCATGAAGAAGAAGTTAAATATTTAGACAATAAATATTTAGAAACTGATTTAGTATTACAAAATAGTATAAGTATGGGAAGAGTAGGTAAACTAGCTGGAGGAAGTACCGCTTTAGGAAATACGGTAGAAGCTTCAGGTGATTTTTCACATGCTGAAGGTGATAGTACGACAGCTTCAGGTCAAGCCTCTCATGCAGAGGGGGGTTTAACTACTGCGTCAGGCAATTGTTCACATGCTGAGGGTAATGAAACTACTGCTTCAAGAATTGCTTCACATGCGGAAGGTTCTAGTACTACTGCTTCAGGCGACTTCTCTCACGCAGAAGGTAATACCACTATTGCTTCAGGTGATAATTCACATGCAGAAGGTTCTCATACAACAGCTTCAGGTAGCAACTCACATGCTGAGGGTTTTTACACTAAAGCTTCTTCTGAATGTCAACACGTTCAAGGTAAATTTAATATAGAAGATACCGCTAATAAATATGCACATATAGTTGGTAATGGTAAATATGACAATACCCGTTCTAATGCACATACATTAGACTGGGAAGGTAATGCATGGTATGCAGGTAAATTATCTCAAGAAGGTACTCCTACTGAAGATAAAGATTTAGTTACTAAAAAATATGTAGCTGATAAACTTTCTAGTTTACCACAATTGTCATTTAATGAAAGTGGTGAATTAGTTGTTACAATAAATGGAGTTAGTAAAACTTTTGTACCTAAAAGTGAGCAATAAAATAAAGGAGATGATTAAATGAGTGATAAAATGAAAATAAGAGAAGGCAAAGATGGCTATTCTTATCCTTATACTTCTCCAGATTTGGTTGTAGATGAAAACGGAAAATCTGCAACTAAAAAATTCGATGATATAAGTTCGCAATTTAAAGATATTGTGAAAAAAATTGAAAGTGGAAATGTAAATTTAAGTTCATATGCAACTAAAAATGATTTACAAAATGTAGTTCTTGAAAAAGTTGTCTCTGATAACACAGATGTGGTTAATATACTTAATCTATGGAAAAATAAAAAAGGCGGTTGCTTAGGAGATAGCATTTCAGCAGGGTATTATACAGATAAAACCTTTTATAATGTTGCAAAAGATATATTACATATGTCAGAGTTTGTTAATTATGGCATAAGTGGAACTTGTATAGGAGGAACAGATAGCAATGCTATGTCTATTAGATATTCAACAATGAGTGATGATTTAGATGTTATTTTGGTTGCTGGTGGGGTTAATGACATGGGGTTAAATATTGCTTTAGGAACTCCAAATGATACTACAACATCAACTTTTTATGGGGCATTAAAAGTTCTTTGTGAAGGTCTGTTAACTAAATATCCAAAAGGTACTATAATATTTATTACACCAGCTCAAGTAGGAAAACCTATTAATTTTTATAGTGAACCAAATGCACAAGGATATACTGTCAAAGATTATAGAGATGCAGTTATAGAAGTTTGTTCAAATTATCCAGTTTATGTTTATGATAATTATACAATGAGTGGAATATACCCTAAAAATAATACTAACAGGAATATTTATACAAAAGATGGGTTACACTGGAATACAGCGGGACATTATAGAGTTGGTGTAAATTTAGCGAAATATATGTTGTTTAATTGTGTTCCTTGTTTAGCGAATGATGTTGAAAATATTCCTTGCACAAATATAACACTAAATAATATAACTTTAGCATTTACAAATAAGAGTCCTCAAACTTTAACTGCAACAATAACTCCTACAAATGCAACTGATACAGTCGCATGGAGTGTATCTCCTACTGGAATAGTTGCAGTAGATAACGGAGTCATAACACCTATATCGAACGGAAACTGTATCGTAACCGTTACTTGTGGAACTAAAACAGCTACCTGCAACGTTACTGTAAGTGAAATAAATACACAATATACTATAACTAATAACTTAACTAATTGTACAAATTCAAATTCTGCTACTACAATAGAAGAAAATAGTAGTTATACAGCAACTATAACTGCGAATGATGGCTATATATTAAATGATGTAACAGTAACAATGGGCGGAACAGATATAACAAGCACTGTTGTAGTTAATGGAGTTATTACTATAAGTAGTGTAACAGGAAATATAACTATAAGTGCAAATGCTATTGAAAATGTAGAAAAAATAGATTATACAGGAAAAACACTTACTGTAACAGGATTTAAAAATACAGGGTTCCATTTTATAACTTTAATTTCGGTAGATTCAGATGCTATTGAAGGAAATACAGTGAAAACAGTATTGAAAGTATCAAACATTTCTGGAGGTTTTAAAGCACAGGGATTTAGCTCAACGGGATTTGGAGATAATAGTGGTGAAGTTAGCAATAATAGTTATTCAGGGCAATATGGAAGCAACGCGAGCCCTACAATTGAAACAGAAGGAAATATAACTACATATAGCATAGAAAGAACTTTAACTAGTACACCAACCACTAAATATTTAAAATTTCCTTTAGGGATTTCTTGTACTCCTCCAGGAAGTTTTAAAATAGAAGAAGTAAAAACTTATGTAAATAATGTAGAAAAAGATATTTTAAAAATAGGAGGATTTTGGACTGAAGAAACTTTTACTATCAAATAGTAGATAATTTGTAATTATTATATTAAACTTATTATAAGGGGTTGATTTAATGATTATAAATATAGGTGATAAAGTCAAATTAAGATGTGGATTTCTAAAAAGAGAAATAAAAGAAGGTATTGTAGAAGATATAAAAATATATGAAACTTACGATAGTGACATAGAACATACAATGGTACGATTAAAAAATGGAGAGAAAGTAAAAGTAATTACACAAAATGGTGATTCTTTTTTAAGAGAAATAAAATAATAGAAGTTTTAAACTAAATTAATTTCTAGTCTTTTTTAATATTCGTTTAGTTCGCAATTTAAAAATATTGTGAACTAAGTAAAACTACCTACTATATATGTAGGTAGTTTTTTATTTATTTATATTTTTAGACTTACTTTTAATATAATATAAGTAACAAGGAGGTATTCGAATATGACAGTAAATTCTATATTATATCTAGCAAGTCTCCTAACTGCACTTACTATAATTGTTACGACTTTTATAAAAATATTCAAAGTAATGAGAGCAGTAGCTGATAAAATTCATGAATTTCAAGAAATTATGGAAGAAAATACAATGTATACTTTAAAGCTTGTTATTTTGAATGAAGATTTATCATTGGAGGAGCGAATCCACGCAGGGGATAGATATATCGAATTGCATGGGAATGGTTATGTGCATTCAATATATGACCAACTAAAAAAGGAGGTAGAACAACAACATGAGCATGATACAAGAATTAATTAATCAAGTAGCAGGAAATATTATTCAAACATTTTTAGCAATTCTAGTAGCCTATCTAGGTATAGCTGGAAAAAGATTATATCAAAAATACATAAACACAGAAATGAAAAAAATTATAGTGAAAGATTGTGTAAAAGCAGTAGAACAAATATACACAGATATTCATGGTAATGATAAAAAAGCCCAATGTGAAAATTATATAGTTCAATTATTGTATGAAAATGGGATAACTATCACACAAAATGAACTAGATGTAATGATTGAAGCTGCTGTACAAGAACTAAATAAAACTTTTAAGGAAGAGAAATCAATAGGGTTTAAAAAATAGGAGTTGATATAATGTCAAACAAAATAAAAAATCATAAATTAGTACATGGATGCAAAATAGGGCATGCAACAGTTGTATCTAATAGAATAGAAAAACCAGGTCACGCTGTTCCAGGCTATACAATGAATCCTACCAGTATAACAATCCATAATGTAGGTGATGATGATGTACCAGGTATAAATTGGTACAATGCTTTAAGAAGCGCAAATCTAGGTGGTTGGCGTACTGCATCATGGCATGTCACTGTTGACTACGATAAGATATATCAATCTGTAGAATTTAATAGAGTTGCATGGCACGCTGGTGACGGTAAAAACGGAAAAGGTAATAGACATTCTATAGGCATAGAACATTGTCAATACAGTAAAGACAAAGAAAAACAAAGAAAAGTATGGGAAAATAGTGCAGCTTTATGTGTTGAGTTGATGAAAGAATATCCTGTAATAGATACAGCTCATATAGTACAGCATTACTTTTGGACGAGAAAAGATTGTCCTTACTTACTACGTCATAAAAGATTTGGTTATAGTTGGACATGGTATAAGAAACTTGTTACTGATGAACAACAAAGCGTACAAAAACCTACTACAGATAAATTTACACCATATGTTGTGAGAATCATAGTAGATGAACTTAATATAAGAACAGGTCCTTCTATATCATATGAAAAAGTCGGTGAACTGAAAAAAGGTGATGCCTACACAATTATAGAAGAAAATAATAATTGGGGTAAACTTAAATCAGGAACAGGATGGATTTCATTAGGTAGTAAATATGTTGAAAAAGTATAAGTATAGTAAATAGCCTTAATAATAAGGCTATTTTTTTTATTGAAAAAAAAATAAATAAATTTATTAAAATCACTTGACTTATTACATACTAAAGTATATAATTTAAGTATAAAATAAATTAATAAAAGGGGATATGAAAAATGAAATTAACAGATAACCAACAAATAATATTAAATGAATTAGCTAAAAATAATGGGTCAATAGATGACTATAAAGTAGTTTTAACATCTGTATTAGGAACATCAAAAGCAGGTCTATCAAGAGTAGTAAATAATCTTAAAAAAGAATACATGATAGAGGTGATAGATGAATACACTTTAACATTAACAAAAGTTGGAGCATCTTATGTAACAGTAGAAGTTACCGAAGAAGATATACAAGCAGCAGAAATAACTAAAATAGAAAAAGATTTATACTTTAATATAAACGCAGCTAGAGTTAGATTACCTAGAGGCTATCAAGTAGAAAAATTTGATAATAGTTATAAAATAGTAAATAGAGATGGAAAAATAGTTCTTAATGAAACAGAAATACCTCAAGAAGATTTAAGAAGTATATCACTAAATGATAAATATACCGTAGCATTAGTTCAAAATGCATTTTCTTTTATAGAAGAAGCTAATGAAAAATATGCTGAATTACAAGAATTACAACCAGTAGAAGAAGCTAAAGAAGTTGAAACAGAAGAAAAATCTACAGAAATAGTAACTCCAAAAGAAGAACAAAAGTATGATGCTACAAAATTACTTATAACTGAGTTACAACAGAAACAATTAAACTATGTCAAACGAATAACTTGGGAAATGGTAAAACGACATATTGTAAGTACATTAGAACAAGCTCAAGACGTAATAGGACATTTATATAAAAGCAAGATACTAAAAGAAACTGAAAGAATATATAATTCAGATTCAATAAAAATATTCATAGAAGTAGTTCCTATCACTACCATAGATGAGGAATTCGATTGTTAGGAGGTATGCATATGATAAAACTAAAATTCGACTTCTCACAAAAATTAAAATATAAACAGTCCCTCTACATCAAGGGGGACTATAATCCAGCTATTTTGGATACAATACATTCTTTCCAGACTAGATATTACCATAGGAATAGTAGACTGTGGGAATGCAGAATAGAATATTTTCCAATCATTTTAGACAAACTAAAATATGAAAATATACAAATATGTGGTGATGTTCCGAAAAAGTTCCATAAGTATTTGAATCTACTTGATATATATGATAAGTCTGATAGCGTATATTCAAGTAAAACTAAACCTTTTAGACACCAACTAGATTCATATAATTATGCGCTGCATCATAATAAATTTTTACTTGGTGATGAACAAGGATTAGGAAAAACAAAACAAGCATTGGACATAGCAGTAAGCAGAAAACATAAAATGAGACATTGTCTAATTGTATGTGGTGTTAACAACTTAAAATGGAACTGGTATAAAGAAGTAGAAATACATACAAAAGAACAAGCTCATATACTTGGTATTAGAATAAACAAGAAAGGAAAGACTGTTATTGGTTCAACTTCTGAACGCCTTGCAGACCTTAAACAGATACACGATGAATATTTTATTATAACCAATATCGAAACGCTCCGAGACAAGGATATACAAGGTCAAATAAAGAAGATGTGTGATGATGGTGTTATAGGAATGACTATAATAGATGAAATACACAAATGCAAGAACAGTCAATCAAAACAAGGAAAAGCGATTCATTGCTGTACTTCATATTATAGATTAGCGCTTACAGGTACACCACTGATGAATAGCCCTGTTGATTTATATAACATATTGAAATGGCTACAAGTAGAAAATCATTCACTTAGCTATTTTAAAAATCTGTACTGTGAAATGGGAGGATTTGGAGGCTACGAAGTAATTGGGTATAAAAACCTTGACCAATTAGAAAATATACTTAATAAAAATATGTTAAGACGACGTAAAGAAGAAGTATTGGATTTACCACCTAAAATTTACACTAATGAGATATTAGAATTATCCCCTAGTCAGCAAAAATTGTATGAGGAGGTCAAAAAGGGAGTTATGGACAATATTGACAAAATATTGTTAATGCCGAACCCTTTAGTTGAACTAACTAGGTTAAGACAGGTTACGTCAAACCCCGACATATTAACTTCAGCCAAAACTATAAATTGTAAATATGAAAGGGTGCTAGATATACTTGACAGCACCGAGGATAAATTAATTATTTATAGCAATTGGACTAAGGTTATAGACCCTCTGTATGAGTTGATTAGAGAGAAATACGGGGTGACAAAAGTAACTAGTGAGACTAAAAACCCTATGGAGCAAATAGATAAATTTCAAAATGACCCTGGTTGTAGGGTAATAATAGGTACAACACCAGCATTGGGAACTGGTTATACATTAACTCAAGCTAGTACAATTATTTTTATTGACGAACCCTGGAATAGGGCAACAAAAGAACAGGCAGAAGACAGGGCGCACAGAATAGGAACAAAAGGAACAGTTAATATTATAACCTTAATTTGTAAAGATACAATAGACGAACGAATACATCAAATAATAAAAGACAAAGGCGAATTGTCTGACCGCATTGTAGACGGAAAAGCAATTCAACCTTCAGATATAAAATTCTTAATAGGAGCGTGATAAAAATGAAAATAATAGACGGTAAAAAATATTACACAGCTTTCGAAACTGCTGAGCTGTGTCATGTTACTAGAAATACATTAATCAGATGGTATGAATACGAAGAAACAACAGGAAGAACATTATTGCCTCCATTTATTAGAGTTGGCGGTAATCATGCAAGATACTGGAGCGAAGATGACATTGAAAAAATCTTAACTTTTAAAACAAATAAAGTAAAAGGAGAAATGAAAGTTATATCAGATAAGTATAGTGGAAAAGGTAAAAAATAACCTCTATATGGCTCATATACACGTTATATAAGGTTATCTTATAATTTATATATGTAAAGGAGAATTGATATGAAAATAGGTACTGTAGAAAGTCAAAATAATTTTGAAACAATTTTAAGAAGATGTAATGAACTAAAAGAAAAGGAAAAAATTATAAAATCAGAGACTAAAAAATTAGTTGATGATGTAAAAACAAAATTTGAATCTTTAGGACTTAATGAATATAATATTCCAGGTGAATTCTGTGTAAAATGTTCTAAGGTGGAAAAGACTTCTATGAACGAGGATAAATTAATAGGTATATTAAATAACCTAAGTAAACTAGAAACTGACGAGAGACTTGCAGAGAGCATTAAATCATGCATTGAGTATAAGCCAACTATTAACGAGAAAAAAGTACAACAACTAATCTATCAAGGCATTATTAATATAGAAGATATTGCACCTGCTGTGGAAACTACGACTCAAACAAGATTAACATTTGGTAACCCAAGAAAAGAGGTGCAAGATGTTTAAGGAATTGCAGTCTAAAAAGAATAGTAAACAAATAATTCCCAATGAGAAGGAGTATAAAATAGTCGAATATAAATTAGAACATGCACAAGAACCTAATATGACAGAAATTAGAAAATGGTTTATTTTTAAGGTAGAAAAAATATATGGAACTAAAATGCTCGGTACTCAAGCTGTGTATTGTAATAAGACATTTAACAAACTAAAAGAAAAATATAATTTCAATAATTTAGCATTGGCTGCAAAATTAAATTTATGGCTTATTAAATATAAACAACTTGGATATACAGGTATATTTGACTTTTCTAAGCTCAATACAGATTGGATTTTGCATAACCTAGATAGTAATATAGCTAATGGAAAAGTGACATCATATCAGAATAATAATGTTAACCAAATAAATACTGCAAGCCGAAGAATCTAAAAATGTTAACACCTCTCAAACTAAGTAATACTAATGTATTGAGCTGTGTTATATCTAAAAGTTACAATATTGTAACTATTTTTAGGTTAACATTAACATTCTGAAAAAATATATAATATATACTAGTTAAACAAGTTAAACAAACCAACAAGCAATAAAAAATTAAAAAAAAATAATGTTGGGGGAGAGTTATTGTGCTGACGCACCTATACTAATAATTTACAAATTTTAGTATTTTTAGTTTACACTAAAATCCATTATTAGTATATAATATATGTAACAGTTAAATAATTTAATTATTTCATTGTATTACCCCTTTTTAATTTAAGTACCTAATAACTTTATTAGGTACTTTTTATTTTCCAAATTTTAGTTAACAAATTTATCCATTTTTATATATAACATTTAAGAGGTCAAACATAAGGACTTCTTAAATAATTATAAAAAAGGGGGTAATTCATTATGAACGAATTACAAGTATTAAATCATGAACAAACTATAAGCAGTCGAGAAGTAGCAGACATGATGGGAAAAGAACATTGGGAAGTACTTAGAATGTTAGAAGGATATGAACCATCTAAAGGTAGTAAAAGTAGAAAAGTTGTTGGAATAATACCAACACTTACTGACCACAACGTTGGGGTGAGTGATTATTTTATAATAAGTGAATACAAAGACAACAGTGGTAAATCTAATAAATGTTATGAATGCACTAAAATGGGTTGTGAGATGTTAGCAAATAAACTTACAGGTGAAAAAGGTATATTATTCACTGCAAAATACGTTAAAAGATTTAATGATATGGAACAGTATATAAAATCACAAACCGCAGTAAAAGTTGAAGATGTTATACGCCTTCAAACATTAATTAACACATTAGAAACTCAACATCAAGAAATAGAAGAAATAAAAAGTCTTATAGGATTAAGAAGTAAAGAAGTATATAACTATGGTAATCAAATTAAAAAACATTTAGGAATCAGCAAAATATCAGAAAATCCACAAGACTACGAAAATATAAAAAATATGTTTTTCTATGAGTTGGGTGGATATACTAAATGGGAACAAATTCCTTACAGTAGAGATAATATAAAATTATTACAAGAAATATGTAACGACTATAAACCACGTAAAACTCCATTATGGGATAAGTATAATGGATAAGCAGTATAAGATAGAATTAATAAATTTAAGTACTTTTTATTTTTAGTTAACATTTTTAGTAGATTATTATATATAATATATGTAAGTAATAAATTTACTTAGATATATTTCATAATACTTATAGCAAGTCTCCTCTTGTTAATTTATTTTAAGGTTGGATAACCAGTTAAGATATCTCCCCCTTCTTAACTGGTTATTTTTTTTATACAAATTTAATGAGGGAGTTAACGTTTTAGTAATATTATTGTATATAACATTTAGAACAAACAAAGGAGGTGAAAAAGATGATAAAAAGTTATAAAGTGAGATTAGAGCCAACAAAGGAACAAATAGAAATGCTATTTAAAACATCAGGTTGTGCTAGATTTGTATATAATTGGTGCTTAAATTTCCAAAAGGAAAGATACGAACAAGGTGAAAAATTTGTAAGTGCAATGGGCATGAGTAAATATCTAACAGCACTTAAAAAACAAGATGATTATACATGGTTGAAGGAAGTTGACAGCATGGCACTTGTACAAGGGTATACAGATGCCTGTAATTCATTTAAGAACTTTTTTAGAGGTTGTAAGAAGGGTCAAAAGATAGGTTATCCTAAATTTAAATCTAAAAAACATTCAACACCTTCATTTATGCCAAATTATCAAGCTATTAAATTTAATGAAAATCAAGTTAAATTGCCAAAAGTTGGGATAGTTAAATTAAGCAGAAAAAACTATATACCTATTGTAAAAAAATATAGTAATCCAAGAGTTACCTTTGACGGCATTAATTGGTATATATCAGTAGGAGTGGAAGAAGCTGAATATATTAGTCCAGAACTTAATGGAACGATAGGAATTGACCTTGGACTAAAGGATACAGCTATACTTAACACAGGCAAGAAATATAAAAATATTAATAAAACAGCTCATATTAAGAGAATAGAAAAAAGACTTAAAAAGCTACAAAGACAAGTAAGCAGAAAATATGAACAAAATAGACAAGGAAAACAATATATTAAAACAAATAATATAATAAAACTTGAAAAGAAAATAAATAAACTACACAAAAGACTTGCAAATATCAGAAATAACTATAATCATAATATAACAGCTGATATAACTAATATGAATCCAGCTAAAATCGTGATAGAAGACTTAAATATTCAAGGCATGATGAAGAACAAACATCTATCTAATGCAATAGGAAAACAAGGACTATATGAAATAACTAGACAACTAGAGTATAAATGTAAATTTAAGGGCATTGAATTAGTAAAAGCAGATAGATTTTATCCAAGTAGCAAGACTTGTTCTAGTTGTGGATATATTAAAAAAGACTTGAAATTAAGTGACAGAACATATATTTGTCCTGAATGTGGTACTGTAATTGATAGAGATTTAAATGCAGCTATTAACCTAGCAAATTATCAAACTGAACAATAATCATTAGCAAGATTAGTTCGGTATGTAGGGAGGTTTAACCCCGACTTTATGCCTTTGGAGAATTACACCAACCCAAGTAGCTACGGCAAAAGGGAATTCGTTGAAGAAGGAACCTTGTTAATTGGAATATGTTCTGTTGCTACAAAATTATTGAAATATTATTAATTCAATCCTTGTATTAGTTGATATTACTGAATTGTAAGTCGTACGAGTATCAGAGCATATTTCAATTAAACAAGGATTAAAACATTCAGTATCAAGAATGAGCAGAGATGCAGAAGAAGGGTAATAGAATATATTTCAATTAAACAAGGATTAAAACATGAGTAATAAGTATAA
>ERZ859937.41-NODE-41-length-68049-cov-18.331206_pt1 | contig 68049 bp, 58 predicted proteins | sample MGYA00509985_ERZ859937 | MGnify/ENA primary metagenome ERZ859937 (study PRJEB30046, sample SAMN00715169) | human gut metagenome | study: EMG produced TPA metagenomics assembly of the A metagenome-wide association study of gut microbiota in type 2... | reverse complement strand
AAGCTGGGGGATTCGAACCCCCGGTACGGTTACCCGTACGGCAGTTTAGCAAACTACTGGTTTCAGCCACTCACCCAAACTTCCATACGATTAAAGTTTTAACCGGAGCACTGTTTCTCAATTGCGAGTGCAAAGGTAGTATTTATTTTCTATACCACCAAACATTTCCTGCACTTTTTTTCATCAAAAATGTCATTTTTATGCAAAATCATACCTTTCAGCCTTATTTTATGCACTATTCCATGAGTTTATAGTAGTGAGCAGAGGGCAAAATATGCAGTTCGGGATGAAACCAACTGATGAAGTCGGCAAGCAGGAAGTCGGGACGGAACGAGATTTGTTCGAAATATGGGTTTGACATACTCGGTACACATTCGAGCACATGCCCCTCACGATAAGCCTTTATCATCTTGTAGCCCTCATATTCTGTAAGCAAGCCGTTGCGGTCGAGATTGCCAGCACCACTATTCACGAAAAGCCACCAGTCGGCCGTGGCAGCCTTTTCTATTACTTTCTCGGGCGAAAGAGAAAGCGAACCGCTGTGTTTGTCGTCGGCAAAGACATAATCCACACCGGCATCGCGCAACAACTGTCCCATTGAACTCTCGCCACCAGGACAATACCACACGCCACCTACCACACGCTCTGTTATGACACGCGGACGCAATGCCGACTTCATTGCATGGTCTTTATAGTCGGCATAATTGCGCTTCACCACAGCAAAAAGGCTGTCTGCCTCATTCTCACGCCCTACAAGCATGCCGTAGAACTTCATCCATTCGGCACGCCCCAATGCCGATGTCTCCATATAGTCGGCACACTCTACGAGCGGCACACCGATATTGGCGAGCTGGCCATAGTTGACTCCCTCGAACGGAGTAACAAACAAAGCGTCGGGCGAAACCGATACAATACGCTCTACCGACGGCGACATGCCATTGCCACAATCGGCCACACGACCCTCCGAAACAGCCTTGTGAAGATATGGGAGATTAATGTAGTTCAAGTCGCACACGCCGCTCACCGCATCTGCAGCACCTATCTCGCCCATCAGATAGCAATGCGGTGCCGAGAACAAGACCGCTCTTTTCACTGGCGTGTACACTACAGTGCCATCCAATGCAGACAGCTCGGAAGCCATACGGGCAGAGTCTTTGCGACTGACCAATACATAACGATGCAGCACGCCATCCTTACGCCAAGGGTTGGAGAGTTCGGCTGTGGTGTAGCCGTCATGCTTTACTATAGTGATATGCCTGGCATACTCCATGCGAACGGTATCGCCACCTTGAGCAACCGAACCGGTACGCTTGCCTCCACATGCATAAACCGAGAGCAATGCCAATGCCGACACACAAATGCCCAGACCAGAAACAATCGAAAAACGTGAATAATGCGACTTCATATATTTACACCTTATTATATTATATAGTATTGACGTTAAACCGTACATAACCGACCCGTAAAAGGAGTCGGAAACAGCTGTTTTTCAAATGTAGTCCTTTTGCACTCCAAAAGGACAACTTTAGCCATGCAAAAGGAGTCCTTTTACGCTCCAAAACGAGTCCTTTTGAAGTGCAAAAGGACTACATTTACAAAGTCATATAAAATGAACGGTGCAAAGTTACAAACATAATGAAAATAACATTCAAAAACATGCCAAAAATTTTGGCGTTATTTCAATTTTGATTATCTTTGTGAACGTAATGCAATCCCGGAAAGAACCGCCCATACAAGAGGATGTTCTGACCGGGATTTGTACTGACCTATTAACAAAGAATTAATTAATCTAACCTAACAAAGATTTATGGCAACAGAAAAAAGAAACCTTCTTACTGGTAACTTCAGCAAGAAAAACGCAACCCTTTTCGCTATCGCCGTCCTTGTCACACTGATAATCTGGAACCTTCCGATTGATAGTTTCGGCATCGACGGACTTACGGTAATCCAGCAACGCATCATCGCAGTGTTCGCTCTCGCGACTATACTGTGGGTGACCGAGGCTATTTCACCATGGGCAACATCAGTTTCGCTTATCGGCTTGCTGCTTCTTACTACATCCGACAACGCTTTCCACTTCTTCCGATCGGGAATAGACAAGAGCGAACTGCTCGACCATAGTGCGCTCATGGCCACATTTGCCGACCCAATCATCATACTCTTCCTTGGCGGTTTCATCCTTGCTATTGCTGCCACCAAGTCGGGTCTTGACGTATTGCTGGCACGCACGCTGCTAAAGCCGTTCGGACAGAAGAGCGAGAATGTACTGTTGGGCTTCATACTCATCACCGGCGTATTCTCGATGTTTGTCAGCAACACTGCCACAGCAGCCATGATGCTCACATTCCTTGCCCCGGTGTTCAAGGCTTTGCCTCCTGAAGGCAAGGGACGAGTGGCCCTGACACTCTCAATTCCGGTGGCTGCCAACATCGGCGGTATGGGAACTCCAATCGGAACTCCTCCTAATGCCATCGCATTGAAGTATCTCAACTCACCTACCGGCCTCAACCTCGGCATAGGATTTGGCGAATGGATGATGTATATGCTTCCGCTGACTGTAGTTCTGTTGCTTATCGGCTGGTATTTGCTGAAGACCTTCTTCCCGTTCAAGAAAAAAACCATACAGCTTGAGATTGAGGGCGAAGTACAGCACAACTGGCGCACCATGGTAGTGGCTGGTACTTTCATCATAACCGTATTGCTTTGGATTTGCGACCGTTGGACAGGCGTAGGCTCTAACACCGTAGCCATGATTCCTATCGTGGTATTCGCATTCACGGGCGTAATCAAGGCGCGCGACCTTGAAGAAATCAACTGGAGCGTTATATGGATGGTTGCCGGTGGTTTTGCACTCGGATTGGCCCTCAATGAGTCGGGGCTGGCAGAGAATGTCATCAAGAGCATACCGTTCGGATCATGGTCGCCGGTAATGATTCTGCTTGCTTCGGGCGTCATCTGCTACATTCTGTCCAACTTCATATCGAACACCGCAACAGCAGCTTTGCTCGTGCCAATCCTTGCTGTGGTATGCAAGGGTATGGGCGACTCGCTCAACAGCATCGGCGGAACACCTACTGTGCTCATCGGTATTGCCGTGGCAGCGTCAGTAGCAATGACCCTGCCTATCTCTACACCTCCAAACGCCATCGCACACTCAACAGGACTGGTGAAGCAGAACGAAATGATGAAGATAGGTCTGACTATGGGTATCATCGGACTCATACTCGGCTATTCACTGCTCTTCGTATTGGGCGAACTGCACGTTTGGTAAAAACTATAGAATGAACATAAACCAAGAGACACTATATGCTGTCGCTCTGACACGCATCAACTATTTTAATGTTGCCACAAGCTTGCAACTTTATCGCAAGCTTGGGTCGGCAACAACCATCATGGAGCACCGCCACGACATTCGGGCGGTGCTTCCTGATGCTACGCCACGGCTTATTGAGGCTTTCAAGGATGTTTCGGACGCTATGCGACGCGCCGAAAAGGAACTGGAATTTGACGAAAGCCATAGAATAAAGCCACTTGTTTTCAACGATGACGACTATCCACAACGCTTGCACGAATGTGAGGACGCACCACTCGTGTTATATTATAGAGGTACAGCCGACCTAAACAAACAACGCATAATATCCGTAGTCGGCACACGACATTGCACTGTCTACGGACAAGAAATAATAAGCAAGTTCATAAGCCAGTTGAAAGAATTATGTCCTGACACACTTGTAATAAGTGGGCTGGCATACGGTGTGGACATTCACGCACACCGAAATGCACTGAAAAACGGACTTGAAACAGTGGGTGTACTCGCCCATGGACTCGACTACCTCTACCCTACCGCACACCGCGAAACTGCAACCGAAATGCTGAAACAAGGCGGACTCTTAACGGAATTCATGACCGGAACCAACGCTGACAAAATGAACTTTGTACGACGCAATCGTATCATTGCCGGCACAGCAGATGCAACAATTCTGGTAGAGAGCGCTGCTCATGGCGGCGGACTGATAACAGCCGACATTGCCAACAGCTATAGTCGCGACGTTTTCGCTTTCCCTGGAAACATCGGAATGCCCTACAGCGAAGGATGCAACAATCTTATACGCGACAATAAAGCTGCTCTTATTACATCAGCAGAAGACTTCGTAAAGACAATGGGATGGGAACAAGACGCCAAACTGAAGAAAGCACGCGAAAAAGGAATAGAACGACAGATGTTCCCCGAGCTAACAGACGACGAAGCCCGCATCGTAAACACCCTGCAACAGACCAATGATTTACAAACAAACATTATTGCCGTAAAATGTGGTATGCCAATAACCACAATTGCCTCAACACTATTCAGTCTGGAATTGAAAGGAATAGTCAAGCTGTATGCAGGAGGCGTTTACCATCTGATGAACTAAAAAAATAAAACAAAATAATGAGAAACATATTAAAATTTGTCGCCGTCGCATTAAGCTTGATGTTCACCACTAATACATTAGCTCAAAACGACTCTCTGCTTTATGAAAGCAACAGCAGGATAGATACTACTGCACATGGAGAAATCAGGCTAAATATAGATGGTATGGGATTTTTCCGCGACAACGAATACAAAGGTAATTTGGTAAAGGGATACACTCTTCCTGGCTTTTGGCTACAGCCGACAATAAGCTATCAGCCTCTTAAAAAACTAAAATTAGAGGCTGGTATATATATGCTACATTATTGGGGAGCCAACAAATACCCTAATATGAACTATAAGGACATAGCTACATGGAAAGGACAGCAGACACAGGAAGGATTTCATATACTACCTTTCTTCAGAGTACAACTGGCTGCTGCGCGTAATGTAGACATCGTGATTGGCAATATTTACGGCAAAAGCAACCACCATCTTATCGAACCTCTATACAATCCTGAAACCTCGCTATCAACCGACCCCGAAGCAGGACTGCAGATACTTTGGCGCAATAAATTCATGGATTTTGACACATGGATAAACTGGGAAAGCTTCATCTTCAATAACGACAAACACCAAGAAGCCTTCACATACGGATTGTCAACACGATTCAAAGTAAACAATCCTAACAGTGCTACACATGTTTACTTCCCCATACAGTTGATAATGCAACACCGGGGAGGCGAGATAAATCCGGAAGCAGAATCGCGCGAGGTGAAGACATGGACAAATGCAGCTGCAGGCATAGGAACAACCATACACACTCGAAACAACATATTAACAAGTATCAATATAGAGGCAGCAGCACTATACTACAAGCAGATGTCGGGAGGAATGCTTCCACTCGAAAAAGGTTATGGATTCTACACCAAGGCCGACTTCAACCTATGGCATTTCTGTCTGCATGCTGCATATTGGAGAGCCCACAACTTCATAACCGTATTCGGCAATCCGCTATATGGCTCGATTTCGATGTTCAATGACAACTATATCGTACCTAACACACAGATGATAAGCACCCGCATCAGTTACTCACGCGACTTGGGACACGGATTCTCATGGGGAGCCTATGCGGACATTTTCGACAATCTGCCTACAAATGCGAAAACAGCAGAGAACGGATTGTATCGCGAAGCTAACCAAATCAGCGTGTCGGCTGGTATATGTCTGCGAATCAATCCGTCATATCTGCTTAAGAAAATAACATTGGGCAATAAACTATAATTTAGCGTCTATCTTACGATAACACAATGCCGCACCAATAGCTGTACAGAATTCGGAATATTGAGGAATTCGGAATTTCACTCCATAAAGTCGTTCAGTAGCAGGGAATACACGCTGACACTGCGGAAGGAGAGTGAGATTGCCAATCATAACAAATTCCTTTATACCGCTACCAAGCGACGACAAAATTGTGGCACTACAAATAGACTGCAATACCATCCATATCAAACCAAGAGCAATGTCTTCGCGCGAGGCATTGCTCTTTGCATTTCCCCAAAGCGAAGCGATAGCATCCATAGGCAATCCCTGCAACGGATTGGCACAAATGTCCTTAATAAGCACATTGATGTGAGAAATGTCGCCTTCCTCAGCAAGTGCAGCAACCTGCTTGATGTCGTCGGTCTTCAGAAGCAGACGTGAAAGACCTTGAAGTGTTCCACCACCAATACCAATACCACCAATATGCTTTATATCATCGCCGTCGCACTTTACAATTGATGTTCCAGTACCAAGACTCACTACAAGCATACGGTCGAGCTTGGTCTCATAACGCGCTCCGAGTCCGTCAGCTACAAACTCCTCTGCCTTATCGGTAGAAAGTCCATATACGGGTTCGTTGATGTATGCGCTTCCTACACCCGTAAGCATCACCTTCTCCACATCGCTGAGCTTGATATGATTCTCATGCAGATACTTGCCGAAGGCTCCATAGAGTGATGTCACTGGGTCGGTAGCACGAATGCGTATTGGCGACAACACCTTGCCTTGCTCGTCGATGCCGACAATCTTTGTCGTACTTATACCTACATCTATGCCTATTACTATTCCCATATTTTTGAATTGTTTTAATGATTAGCGTTATTTTGTTTCTTGTAAAGTGCTATTTATATAATGTATAGCAACCATCTGCCGCTTCGCAATATGTATTAAGCAGTTCTATTATATACTCCGCAGTATCGCGTACACCCTGTTCATTGCCATCATATCCATTGACAAGAACAAGCAAATGCGTAGTGCCGACACTTACCTTAGTACGTTCGTGGTCGCTCGTAGGAGTTCCTACGCCACCTATATTGTCACGATACACCGGCAGACCTGCAATATTTATCATTCCACGTCCAATACCTTCGTAAGGTTCACCCTCACGACCGATGCCGAGTGTAAGGGTGTCACCCGAGAAATGGTCGGCATCAAAGGCACCAATGCTATAGCCATACTTCATACTGGCAAGATTTATCAAGTCGACAAGTGTGTCAATCTGATAAAGCTGTTTGCCTTGCAACACACGACGAACAAGAGCCTCACCTGACGGACGATAGCGCGACGGATCCTTACCACAAAGTTTGTAGATGCGGCGGGTGGCCTGGATTGATTCCATCTGCTTTAACGACTCGGTAGTGAGCATGGCACGATACTCTTCACTCAAAGCGTCAATCTCACGCCACAACTCGGCTGAATATTCTGTATTCTTTATGTTTGCAGTGATGCAAGCGCCTACAAATACGGGGCAGACAGAATGCATCTCAGCAGAAACCTCAACTTTCATTTTTACTTGTATTTATAAATTGCTCTGTTACTTAAAACAACGACAACTGACCATCGGATTCAACGGTGGGAGTCGATGCGCTGTCGCTTTCGGCAGAAGCCTCGCCCATCATCTCCAAGAACGTTGCTTCGTCTACTAAAGGTACTCCAAGTTTTTCGGCTTTTTGAAGTTTTGACGGTCCCATATTCTCACCGGCAAGTATAAATGAAGTCTTGCCACTAATCGAACCTACATTCTTGCCTCCATTCTTCTCAATCAAAGCCTTATACTCGTCGCGGCTGTGTTTTGCGAATACACCACTTATTACGATTGACTTACCCAAAAGTTTTTCGCTCGTCCCTTCAATCTGTTCCTCTGAGAGCTGCATCTGAAGACCATAAGAGCGCAAACGTTCAACGATTTCTTGATTCACTGGATTGGCAAAATAGGTTATCACGCTCTTGGCTATCACCTCACCAACTCCATCAATATCCATAAGCTGCTGCATAGTAGCAGCCTGCAAAGCATCCATAGTCTTAAAGCGACGGGCAAGCAAGCGGGCAGAAGTCTCACCCACGAAGCGTATGCCGAGGGCAAAGACAACACGTTCGAACGGAACATTCTTTGAAGCCTCAATACCATTCACAATCTTCTGAGCCGACCGTTCACGATTGCCAGTTCCATTGATGTCCTGCACCTGTATTTTATAAAGGTCGGCAATATTGTGAATCAATCCGCGACGATAGTACTCATCAACAGTCTCTGGGCCGAGCGAATCGATGTTCATGGCACGTCGGGCTATGAAATGCTCTATCCTACCCTTTATCTGAGGAGGACAACCAGTATCATTGGGACAGTAATGAGCAGCCTCGCCCTCGTATCGTACAAGTGGAGTTCCACATTCAGGACACGTCTTGATGAATTCAACTGGCTGAGCGTCCTTTGGACGTTTTTCCTCTGCAACACCTACAATCTTAGGTATAATCTCACCACCTTTCTCTACATACACATAATCACCAATGTGCAAATCAAAGCTACGGATGAAATCCTCATTGTTCAGTGTAGCACGCTTGACAATAGTTCCTGCCAATTGTACTGGATCCATATTGGCTACAGGCGTCACAGCACCAGTTCTACCAACTTGGTATGAGACCTCATTAAGTCGTGTACAAGCACGTTCAGCCTTAAACTTATAGGCAATTGCCCAACGTGGAGATTTGGCAGTATATCCAAGAGCACGCTGCTGGCGTAACGAATTCACCTTCAGCACTATACCATCAGTGGCAACCGGTAGATTCTTGCGTTCTGTATCCCAATAATTTATGAAGTCATATATTTCCTCAAGACTGCTGACCTTCTTCATGCCTTGCGAAATCTTAAATCCCCATTGTGCCGCAGCATGTAGATTCTCATAATGTCCTTCTGCAGGAAGAGTGTCGCCCAACAGATAATAAAGGTAAGCGTCAAGACGACGACTTGCTACAAGTTTGGAGTTCTGACTCTTCAACGTGCCACTCGCAGCATTACGCGGATTGGCAAACAAAGGTTCCTCAGCAGCCTCACGCTCAGCATTCAGTTGCTCAAACACCTTCCACGGCATAAGTATCTCACCACGTATCTCAAACTCCTTCGGATAGCCGGTACCCTCCTTCAATACAAGCGGAATGCAACGGATGGTCTTTACGTTTGCCGTAACATCATCGCCATGAACACCATCGCCACGTGTCACGCCACTCACGAGTTTACCGTCAACATAAGTAAGCGATATTGACAAACCGTCGTATTTCATCTCACAACACACCTCAAAAGGCTCACCACCAAGTCCACGACTTACAGACTCATACCAATCGGCAACATCCTGCTCGTTGTAAGTATTTGCAAGCGAGAGCATAGGATACTTATGTGCGACCTGGGTAAAGTTCTGATTCAAGTCGCTACCAACACGCTGAGTTGGCGAATTGGCATCGTACATCTCAGGATGCTTAGCCTCGAGATCCTGCAATTCATGCATAAGGAAGTCGAACTCTTGATCGGAAATGTCAGGCTGATTGAGCACATAATATTTATAGTTGTGCTCATGCAATTGTTCGCGTAGATATAATATTTGTTCTTTTTCGTTCATGATAATCTCTAAAAATATTTTTTCAGCATGATATAAAGTATAACGGGTACACCGATTAAAGGTGTAACCACATTCAAAGGAATTACACCGCCATTGCCCGGCAATACGCACGCAGCATTGCATGCTAACGCAGTAGCTGAGCCACAGAGCAAAACGGCAGGAATAAGCACACGGAAGTCGTCGGTCTTGAAAACAAGACGCGCTATATGTGGCACTGCAAGTCCAAGAAAGGCTATCGGTCCACAAAAAGTAGTTACTACGGCTGTCAATGTACCACTTGCAAGCAGCAAGGCATTACGTACTGTACGAATGCTGACACCGAGATTTTCGGCGTATTTGGTTCCTAAAACAAGTAGATTCAGTGGTTTGGCAAGCAATATAGGAACTACAAGACACAAGATTATTGCCATTGCAAAAACGGGTATCATGCTATGAGGGACGCCGGAAAATGAACCCATTCCCCAAATCATATATGCACGGACACCATCTTGTGATGCGAAAAAGTTCAGCAAGACTATAAATGAGGAAGATACGTAACCTACCAACACACCAACTATCAACAACATGGTGTTGCTACGTATCACGAGTGACAGCAAATACATGATAAGCGTTACCGAAAAAGCTCCGATAAACGCAGCAACAAGCACAGCAACAAAGCCACCAACCGCCAAGCTGCCTACTGCAAATCCGCCACCCCACAATAACATAACAAGAGCCACGCCCAACCCGGCACCGCTACTAATGCCAAGAATAGAAGGGTCGGCCAATGGATTTCGGAATACAGCCTGCAGCATCAGTCCGCATACAGACAGAGCACAACCTGCCAAAAGAGCAGTTAAGGCTTGGGGCAATCGCGATTGGAGAATAATGAATTGCCAGCTCGCATCAGGCAGCTGACGCCCCAAAAGGGCATCAACTACAGACGAAAAAGGTATTGACACTGCTCCATAAAATAGATTTATGAGAAACAGTGCTACAATTCCAATACCAAGACTAATAAATATGACAACGTTGCGTGCCAAATCCTCATTCTATATGATTTCTAATGAAATCAGATTTTCAATGTTTTCAATATCTCTGTCATCTTCTGCAATGTAGTGATACGTGTAGGCACAAGAGGCAATCGCAACACGTTTTCAATAAATCCCATTTCATGCAGAAGAGCCTTTACACCAGCAGGGTTACCGTCTACAAACAACAGAGAATACAGTTCGGTAAATCTGTGGTGAATAGTACGGGCAGCCTCATACTCGCCCTTAAACTCCAGACGAATCATACGCGACACCTCCTTAGGCAGTGCATTGCCTATAACTGAGATGCTTCCAGCCGCACCACTTGCCACCATTGAGAATGTCAGAGCATCGTCACCACTGAGTACGTCAAAACGCTCTGGCTTGTTCTTAATGATTTCGTCTACCTGCTCAAGACTGCCACTGGCCTCCTTCACAGCGACAATATTCTCACAGTCGCGTGCAAGACGCACCGTTGTCTCCGACTTCATATTGATACCAGTACGTCCGGGTACATTATACAATACCACTGGAAGTGGACTGGCTTCAGCTATTGCCTTGAAGTGCTGGTAAAGTCCTTCTTGCGAAGGTTTATTATAGTATGGACACACGCTGAGCACACCGTCAATTCCTGTCCAATCAGCTGTCTTCAATTCTTCACCCACAGCACGCGTGTTGTTACCGCCGCATCCCATGAGTATAGGCAGACGACCACGATTAGTGTCCACTACCAATTTCTTTATATTTTCTTTTTCTTCTGTCGACAGACAAGGGGTCTCGCCCGTGGTGGCCAGTATACACAAGAAATCTGCTCCATTCTGTATCTGATATTCTACAAGACGTACAATCGTCTTGTAATCAACTTCGCCATTGGCAGTGAATGGGGTCACCAGAGCTATACCTAATCCTTTGAAGATGTTTCGTGCCATATATTTTATGCTTATAATATGTTCATTTTGTCTACAAAGTTAACATTTTCCTGTGAAATAAGAAAAATGTAGAAACAAAAAATACATAAATTGTAAGACTATACATTTTTTATTTACACAAATCGTCAATGCGTACCAATATATAAGAATATCATTCCCAACAATACCAACAACATGTCGATTGCCTTGCTTTTGAGATTTCTTTCCTTGAACACAGCAGCTCCACAACAGAAGCTCACGACAACACTACCACGGCGCACCATTGACACAATGCTTATCATTGCTCCCGGCAGACTGAGTGCATAGAAATACACGAAGTCGGCAGCACTAAGGAACAAACTTATAAACAATATGCTCCAACGCCAAGTGAAGGCTGTTGTCTTCTTGCGTGTAGGCCACCAAATAAGCAGCATAGTAAGTCCCATCAGGAATAACTGGTAGACATTATACCAACTTTGCACCACCATTCTACTCAACCCTACTCCGCCATTATCAGGCGATGCCATAAGATATTTGTCGTAGAGTCCGCTTACGGCACCGAGCACAGCGGCAAGCACCAATGAAAAAATCCATTTGTTGTGACGGAAGTCAACTCCTTCCTTCTTACCACTTCTACTAAGCAGGAAGAACGAGACGATAGCAAGCAACACACCGCACCACTGCCATACATTAAGTCGCTCGCCAAACACAAGCATTGCTCCTACAAGCACCATCACCGGACGTGTGGCGTTGATAGGACCGACAATGGTAATGGGTAAATTCTTCATTGCAAAATAGCCGAACACCCACGACGAAAGAACTATACACGCCTTGAGCACTATATACTTATGCTGTTCCCATCCGCACTGTTCGACATAAAACATGGAACCGTCGAGCATATTAGTATATGACGACAGCAATATGAACGGCAAAAACAGCAACGAGCATATCATCGTATTAAGAAAAAGTACCGGTAGGACAGCATTGCCAGACAATGCCAGTTTCTTGAAAACATCATAAAAGCCCAGCAAAGCCGCTGAGCAAAAAGCCAATATCAACCACATAAAATAATACTACAAATAATCAACACTACATTATCATACAATACGCTCAATCTTCTCAATACCGTACATCCTCAAGGAATAAAGCATTTCCTGGCATACTTTCACCGGCATTAGAGCGACTTCCACTCGCTATGACACGATCAAACTGTTCCAATGTCATACGATGACGTCCCACCTCGATAAGCGTACCAACTACAGCACGCACCATATTGCGCAGAAAGCGGTTGGCAGAAATTCGGAAATGCCATGAATCCTCAGCATCACGCACCCATACAGCTTCTGTGACATTGCACAGAGTGGTCTTGACATCGGCATGCGCCTTGCAGAAAGCACCGAAATCATCTACTGCAAGCAGACGTTCGGCAGCCTTGTTCATAAGTTCGAAATCGAGCTGATAATGTAGCTCGCAAGAATAGTGACGTAAGAAAGGATTCTTGCGTGTATGTATATAATAATGGTATGTACGCAACGTAGCGCTAAAACGTGCATGCATGTCAGCATCGACCGGATTGACATCATAAACAGAAATGTCGCGTGGCACCAAACGATTGAGTTTGTAAGCCAATTGCGCACAATCGAAATTGGCTTCAGTCTCGAAATGTGCAGTCATACGTCGCGCATGCACACCGGCATCAGTACGTCCAGCTCCCACGACCTCTATATTTTCACGCAATATTGTAGAGATAGCCTTCTGCAACTCCTCTTGTACAGAGTTGCCATTGGGCTGTATTTGCCAGCCGTGATAAGCCGTACCGTCGTAGGCGAATGTTATAAAATAGCGTTGCATCTTAAATATATCCTGTATAAATTAATTGGTTTTCTTCTTTGCCCCATTGTTTGGCTTGAACAATCGACGATGGAAATTATCCTCTGCCTTAATAATAAGATATACTTTTGATGCCGGCAGAATAGTCATAAACTTCTCGTGATACGTCTGCTGGATACGTTTCAGCTCCAAGTCGCCAGCATCACGCTTGCGAATGGCCTCAGCACATGCCTTGTCATCGCTTGTGTCGATATGACGCAGACGACGTTCGTTTGCGAAATACGCCCATTGCTTATTGCGCATTTCACGGTAAACCGGGAAAAACTCAGCCGACTCTGCCGGAGACAAGCATGCTTGTGTAGCTATGAATTGTTCAAGTTCGCGCTGAAAGCGTTCTGGGTCAAAATGCTTCGGCTTCTGGGCTTGCGCCAATGACACTACAAAAGTCATGAGTGCAATTATCAGAAATTTACTTATTCTCATTCTTTCCTGTTTTTTCAACATTAATTACTTGCTAAAAGCGAATAAATATCATCATTATCGAGCATAGTATAGTCGGCTATTTCATTGTATGATGCAGAAGTTCCCATCTCTATATTATGATTCGAAGTGGATGCTGCAACATTAGAAACCGGCTCGGCATTATGCTCTGAATCCGTATACGTATAAAAAGCCGTACCGCCAGCCACCAACAGACAGGCAGCCGCCGCAGCTATACGCACACGAGTACGTCGCCACCAAGGTTGCATAACAACAACTTTTGAATAGGCAGTTTCCTTATTTGGCATATCACAGTCGGGCTGCTTGCTGACATTGGCCATTACAGATGCGGTCAAGTTCTGCAAGTATCCTTCGGGGACAGCAAAATGGTTCTGTCTTCCGAATTTCCTCTCTAAAAATTTCTCATCAGATTCCATATTCCTTCAATAATTTTATGTATTTGACTCACAAAAACTATAAAGGTTTAATTTGCTCATCAATTTTATACACATAATTTATATATAGCATAAGTTTTAAAATATATGCTTCTCACTCATGACTCTTGACAAATGCAGTTATCTTCTTCACCGCTATGTGATAACTCGCCTTTAATGCTCCCTCAGAAGTATTGAGCATCTGGCTTATGTCCGAATATTTCATTTCGTCGTAATATCGTAGGTTGAACACCACACGCTGCACATCGGGCAGCGAAGCTATTGCCGCCTGCAGCAGAGCCTGCGCCCGGTCACCGTCAAAATAATCATCGGCCATCAACCGATTGACTACTGCCACGTTGCCTTCCTCGCCAAGCGATGCTGTATCCTTCTTGCGACGAACAAAATCGAGCGCCTCATTCACAGCAATCCGATACAACCATGTGGATATTTTCGAACGGTTCTGAAAATCGTCCATATTGCTCCAAGCCTTAACAAAGGCATTTTGGAGTACGTCATCTGCATCGTCATGGTCAATCACTATACGTCGAACCGTCCAATACAGCCGCTCGCTGTACTGGGCAACAATATTGGCGAAAAACGCTTGTTTTTCAGCTTCGGTTGTCGGCATGTTGGTTGACATCGTTATTATTGTTTTATGAAATTCTGAATTTTAGCATATATCACGGGGTCGAAACCATATATGTCGTCATAACCCACCATTACACCATCGGCATTTGGATATAATGTGTAATAGGTAATGAACAGCGGAACTGTTGGATTCACGCTCAGACTGCGCAGCAATTTACTCTTGTCAATCACCGGACGCTCGTCGGCATCGCCACCATCGTTGCCATAATCCACAGCTATAGAGTACTTCATCTTTTCCATAACCCGCTCGTCCTTGTCGGCAAGCATGAATACGGCAAGATCGTAAGGCCGCTCCACACGTATACAACCATGCGAAACAATACGTTTACGATTGGCAAACACCGAAGGACTTGATGTGTCATGCAAATATATACTGTAGTCGTTGTCAAAGCGGAAGATAATACGTCCCAAAGCATTGCCTTTGCCTCCGCGCTGAACGACATGATAGTCGTGGCTCATCATCATGTCGGCTGTCACAAGCGACGGATTCACCTCCTTACCCGTCTTGCGCTCGCGTACGAAATAGTTATGGCGCTCGAAGTAGCCCACATCGCCTGCATGATGGCGCACCGATGTCTTGATGATGCTCTTAGGAATGATCCATTGCGGATTGAAGTCAATGCGCTTGATGCGTCCTGTGAGCAACGGAGTCTTCGTTTCCAGACTGCCGAGTGCAATACGCATAGTCATTCGGTTGTCATTATCAACTGCTTCAAGCTGCTGCGTTGGCACGTTCACAAGCACATACTTGTCGTGCAGCTGTGGATAGTCGCCATGACGCCATCGGCTGCGTTCTATATTGCAGAACACACGGCGGCGTTCGGCAGCCGACAACGGGCGCGATAGCATCTTACAAAATTCTGAGAAAAGAGGATTTTCGGGATAAGAAGCATGCATGAATGCCCCCACCTTTTCACAGCCACCCGCTATTGCCCCGTAAGCTTCATCAAGAAATTCACGATTTGCCAACTTGGTAGGCACTCCATAAAGCGAGCGATAGGATACGTGAACCGAGTCGCTGTCGCGCACATCAAGACGATTGAACAAATCATAGGGATTGGCAAAACCAAAGCGCTGACCTTCGCAATAGCGCAGGAAGGCCTTCGTCAGGCTGTATTCCAGTCGGGCATACACACGATTGATGTCATTGGTGGCATCGGGAAGGGTATCAAAGTCGAGGTTCTGTACACGTGCCAGGTCACTACATATTGTAGCATAGCAGAAGTCTTCACGCGAAAAGCCGAACGAATCCACTTTTGCAACATACTTGAGCACACTATCCACTCTGCTATCGGCACCTCCGCGCAAAAGCCACATGGGGCGTCCGCCTTCAAGATAATAGGTACGTGTATGTCGGTCGGCTGTCATTTGCGGCCTATCCGCCAAAGCAATACGACGTATATTCTCACTTATCTTGTCCTCATCTATTTGCCAATAATCCTTCTGCAAATCAGAGAACAAATCAAGAGAAACGTGCATATCAACCTTTCTCTCATTGCACGAGCACAATGCACATGCTATAAGAGCTATAAAAACAAAGAACCTTAAAGGCTCAAAATGCAGATTTCTCAAAAGCAATATTATTTTATGACTATTTTACGTACGGCCTTACCAACCTGAACGATATAAATGCCTCGCGGCAAATTCAGGTCGTAACGCTTGTCCGAGCCGTCAATCTTAACTTTCATCACAGGTACACCGCCTGTGATATTATAAACAGACATTGTCATTCCCGCAGCACCCGTAATGCGCAACACCGACTCATTGACCGAAATGGTTATCTTCGACAGGTCATTATTGTCTATCATTTCCATTTCTGTCAAACAAACCGCCTCGGCACTGCATGGCACAAACATGCCGGCAACAGCCATAAACATTGCTATGAGTATATTTTTTGACATAATATCTATTTTTTACTACAATCCGTTGTATGTGTTTCTGCAAAGATACAACAAAATATTTTCACAAGTACCAAAAATGCGGACAATTTTAGCATTATCCGCATTTTTAGCAATCAATATTATCTGTAAACCGACCTACTGTCGTCGGCAGCACACTCCTCAGCGAAGAGTTTGTCCTCCAGATAGTCGGCAAATATACGTGCTGCGCTCTCTACCTTGGCGGCACATGGGCGCTTCTTGTAATATTCGGCGGTACGTGCCGAAGCCACATACGACGACTGCGCCTTCTCCACACCTTTCAGTCCGAGTATCTCAGCACAGATAAGTGAGCCATTCTGCTCTTTCGATTTGGCGAGCAGATCCTGCACAACCTTGTAGCAAGCCGACTTACCCTCACGGTCGGCGCCGTCGGTCTGTCCGCAGTCGAGTCCTACACAGGTCACGATACCCGACACTGCGCCACACATCATACGCATGCGTCCTACTCCACCACCAAAACCGGCACCAATGCGCTTGGCAAGATTATCGTCAAGACCGTACATATCAGCAAATGCTGCCACTACCGACTGGCAGCAGCCATAGCCCTGCATGAAATTGTCTACGGCACGCTCCACCCTACTCTCTATGTCAAGAATACGACGCAAATCGGCCTCATACTGACGCGCATCTCTAAACACAATGCCACGCATACCATAAGCACGGGCAGCCTCAATATTGTCCATTCTGTCGTCGGCAAAAACGCACTCTTCGGGTTTCAATGCGAACTTCTCGCACATACGCTCATATATTGCACGTTCGGGCTTTATCAGATGCCTTCCGACGAAACCAAACGGTCCTCCAGCAGTTCGAATATCGGATACTGCTTCATTGTTACATGCACCTTGCTGCACCAGTTGGTCAGTCCAAAGAGTCTGTACCCCTCCTGCTTCAAGCGTCCAAGCAGGGAGCGCATCCCGTCAATCTCGCCAATGACAAACTCCGTATAGCGCTTGCCAAACTGACGTATTTCGTCGGCATACTGCGGCATCGCTTCTGCCATATCATCAATGATAGCCTCAAAAGGCTTATCCTCACGGTCCAATCGCTTGTTCCATCCCTCAGCCATAAGATGCTTGTAGAAATCAACCGACTGCTCGTGTGTACTGAACACCTGGTCCAACACCAGCATATAATCATAATCGACAAGCACCTTGCCAAAGTCGAAAATCAAATTCTTTATCATAATCGTTATTGTTATCTTTATTCAATAATCAAGCACAAAGATAACAGATATTTTCCGAAAAGTCATACTTGCGACATAAAAACCCTACAAAAGCTGCATTATTATGGGCATGTTTGCGTTGTACGTCCTGCTTACAAAAGACAACAACTGAAGCACAAACACACTACATTTGAAGTGCGAATGAACTCCATTTGAAATGTAAAAGTGCTCCATTTGAATTACACCCCCAAACATTTGGTATTCTGCGAATAAAACATTAATTTTGCAGAAATATAAACGAAACAAATCGCTAACAAAATCATATGACAGACAATAAGAAACCCCTACTCGGACTATCGCTCTCAGAACTGAAAGAAGTGGCAAAGTCGCTCGGTATGCCTGCCTTCACTGGCGGACAGATGGCAAAGTGGCTTTACACACAGCATGTGGAGTCGATTGACGAAATGACCAACATATCAAAGGCAAACCGCGAGAAGCTTGCCGCCGAATACACCATTGGCTGCATGCCACACATCGAATGCCAGAAGTCGAAGGACGGCACCATCAAGTATCTCTTTCCTACCGCATCGGGCAAGCATGTAGAGACGGTATACATTCCCGACCACGACCGCGCAACGCTATGTGTATCGTGCGAGGTAGGCTGCAAGATGAACTGTCTGTTCTGCCAAACGGGCAAACAGGGTTTTGAGGGTTATCTTACTGTGACAGACATTCTCAACCAGATTTACACTCTGCCCGAACGCGACAAACTCACCAACGTCGTGTTTATGGGACAGGGCGAACCTATGGACAATCTCGACAACGTGCTGAAGGCTACTGAGGTGCTGACATCAGATTATGGCTACGCTTGGAGCCCCAAGCGCATCACCGTAAGCAGCGTTGGTGTGAAGAACAAGCTGAAGAGATTCCTCGACGAGAGCGAATGCCATGTTGCTATCAGCATGCACTCGCCCATACCCGAACAGCGCGCCATGCTCATGCCTGCCGAGCGCGGAATGTCGATAACCGAGATTATCGACCTCATGCACCAGTACGACTTCACTCATCAGCGTCGCCTCTCGTTCGAATATATTATGTTCCGTGGCGTAAACGACTCAATGACTCACGCCCGCGAGATTGTGAAGCTGACCAAGGGACTCTTCTGCCGCATCAATCTCATACGCTTCCACAAGATTCCTAACGTTGACCTCGAAGGCTGCGACGAACAGAAGATGGAGGCTTTCCGCGACTATCTCAACAACCACGGCATCATCACCACGATACGCGCAAGCCGCGGACAGGACATCTTCGCTGCGTGTGGACTGCTATCAACGGCTAAGACGATAGAGGAAGAAAGAAAAGAAAACTAAAGTTGAGAGTTGAGAATTGTGAGTTGAGAGTTATGAATACCCTCTACTCTCTGCCCCAAACTCTCAACTCTCAACTTTCAACTTTCAACTAAAACGAAATGTACAAGTTTGGTTATTGTCTGCTTTTTACCATCTTCTGCCTGCTCATTGCATCCTGCAACGACCGCAAGAGCATGTTGCCCACAAGTGGCGGCAGACCGTACGAGGTGACTGTAGTGGGCGATGTTGACAGCATATTGTACAAGACACTAAGCATTGACGTTGAAGGATTGCTACAATCAGAGCCAATGTTTGACGTGCGCGAGACTGATGTAAAGCCGACTGACGCATTGACAGGAGTGTTGCGATATGCAAGGTCGCTAATCGTAGTAGACATCAACCCCAAGAAATACGAAAAGTTGCGTCTTGAATGCAAACGCAATATGTACGCCGAGCCGCAATTGATAGTGCGCATATGCACACCGTCTGTCCAATGTCTGCATGACACCACACCCGATGGCACAGCCCTACAAGGCAACGCACACACATTGGCCAAACTACTTAAAGCCCACGAATCAAAAGCCTACATCGAGACCTTGCAGCACAAACACAACCCGAAGATGGAGGCAGAAGTGAAGCGAATGTTCGGTTTCGACATTCCGATTCCTGCCGATATGAAGTCGTGCAAGCGTGGCAAGGACTTCTTGTGGATATCCAACGACTCGCCAACGGCTATGCAGAATATTTGTATCTACAAACAGCAGTTTCGCAAACGCGACAGTGTGATGCAAGTCAACATCAAGGGCGAAACCGACTCTATGTATATGACAACGGTGCATGATGCATGTAGCGTTATATATAAGCACGACGAGCGGGAAGACATCCTCACGCAAGAATGGCGCGGACTGTGGGAAATGAAAGGCGACGCCATGGGCGGACCGCTTGTGGCACGTTCGATATGGGGATATTATCCTCGCGAAGTAGTCACCATAGAAGGCTTCGTCTATGCCCCCGGCAAGAAGAAGCGCAACCTCATAATGCAGCTCGAAGCCATCGTGTATGCTACGCATAAGCAACAGGACAAGAAGAAGCAGGAGCCAACAAGGCATCTGTCTGGCAAAAAGCATATAGACTAATTATTTATACACAATATATATATAATATACAATGGAAGATAGAAAAATACGCGTTGCCATAACGCACGGCGATACCAACGGTATCGGATACGAACTCATTTTTAAAACCTTTGCCGAGCCTGATATGCTGGAGCTTTGCACTCCTATCATCTACGGTTCGCCTAAGATTGCCGCCTATCATCGTAAGGCGATGAACATTCAGGCCAACTTCAGCATCATCAATCGTGCAGAAGACGCTCAAGACGGACGCGTCAATCTGCTCACTTGCTTCGACGACGATGTGAAGGTAGAGATTGGCACACCTACCAAGGAATCTGGCGAAGCTGCATTGAAGGCTCTCGACCGCGCCATGACCGACTTCCGCAGCCAGTTGTACGACGTGCTTGTAGCCTGTCCTGTCGACAACACCAACATGTCGGCCGACAACTACAGCTACAAGAATCTGAAGGAATACTCTGAGACAAGCATCGGCGACGGTGCGAAAGGCGTGAAGATAATGATAAATGAGACGCTACGCATAGCGCTCGCCACCGACGGACTCGCAATCAAGGACATTCCAGCAAACCTTACCGAAGAACGCCTCATTGCAAAAATCAAGGCACTGCACGCAAGTATGCAGCGCGACTTCCGTATATCCAACCCACGCATAGCAGTATTGGCACTCAACCCAAAAGCCGACGGCACGGAGGAGAACACCATTATCATACCAGCCGTAAAGAAATCGGAAGAGGAAGGTATCAACGCATACGGACCATATGCAGCCGACGAATTCTTCGGACACAGTCTGTACGAAGCTTTCGACTGCGTTCTGGCCATGTACGACGACCAGGCCAACATCCCATTCACAACGCTTATGCAGAACGATGGCATCTGCTACATAGCATCTCTGCCATTGGTATGTACTGCACCGGCTCTGTCACCCGATTTCGTGAATGCAGGAACAGGCGAGTACGACGAGAGCGCACTCCGTCACGCCATATTCACAGCTATCGACATTGTGCGCAACCGCGACGAGCACGACTTGCCACTTGCCAATCCGCTACAAAAGCTCTACCACGAGAAACGCGACGACAGCGAGAAGGTAAGATTTTCAATCCCCAAGAAGCGTGAACCGTTCAACCGCAACGAACACAACGACCGTCGTCCGTCACAACGTCCTGCACAAGCAGACAACAAAAACGGCGGTGCGCCACAAAAGCCTGATGCCAACAAGCAGCAGACTGCCGAATAAGAGAGGAAAGCAGCAACGGGCACAAAACCTTTAAAATCGCTAAAAAAGGACAGCCCGTTGCATATATCTCAATTATAATGTGTAATTTTGTTTTCAAATGGACACATCAGAACTTCAAAGAATAAAACAAAGATACAACATTGTGGGCAATTGCGAGGCCCTCAATCATGCTCTCGACGTAGCTCTTCAGGTTGCGCCGACCGATCTTAGCGTGCTTATCGTTGGCGAAAGCGGCGTGGGCAAGGAAATCATCCCGCGTCTCATACACGACAACTCTACACGAAAGCGCGAAAAGTATTTTGCAATAAACTGCGGCTCCATCCCCGAAGGCACTATCGACAGCGAACTGTTCGGACACGAAAAGGGTTCGTTCACGGGTGCAATCGGCGAGAGCGAAGGCTATTTCGGTACTGCCAATAAGGGTACGATATTCCTCGACGAGGTGGGCGAACTGCCCATTGCTACACAGGCACGACTGCTGCGTGTGCTCGAAACGGGCGAATACATACGTGTGGGCGGCCAGAAAATCATGAAGACCGACGTGCGCATCGTAGCCGCCACCAACGTCAACATGCACAAGGCAATAAGCGAGGGACGCTTCCGCGAAGATCTGTTCTACCGACTCAACACCATACCTATACAGATTCCGCCCCTGCGCGACAGAGGCGAAGACATACTGCTGTTGTTCAGACTGTTCACAATGCAGATGGCAGAGAAGTATCGCATTCCTCGCATCACGCTCACCGACGACGCTAAGCAGATAATGCTCAAATACAAGTGGCCGGGCAACGTGCGCCAGCTCAAGAACATAACCGAGCAGATGTCGATATTAAGCCAGAAACGCGAGATTGATGCCGAGACACTGAGCAAGTTCATCCCAGAGGACCAGGAGAGCACACAGCTTACAACAACAGCAACTCCCGGAAGCCACTCGTACGAAAGCGAACGCGAAATACTATATAAAATATTGTACGAACTGCGTGGCAATGTGAGCGACCTACGACGCGAAATGGCCGATATGCGCAAGAAGATGGACACACCGCACGCACTCGACAATCTCTCAGCACTGAACGGCATACACGCTCTTGGCGGACCGGATACACACAGCTACGGCAATCCGACATCACCAATACAACAGTATCATAATCCACAAAACCGTTTCAACGCCTTTCAAGATGTCGAGGCAGAGGAAATAAACGACAACGACAACGCTGGCATCTCCGACAACGACAGCCTCAATCTCAACGACATTGGCCGACACGTTGTGGAGAAAGCACTTGAACGCAATGGCGGCAACCGCAAGAAGGCGGCACAAGAACTCGGCATTTCCGACCGTACACTCTACCGACGCATCAAGCAGTACGGACTGGACAAATAATAAAGCATATCTAAAATGACAAACAAACATAATAATTGGGCCATTAAGATGGTTGTCTTTGTCTTGGTGGCATTGACATGGGTCTCGTGCGCTTTCTCAGGATATAAGTTCAACGGAGCCAGCATCGACTACACCAAGACCAAGACTATACAGATAGCCGATTTCCCTATACGTTCAAGTTATGTGTGGGGACCGATGGGACCAATGTTCAACAATCAGCTAAAGGACGAGTTTGCCAGCCATACCAAGCTTAGTCAGGTTAAGCGCAACGGCGACTTGAAGATTGAGGGTGAGATAACACAATACTCTCAACGCAACAAGTCGGTATCGGCCGACGGTAGCTCGGCACAAACCGAATTGTCAATAACGGTCAACGTGCGATTCACCAACAATGCCAACCATAACGAGGACTTCGAACGACAGTTCACAGCTTCAAAGTCGTACGAAACCACACAAAGCCTAGCATCGGTACAGGAAGAACTCGTCACACAGATGATAAAAGACCTGACCGAACAGATATTCAATGCCACTGTGGCAAACTGGTAAATCAACATTTAACACCAAACATTTAACATAACAACAACGTGGACTTAGTGCGCCTCATACAACATCCCGAGCTAATGAACAAGGAGACTCTGTACGAGCTCCGAAGCCTTGTCGCGCTCTATCCTTACTATCAGACAGCACGACTGCTGATGCTGCAGAACATGTATCTGCTGCACGACTCGGCATTCGACGACGAGCTGCATCGTGCTGCATTGTATGTATCCGACCGTTCGCTACTATTCGAACTTGTTGAAGGTGCACATTATAAGATAAAGACAGCTCAGGAACTTGCCGACGAGAAGTTAGCCAACTCCGCAGCCCAGCGAGACAACACCACGGTAGGCAACCGTACCATCTCGCTTATCGACAGCTATCTTGAAACTGCCAAGCCCGACACGGACACTGACGTACAAGACACAAAAAGCAAACCAACTCCTGCCGATGCAGCTATCGACTATGTGGCATATCTGCTAAAGCAAGAAAACGAGGAAGAAGATAAGACCGAAAACGAAAGTCCACAACTGAAGGGACAAGAACTTATCGACGACTTCATCAATAACGACGGAGGCAAGATACAACTGCAGGACAAGCCCACATACAAACCAGAGATAAACAACGAAAGCAACGAGCAAATTGACAGCGATGAAGGCTATTTCACAGAGACTTTGGCCAAAATTTATATAAAACAAGGCAGATATTCGAAGGCTCTTGAAATTATTCAACGCTTAAATTTGAATTATCCAAAAAAAAGTGCTTACTTTGCAGACCAAATACGTTTCTTAAAGAAACTTATTATCAACGAGAAGAGCAAAAAGCAGTAAAAACTGTACTAAAACACGCTCGTAAAGAAGTGGTAAAACCACAAAAACAAGCAATAAATAATAAATAATAAATAACAAATAAGGAAATGATTTACTTTTTATTCGTAATCTTCATTGTGATAGCATCGTTGCTGATGATCGGCATCGTTCTTATCCAAGAATCTAAGGGTGGCGGACTGGCCTCTAACTTCTCTTCATCAAACGCCATCATGGGCGTTCGCAAAACTACCGACTTCATCGAGAAGGCAACATGGGGTCTTGCCATCGCTATGGTACTCTTCAGCATCGTATGCGCCTATGTAGCTCCGGTTTCTTCTACCGAAAGCAGTGTTATGGAGAAGGCAGCTACTGAAACACAGAACACCAACCCCAACACAACTCCTGGTTTCGGTGCAAGCCAGCAGCAGGCTCCGGCTACAGGTGCTCAGCAGGCTCCGGCAGCTGACGCACAGCAGACACCTGCCCAACCCGCAAAATAATACAAACAAGACAGTTTGATTAAACTCCACATAAGAGTTCAGCAAGCACACGCTGCATGCTGAACTCTTATTTTTTGCTCATAAAACGTCACTCAAGCTATTATTTTCGACAAAAAGCGCACCTTTAACACAAAAAATTGCACTTAAATACCAAAAAAATAAGAAATACTTTTGGTAGTTTAGCAAAAATTCACTACCTTTGCACTCGCTTAAAAATCAAAAGCTCATTCACATGGTGGCCGTAGTTCAGTTGGTTAGAGCGTCAGATTGTGGTTCTGAATGTCGTGGGTTCGAGTCCCACCTGCCACCCTCAGCTTGAGTGAGGGAATAGAGAGAAATAAGCAAAACATACATGGTGGCCGTAGTTCAGTTGGTTAGAGCGTCAGATTGTGGTTCTGAATGTCGTGGGTTCGAGTCCCACCTGCCACCCAACTATTAAAAAAGGAAACTCAATATTTGAGTTTCCTTTTTTTACATTTTACCCACATTGTGACACATGTACGGCACCCGATAGTCGGCACCCTTCAAGCGTAGCGTCACATTATTTATATATACCAGCCCTACATAGCGGATTTACCGACAACGCAATACGTGACAACTATCGACAAGAATATATTCATAATTATTGATTTATATCTACAAAGTTAGTACAAATCCAAGAAATTTCAACAAAAAACAGAAAAAACTTTCAAAAATATTTGGAGGTTTAAATAAAAAGCTATACCTTTGCACTCGCTTTTAAGGAACAACACTTCCATAAAGCAATAAGGTTTGGCTCCGTAGCTCAACTGAATAGAGCATCTGACTACGGATCAGAAGGTTGCAGGTTTGAATCCTGCCGGAGTCACAAACATATCTAAAGAGGATTTTACGAAAGTAAAGTCCTCTTTTTTGTTTCTGCACCATAGGAGGCTATGGTGTCACCGCCGTAGCCTAAGCAGGCAATTAGTTTGAGCAATCAATTATTACCAACCTACCCATTTGCTGCTACGATTTGTTTATCATCAGACATATAATCTTGCAAAATTGTAATTTTTCTTTTGTTTTTTATTGACATAACATTTATTTTTCGTAAATTTGCCGACACTTTATTAAAACTTTATGTCACGACACGGTGCTGTCACGCCCCGCTGTCGCGCAGTATAGAAAAGCAGACCAAGGAGTCTTGCCCATTCCTCTCTCGTATTGAGGCATGATGCAGAAGCCAGTCTCGCTGCGCCGGCAAGCCACTGCACCGAAACACAATCCGCCTCCTTTGTATGGAGGCATTAACCAAAGAACAAGAAGAATGAAAGTATTGAAATTTGGCGGAACCTCAGTAGGTTCCGTAGAGAGTATTCTCAGCCTGAAGGCTATTGTAGAGAAAGAGGCCCAGAAACAGCCGGTCATTATTGTAGTCAGTGCCCTTGGTGGCATCACCGACAAGCTCCTTGCCACTTCGCAGCTTGCACTTAAGGGCGACGAAGCATGGAAGGAAGAGTTTCAGGCTATGGTGGACCGCCACCACAAGATGATTGACACCATCATCACCGATACACGCAAGCGCGAAAACCTGTTCAAGATTGTCGATTCGCTGTTTGAACAGTTGCGCTCTATCTATTTTGGTGTGTTCCTTATCCACGACCTTTCCAAGAAGACACAAGACGCTATCGTAAGCTACGGCGAACGCCTTAGCTCTAACATTGTAGCTACGCTTGTGCATGGTGCCAAGTGGTTTGACTCGCGCGACTTCATCAAGACCGTGCAGAAGAACCACAAGAATACTCTCGACTCAGAACTCACCAACCGATTGGTGCGTCGCACATTCAGCGACCTGCCACGCATTTCGCTTGTTCCAGGTTTTATCAGTATGGACCGCGACACCGACGAGATTACCAATCTCGGACGCGGTGGTTCAGACTATACAGCAGCTATTATTGCGGCAGCACTCGATGCCGACATACTCGAAATATGGACCGATGTAGACGGCTTCATGACCGCCGACCCACGAGTAATCAAGACAGCATACACCATCAACGAACTGAGCTATATCGAGGCTATGGAGCTTTGCAACTTTGGTGCAAAGGTGATTTATCCGCCTACAATATACCCCGTATGTATTAAGAATATACCTATACGTGTAAAGAACACATTCAATCCTGACGCTGAGGGAACCATCATCAAGGCAAAAATAGCCAACGATTCAAAACCCATCAAGGGTATTTCGAGCATCAACGGCACCACCCTCATCACCGTAACGGGTCTGTCGATGGTGGGTGTCATCGGTGTCAACCGACGCATCTTTACCGCTCTTGCCGACAATGGCATAAGCGTGTTTATGGTGTCGCAGGCATCGTCAGAGAACTCTACATCTATCGGCGTGCGCGATCAGGACTCGCAGGCTGCTGTAGAGGTGCTCAACAACGAGTTTGCCAAGGAGATAGAGACGGGTGCCATGTTCCCAATGCACGCTGAGAGCGGACTTGCCACAATAGCCATCGTAGGCGAGAACATGAAGCACACACCTGGTATTGCCGGCAAACTCTTCGGCACTCTTGGCAGAAGCGGTATCAGCGTGATAGCATGTGCACAGGGTGCATCGGAGACCAACATCTCGTTTGTAGTAGACAGCAAATATCTGCGCAAGGCACTCAACGTAATACACGACTCGTTCTTCCTTTCGGAATACAAGGTGCTCAACCTCTTTGTATGCGGTGTGGGCACGGTGGGCGGACAGCTTCTGGAGCAAATTCACGACCAATATGAAGAACTGAAACGCACCAAGCGCCTGAAACTTAATGTGGTAGGTATAGCATCGTCGAAGAAGGCCATATTCAACCGCGACGGCATCGACCTCACTACATACCGCGAACTGCTTGAGCAGGCACCCTTATGCAACGACAATGCCTTGCGCGACGAGATTATCAGCATGAACATCTTCAACAGCGTGTTTGTCGACTGTACAGCAAGCAAGGACGTGGCGCAACTCTACCAGTCGTTCCTCGAACATAACATCTCGGTGATTGCTGCCAACAAGATTGCAGCCTCGTCATCGTACGACAACTACATCCGACTGAAGGATACCGCTCTGGCACGTGGCGTTAAATTCCGCTACGAAACCAACGTTGGAGCCGGACTTCCTATCATCGGAACCATCAACGACCTGCGCAACTCCGGCGACGAGATATTGAAGATAGAGGCTGTGCTCAGCGGTACGCTCAACTTCATTTTCAACGAGATTTCTGCCGACGTTCCATTGTCGGAGGCAGTACGCCGTGCCAAAGAACAGGGATATAGCGAACCCGACCCACGCATCGACCTCTCGGGCAAGGACGTAATCCGCAAACTTGTAATTCTCGCCCGTGAGGCAGGATACAAGGTAGAGAAAGCTGATGTTGAGAAGCATCTGTTCATACCCGACTCGTTCTTCGAGGGTACTATAGACGACTTCTGGAAGAATCTGCCACAGCTTGATGCCGACTTTGAAGAGCGTCGCAAGAAGCTCGAAGCCGAAGGCAAGCGTTGGCGCTTTGTGGCAACATTCGACCACGGAAAGACCAATGTGGCACTCAAAGAAGTTGACATACGCCATCCGTTCTATAATCTTGAGGGCAGCAACAACGTAGTATCGCTCACCACCGAGCGCTATCGCGAGTACCCGATGCTCATACAGGGTTACGGAGCTGGAGCAAGTGTAACAGCTGCGGGCGTATTCGCCAATATCATGTCTATCGCTAACATCTAAAAAGAATTACCCATGAAACACATAATAATCCTCGGCGACGGCATGGCAGATCATGCTGTCGACCGACTCGGAGGCAAGACCCTCCTTGAGTATGCCAACACTCCAAACATGGACAATCTGGCTCGCATAGGACGAACGGGCCGTCTCATCACCGTGCCCGACGGTTTTCTGCCAGGCAGCGAGGTGGCCAACGCCACCATACTTGGCTATGACATGAACAAAGTATATGAAGGTCGCGGACCATTGGAAGCTGCTTCAATAGGCTACGACATGCGCCCCGACGACTTCGCATTGCGCTGCAATATCATCTGTATTGCCGATGGCAAGATAAAGAATCATCATGGTGGACACCTTACTACCGACGACAGCCAGCAACTCATCGACATACTTAACGAGAAGCTGGGCAACGACCGTGTGGAGTTTATCAAGGGTATACAATACCGGCACTTGCTTATAATAAGAGGTGGCAACAAGCACGTAACATGCGCCCCACCCCACGACCATCCCAACGAACCGTGGCGCGAGCTGCTCGTCAGTCCAGAACCTGGATATGAAGACAATGGCTGTAAATTCAACGAAGATGCATCATCCGACAGAATGACGGCACAACAAACCGCCGACCTGTTGAACGACTTGATTCTGAAATCGCAGGAAGTGCTTGCCAATGCTCCGCTCAACATAGCACGACGTGCCGAAGGCAAAGACGAGGCTGACTGTATATGGCCTTGGGGCGGTGGCTATCGTCCGCAGATGAAGACGCTGCAGGAGATGTATCCGCAGATAAAGCGAGGCGATGTGATTTCGGCTGTCGACCTGATACGTGGCATCGGCCACTATGCCGGACTGCACAACATCATCGTGCCGGGTGCTACCGGACTTGCTGACACCAATTACGAGGGGAAAGCCCAAGCCGCTATCGACGCTCTGCACAATGACGACTTCGTATTCGTACACGTCGAGGCAAGCGACGAAGCCGGACACGACGGCGACTTGGAACTGAAGCTCCGCACCATCGAAAACCTCGACAGCCGTATGGTCGGCCCTATATTTAACGAGGTGTCCAAATGGAACGAGCCTGTATGCATAGCCCTGATGCCCGACCATCCCACTCCAGTGGAGATACGCACACACATGAAAGAGCCTGTGCCTTTCACCGTATGGTATCCCGGCATCGAGCCCGACAACGTTGCGACATACAGCGAAGTGAGTTGCGTAAGCGGCAGCTACGGCATGCTTCATCTCACCGAATTCATGGACATGTTTATGAGCATAGACGTTCCTGCAATTTAACACTTAACAATTAACACTTAACATTTTAAATTCTATGAAATATTACAGCACCAACCATACAGCCCCACTCGCATCACTGCACGAAGCAGTAGTAAAAGGACTTGCACCCGACCGCGGTCTATATATGCCCGAACGCATCAAGAAGTTGCCTAAGGAGTTTTTTGAGAACATCGACAAGCTCTCATTTCAGGAGATAGCATACAAGGTGGCAGATGCCTTCTTCGGCGAAGACATCAAGGCAGACGACCTCAAGCGCATCGTATACGACACCTTGGCGTTCGACTGCCCGATAAAGGAAGTTGAACAGAACATCTATTCGCTCGAACTCTTCCACGGACCCACACTCGCCTTCAAGGATGTAGGCGCACGCTTCATGGCGCGTATGCTGCAATACTTCATACGCGAAGAGGGAACCAAGAATGTCAATGTATTGGTTGCTACAAGTGGCGATACGGGTTCGGCTGTAGCCAACGGTTTCCTTGGCGTAGACGGCATACATGTATATGTACTCTATCCTAAAGGCAAGGTCAGCAAGATTCAGGAGAGCCAGTTCACCACACTCGGACAGAACATCACTGCCATCGAAGTAGACGGCGTGTTTGACGACTGCCAGGCTCTCGTCAAGCAAGCATTCATGGACGACGAGCTTAACAAGCACATGAAGCTTACTTCTGCCAACTCTATCAACGTGGCACGCTTCCTTCCGCAGGCGTTCTACTATTTCTATGCCTACGCACAGCTGAAGCGCATTGGCAAGGAGCACGGATATGTAATATGTGTACCGAGCGGCAACTTCGGCAACATCACAGCAGCTATATTCGGCAGAGAAATGGGATTGCCTGTGAAGCGTTTCATCGCTGCCAACAATGCCAACGACATCGTTTACAAGTATCTGCTGACCGGCGAGTACAATCCACGCCCAAGCATCCAGACCATTGCCAACGCTATGGACGTAGGCGACCCGAGCAACTTCGCCCGTATCAACGACCTCTTCAAGGGCGACTGGAAGAAGATTTCAAGTCTGATGAGCGGTGCCACATACAGCGACGAGCAGATACGCCAGACCATGCGTCAGTGTTACGACAACAATCACTACATACTCGACCCACACGGCGCATGCGGCTATCAGGCTCTGAAAGACTTGCTACTTGATGGCGAGGTGGGCGTGTTTGGCGAGACAGCTCATCCAGCCAAGTTCAAGGATACTGTAGAATCGGCCATCAATGCTGAGGTTGCAATACCCGAACGTCTTGCCGCCTTCATGAAGGGCGAGAAGCGGAGCATAGCTATGTCGAAGGAGTTTGGCGACTTCAAGAAGCTCTTGATGAGCGAATAAAAAGTTTAGGGCTTCTTTGCTCTCCATAATTCGACTATTGGAGAGCAAAGAAGCCCTAATTGCATTAATACCAGGCTTGATTACAGCGCTGCACCGAACTGTGTTGTTGGTGCTGGAGCAGCGTAGTAGTAGTTCTGATCGTTGCTGTTGTCGAGGAACATCACCTTCTTCATTCCGAAGAATGCTATGCCATTGGGGAAGACACGCAGGAAGCTTGTCACGCCACCCGACAGAGCCGGGCTGCCCTGCTGAAGGTTGAAATTCCATGAGCGGTCGAAAGCAAGCGGAGCGCCCTGCTGCACATCGTCAATCTCGCAGTTGATGTTCATCTTGTCGCTCTGCCGGAAGTTCTTGAACAGCGGATTGAGCTGTCCTGCCACGCTGCTCTTTATGTCGTTGTCGTTCCATACAATCATGTCGGCATCCTTCGACATCTGCTTCACGCCAGTTTCGGTAGAAGCGAAATAGTAGTTTGGGGCTACTGTGGAGTGTTCGATGTCGGCACCATCCTTTTTAGGTTGCTTCAGTCCGTATCGGCAGTCGTATACAAGATTGTTGACAAATGTCGGAGCAATAGCCTTTTCAAGCCAGACGCTTCCGCCCTTCTTGTTCTTCGAACGACGCCAACCGCAGTTTACTATAGTGTTGTTGTAGGCAGTAAGCTGCGTGAGCGGTATCGTCTCGCTGTTGCCGGCATTTGACAGTTTGAAAGCGTTGGTGCAAGCGTTGTAGATGATGTTATTGGCAATGTCGAGTTTGCAGCCCGCCTTCACGTTGATAGCCTCACCACCGTCAGTAGCATTGCCGCTGTCGGCAAACATGCAGTTGTATATCACACCCTGACCGCCCGTGAAATAGGTCTGGTCGTTGTAGTTGTCGTGCAAGAAACAGTTTGCCATTACAAACTTGCCGTTGACGTTGCAGAAGTGGAAGGCAGGCACACCACCGTCGATGGTGCTCTTGAAGAGGTGGTTTTGGAATGATGCGGATGATTCAGTAGGTGTTGCTCCAGCATACGCTAACTCTACATGGTTGAGCACAACCTCCTGGCTGTTGTATCCGCAGATGATACCACCCCAGTCCTCAGTCTTCTTTGTGTCGGAGGTGAATGTCACTGGATGCTCGGCAGTTCCCATGCAATATAGATTGCCAAGCACCACAATCTCGATAGGCACCTGCACATCCGACTTGCAAGTTACGGTCACGCCAGGTTCAATATATAGCGATGTGCCTACAGGTATCTCCACGCTTTCTGTAAGCGTAGTGTCCTTGGTCCACACAAGTGAGCCAACGGGATATTCAGCCGTCTTGGTCTTGACCACCTCAGTAGAACCTTGGTTCTGGTTGACGCCATTGTTGTTATACTCATAAGGGTTGATGTTGTCGTTTTCGCACGACGAGCCTACAAAGGCAGCAACTGCCATAAGAAGCATTGCAGCAATATTTTTGTTATTTCTTTTCATATCGTTTTGTCTTATTATAACTTTACTCTTACTCCGACAAGATACGTTCTACCATATTTATATGTTCCTACAATAGTCTTGTCCGAGCGTTGTCCCTCATATTCGAGGTTGCTCTGGTTTACTGTCTTGAGATAGCGCTCGCGCTTTGCGTCAAGCAGATTGTTTGCCTTCAGGAATACTGACACGCCGCAAGGAAACTTCTTCTCCATACTGAAGTCGAGTCCGAACATAGCCTTGTCCCACTGGTCGGCATCCTTAAACGGTGACACAAGTGAAAGCTTTGTACCTGTGTAGGATGCAGCAAGCTGTGCGTTCCATCCGTAGTTGGTGTCCTTGTAGAGCAAGGAGAGGTTGGCTGTGTGTGGAGCCTGATTTACAAGCGGACGTGTCTGCGTTACACCAGTCTTATACTCGGCACTGCCTTCCTTATACTCGCGCTTTGTGGTGGTTATAGTTGAGTGGGTGTAGGTGTAGTTAGCCTTGATACCAAAGTGGCGTATGTACTTCACTACATCAATCTCGAAACCATAGTTTTTGGCATTGCCAAGGTTGTCGGGCATATAGTAAGCATCGGCTCCGCTGCCCAACTTACCGTCGGCAGCTACAAACACCTGCTCAATAGGATCTTGCAGATACTTGTAGAACACACCAGCCAACACCTGCTCGGTAGCCGACGGGAACCACTCCCAACGCAAGTCGACATTGTCGATAAGTGCACGCTTCAGGTTGGGGTTACCCTTCTCCTGATATTCCTCGCCCATAATCTGGTAAGGCACAATCTCGTAGAAGCCCGGACGGTTGATAGAGCGATAGTACGAAAGGCGCACGTTCATCTTCTTTGTCGGTGTCCACTTGAGCGATGCCGATGGCAACCAGTCCAAATAGCTTTGCTCGCCTACCTGTCCCATGTTGCGGAACTTCTGCAGCATAGTGTATATCTGGTTGGTATGCTCGGCACGCAAGCCAGCGTTCAGTTCGCCCCATCTGTTCTTAAGAATTGTCATGATGTAGGCAGCGCCTATGTGTTCCTTCGAGTCGTAGTTGAGCTGTGATGCCTGCGAGTATGGGGTCTTACAAGTCCAGTCGATAGAAGCAAACTGGTCGAAAGCGTTGCCGTCGAGTTTCTGCGATATATCTGTAGGAGTGAAGTTGTACGAGTAGTATCTGTTGCCACGTTCCTTACGTCGGTATTGTGCACCAGCCTTCCACAAAGCATTAACGTCGTTGCCAAGTTGTGAATTGTAAGCGAGGTTGATGTATCCAGCCCAATCCTTGTCGGTGTTGTGCTGAAAACGTCGCTCCATATTCTTAGGCAGCGTCTTCAGGATGTTCTTGCTGCCACTCCAAAGCGAACCGTCTACACCATCTGCCGACTGAACAGTATTGGTCAGACTAAGATACACTCGGTCTGGGTCTTCTGATTTAGCTTGCGAGAAGATGCCTGCCCAGTCAACCGTGAAGTCTTTCGTAAGATGATGAGTGCCCTTGAGGTGTGTGGCAAATATGCTTTGCGTCTGTGACAGCGAGCGTGTCTCGTCGTCCTGTGTGTAACTGTCGCTGGAGATATACTCCGTATTGATAGAGTTGTTATAACGCACACCCTTCGAGTTGGTGCGCACATACATGTTGTACCACTCAAATTTGTTGTTCTCCAACTGCAAGTCTACCTTGGCATGAACGCCAGCCGTCAGATCGTGTATAGAATAATAGCGGTGCTGAAGCGAGTAGATGTACATAGCCTGCTCGCCCGAAGCCATCTTTACAGAGTTGTATGTGCGCTCAGTTCCGCGGAAGATGTTCTGAATGCTACCTGCTACCATAACGCCAATGCGGTCATTCCAGAAGCGGTTGCCTATCGAAAGTCCACCAATAAAGTTGGGTGCTGGCATCGAATGGCTACTTATTTGTGTAGGTCCGCCAGCGAAATCGGATGTCATAGCTTTATAATTGGCACCATTGACTTCGTATGGTGCTTTGTGTGTATAGTCGCGGCGATTAGAGGACAGATAGTCGCGGCCGTCCTTCCAGAAGTAGTCACTTGTGCCCACTGCTGCATTGGCTTGAATCTGAAAGTGTGATGGTGCATCCTTCATCACCATATCCACAACGCCACCTGCTGCATCGCCCTCCATATCGGCGGTTAATGATTTGGACACAACGAGTCGGTCCATAAGGTCGGACGGGAAAATATTGAGTGGAATATAGCGGTTCTTGTCGTCAGGACTTGGTATCTTCACACCATTCACGAGCGTATAGTTGTAGCGCTTGTCCATGCCTCGCAGTATGGCGTATGATGCTTCGCCCGAGGCATCACGCTCCATAGTAACACCCGACACACGTTGCAGTACGGTTGCCACATTCACGTCGGGCGAGAGCTGTATGCTTTGCTGGCTCATCACATTAAGCACGTTGCCAGCAGTCTTCTCCATGTCTATAGCGCTACGGTCGGAGTGATATTCCTTATATCCTTTAATGACCACCTCACCAAGTTCGTGCGAGTCCTCATCAAGAGTAATATTAACAATGCCCTTGTCAGAAACCTCAACCGGAATTTCTCGTGTCTTATACGATATGTATCTCACAACGAGTGTGTATCGACCCTTGTCGGGCAACTCGTGCAAAGTGAACGAACCGTCAAGACCAGTGGTTGTCTTGACACTTGGCAACTCCTTCACCTCTATCACCGAGCCAATAAGAGGCTCACCCGTACGATTGTCCTTGACAATGCCGTCAAGGGTATGGGCAGAGGCCACAGTTGATGAGGCAGCAATAAGGGCTACACTTAATAGAAATTGTTTCATATCTGTTATTATATTATGGAGTCGTTGAGGCTTTTATTTCTTAAGCTTTTCAATGGTATGTATCACCTTTCCGTCCTTGTCAATCATCGACATTCTCAACTTATCCTTTGTGGCAGAGATGATAGAGAATCCGTCAGCCGACGAACAGAACACGGTTCCCGTGGTTTCCTTCACGGAGCGAGCCAACGAGGCAGATGAATTGACAACGTAGTCAATATTGTCGTTGGGCATGCGTATGTGCTGGAAGTTGTGAATGTGTCCGCAAGCATATATAGCCACATTGTTATATTTGTGCAAGATAGGCATCACATTCTTCTGCATGTCGGTGCGCTCGTATTCGGCCTTTGTGGTATAGGCATAGATAGGATGGTGTCCTACCACAACTATCCAATCCTCCTTAGCCGACTTCAATGTGCGGTCGAGCCAGTCGAGCTGTGCCTGCGGGTCTTGCTTGCAAGCATCGGGATATTTAGTGATGTTCTCACGATAGCGGTCGATAAGTGGAGTCGTGTCGAGGAATACGATGCGGATTGTTGTGCCCTTGCTCTCAAACACCTTAGTATAATAGCGGGCTGGCATCATCCAGCGGCGGCTCACCTTGCCATAGTCGAGCACAGCCTGTGTGTTGCCTCTGTATTCATGGTTGCCAAGCACTGGAAACCAGTCGAGCATCAGTTCGGGATGCGAATACACCTGCTCATAGTTGGTTGTCCACAATGGGTCGTTGACAGAAGCTACACCGTTGAAATGATGTATGTCACCAACAGCAAGCACACACTTCATACCCGTAGTCTCTGCCATATGTCCCATAAGTTCGGCTATAGGCTTCTGGTCGTAATAACCGTTGCGTCCAAGGTCGTTTGCCATGTAAAGTGTAACGTCGCCCTTAAGTTGTTTCCATTCCTTTGGGGTTTGTGCTTGCAACTGCAAGCAGCCAAGCAACATGAAGGTCGCTGCAAGAACGATAGCTGTACGTCTACCGAGAGTCTTAAATAAATTCATTCTGTAATACTTTTATAATATGTTATATCTGTTTTGTTATCTTTCACGGTGCAAAGGTAGACAAGGCTTGTTGCAATAATATTACATAATGTTTAAGAAGGTATGTTGTTTGTAGAATGTGTTAAACATATAAGAAAAACTATGATTTTTATTGTTATATCGTTTCTTTTCTTTACATTTGTAATGTTTAAACGATGTAATTAATCATTTGTACAATATCTAATAATAAAAAACAACAATTATGGAGAACAAGGAATTTCAGTTTAAAGGTGCTACGCTTGGTGGCTTCCTGATGCTATTTGCCAACATTCTGTTGACGTTGTTAAGTATAGCATTGATAGTATTGGGCATACTTCAGGAGCCTAATGAGGTGTTGATGTGGCTGCTTATAGGTATAGGTGCAGTAGTGCTTGTGTCTACATTCTTTGTTTGGGGCGGCTTTGTTATGCTTGAGCCAGGCGAGGCACGTGTAATGATGTTCTTCGGAAAATATAAAGGAACCTTTACAAAGGTGGGCTATTCGTGGGTCAATCCGTTTATCAATACCAAGAAGTTGTCGTTGCGTGCGCGCAACCTCGATGCCGAACCTATAAAGGTTAACGACAAGACAGGCAACCCAGTGATGATAGGCTTGGTGCTTGTGTGGAAAATAAAGGACACCTATAAAGCAATGTTTGAAATCGATTCGCAGACAATGGCACAGAGCGGAGCGGCACAGCAAGTTGGCACTAACGTGTCGAACGTGATGCGCGCATTCGAGAAATTCGTCAAGACACAGAGCGATGCCGCACTTCGTCAGGTAGCAGGACTCTATGCTTACGACAATAATGAGTCGGGCAACAAGGAGCTTACCCTGCGCGACGGTGCCGACGAGATAAACAAGCAACTTGAGGAAAAGCTTGACGAACGACTGAGCATGGCTGGAATAGAAGTGGTAGAGGCTCGCATCAACTATCTGGCTTATGCTCCAGAGATTGCTGCCGTTATGCTTCGTCGCCAGCAGGCAGACGCTATCATCTCAGCTCGCGAGAAGATTGTGGAGGGTGCTGTATCGATGGTTAAGATGGCTCTCGACAAACTGAGTAGCGAGGATATTGTCGAACTCGACGACGACAAGAAGGCTGCCATGGTGAGCAACCTGCTCGTAGTGCTTTGTGGTGACGATTCGGCTCAGCCCGTTGTAAACACCGGAACCTTAAACCATTAAGCAAGAGCTGAAATAATATCAATAAAAAGGGGCAAAGCCGCAATATCAACATTGCCTAAAATTATAGGCATTGATATTGCAGCTTTGTCCCTTATCTATTTTTATTTTCTGTCCATCACGCGCCACACGTAGGCTATGTAGCCGAACACGAAGGGCACGAGCAGTGAGACGTAAAACATGGTGCGCAGCGTGAACTCGCTACTGCAACTGTTGGCTATTGTCAACGAACATTGCAGATCGGCATTTGAGGGATAATAGGCGGTGTCGCCCCACCCTGCCACAAGCAACAGCGACAGCACTACAAGCACTACGCCTATTCCAGCAGGCCATATACCACGTATATATGTAGAGCTGAGAATGGTGCGCACTACGCCATAAAGCAACAGCACAACGCCTATAACGGTGAGCACAGCCAAGGGCCAAATGTCGAGATAGTTGTGCAGATACTTCATCGGTTGCATAAACACCAGTCCCGTAGCCGGGTCGACTGCATAGCCGTCCTTGAGCAATGTACGCACAAAGAACGCCAGAAACAACACGAGGAACGGCACCGTGCAACCAATGAGTCTTACAGAGCCACGCGAGCGAATGTCCTCATCGTCCACATTATTCATTATATACAGTATGCCAAGCATACGTGCCAAGAACATCACAGCAAATCCGAATACAAGATTCCATGGATCAAGCAGAGCGTCAAGTCCTGCCGAAGCATTAGCCCAACGGCTTATGACGGGAGCACCAATGTCTGTAAGCGATGCCTTCTCGACAATGAAGTTGGAACCGTCGAAGAATGTGGCTACTGCCCCACCCAACAATAGCGGGCCTACAATGCCGTTCAATACAAGAAACCAACGATAGGTGCGAGTGCCGAGCAGATTGCCCTTGCGATGCTGGAACTCATAGCTCACCGCCTGCAGCACAAACGAGAAGAGTATTATCATCCACAGCCAGTAGGCTCCGCCAAAGCTGGTACTGTAGAACAATGGGAACGAGGCGAAGAAGGCTCCGCCGAATGTTACGAGTGTGGTGAAGGTTATCTCCCACTTGCGACCGGTGGATTCTATCACCTTCAATTGTCCCTCCTCTGTGCGACCAAGACTGTACACAAGCGAGTTGGCACCCTGAACGAAGAGCAGAAACACGAGCAATGCGCCGAGCAGCGACACTACAAACCACCAGTATTGTTGAAGAAATGTATAGCTCATAAGAATGTTGAATGTTGAGTGTTGAATGTTGAATGTTAAATGCTGAGTATTGAATTTAATCAGCCGATTCGATTTGCGGCTTATAGTTCTTTATCACACGGCACATAATCCTTATCTCGGCAATGAGCAGGAGCGTGAACAGAATGAGGAAGATGAAGAACGTAAGCGCTACGCTGCCCGACTTAAGGTCGGATACGGCTGCTACAGTAGGCAACATGTCCTGAATAGCCCATGGCTGACGACCGAGTTCTGCCACTATCCATCCTGCTTCGCTCGCTATATATGCAAGCGGAAGCATAAGCAAGGCAGCCATCCATAACCAACGTCCACGCTTGGTGATGTCCTGACGCCACGATACATGACCTATGATGAGGAAGAAAAGCAGCAGCAACATGCCCACACCAACCATGACGCGGAAAGCATAGAAATTGACGGGAATGTAAGGCACAAGTTCGGCACGGTCCTTTATGTAGCCATATCCGAAATAAGGCATATCCTTCTGCAACTGACGGGCCAGTTGGGGCAGGCGCTTGTCGTTGGCATCGGCAGCCTTCAGCTTGCGGTATTCGGCAAGAGCCGTTATAGCATTGCGTCCACGCAGCATCTTCTCTTCAGCCGATAGTTCGCGCTTTCCGTCGGGGCGTGTGTATCCATTGAGTATATCGTTTACGCCTGGAACATAACCGTCGAGCGTACTTGTAGCAAGCAGCGACAATCCACCAGGCATAGCTATGCGCAACGGAGCCTCACCACCCTTGGCATAATCGGGCTGTGAGAATGGATTGATGGCTGCCACCATGGTCAGCCCTACACCATTGCCTCCATCGTACAGTCCCTCCATAGCAGCAAGTTTCATAGGTTGCACCTCTGCCACCTTCACAGCCGACGAATGGCCCGTATGTATTGCCAGCAGCGAGGCTACTATGCCCACGATGCTTGCAATCTTGATGCTCTGGCGGGCAAGCTGCTGCTCACGCCCCCGCAACAGATACCAGCAACTGACTGCACACACAAACACTGCACCTACTATCCACGACGATATGACCGTATGGAAAAACTTGTCTATTGCCATGGGCGACAACGCCACTTCGGCAAAGCTCGTCATCTCATTGCGTACGGTATCAGGATTGAACTCGCAACCTACGGGATACTGCATCCACGAATTGGCAACGAGAATCCACCAAGCCGAAATAGTGGCTCCTATGCCCGTGAGCCATGTTGAGGCAAGATGGAATCCGCGCGACACCTTCTGCCATCCGAAGAACATGACTGCCACGAATGTGCTCTCCATAAAGAATGCCACAATGCCCTCAACGGCAAGTGGAGCACCGAATATGTCGCCAACAAACCAAGAATAGTTGCTCCAGTTGGTGCCAAACTCAAACTCAAGAATGATGCCCGTGGCAACACCCATAGCAAAGTTGACACCAAACAGACGCTGCCAGAACTTGGAAGCCTCCAGCCAGAAGGCCTTGCCGGTGCGATAATAGATAGTCTCGATAATGCCCATTATTACGGCAAGTCCCAGCGTGAGTGGCACAAACAGCCAATGATAGATGGCTGTAAGCGCAAATTGGGCACGCGACCAGTCGATAAGCGTAGGGTCGATGGTAAGCAGATGATTCATAAGCTTAAAAAAGTTAATGGTTATTGGAAATTTAAATTGAACAATTCTACACGTATGGTTTGCATCAACGCTCTATGAGTTCGCGCGCCACATATCCGGCACGGTCGCCATCCTCTGCCTTCTGCTTGAGCACATCGGGAAAGAAGAACAGCTTGAGCACAAGGAATATGACAGCGAGCTTGATGAGTATGACAGTCCAAAGCACACGCCCTACAGTCATACTGCGAAATCCGTCTACATAGAAACGGTACACCTTATATAATATATCGGTCATAGACATAATAAGTTTTTAAAGGTTGTAATCTTTACAGATTAGTAATCTTTTGCAAAGATATGAAATTATCCTTTTAGTTGTTTATTAAAATAATGAAAAAATACAACAACTATAAACTTATGTCATAAACATTTTGTCGTATCGCATGAAAATAGTAACTTTGCACTACGAAACAGAAAGACATACGGGTCGTGCCAGTTTGATCGGGATACTCATCAATAAAAAAATCGAAACCGAGAAGACTTCTTTTGCCAATGGCGGGCCATATAAAACCCTCAGTGGACTAAGCTGTAAAGCCGGTGGATTACAAAGGCGGAGAGCTCTCAAATCTTGTATACTCGGAGTTTCATCACATCACTGGGCGACCTGTTTTTAAAATACCAAATGGTGCAACGATACATAACGGTTCGTTGCACCTTTTTTATTTATATAAATATTTGGTGTTTTCTGCAATTTAGCTTAACTTTACATCAAAATAATAAAATCAAATAACAAAAAGAAAATATGTTTTCCGGTATAGTAGAAGAAATGGCTACTGTCGTTGCCATCAAAAACGACAAGGAGAATGTGGACTTCACGTTGACATGCTCGTTCGCTAACGAACTGAAAATCGACCAGAGCGTAGCTCATAATGGCGTTTGCCTGACCGTTGTGTCTATGGAAGGCGACAACTACACAGTGACAGCAATGAAAGAGACGCTCGACCGCTCCAACCTCGGACTGCTTAAGGTGGGCGACAAGGTGAACGTGGAGCGCTCGATGATAATGAACGGCAGACTCGACGGACACATCGTGCAGGGTCATGTCGACGGCACAGCCAAGTGTATTGACATGCGCGATGCCGACGGTTCGACTTATTACACATTCGAATACGAGTTTGACAAGGCTATGGCCGAGCGCGGATACTTCACCGTTGACAAAGGTTCGGTTACGGTCAACGGCGTTTCGCTGACCGTGTGCAACCCTACAGCCAACTCTTTCACCGTGGCTATCATCCCCTACACCCACGACAACACCAACTTCTGCAACATCGGCGTAGGCACTACTGTTAATATCGAATTCGATATTCTGGGCAAGTACATTGCACGATTGCAGCAGTTGAAGTAGGAAAAAAAACAGCCCCTAACAGCCCCACCCCCAGCCCCCCCCCCCCCCCCCGGGGGGGGGGGGGGTCGGGGGAGAGGCTTTGAGAGAGGCTCGCTTTTTCCCAATAAAAGTTAATAATCAATACCCCCAATAAACTTTTCCATTACCTTTTACATCCTATAATCAGATTATTTACAAAGAGAGAGATTATAGAAATTAAGTTACAGAAAATATTAACTAAAGTACATTTATTATGAGAAAGATTGGGATGACTTGCCTGGCAGGACTTTTCCTGCTGTCAATGTCTACAGAATGTATGGCACGACAATGGTCGCTTAAGGACTGCATCAACTATGCCATTGCTAACAACATTCAGCTACAGAAAGCCAAACTTCAAGAATATTCGGCCCTTGAGGATGTGAAGCAGAGCCAGTCGGCACTATTGCCGTCGCTCAGCCTGTCGACATCGCAGAATGTATCGTACAATCCCTGGCCCGAGAAAGGGTCGGCTATGATTGCAGGCAACAAGGTACAGTCTAAGGTAGACAAGGTTTACTACAACGGTTCCTACTCGCTGATGGGCAACTGGAACGTATGGAACGGCAACAAGAACCAGAACACCGTAAAGCTCAACAAGCTTACTGCCGAGCAGGCCAAGCTCGACTCTGCCGTTACTGCCAACAACGTGCTGGAGCAGATAGCACAGCTCTATGTTCAGATTCTCTACTCTAACGAGGCCATAAACGTGAGCAAGGAGAGCCTGAAAACGAGTCAGACCAACGAGGAGCGCGGCAAGACTATGGTGAATGTAGGCAAGATGAGCAAGGCCGACCTCGCACAGCTAACAGCCCAGCGAGCCCAGGACGAATACAGCATAGTAGAGGCTGAGAGCAACCTGCGTAACTATAAGCGTCAGCTCAAACAGTTGCTGCAGATTACCAACGACGAAGAATTTGACATTGCCATTCCTTCTACTACCGACGAGATGGCTCTTGCCACAATCCCAGCACTCAACGACGTGTACACAGCATCCATTGAGCAACGTCCGGAGATAAAGAATGCCATGTTGGGCATTGAGAGCAGCGACCTAAGCGTGAAGATTGCCAAGGCAGGCAAGCTGCCTACTATCGGACTGAATGCCGGTCTCTCTACCAACACTTCATCAATGAGCAACAATGCTTGGGGTTCGCAGCTAAAGAACAACTTCACTGTGGGCGGTGGCGTTACTGTAAGCATTCCACTGTTTGACAATCGGCAGACCAAGACTGCCGTCAACAAGGCTATGATTCAGAAGCAAAACTATCTGCTCGACTTGCAGGACAAGCAGACCACTCTCTACTCTACCGTTGAGAACTACTGGTTGCAGGCTGTGACCAATCAGAACAAATTCAAGGCAGCACGTGTTTCGACCGAGAGCGCTCAGGCAAGCTACGAACTGCTGTCGGAACAGTTCAAGCAGGGACTCAAGAACATTGTAGAACTCATGACCGGTAAGAACAACCTTCTGCAGGCGCAGCAAAACGAATTACAAAGCAAGTATCTTGCTATTCTCAACCTCAACATGCTGGAGTTCTACAAGACTGGAGAGATTAAGTAAGAAAGAAAAACCCCACCCCTAACCCCTCCCCCGTAGGGAGGGGAATGGTATGCAATAATTAATTGGGGTAAATAATCAGAGAAAGAATAATTAGAGACAAGAATAGAGATTTAATTAGAGACAAGAATAGAGATTTATGAAAAAATTAAGCAAGTTATGGCTTGTAGTGGCGGTTGTCATTATTGTAGCCATTGTCGCTTGGGCATTGTCGGGCGGCAAGAAAGAAGAACAGATTACGTTTGACACGGCAGCAGTGGCACCGGCAAACATCATGAACAGCATCACCGCCACGGGTACTATCGAGCCTGTCACTTCGGTAACGGTGGGTACTCAGGTGAGCGGTATTGTCAGCAAACTCTATGTCGACTACAATTCTGTAGTGAAGAAGGGCCAGGTGATTGCCGAACTCGACAAGACAAACCTTATGAGCCAACTCAATTCGGCAAAGACACAGCTCGCTACGGCACAGAGCCAGCTCAACTATCAGACCACAAACTACAACCGCTATAAGACTCTCTACCAAAAAGGACTTGTAGCTGCCGACGATTTCGACAACGCCAAGCTCTCATATACTCAGGCTAAGGAGCAGGTGGCATCGGCCAAGGAAGAGGTGCAGCGCGCCCAGACCAACCTTGGATATGCTACCATCACATCGCCTATCGACGGTATTGTGCTGTCAAAGTCAGTTGAGGAAGGACAGACTGTAGCAGCCAGCTTCTCTACTCCTGAGCTGTTCACTATCGCCCAGGATCTAACCAACATGCAGGTTGTGGCAGATGTCGACGAGGCTGACATAGGCGACGTTAAGGAAGGCGAACGCGTTTCGTTCACCGTCGACGCTTATCCCGACGACACTTTTGAGGGTACTGTAAAGCAGGTGCGACAGGAAGCTACTACTACCAATAACGTAGTGACATACGAGGTAGTTATCTCTGCACCCAATGCCGACCTCAAGCTCAAACCTGGTCTGACTGCCAATGTCACCATATATACAGCCGAACGCAAGGGCGTGCTGTCTGTTCAGTCAAAGGCTCTGCGCTTCACTCCACAGAAGGAAACTGTAGGCAAGATGAAGATTGTAGACCAGACTGGCAATGCCAAGAACAAGATTTGGACCATCGAGGGCAACAGCATCGTAGCCCATAAGGTGAACATCGGCATGACCGACGGCACAAACACACAGATTCTTAATGGCATTTCAGCTGGCGTTAAGGTTGTTACCGGTCTAAATGTTACGGGAGGTGAGCAGGATGACACGCAGGCTGATGCTGGAGGCGAGAAGAGTCCATTCGCTCCCGGCCCTCCGGGAAAGAACAAGAAGAAATAAAAAGCCCTAACAAAAATACTCAAATACAGAAGCTAACCACTCCCCTCCCTACGCGGGAGGGGCAAGGGGGTGGTGCTTCATTCCTATACATTATTACATATATATGGACGAAAAGAAAGTAGTAATAGAACTCGACAACGTAAAGCGCGACTTCATCGTAGGCGATGAGACTGTACATGCGCTGCGCGGAGTGTCGTTCAAGATATACGAAGGCGAATTCGTCACAATCATGGGTAAATCGGGTTCGGGCAAGTCTACGCTTCTTAATCAGCTCGGATGCCTCGACACACCCAGTTCGGGCGAATACTACCTTGATGGAGTATCGGTCAGGAAGATGTCGAAGTCGCAACGCGCCGTACTGCGCAACCGTAAGATTGGATTCATTTTCCAAAACTACAACCTTCTGCCGAAGACTACAAGCGTTGAAAACGTTGAGTTGCCGCTGATGTACAACACTGAAGTTGGTGCCAAGGAGCGCGAAGAGCGTGCAATAAAGGCATTGCAGGCAGTAGGATTGGGCGAACGATTGTATCATAAGTCGAACCAGATGTCGGGTGGACAGATGCAGCGCGTAGCCATAGCTCGTGCGTTGGTGAATGACCCTGCGGTGATTCTGGCGGATGAGGCTACCGGTAATCTCGATACACGTACATCGTTCGAGATTCTTGTACTCTTCCAAAAGCTGCATGCAGCAGGCAGAACCATAATCTTCGTGACTCACAATCCCGACATTGCCAACTATTCCTCACGCAACATCATGCTGCGCGACGGACACGTGATAAGCGACGAATACAACCACAACATACAGTCGGCAGCCGAAGGTCTGGCAGCATTGCCAGCCAACTCGGACGAATAACGGCTTCGTTCAATTTGATAATTGAGAGTTTAGAATTGAGAGTTATGATTACATTTGAAGGATATATAATAGACAAAAAGGAGTATAATATATAAGAGGTACATAATATATAAGAGGTATATAATATATAAGGTGTAACAAACGCCACATATCATAACTCTCAACTCTCAATTCTAAACTTGAACAATTCTCAATTCTAAACTTTAAAAAGCTTTAGTTTATAATTACAAAAAACCAACAAAATGAATTATAGCAATCTTTTTAAGATAGCCCTCCGCGCAATCGCTGCCAACAAGTTGCGCTCATTTCTCACTGCCCTCGGCATCATCATCGGTGTGGCATCGGTCATCACGATGCTTGCCATAGGTCAGGGTTCGAAGAAGAGCATTCAGGCTAACATTGCCGAAATGGGCTCTAATATGATCATGATCAGCCCGGGTGCCGACCGCGGTCCGGGTGGTGTAAGGCAGGATGCCTCGTCGATGGAGACTCTCAAGCTGACCGATTATCAGTCGATAAAGGATGAGTGCAACTTCATCAAGGGCATAAGCCCTACAGTGAACAGCAGCGGACAGTGGATTTACGGCAACAACAACACGCCGTCATCTATATATGGTGTCAATCAGGATTATCTGGAGATCAGACAGTTGTCGGTTGACGAAGGCGAAATGTTCACCGATGCCGACATCAAGGCAAGCGCTAAAGTGTGCATTCTCGGACAGACTGTTGTGGACAATCTGTTCCCCGACGGTTCTGACCCTGTAGGCAAGGTAGTTCGATTCAATTCTATCCCGTTCCGTGTTATAGGTGTATTGAAGAAGAAGGGTTACAACTCTATGGGTATGGACCAGGACGACCTGGTGCTGGCTCCATACACAACTGTAATGAAGCGCATCAAGGCTCAGACCTATCTCGGAGGTATCACCTGCTCGGCCATCACCGAAGACCTTACAAGCAAGGCTATCGACGAGATAACTTCTGTACTGCGTCGCAACCACAAACTGAAGGATGCAACAGACACGCAAGCTGCCGACGACGATGATTTCAACATCCGTTCGCAGGAGGAACTTGCCAGCATGATGAACTCTACAACCGACATGATGACAATACTCTTGGGTTGTGTGGCTGGCATCTCGCTCATCGTGGGTGGTATTGGCATTATGAACATCATGTATGTGAGTGTCACTGAGCGTACACGCGAGATTGGTCTGCGTATGTCGGTCGGCGCACGTGGCATCGACATCCTCAACCAGTTCCTCATCGAGGCTATACTGCTCAGTGTCACAGGCGGACTTATAGGTGTAGGAATAGGAGTTGGCGCGTCATACGCCGTAAAACTCATAGCTCATTGGCCTATTTACATACAGCCCTGGAGCATCATCATGAGCTTTGCAGTATGTACATTCACTGGCGTGTTCTTCGGATGGTATCCTGCCAAGAAGGCTGCACAGCTCGACCCGATTGAAGCAATTAGATACGAATAGTTTAAAGGTAAAAGGGTAAAAGGGTAAAAAAGTAAAAGAGTAAAAAGTATAGGGTAAGACTTTTTACTCTTTTACTTTTTTACTTTTCTAAGATTTCTTCCGGTGTGCTAACAAGCGTTGTTGCTCCGTGTTCTAATAGAAACTCCTTGTCGCGGAATCCCCACAACACACTAATACAAGGCATACCCGAGTTGCGTGCCGTGTCAATATCCACATCGCTGTCGCCTATATACACAGCACCTTCGGCAGTTGCTCCAAGTTGGCGCATTGCTTCCAATACTGTATCCGGGGCAGGTTTCTTGCGAATGTCTTCACGTTCGCCAATCGCTACTGGCACGAGGTCGCCAAAGAAGTGGCGACACAATTCCTGAGTAGCTGCATAGAACTTATTGCTTACTACTGCCACCTTTTTTCCTTGCTTACGCAACTCCTCAAGCATCTCCATCACACCATCGTATGGCTTGGTTGTATCAAGATTGTGCTGCATGTAATGTTGGCGGAAATCAGCATAAGTCTTGTCAAATTTATCATTGTCAAGTCCACCGGGAATGGCACGTTCCATAAGTTTCTTTACACCATTGCCAACAAATCGTCTTACCTCATCAACGGTACGCTCAGGCATGCCGTTGGTGCGCAATGCATAATTGCAACTTGCTGCCAAATCACCAAGAGTAGACAGCAACGTACCGTCAAGATCAAAAATATAAGTATTGTACATATATATAATAATGTGATTTTGACTGCGAAATTACTTATATTTATCTAAAAACGTAAGGAAAATACAAATAAATTTAAGCCCGAAAAGTTAATAAGCCATTGTTTTGTCTTGACGTATTTTTATTGTACCTTTGCGCCAACGTTTAAATACCAAACACATCATGAAAAGAAAAAACAACACGAAGCGAAACGTCATTATATTGGCGTGTGTATGTATGGGCATCATAATAGGTACTGCCTACATGTTCTTCTTCTCTGCCTTGCTTGTTGGCAATGACACCAAATATGTATACATTGACAACGACGACACTATCGACTCGGTTTACACAAAGATGTCTGAGTTCTCTAAAAAGGGTACACAGATGACAGGCTTCAAGATGCTTGTCAACAACAGCAAGTATGCAGATAACATTCGCACAGGACGTTATGCTCTTCGTCCCGGTGAAGGCTCGTTTGTTGTGTTCCGCCATCTGAAGAACGGATTGCAGACTCCGGTGAATCTTGTTGTACCGTCAGTACGCACTGTGGACCGCTTGGCTGCCGAGTTCTCAAAGAAACTTATGCTTGATAGCGCTACCATATATCACGCACTTGCTGATGAAGCAACATGTCAGAAATATGGATACGACACCACTACAATAGCAGCTATGTTCATACCTAACACTTACGATATTTACTGGAACGTAAGTACAGAGAAGTTGCTCGACCGTATGCACAAGGAATGCAACAGATTCTGGAATGCAGAGCGCAAAGAGAAAGCCCAAGCGATGAAGTTGTCGCCCGTTGAAGTGAGCACACTGGCAAGTATCATTGATGAAGAAACCGCCAATGATGGTGAGAAGCCAATGGTAGCCGGAATGTACTACAACCGACTGATGCTGCGCAACGCCGAGTATCCCAACGGAATGCCACTGCAGGCTGACCCGACAATTAAATTTGCATGGAAACGATTCGACCTAAAGCGCATATACAACAATCTACTCTATATCAAGAGCCCATACAACACCTACAAGAACCCCGGACTGCCCCCTGGACCAATCCGTATTCCGTCTATCGCAGGTATTGACGCTGTACTGAACCACGTACACCACGACTATATATACATGTGCGCCAAGGAAGACTTCAGCGGCACTCACAACTTTGCACGTACTTATCAGGAACATCTGCAAAATGCCAAACGTTACAGTCAGGCTCTGAATCAGAGAGGAATTAAATAAGAGGAAAAGAAAAATAACAAGTAAAGGAATAAAAATAAGGAAACCTTATAAAACATCAAATGCCGGTTGCTTCACAGCGGCCGGCATTTTTTATCAATAGGTATTAGTCCTTTTCTTAAGGTAAAAAGATTGTATTCAGGATAACACCACAAAGGTAGGGTTTTCGAATTGAATGTGCAAATAAAATATTATGCTTTAAAGCATAAAATTAAAGAAAATCATCTGTTAAATCTACACATTATTACTTACAGTCCTGTTCAAGGATGTTTCTTACCGACAATTTAGGGTTCTGCTTTGCCTGTCGGTCTACAATTGCGGTGTACTTGGTGTTGAAAACCTTGCGTCCCAACAATCTATTTACCGTCCACATTATTTTTCCCATATGCATTTCACGCTCCTGCTGCGTGCTGTTTTCAAAATCACGCAGCGGATAAAGGCTCAACAGATAAAAACTCATACAGTCGGGCACTATCTGCTCGCGCGTCATTTGCTGACGCTGCTCTTCAGTGTAGAAACGACGGTATGGCTCAAAGTCCTTGCCTAAATATTTGTCAAGTGATATGCCAATGGTGTTGTCGCCTATCACAATGCTTTGATTGAGCGCACTTATCTGGGTATATATTGTAGGTATTTTTATCTCAGGACATATCTTCTGGAGTTTCTTAAACGCATCGCTCAATTGAGTGTTTATGTCGTTCATATTGGCATACTGCATATCTGTCTCAGTTATGATAGTCTGAAGAATCGTGTCCTGATAGAAATTCAGAAGTTTTGTGTTAATGCCTGCATCATTCACCTCGCCCAACTGCAGTATATCCTCAATGAGCATACGCGTCTGTTTGGGATAGTCAATGTTCATCTGCTGAAGAGCCGAGAAATCGCCCGTAGTGAGATAACGGCTTTCAAGACGATCATAACGCTGCACCTGTACAAGCGTCGGCTGACCTTCTTCACCAAACTGTTTCAACTTAAACTCGCAAGCTGTTGAAACTAAAATGATGGCTGTTACTATAATAATATAAATCTTTCTCACAATAGGCTTCTTGTTATTCTAAAAAAGTGTTCATTAACACAATGCAAAAATACTAAAAAAGTTCTTTCCAAGCAACTTTTCAGCTAAAAAAGATTAAACAGCAGATATATTTCTGCCGTTTAACCATTAAAAAACACAAAATTTGTCGAATTTTAGCCTATTCTTTAATATTTCTATACGTGCGACATCCATGTACATAATACTGCCACAATATAGAATACGGCTTTCGCATAGCGTCAGTGGCTGATGTGCGCGAAGCCTGTATCTGCCTACGGTCGGCATCAAAATCCTTACGCCACGCCTTAAAAGCCTTGCGACCATTAACCACCGCCTTGAACTCGCCAAGATTACGGTCGAGCAACAACGACTTGAATGCTGCCACATAGTCGAGCACTCTTCTAATGCGCATTACATGCGCCAGTTCGGCTTTAGGCAAGTTCTTGTAGAGCATCGTCAGATTGTTGCGGAAGTTGAGAAATGTCTTCATCGGATTACCCTTGGGCAAAGTTCCACCTCCAACATGATACACAACACTCTGCGGAACGCAATATATCTTTCGGCCGAGATTGCACAATCGCCAGCAAAGGTCAATCTCTTCACAGTGCGCAAAGAACCGAGCGTCAAGTCCGCCAACACGCCAGTAGTCCTCACGACGTATCATCAGAGCTGCACCAGTTGCCCACATCACCTCACACGGGTCATCGTATTGCCCTTGATCCTTCTCTACGGTATCGAACACACGTCCACGGCAGAACGGATAGCCATAGCGGTCGATGTATCCACCGCTTGCACCGGCATATTCAAACATGTCGCGCGAATGCTCGGCACGAAGCTTTGGCTGGCATGCTGCAACCTCCGGATTAGCATCCATAAAATCAATGAGACGCTCCATCCAGCCTTCAGTCACCTCAACGTCACTGTTGAGGAGCATATAGTATTCATAGTCCACCTGCTCCAATGCACGATTGTAGCCACCGGCAAAGCCATAGTTCTTGTCAAGTATAATTGTACGAACAGTAGGAAACTCCGTCTTGAGCAAGGCAAGCGAGTTGTCCTTTGAATCATTGTCGGCAACGATTATATCGGCAACATCAGACGAGTGCTCAATTACTGAAGGAAGGAAACGGCGCATCATTGCCGCTCCATTCCAGTTAAGTATTACGATTGCAACTTTCTTCATAATAACTTTTCACTCTTCACTTTTCACTTAAACGATTTCGGCCTTCAATGCCGACTTGTCATGATTGAAGTCGCCAAGACGAACACGAATTAGCTGATTGTCATATTCCTCCTTAGCATCGCGTGGCGAAAGTTCTACACGCACATAGTTCTTGGTGAAACCATGCATAGCACGTCCACGCGAAGCCTTTTCAAAGAGCACTTCCTGTTCCGTACCCTTATAACGTGCATAGAAGTCGATACGCTTCTGCTCGCTCATTTCGAGCAATCGCTTGCTGCGCAACTTCTTATCGGCATCGCTAACGATATAAGGAATACGCAATGCTGCTGTGCCAGGACGCTCGCTGTACGGGAACACATGGAGCTGTGTTACATCAACACCATCAAGGAAATCGTAGCACTCTTCAAAACACTCCGGTGTCTCGCCACGACATCCCACCATCACGTCAACACCAATAAAGGCATCAGGCATACGCTCCTTTATCAGTGCTATCTTGCGCGCAAACAATGCTTTGTCATAACGGCGGTGCATAAGACGCAAAACCTCATCGCTACCACTCTGCAATGGCACGTGGAAGTGAGGCATGAACGCACGACTCTGAGCACAGTAGTCAATAAGCTCATCCGACAGCAAGTCGGGCTCCATACTGCTGATGCGATAGCGCTCGATGCCTTCAACACGGTCGAGAGCCTTAACAAGATCAACAAAGCTCTCGCCTGTAGTCTTGCCGAAGTCACCAATATTCACACCTGTAAGCACTATCTCCTTACCTCCTTCAGCAGCAGCCTGCTCAGCCTGTGCCACCAGCGAACTGATAGTCGGGTTGCGCGAATTGCCTCGAGCGTATGGTATTGTACAATATGTACAATAGTAGTCGCAACCATCCTGTACCTTCAAGAAATAACGTGTACGGTTGCCACGCGAGCATGACGGTGCAAACGACTTTATGTTCTTTGTCTTAACCGAGTAATAACGGTGAAGCGAATCCTGTCCTGTCTGTTGCATATGTTCGGCATCCGACTCCTTGGCAGTCCAAGCATCGCTCAAGAACTGTATAAGGTCGGCTTTCTCATTGGAGCCAAGCACAAGGTCAACACCGTCAATCTTGCTCACCTTCTCCGACTCCAACTGGGCATAACATCCTGTTACGGCCACGAAAGCACCAGGGTTGTTGCGCACCATACGATTTATTGCCTGTCGGCACTTGTGGTCGGCAACTTCTGTCACCGAACATGTATTGATAAGACACAAATCGGCTTTCTCGCCTTCTTTAGCAGCAACCACACCCAATTCTTGCAACATCTGACCAAATGTTGACGTCTCGGAGAAGTTGAGTTTGCAGCCCAACGTATAGTAAGCCGCCTTCTTATTCTGAAAAACTGAAGTATTTATCATTTCACATTATATATAATATACAAAAGCCAACTGTGGCTTAACAGGTGCAAAGATAGTAAAAAGATTTTATGAATGATGTTTTGTACGCACACAAAACAACAAAAATGACGTCAAAAGTGGTATCAGAGAGACCTGTCAAAAAGATTAACATTCGTTTACAGTCTGTATCTTATTGATTTTCAACACTTTTCAAATGGGTTACAAAATTCTCAAAAAAAAAACCTAAAAAGTTGAACGTTGTATCAAAAAAATATATACCTTTGCAATGTTTTAATAAACAAATGATTGTTTTACAGATTTAAAAAAGCAAAGAAAATGAAGAAATTGGTTTTAATGTTCGTAGCTATCGCAGCTATCTCTTTCGCATCATGTGGTAACAAGACTGCAGCTCCTGCTGCTAACGCTGACACCGACACCGTTCAGGTAGCTGACACAACTGTTGACACAACTGCTGTTGCTGCTGATACAACTGTAGCTGAGTAATAGTTAGCTCGAACAGAAAAAATGAGAAATTAACCGCTGACCCTCAGGGTCGGCGGTTTTTTTTATGCCCTTACCGCTCCTACTACAGAATCAATATGAATACAAAGACACTTCTGACAACAGTTGCCCTGACATTCGCCTCTTTATCAAGAGCCGAAACATTCACATGTATTCCAAATAATGCAAATACCAACGCTGCAATTACAGCCTCAACAGAACATTGGCAAGCAGGAAAGACCATAAATATAGCAGAAATCAAGAAAAATGGACTTGAACATTACTTCTGCAAGAAGACAATAGACAGCCAACTCTTTGCACGCAGATACGGAAAGTCGTACAAAACCAACTGCACACTGCCTCGCACCGAGCTGCGCTATCTGCAGCTGTTGCACTACACAGTTGACGGACGGATAATGACTGGCGAGATGATTTGCCATAAGGACATAGCCAACAATCTGATTGAGATATTCCGCAAATTGTATGATGCACACTACCCCATTGAGCGCATGCAACTGATTGACGACTACGATGCCGACGACGTGACATCGATGAATCATAACAACACGTCATGCTTCAACTACCGAGCTGTAGCAGGTTCTAAAAAACTGTCAAAGCATAGTATGGGCAAAGCCGTTGACATCAACCCGCTTTACAACCCCTACGTAAAGCATCGCCCCAACGGAAAGACAATTGTCAACCCAGAGAAAGGCCGCCAATATGCCAACCGAAGCAAACAATTCAAATACAAGATTGATCGCAACGACCTTGCCTACCGCCTGTTTACGCAGCACGGATTTACATGGGGAGGTAGCTGGCGTTCGCTGAAAGACTACCAGCACTTTGAAAAATGACAGATGTTAACATTTTGTCATCTTAAACGTCTTTGCTCCACTCTTCAGTATGTACACACCTACAAACCTACCATTGCGCAGAAACGAAGCGTAAGGCATATGTCCAAGCAACACTCCGCTAAGCGAATATACAGACACTATGGTAGACGGCGTGATGACATTTTGTTCATCATAAACCGATTCAACCCCAGTGTTGCCACTTGACAATTTCACGTTACGCCAACCGCTCCACTTTTGTGCAACTCCTCTCTTTACAGCTTGCACACGCCATTGGTACGAAACATCAGGCTGCAACGATGTGAACTCATATTCGGTATCATTCACACCATTCACCGACATAACATCGCCCGTAGCACGAGTGGCAGCAAAGTCGCTTTCAGTGAAACCACCATCGTATATGCCAATAGAGTAGACATAACATCTGGCAACGGGTTTCACCATCAAATTGAAAGGTTGGCAAGACGGATTGTCAAAAACTATCAACTGCCGCTTACCATTAGGAACAACATCTACCCTATCAATATTATCTCCTTCAGAATCAATAACTGACAGCATCACCTTTGGTGTGTCAGCCCTGTATACTTGGGAAACGAAACTTATGGTGACTTTAGCAGATTTGTTATTTTTTATAAATGGCGAAATAAGATAGCAACTTGTGCCATTAGAAGTGCCAAGTTTCATCCTGCCGACACCTTTATAAACTTTATTTCCTTTCCATCCCTTATTAGCCATTAAATCATCAAGCTTATACCCCAAGTCCTTAGTGCCATCACCGGTATTTCCACTTCCCCATTCACTAAAGTCTTCAGCCAACAGCAAATTCTCCTGAGGTGACACACGTCCAAGTTCTTCAAGCTGAAGATTATAGCAGTCTGCCGACTCCACCTCATTCCATGAAGCACGAAACGAAGTGGCACTTGTCTGCACTGAATTCAATTCTGTAGGCACAGAAGGAGCACCACCCATAAACAAGAACGAAATCAATCCATCCGAACTCTCAGAGATATTAGTTACTGGCTTGCCAAGCGGTGTGTGTCCAACACTATTGCCATTGAATAATATTGTAGCTGGCTGAGAACTATCAGTTAGCGATGTATTGCCCGACGTACCGGGATAAGTATCGCCCTCAAGCGTATTCTTACTACGGTCGTTGTCAGCAGCCACAATGCCAAAACGCGGGTGCGACGATACAGTATTCACCTCATTATATTCCCATATCGAGCTATAATAGTCCACATGAATAACAAGCATTCCGTGTGCCGGCAATTCCTTGTCAAACCCAGTTTGCTGACGATTCTCAAAGATATAATATTCAGCAGGCCGCTTGTCGTTGTAGACAACATACGACTTTGGCGAATCGCTCAAAGCCGGCAAGTCATACACATCAGCAGGCTTGCTCAGCACCTTTGGCTGCATCCACCCACTCACCCAACGTTGGTATGTGTTATAACCCACCGGACGATAGCCATTGCCAGCATACGATCCATAGTCCATCACGTCCCACATGTCCATGCCAAAACAATCGCCACCCGATGTATCGTATATATCAGGCAGACCAAGACAATGGCTGAACTCATGACAAGCCGTACCAATACCAGCCATGTCTGTTCTGCCATAGTCGTTAAGCTCGGCTGTACATCCATAAGTATTTATCCTGACCCCATTGAGAGTAAGCGAATAACCAGCAGCATGCAAGTTCCACTCATGTGGCCAAATAGTATTAGGTATCAATTCGGGCTTTGTAGCCTCACTATGACCTGCATATATCACAAAAACCTGATCCACCTCGCCGTCGCCGTCCCAATCATAGTCGGCAAAGTTCACCTTATCGGCAGCAAGTTTACAAGCCTCATAAATCATTCCGCCAGGATCCTTATCATTACCCTTTTCGTCATTGGCACCATAGTCAGCCATATTCTTCGATACGGTCACCGGTCCGACAACGTCAAACGACAAGTCGAACAGTCCATAGCTCTGACTATAAAAATAGTCATGCACCGAACCTGAATTGCCAAGCCTGTTATAGCCTACCTTATTAAAGAAGTCATTCCATTCGGCATTGTCGTGAGCCGACTGCATCTTCACATCTTGAAAATCAACAAGAATGACAAGACCCTTTCGCTTACCCGTAACGCCAATTCCTTCACCACCAGTAGCTCCAGCCATACGTGTAAGCGGATTGCCCGAAGCTGCCTTTGCAGCCTTACGTCCTGCAAGTCGCTGAAAACGAGCCTCATTACGCATTGCCGCACGCTTGGAAGCGAAGCTGGCAATGTGCTCCACCTCCTTCTTATGTCCTATGATAAAAGTATTTTCAGCCTGCGTACGCTTCTTTGCGTCATGAGCCATCTGTGCCGAAGCACGCAACACTCCGTCGTCAGCCATATACGCATAGCAATAAGCCTTGTCAGCATTCATGACTATCGGCAAACCGTCTTCGGTAGACATATAATGGAAGTTCTCGTCACCACGCGTCATAACAGCAATCATACTGCCATCGGGTTGGCGTACCATTGTTTTCGAGCGCTTTGCCGGGATTGCAGAGATTGTCAACGCACAAAACAAGGAAACTAAAAGAGTGATGTATCTATGATGATTCATGGCACTATAAGTTTTAAGATATATATCCACAAAAGTATAAAAAAATTAATAAACCAACAAATTTATAACTTTTTCAAACGCCGATAAATATATTTTGATTTTAAATACGTAATTTTGCGCCATTGAAATGACTGATTAAACAAAACGGAAATGAATATACTTGAATTATCACAGACACGCTTCTCGGTTCGCAAATATACTGATGAGCCCGTAAGCGACGACGACCTCAACTACATTTTGGAGTGCGTACGAATGGCTCCATCGGCAGTTAATAGACAGCCTTGGAAGTTTGTCGTTGTGCGCAGCAAAGAGGCAAGAGAGAAACTTTGGCGCACATACGACCGCGATTGGTTCCGCACCGCCCCACTCTACATTGTATGTATGAAGAACAATGACGAGTGCTGGACACACGCTATGACGACAAGCCACATGGCGACATCGACGTAGCCATAGCCGTAGAGCACCTGTGTCTCGCTGCTGCAGAGCGCGGACTGGGCACTTGCTGGGTGTGCAACTACGACACCAACGTAATGAGCGAACTGTTCCCGTCGGACAATTATGAGACAGTTGCCATCATACCAATCGGACATATAGCCGAGGATTGCCCACGTGCTGAAAAGAAACGTAAGGCAATGGATGAGATTGTAGAAGAAATCTAACCCACAAAACAGAAATACAGATGAAAAGATTATTCATAACAGCAACGTTCATGCTGATGACCGTGATGACAATCACGGCACAGACCGCACTGAAGAAGGTATATAATGAGAACATCGACCCGATGGAGCAGATTGACAAAGCTCTCGGCAAGGCTAAGGCCGAAGGCAAGTATGTAGTTTGCCAAGTAGGTGGCAACTGGTGTCCGTGGTGTCTGCGATTTGCCGACTTTGCCGAGAAAGACCAAGCTGTCAACAAGGTGATTAACGACAACTTCGTCTACTTGCACGTCAACTACAATCCGCGCAAGGCAGGTGGCGAAGAGGCTGCAAAGAGAGATGCCCGTCTGATGCAGCGTCTTGACTATCCGGCACGCTTCGGATTCCCCGTATTCGTTGTACTTGATGCCAATGGCAAAGTGTTGCATACACAAGACTCAAGTTTTCTTGAAGAAGAAAAGAGCTACAGCGAAAAGAAGGTGCTGCGATTCTTCAACAACTGGACTCCGGCAGCTGTAGAGAACAAGAAATAAACAGTAGAGAACAAATAATAAAAGGAAAATAACAACAAAACGCTAAAGAAGTATGAGAAGAAAACTAATTTACGTTGCAGTAATGGCTGCAGCTATCATGGTTTCTTGCAATGACAAGAAGACCGCACAGAACGAAGCAAACAACGATTCAACAAGTGTAGCTGACACAACCATAGCCAGCGAGAATGTTGATCTGGCTGCTGTTGCCGGCACGTACGAAGGCACTCTGCCTGCTGCCGACTGCCCGGGCATTAAGACCGTACTAACTATCAATGCCGACAGCACATACGAGCTGAAACAGGACTACATCGACCGTAAGGACGGACACGACGAGGCAAGTGGCGTGCTGCAGGTTCTCGACGGCAATGTCTTGATGCTGGTACGTCCGTCAAGCGGCGAACATACATTCTATAAGGTTAAGGACAGCAAGAGCGTGTCATGACCGACTCGCTCGGCAATGAAGCCGAAGGCGAAATGGCAAAGCTGTACGTGCTGACCAAAAAGTAAGACAAACCTTTCTGAACTCTAAAAAACAACGGGAACAACAGACAATCAAATGTCTGCTGTTCCCGTTTTTCGTATACAGTAATTTATTTAAGTTTCGCAAGCGAAAGTAGTTATAGGAAGTTATAGGAAGATAACTCGCTTCGCTCGTGAAGTTAATGGACAAATGTCCTATTATTTAAGCAATAAAGCTATTGTCCGTTAACTTCTTGAACAACCGAAGGGAGTGATAACTTCTTTAATACCATTAACTCCTGAACTTGCGAAAGTTCAGTCATTTATTTTTTCTTCTTAGCCTTGGCATCAAATGTGTATGTAAACCTAAGATTTGCATAGTGGTGAATATAGTTTACCGAAGATTCGCTGCGCTGATATGCCGAGTAGTCGCTCTCGTACCAAATGTCCTTGTTGAAGATATCATCAACATATAACGACAGCCTGCACTTGTTCTTGCAGAAACCATAGCTGATGCTTGCTTGCGACATAAGTTTGTGTCCGTTCATTGCTGAAGTGGCATAGCCCGAACGATAATCGTCAGACAATCGTATATACAGTTCGAACGGCGAGAGATGGAGCGTAGCTTCTATTCCAGCGCTGTTATATAGCGGACTGGTGTTGTACGAAGTGTCTTCGTAACGATAGCGGTTCCACTGCAAACGGTTGAACAGCGTCAGCTGAACCTTCTCTGCCTCATACGAAAACTCCATGTTCTCGTCAATGCCAAGGCGCTTCTGCAGGTTGAGGTCGGGAATGGCGTTGGGATCGACGTTGTCAACAATCGTAAGGAATCCGTACGACTTCGACGTGAGTAATGCAAACTTGTTCATCAGTCGGAAGTAAACGCCCATGCCCTGGTCGTAGTTGAATCCGAACTTCCACATATCGCCACCCTTCACGTTCATAGGCTTCGACTCATACACACCCGTAGATGAGTTGTAGCGATAGAGTGTGGCAACGGGATTGATGTCCTTGATGTACGATGCGCTCAGTCCCATCACTATCTGCTTGCGCAGCCACATGCGGTGATAGTTGTACGTAGTGGTGTGTCTGTGCGAATTGCGCAACAATGGGTTACCTGTAGATATTGCGAGCGGGTCGATGGTGTTGCGGTAGGCGAGAGTGCTGACGAGGTCGGGCACAGTGGTGGTGTAGGCAAACGAGAGATCCATATTGCGCATACGGTTCATCTTCCACTTCAAGAATATCGACGGCTCGTAGGTCTGGCTCGTACGCACGGCTGTAGTGTCGAGCGGTCCGTAGCGGTAGTCGGTATTCTCACGATAGACGTTCCAGCTGAACTTAGGCATAATCATCAGAGCCTTCACCGGTGTGATGGTCGACTTCAACGTCAGTTGGTTAGTCCACTTGTGCATAAGATAGCTCATAGCATTTGTAGGGTCGAGCGTTGTAGGTGTGCCGCCTACTACGTTCTGCTCGTTGTTGTCGGTGAAGAAATCGCGTGTGGTGCGTGTGCGTGAATAGGTCACGTTGTCGAGAATGTTGACATACACCTTTTTGCCAAACCAATAGTCGAACGAAGCACCAAGACGTGTGCTAAGATTATGGTTGCTGCGGTCGTAATACTGCCATACTGTCTCGCTTCGCTTTTCGCGCAGATACTCCAGATTGCGGTTGATGTGTGTGTCCTCATTGGCTCCATTGATGTTGGTGTAGCCTTGCAGAGAGAACGAGCCTTTCTTGCCGAGGAAGTGCTTCCACGTATAATCGATGTTGATGCCACGTGTCTGCTGTTCGGAAGACTGATAGTTGCGATTGCGTGTGATGAGTCGTTCGTAGAGTGCGTCGCCGGGCTTGGCGGCAAGAGCAGCACTGAGCGAATGATATTCAAACTGGTTTGGCTCATAGCCATACGAGGCGCCCTTGTTCTCATCAGTGTTTCGGATTTTCTCGTATGTAGCCTTCACGTTCACACTGATAGTGTTCAGCGAGTCGGTGTAGGCAAAGAGACGTGCCTGCATCTGTGGAGTTATCTTATGTTTGTAGCGATAGCTTTCTGACACGGCAAACGTGCGTTCCTGGTTGGGGAAGAAGGTCTCGGTAGACCGACCTATTGTGTTCCAACCGTCGCTGTGTCCCATATTTGCACTAATGTCAAAACTGTTGTTGTCGAATTTGTCAGCACCCTTGGTCTGCCAGTTGTGCTGATAGTTGTACGATCCGTATTGGCTCTTGCCGTCGCCGTCGATATTAGCGTTCATTGAAGAATTCATGGTTCTGTCAATATAGCGATTGGCATTGTTTGCCTGTGCATAAACCATCTGCGGGTCGTGGTCGCTCAGCTTGCTGGCGGTGACATTAAACATGTAGCGCTTCTTTGTCTGATATCGCGCCTCAACATTGCCATACCACTTGTCAAGAAAACCTGGTTTCACCTGAATGTCGAGCACATGGTCTTCATCGCCTTCATCCTTGCCTGTATGTCGAGCCAGTTCCGACTTGCGGTCGTACAGTTTCAGCTTGCCTGCCACCTCGGCTGGCAACTGACCTATAATCTGGTCGCCACCAAACAGGTTCTTGCCATTCATCATCAAGCGTATGGGTTTGTTGTTCCAGTAGAGTTTGCCGTCACGGTTCTCCACTCCTGGCAACTTTTTGATGAGTTCGTCGAGACGTGCCCCCTCCTTCAGCTTGAATGCTTCGGGATTGAACACAATGGTGTCGCCCGACATCGTGATGCGAGGCATCTTTGCCGTCACCTCCACATCCTTCAGCATAAGGGCAGTAGGCTGAAGCTTTATGATGCCAAGGTCGGTAGTGTCATTCACTTCTTTACCGTAAGCATAGTCCACCTTGCGCGCATTCTTATATCCAATCATGCTGAACGTGAACATGATGCGACCCTCCCAACTTGCGTTGAGAAAGAAGCAACCAGTGCTGTCGGTCTCTGTCTGATTCTGCATCGACCATCCTGGCTGTGGGTTAATCTCACTTCGTATTGTCGCTCCAATAAGTATCTCGCCCGTCTCGGCATTAACTATCTTACCCTTGAACGTGTCGGCATGACACACAGCCGACTGCACAAGGCAGAGCAATAACACAACAAAAAGTTTCTTTAATACGTTTTCCATACGTTGATTATTTTAAATTAGGTGTCAATTCTGACGTTTTGATTATATAACGTATTAAAGCATTATTTCTGAACGGCATTAACCTATTTTAACAACAGCCGACTAATTTTTCTATCAATTGCAATATCTCACTGCTGACATTATTATTAATTTACAAGTCATTTCTTTCTATTTGTTTTTACATTAACAGTAACACATGAGTTATTGTTTCGCTTGCGAAATTAATAAAAATCTAAATATAAAGTTGCAAGTTCGGCTATTTATTTGTAACTTCACAACGAAATAACAAAACCACAAGGCTATGGAGACGCAAGAGATAAGGAAATATCCGGTTGGAATGCAGACCTTCGATAAGATACGCGAAGGAAACTACATGTATATAGACAAGACAAAATATATTGTGAAGATGATGAAAAACGGTTCGCAATATTTGTTTCTGAGTCGCCCACGGCGATTCGGCAAATCTCTTTTTATCTCAACTCTTAAGGCTTATTTCGAGGGTCGCAAGGAACTGTTTGACGGTCTTGCCATTGCCGATTATGAGAAGGAGTGGGTGAAGCATCCGGTGCTTCACTTCGACATGAGCACGGCTAAGCACATGGATGAGAAAGGTCTTCTTAGCGAATTGAATCTTAAACTTCAGGAATATGAGAAGATATACGGACGTGAGGAAGGAGCGGAAAATCCCAACCAACGTCTGCAATATCTTGTAATGCGCGCTTGCGAACAAACCGGTCAGAAGGCGGTCATTCTTATTGACGAATATGATGCTCCGCTGCTTGATGTGGTACACGAGAAGGACAACTTGCAGAAGTTGCGCCGTATAATGCAGAACTTCTACAGTCCGATAAAGTCGCTCGACCCTTACCTTAAGTTTGTGTTTATCACGGGCATAACCAAATTCTCTCAACTGAGCATCTTCAGCGAGCTTAACAACCTCGACAACATAAGCATGTACGATCACTACTCAGCCATCTGCGGCATAAGTAAGACGGAACTGCTTACGCAGATGAAGCCTGATGTGGAATTGCTCGCCAAGGCCAACGGCATTACGTTCGATGAGATGGTGGCTGAGCTTACCGACTTTTACGATGGCTATCATTTCAGCGAACACGCAGAGGATGTCTTCAATCCGTTTAGCCTTGTCAAGGCTTTGCGAAACCAGAAGGTTGCTGCTTATTGGTTCAGTTCGGGTACGCCGAGCTATCTGATAAAGACCTTGCAGAAATATCATGTGGGCGTGATGGACATAGAGAAGAAGAGCGCATCGGTTGATGACTTTGACGTGTCGCCAGAACAGATGACTTCTGCCTTGCCGCTTCTTTATCAGAGCGGTTATCTCACAATAAAGAAGTATAATCCTATTCTACAGAAATATCAGCTGGACTATCCTAACAAGGAAGTGCGCATAGGCATGGTAAAGTCGCTTGCCCCCAACTATCTGTCGCCAATACAGCTCGACAATAACGGCTTCGTATTTGATTTTCTTGAGAATCTGTTGGAGAACAATATGGACGGGGCTTTGCAGAAGATGCAGGCGTATTTGGCAAGCATCTCCAATCAACTGTCAAACCAGAACGAGCGCGACTTCCAAACCGTGTTCTATCTCATCTTCAATCTTATGGGAGCATACATTAAGGTTGAGGAATGTAGCGCAATAGGCAGAGCAGATGCCGTGCTGCACTTGCCAGACGCCATATACGTGATGGAGCTGAAATATGACGGTTCTGCCGACGCTGCCCTGCAACAGATTGACGACAAGGGTTATCTTATTCCGTATTCGGCAGAGGGCAAGCGATTGATAAAGGTCGGCGTGAACTACGACAGCCTTAAACGAACAATTGGAGAATGGAGAATAAAGGAAGGGTAAAAACTATGAGGGATGCCAAATAATCTTTGGCATCCCTCAAATAATTATGATTCTGTTTCACCTACCAATAGCTCTCGTTAGAATATAGATTTAATGTAGCCAATAAGTTCTGTATTGTTGCAATTAGGAACCTCAAGAGATCTGCCTCCCTTCAAGCCATGCATACACAGCTCTTTTTCAGAAAGCTTTGTGCCTTCATATTCTTCAAGAAGTTCAAGTTTATAGGTAATATCATTAGGTGGTGTTTCTACCCAAAACGCTTGGTCTTCACGTTTGCAATTCTCTGCGGTCACCACCATCTTGAAGCGTACACAACGCTCATCAGACACAAAAAGATACACAATGTCTCCGATAGAAAAACGTGCTCTCCCATTCTCCAGCTGATAAATCCAAGACTGTGGATTGCGTCAGCATGTCTACACCTTTTTCTGTTGGCAAAGGCAAGCCAAGTGCGATTTAGTGTCATGCCGATAGGATATTTCATAATCAGTTGTTTTGATTTACAAATATACTTTATTTTTACGAACTGTCCAAATGCAAGGGTTATTATTTCGCTACGCAAAACTAATTCGAATGGTACCCAAAATAGGAACTGCATATCAATTGCAATATCTCACTGCTGGCATTATTATTAGCGCCATGCTTGCAATATCTTACAATACCATTCTTGTCTACAACAATGGTCAATGGATAGCCCTCATTGCCCACTCTTTTGGTGAAATACGTGTCATTGGCAATGTGCGTCCAATTAAAGCCTTCCTTCTCAGTGATTTGCTTCACCTTATCAACATTCTCAAAATTGGCTGAAACGAACTGCACATCAGGATATTTGTCTTTCCACGTTGAGAGCATTGGCATCTCCCTACGGCACGGTCCGCAACCAGAATACCACACATTTATAACCGTAACATGACCTTTCAATCCTTCCTTAGTCCATGTCTTGCCGTCAATATCTTTCTCAGAGAAATCATCTGGCAGAGCCTTGCCAACTATAAACTTTTCGACATCAGTTGAATTGATAAGCTTTTTCATCTTGGCAAAGTTCTGCGCTCCTTCCTCCAGTTGCTCACCATTAAGCACCTTTTCAAAAGGAATCTCATACTTCTTTATCGACTCTGGCACCTTGAAGTCGTCGCCCACCAAGAGATTGACAACCCTATTTCCGTCCTTATCAGCAAGAGCCATTATCGAACTGCTAATCTTAAAAGCCTCATCCATCGGCAATTCCTTAGAGAAATAATGGCCTCCAATTCTATACATTGGAACAATCTTGTCCTGTGCTATCATCTGAGATGCGACACATAAAAAGCCGAATAGTAACAATAGTTTTTTCATATATTGATTATTTCTTATCATAGTAATTCATTACACAAGCATACTTTGTCTTAATAATACAGATATCATGCGTCTTGCCCACTTCCCCATAGTCCATAGCAGCCTTTGAGCCACGCTTCAGCACAACGACATTTGATATTTTTGACGAAGCAATGTCTTTCACTTCCTGAGACGTTGCAGGTTTTCCATCTACAACATACAGGACATTATCCTTACTTGCCTTGGTGAAGATTTTCAGCACACCGTTCTTTCCTTTCTCTCCGTAGACGTTGGCTACGTCCGACCCTGGCTTGTACACATTAATAGAATTTATATCGCCAGGCTTGATATAGTTTAAAGAGCCACTGTATTCCTTACCATCCACAACAATCAAAGGCTTGGAATTAAGCATGTCAAAGTTTGTCACTTCCACCTCTCTCTTACCTGCCTTCTCCGACTTATTGAGATTGTTTACATTTGCCAAAGTATCCTTTGTGATGTAATGCAATTTGGTAGAAACTTTATACGGTCGGTTTCTCAGACTATCAGGCAATATTTCATCAGTATGTATACTGTAAACATCCCCTTTGTCGTCTTTTATCACATTAAACGACAAGATTTTCTTTCCCGTGAGTTGCGAACCGTCAAAATTCTCTATCTTCTCGCCATTAATGATAAAGACGTTTTCTTGCGCATACGATGCTGCTGCCACAAAGAGCGCAATAAATGTCAGAACAAAAAACTTTTTCATAAGTATAATATTTTAAGTTGTTTATTATTTCTATCGAGAGCTATAGGTTTTAATTGAGAGCTATAAGCTGGCTGCTCAACTCATCGTCAGAACATGAGACAATGAAGGAGGCTGACGTTCCATCATCATAACATTTGGTTACAATATTAGCCTCGCCCACTTTTCTTATCTCATAACTTTCCACCTGTTCATTTGGTAATGTGACTGTAGCGATGATATTATCAACTCTATTGACTACACTTGGTTCGACTGTAGGCAATCGCTTTTCGGTCAATCGCTTGGATTGAGTCTTACTTTGAGTGTTATTATCAACCTTTTCCTCTGTAGATTTTTCTATTGCGTCAGTATCATGTGTCTTGACAATGCCCACATCATATTTTACCCCGTCTGCCTTTTTCGGCTTTTCTACAGCAACAATTTTGTCTACATCAGAAGTATTGTCTGTAAAAGCTGTCCATGGTCGGATAGCAACAAATGCCACTACTACTGCTGCACATGCCGCAACAGCCACCCAACGCCATACATGTGATGTATGTTTTGGCAGTATATGCGCTGCAGAGGGTTCAACAGCCACATCAGATGTGAGCATTGCATCAAGTTCCGCATTGCTGAAGTTGTAATCATCGGTCTTGAAGCTACGAAACATCTCCTTATATACCTGCCATTCCGCAGGAATATCATCAGCTGTATCGAAGTATTCTGCAAGCTGCTGTTCCTCAAGTTCAGTAGTCAGACCATCAACAAACTTGCCCAACAGTCGTTCTATATATTCTCTTGAGTATTTCATTGTTTTGCCTTTTTAAGATTCTTAATAAGTTCCATTCGTGCCTTGCTTATCATTCCACGCACCGAGCTTTCCGTAGTACCAATTATACGTGCAATATCTGCATACGGCATATTCTCGACGTTGCGCATCCGTATAATGGCACGATGCCTGTCGCTAAGTGCTCTGATACTCTGTTTCAGCATACGGTCACTCTCTTTAATTTCCAATTGGTTATGCGGATTGTCAGCATTAGCCATATATCCAACCTTATCTATCTGCACATTACATCTTGCGTCACGAAGCATGTTAAGCGATACATTCCTACACACAACCGAAGCCATGTGCTGCATCTTTGTAGCATCCGCTATACGCTCACGTGCAGTCCACAGTTTCAAGAGAGTTTCCTGAACAGCATCCTCAGCGTCTGAGCCATCCTTAAAATAGTGCATAGCCTGCTTGAGCAAACCATCGCGCAGACTCTCTGCACCATTCACAAACTCTTGTATTTCCACGTCATTTCTTTCTATTTGTTTTTACATTAATAATAACACAAGAGTTATTATTCCGCTACGCAAAACTAATATTTTTTATCATAAATCTCGATTATTATTAGTAAATTTGCAGATGACTAATCCGGATAATCCTACAGCAAGTAATCAAAAATACAAGAAAGTAAACATAAGATAAGAATGGATTCATTATTTCTACTTCAGTTTGCATGTTTTATATTCATGCTCGTCAATGCCTTCTTCGTGGCACTCTCTCATCTGCATGTTAGATGGGAGAACAAGCGGTATGAGCGTTCACGATGGATGATTGTTGTCGCCTTGATAGGATTGGCGATACAATATGCCGTGCAGATGGTTTTCGGATTCCGTGCCATGAACGATAATTTAGGCGCGGTCATCAATATCCTCGTTTATACCCCATGTTTTTCACTTATCTCCATGGGAATCTACAACATAGAAACCACCCGTGCTAACCTCAGAAAGATGATACTGATGTGTAGTGGCATTTATGCTGCCATCATTGTGGTCTTTTGCGTGGGTATCAGTCTTCATCATAGCCTGTATATCAGAGAGGGGCTTTATCTGATGCTGACTCTGTTTTGCGTAAGTGTTTTCTATTGCATATACATGATTATTCAGGAGATGATTAGGCGTAAAAATATGTTGGAGACAATGGCAGCAACGGACTTGTTGCCTTACGTAAGATATTCGCGTGCAAGTGTAATCATTCTATGGCTCGCAGTTCTCGCCATGCCAGTTGCCATCTTTTCTACTACCTTATTATATATAGTAGGTCCTGCTGTATTGCTTGCCTTGTTGTTCTTCAATCTTACGTTTATCGCTCTCGGCAGCAGTTATATTCCAATAGAAGAGCTATTGGATAAAGAAGAGGAAAACCAACGAAGCGGGGGGGGGTAGAAAAAAACCTTTACAGCAATTATCTGAGGAGCGCAGAAACTTTATCCAAAACAGTCTTGACCAATGGTGTATGGATTTGGGTTATAAGGATTGTAATGTAAACATGTTGATGCTTTCTCGTACACTTTGTATATCAAAGAACGAATTGAGCCAGTTTTTCGACCAATGCTTGCACTCCAACTTTCGAATATGGCTCAGCGAAATACGTCTCAACGCTGCAAAAAAGATGATGTTGGAATATCCTGATTATAGCAACGACATCATTTCAGCTGAGTGTGGATTCTCTTGTCGCACTCATCTTTACCGAATCTTCAAAACAAAAGAAGGCTGTTCTCCTACAGAATGGAGGGGCTCCCAACATACAGATGTTGCACAAAATGTTTCTTTATAAAATACCAAAGAAAAAGTAGAATTTTTATCGTCAAACAGCCAAAAAGGTGTCGCATTCGCAGGAATGCGACACCTTTTTGGTATGAATGCGACACATGAACATGGCAAGTGGAAACTCCTTTCAAATGAAAAAAACTATTTTTGCAACATGAAGGAAATAATAGAAACTATGCCAAGGATAGAATTAGCCTTGATCATCATCGGGGTGTTTGTACTCATATTATGTATTATCTTCGGATATGCTATGATATATGAGTACAGGATGTATCTTGAGAATCATTGGAAGGCTCGCTATAGCTTTCGTGACTTCATCAAGA